>Ga0137391_10004234_pt1 | contig 10973 bp, 10 predicted proteins | sample 15con2h24BmetaG_FD_101399 | JGI IMG/M metagenome (GOLD analysis project Ga0137391, IMG submission 101399) | Vadose zone soil microbial communities from Angelo Coast Range Reserve, California, USA - 15con2h2.4B metaG | ecosystem: Environmental > Terrestrial > Soil > Vadose zone > Saprolite...
CCGAAAAGGACGCGGTGAGCTGCGCCTGGTAGATCGAAAGCTGCGCCGTGACCGCGGCCACATCCACGCCGGTGAGATCGCCGCCAAGCGTCTGGGCGAAACTCTGATAGTCGCTCTGCAGCGACTTTGCCGACTCCATCCGCGCCGCGGAGTTGGAGAGCTTCGCCCACACCGTGGCGGTGGCGTCGAGCGCGCTGTCGGCCGTGCTCAGCGCGTTGGTGATGTCGGTCGACGACAGCGTGGTGCTGTTGGCCACAAATTTCAGCACCCGCATAATCTGCTCGAACGCCGGGTTATCGGCAGTGACGCCATAGGACACCGACTGGTCGGCGGCAACACGCACCGAGGCGATTTCACCGTCGCCCTTGTAATAGCTGGTGTCCGGCGTCGTCAGCGATCCGGCCCCGGTCGCGAAGGTCGACAGATCGGCCGGCGACGTCGAGGTTCGGGCGCCGCCGAACACGAACTCCCCGTTGTATTGCGAATTCATCAGCGATCCCATCTGCTGCAGCATTTGCTGCGCGGAGCTGATCGCCGACGTCGTCGCCGTGCCGCTGCCGGTGGTCGCGGCACTGAGCTGCGTGCGCAGATTGGTGATGATATCGACCATCTTGCCGACCGCCGAATACATCACCTGAACCTTGTTGTCGGCAAGCGTGGATGCATCGATGTAGGACTGCGCGCGCGTGACGGAAACCTGGAGGTTGATGACCTGCTGGGTATCGGCACCATAGCCGGCCAAGAACTGCGACTTCACCCCGGAAGCTTCCTGCGTCTGCAGGTTGGCCATGGTGGTCTCGGTGCGAAGCGCACCGGCGAGCATCTGATCCGACAGGGCGAAAGTGGCTACTCGTGAGAACATGCTGCCGTTTCCTTGCCTATCCCGCTTGAATCGCGTTGATCAACGATGAGAACATCGTATTGACGACCTGAATCAGTTCCGAGGCGGCCGAGTATTTGTTCTGCAGCGCACTTATCCGCGCCGATTCCTCGTCAAGATTCACACCGGATTCGGCGGACAGCGAACTCGCGTAGGTCGCCTGCGCCGTCGACTTGGCGGCGAACACCGCCGACGCCTGCGCGGATTTGTCCGCGACGCTCGACACGATCGCGGCGGCGTAGTTGGCGAACGTGCCTGTGGTCGCGTTGAGGCCACCGGCCGCCGCGAAATTTGTCGGTCCGGTCAGTGCCTCGCTGAACGCGTTGACCACGATCGCCGAGCCCGGCGCCAGCACCTGGCTTCCCGCGGTGAGCGTTGCCGAGGAGTCCAGCGTCGATGTCGGGAGCGCGGCGTCGCCGTCGAGAACATCGCTACGGACAGCGAAATCCGAGGCCCCGCTGCCGGTCACGAGATCGTTGAGGCCGAAATAGTCCGAGAAACCAGGCCCATTGCTGCCGACCGAGCTCGTCATCTCGTTGATGGCGATGCCGTCGCCGGCGGTCGTCGCGGTGATCGACAAATGGCCGCTGGCATCCACCGATGCCGTGAGGCCGGAGCCGCTGATCGCGTTGGCGAGGGCAGTGACCGACGTGAACTGCGAAAGATCGATATCCTGATAGGAAACCAGATTGCCGCTTTGGCCGACGACCGCGATGCGAACGATGCCGGTGGCCGAAAACGCGTCCGGCACCGACGCGGAACCGCTCAGGCTCGCCGGCGGCGGCAGCGACGTCCCCTGATCGGAGACCGCATTGAGGCTCGACTTGAGTTGCTGGGCAAGCCGGTCGAGCTGGGCTTGCGCCGCAGGCAAGGTTTTATCGCGCAAGGTGACCAGCGCGCCGACTTTGCCCGACGTGATCTGGGACGTGATGTCGACGCCGTTCACGCTGATCGGGCTGAATCCTCCCGTGGCGTACGTGCTCGAGGCGGTGACGGCGGTTGCCGGCGTATAGCTCAGCATGTGCGCGGCGCTATCGACCAGGGGCTGGCCCGACGCCGTGAACACCTGAAGGTCGCCGTTCGACGTCGTGAAGTAGCTGACATTCATGTACGAGGAGAGATCCTCCAGCGCGCTGTTGCGCTGATCTTCGAGATCCGCCGTGGGCTGGCCGGCGGCAGTCCCCTGCTTGATCAGTTTGTTGAGATCGGCGATCTGCTGAATGCCCTTGTTGATGCTGCCGACCGACGAGGAGATGTCCTGGTCGGCATTGGCGCGCAAGTTCTGGACACCGCTCGACGTTTGGCGCAATTGCGCCGCGACATCGTCAAGCGCGCTGACCACGGCCGACTGCAGCGAGACGCTGCTTGGCGTGCCGGCCAAGGACGACAGCGCCGATTCCAGCGACGCCAGTGAATTCGCAAGCGACGTGCCGGTCGTTGCGCTGCCGGAACTGCTGGCGCTGCCAAAAAGCTGCTGAAGCTCGGACAGCACGCTGTTGGTGACGTTGGCGGCGCCGAGATCCGAGGTGGCGCCGATCAGCGACTTCAAGAGCAGCCTGTCGACGTTGCTGCTGATGCCGGTAATGGCGACGCCGGTGCCGACTCCGCCGGTGACGACGCTACTTTGATGGGCGTTCTTCTGAGTGTAGCCCGGGGTGTCGGCGTTCGAGATATTCGACGACGCCAGGCTGATCTGCAGCTCAGCGGCCGAGAGCCCGCTGAACGCGATTAATCGTGCAATATCGAGTGACACTGTGATCTCCCGCCGGAAATGGCCTTGTCAGACCCTGACGTTGGTACTGCAGGACAAGGCTTGCGTCGTGCGGCGGCCGCCGGCGCCATAAGGCGACACGCTGGCGATCTGCTCGCGGATCGCCTGCATGACCGCCTCGATCCGGCGGTTGCTGGCTTCGATCGCCGCCCGCAACCGCATCAAATTCTCGTCCATCGTGGCGCGCAGACTGAGGATCCTCTCCATGAGCTGCTCCCTCAGGACCCGATCCTGCACGTGCAGGCTCGCGGTCTTGGCGGCGCATTCGGCCACGCACTGCTCGAAGAGCTCCGCGAGCCTGTTCTTCTCGTCGACCTGCTTCAAGCGCGAGGCCGGCAGCCCCTTGGCGAGTTCGGCGTTCTCCTCCGCCACGACCGAGATCAGTTCGTCGATCAGGTCGATCAGCGACTTCACGCGAAGATCGTGTGGAGCAGGATTGCTGGTCTGGACATTGGTTGCCGGTGTCATGTCGTCGCTCCGGTTGGTGTCAGTTTCCGCGGCGGTGCGGCAGGCCGGCCGACCGCTCGACGCGCGTATAGGCGGTGATCGCGGTGACCCTGACCGCCGCCAGCTTCAATTCTTCGTCGAGCCGCGCGCATTCGCGCAGCAACCGCCGCCGCACCGACTCGATGTCGTCCATCAGCGCGATCAGTTGCGCCCGTCCTTCCGCGCCGGCGCCGTCGGCGCGGATCTTCAGTCGCCGCAGCCGGCGAAGCAGAGCCTCGCCTTCGCTAAATCCATCGTTCTTTCGACTGGCCATGGCGACTACCTGCTCACTGCCGAGATCAGCGTGTCGAACATCTTGTTGACCGTCGTGATCACCTGCGAGGCGGCCGAATAGGCCTGCTGTGCCGAGATCATGTTGCTGAACTGGCCGCTGGTGTCGGTCGCGCTCGATTCCAACTCGCTGCCGAAGATCGTGCCGGCGCCGTTGGTGCCTGACGTTTCCAACGTGGGATTGCCCGAGGCGGAGGTCGCCGTATACATCCCGTCGCTGTGCGCCCCGAGCCCGTTGGGATCGCTGAAGGTTGAGACCGCAAGCTTATAGAGCGTGATGGTCTGGCCGTTCGAATAGGTCGCATCCACCGAGCCACTTCCATCCGTGGCGATGGAGACGCTGCTCAGCGTGCCGAAAGGAAGCCCGTCGGAGTTGATTGCCACGTTGCCGATCGCCGGCGTGGCGTCCCCCGTGGCAAGCTGGGTCAGGCCGTCCTTCTTCCCCACGGTGCCGAAATTAAGGGCGATCGCGGTGGCGCCGGTCATGTCCGCCGCGCCATCGGTCCATCCGGTGATCGAGAGGGTCGCCGGAGCCGGGGTGGTGCTGGCAAGGGAGCCGTCCGGATTGAAGACAATCGTGATCGGCCCGCCGCCGGTGCTGCTGGTGCCGTTGGGCGGAGTCGCCGTCGGGTCCGAAGCTGGTTCCGCATTGCCGAAACCGGCGGTCCAGGTGTTTGCACCGGTTTTTGTCCAGGTGATCTGGACCGAGTTCGGCGTCCCCAGAGAATCGAACACCGTCATCGAGCTGTTGAACGTGTCGCCAACGGCGGCGTTCGCCGGCAGGTTCGCCGAGATCGACGACTTCGTGGTGGCGCTGGCGTTGCTCGAGGCGACTTCGGTGTTGATCGCGGTCAGATTGGCGGCCGTCGGATCTCCGATGATGTTGCCGCTCGCGTCGGTGCGCCATCCCTGCAGGACAAACCCCTGGTTCTCGAGGATGCCGTTCTTGTCGGGCGTGAAGGCGCCGTTGCGGGTATAGAAAGTATTGCCGCTGGCGTCCTTCGCCACAAAAAATCCGGCGCCCTTGATCGCAACGTCGGTCGCGTTGGTGGTCGCAGCCAGCAGCCCCTGCTGCGTGATGTTGGCGCGGCCGTTCACCGAGACGCCGCCGGAGGAATATGACGTCAATGAACTCGACGCCGTCACCATATCCTCGAACATCGCGGACGTGGTCTTGTAGCCGACGGTGTCCGCGTTGGAGATATTGTCGGCGATCATCGCCAACGATTGACTCTGCGCGTTGAGCGCCGAGACCGCCGAGGAAAGTGCTCCAGTAAGACTCATAATCGAACTCCGAATGGTGTCAGGATAGAACGCCGATGATGTTGCTCACGCTGACCGGCGCGCCGTTCACCGTGAGCGAAGGTGCGCCGGTCGACGTATCGAGGCCGGTCACGGTCCCGGTGATGGTCGCGTAGTTGAAAACCGAGTTGCCGGCGGCGTCGGTCGCCGTCACGCCGATCGTGTATTGGCCGCCGTCCAGGAGCTGATTGCCGTCCGAGTCCTTGCCATCCCAGGCAAAGGTGTTGGATCCGGCCTGACCGCTGCCGGTGCCCGTCCACACCGTCTTGCCGGCGGCGTTCTTGATGGTGATCGATACGTCAGTCGCCGCTCCCGACAGCGAGTAGCCGAAAGTCGCGCTGCCGTTCATCAACTCCGCGGTGTCGGTCTTTGCTTCGACGACGTGGCCGATGTAGTTGACCGAGTTGAGCGTCACGAGACTGGAGAACGCGCCCGCCAGCGCATTCAAATTGCTGTTGATGGACTGCTGCTGCGAGAAGTTGGTGTAGGCCGTCATCTGGTTGATGAAATCGGTCACGCTGGTCGCGTTCATCGGATCCTGGTTGCGCAGCTCGCTGACGAGCAGGCCGAGAAAATCCTGCGAGCTGATCGTGCTCGAGGGCAGGCTCGAGGAAACGTTGCTCGAAGACGTCGCTGAGTTCGTCCCGGAAACAGTCATGAGAAACTCCGGCTCTCTTCGCCGCTTGGGCGCGGCGCTTTCCGCTGATTGCAGTCTTGAAGGTCGTCTGCAGATCAAACGGATGGCAAGCCGAATTCAGGCGCGGATTCATGCGGCGGAATCGATTGAGAACGCGGCAGAATTTGCCGCGCGGCCGGCGTGCAATGAGGGTGTCATCGGCGCGCGCGAACGCGCGATCGCGCCGGCGAAATCGCCGCGATCAGAACTCAGAATGTTCGGGTTTCAGGGGAAGAAAAAGTCGGATGCAACCGCGCCGTCCAGCCCGCAGGCCTTAGGTGAGCGGTGACCTGCAAGACCTAAACGGCAAGACCTAAACGGCAAGACTTGAATAACAGGACTTGAATGACAGAACCTGAATGACAGGTCTCGAACGACAGGACTTGGCGAGCAAGACCTTGGCCAGCAAGACCTTGGCCAGCAAGGCTTGGTCGTCAAGACTTGGTCGTCAAGGCTTGGTCGTCAAGGCTTGGTCGTCAAAACTTAGGTGGAATGCGTGACGCCCGCGGGATCGGAAGCCGTCTCGTCTTCGGCGCGCGGCGCTTCCGCGTTCAGCTTCGAGGCCGCGGTGACAATGCGATCGACGAGCCCGGCCGGGGCGCGAGCCGGCGGTCGGGCAAGCGCCTGACGAAGCGTCCGCGCCTCCTCGAGCAGCGCCCGCGCGTCGCGCGACGATGCGAGCAGCTCCTCGGCGGCCACGCGCTGACCGTCAGGCCAGCGCGACATGTCCTCCCCGAGCCTGTCGATCAGATCTTCGAATTCGCTGACGTCCATCGTCCGCCCGATCCAGCGTTCCCAGGACTGTCATAAAGCATTCGCAAGCAAGGCGGAATCGATTTCAGCTTACGCGACGTTGGACCGCAGCCAGCTACCGCTGACGAGAGGTTCCTACCGATCCGGCTGCGACTTTTGACCCATTGTCGCGCCGCAAAACGACGCACGAGACAATTCGCCGCCCTCGCAGCCGCTCAGCGCTTGGCGGGCGATTCGCTGGAACCGGCCGTTGTCGTCTGAGCCTTGGCCGTCTGCGCCTTGGCGCTCTTGGCGGCGGCCGCATCGACGAACTCCCAAGCCTCGCGCAGTTCCACAAGGCTCGCGATGATGCGCCGGAAATTCTCCGGCGCCTGGGGCCGGCCATAGGAGCGCAGGCAAGCCAAGATCAGCAGGTTGTAGGCTTTATAGAGCTCGTCCGCCACTGCGCTGCCGCGGGTGGAGTCGAGATGATGGCTGAGCCCGCGCAAGATCGCGGTTGCCCGCGTCAGATGGTCGTAACCCTCCTCGAACCGCTTTGCCTGTTGGGCCTGCAACGATTTCTGCAAGAAGGTGATCGCGCCATTGAGAAGCATGATCACGGCCCTGAGTGGAGGCAATGTGACGGCAGCGCCGCGATAGGCCTGGTTGGCACGATAAGCGACCGAACTTTGTGTCATCATCTACTCTTCGCGTTGAGAAGTGCCGTAAGATAGTTCAGCGTGTTGTCGGCGCTCTGGATGGCGGCCTGGTACTTGGCGTATTGCATTTCAAGCTGGTTCTGGAACGCTGCCGCCGCGTTATTGATGTCATTGACCTTCTGCTGCATCGTGCCGTCCTGCGTCTGCAGGCTGTCGATCTGCGTCTGTAGTGAACCGGAGTTTGCCGAAGCTTCTTTGGCAATCTGGGCAATCTGCGTCGCAAGCCCCGAGGTCGAGGTCACCGCGATCGATTGCGACGTCGAGCCGGTATAGCTGAAGGCCATGCCGGCATAGATGGTCCCGGATTTACCGATGATGCTGTTGCCGCTGATCGTGAACAGCGAACTGTCGCCGCCGACGGACGCGCCGGTGAGGTTGCCGGAGGCATCCACCGTCACGTCGAGGGTGAACGACTCCGGCGACGTCCCGGTATTGACAACGCTGAGCTGGCTCGACGACGTCTTGGTCTGCGCCGATAGCAACGCGGTCACGCCGCTCAGATTCGTGCTAAGCGCCGTGGACAGCGTACCCGAATTGAGCACCAGCTCGTTTTGCTGATTGAAGGACAGTCCGATATCGCTCATCGTGAAACCGTTCACCGACGTGCCCAGCACCTGCTCGATCTGGGTCATGATCTGGCGCATGGTGCCGTCGCCGAACAGGACCGAGTTCGACGACGCCGTTCCGTCCGGATTGGCGGTCTGCTGCGCGATCACGTCATCGCGGAATGCGTTGTAGTCCGTCACGAAGGTCTGCAGCGCGTTCGCGATCTGGTCGGTATCGGCGCCGATGCTGATGTTCAGCGAGGCGCCGCTCGGCGTCGGCTGCAGGAGATCGAACGTGATGCCGCTCAGCACATCCGTGATCTCGTTGCTGTTGCGGGTCAGCGCGATGCCGTCGAGCGTGAATTTGGCCGCCTGCGCCGTCTGCAGAACGTTGGAAAACGCTCCCGCGCCATCGGTGACACCGAGCTTGTTGAGGATGTCGTCGCCCGACGTCGAGGAATAGCTGATATCGGCCGCATCCTGCGTGCCGGTCAGCACCAGCTCATAGGAGCCGCTCGACACCTGCACGATCGAGGCCCCGACATTGCTGGTCGAGCTCTGGGCGTTGATGGCATCGGCCAAGTCCCGCAGGGTCATGCCGCTCGTGACAGTGATGCTCGCGGAGCTGCCGCCGGCAAGGCCAATGGAGAACGTGCCGGAAAAGCCAAGCGGCGTGGTCTGGCTGGACAGCGTCGCCCCCGCCACCTTCTGTGCGGTGGCGATCTGGCTGATCTGCAGCGTGTGGTCGCCGGTCGCCGCGCCGTTTTCGACGGTCATCGACAGCGCCGAGCCGGCGTTGACGTTTCCGGTCGCGCCGACGGTGGCCGCGCGCGCGGCGAAGGCGTTGGCGGCGAACGGGTTGATGATCGAGGTGCTGAGCGAGGCGAGGTCAGACGACAACTTGCTGAGGTCGGTCTGCAGCTTCTGATACGCGGTGATCTTCGCCTGATTGGCGGTGATCTTGGTGGAAACGGCCGTGGCTTTCGCCAATTTGGCGTTTACCGCGGCCTGGATCAGCAAATTCCAGTCGATGCCTGTCGAGGTGCTCGTCCCGGAGGTCGTCACCGACGCCCCGGAATTCGACGAGGTTGGCGTATTCGTGCCACTCGTGGCGCTGCTCACTGTCATGAATGCGGATCCGTCACAGGAGGGACCGGGCCGGCGTCATGCCGGCCCGGCAGGTCGTTCGTTAGCCCAAGAGTTGGTCCAAGAGTTAGCCCAGCAGCTTGAGCAGATACTGCGGCATCTGGTTCGCCGCGGTTTCGGCCGACACCGCGGCCTGGGTCTTCACTTCCGCCGAAGACAGCATCGCTTGCTCGGCGGCGACGTCGACATCCCTGATCGCCGAATTGGCGGCCTGCAGGTTCTGGGTCTGGGTCTGGATCGAGTCGGCGCTGAAGTTGAACCGCGACTCCAGAGCACCGATTGAGGCACGAGCGCCCGACACGGTGTTGATCGCGGTGTCGAGCGCGGTCAGCGCCGCAGTGGCGTTGGTCTGGGTGTCGACCGTCGGCGCCGCGGCGCCGAACAGCGTCGCCGACCTCAGGTCCGACAGCGCGATGGAGATGGTGTCGGTAGCACCGGAACCGACCAGAACCGAAACGCCCGTGCCCTTGAAGGGGCTGGTGTTATCGAGCAAGGTCTGACCGCTATAGCGCGTGCCGCTGGCGATCGAGTCGATTTCGCTGGTGAGCTGCGTGAATTCCGAGTTGATGTAGGCACGGCTGCTATCGACCGTGGTGCCGGAGGCGGATTCGGAGGCCAGCGACTTCATGCGGGCCAGGATGTCGCTGATGTTGGAAGCGCCACCGTCGGCGGTCTGCAGGATCGCGTTCGCCTGCGCAGCGTTGGTCGCGGCCTGCTGCAGCGCGGTGACGTCGGACGAAATGCGGGTCGAAATCGCGAGGCCGGCGGCGTCGTCGGAAGCCGCGGTGATGCGCGAGCCGCTCGACAGCTTCGACAGCGCGCTGGTTTCCTGGTTCGAGTTGATGTTGAGGTAGCGGACCGCCGAGTTGGCCGCGATATTCGTGGTAATTGCGGGCATGCTGGATACTCCTGATGATGATGGGCAAGTGATGATGAGCAAGACATGCCGCATCTTGGTAGCGACTGACGACGGTGCGTATCAGCCCCGTCTGCCCGATCAAACGAACCGGCGGGCCGCGATCAGGCGACAAATTTTGCTGGCAGGAGAATTTATGGTTAGGAATCGGTGAACGCGCCGCGGATGTCGCGTTCGTGCCTGCGCAGCAATTCGCGCAGTTGCTGGCGGCCCCTCTTCAACAGCGACTCCACCGCGGACACCGTGGTGTCCATGACCTCGGCGATATCGCCGTTGCTCATGTTCTCATGATAGGACAGGATCACCGCGATGCGCTGCTGCTCCGGCAGACGCAGCATCGCGGCATCGAGGAGATCCTTGACCTCGTTGCGCTCGATGACCGAGCTGGCATCCGGCTGCCCGTCCGCGACTTCCGGCACGGCGTCGACAGTCTCGGTGCGCGGCTTGCGCCGCAGGTCGATGCAGCGGTTGGAGACGACGCGATAGAGCCAGGTCGAGAACTTGGCGCGGCCGTGCTGCCATTGGCCGCGATGGGTCCAGACCTTGAGCATGGTGTCCTGCACCACATCCTCGGCATCGGCCGCGTTGCCGATGATCCGCAATGCGATCGCATAGGCCCGGTCGATGTGCCGCGCAACCAGGAGGCGAAAAGCCGCCTCGTCGCTAGTCGCGAGACGATCCAATAGCTCCTTGTCTTCGTCGAAGACGACTCCTTCGGTGATCGGCTCGCTGTCCGGCACGGTCGCGACTGACTCGCTCCAGGGCACTACTGTCGCGTCATCGGGCGTAGCGGCCGCCTTGCCCGATTCGAGTTCGGCGGGAGCCCTGACATCAAGCGCGTAGCTCATTCCCAATCTCCAACCCGCAGTGCCGAATGTGCACATTGCAAACGGCTTCCGAACCTTGAACGCCATGGCCGAAAAATTCAGGCGGAGTATTTTTGTTATTTTTCAATAGCTTAGGCGGAAGCTTTTGCCGGTCGCCCGGCAAGAAATGCCGGCCGTGCGCAGGCGCGAACTTGGACGAAGGTTGGGACAATCGCTCGACATCACAGAACATTCATTTCGGAAACAGACTCTCGCAGCGGGAAAACTCTGCTGCTACGCGCACTAACGCAGATCGAGATCACGCACGCGCGGAGCGCGCGGATGATCGGTTGCATTTTTTAAAAACTCGCGTGCAACGATTTTGCGCGCGGCAATTTTTTCCGAATCATCGACGCGAAGGTATCGCATTTTTTGAGTCTGTCAGTCGCGGCGCATCTGATTTTGAATCGCTTCCTTAATTTTTTTACGATTGTGCGCCTGATTTTCCTCGCGAGTACGTTGATCGCATACGGAGCGGCGGGGAATTCAGAGATGACGATCGCAACGGCCGACGCAGCGCGTCGGACGCAAAGTGTTTCTGCGTTTTCGTTCGACGTTTTCGACACGGTTTTGGTACGTGCATGCACGACGCCAACGGCGTGCTTGAAAGAACTTTCGCTGCGTTTCCGAAACGGACCCCGCA
>Ga0137391_10004244_pt1 | contig 10961 bp, 9 predicted proteins | sample 15con2h24BmetaG_FD_101399 | JGI IMG/M metagenome (GOLD analysis project Ga0137391, IMG submission 101399) | Vadose zone soil microbial communities from Angelo Coast Range Reserve, California, USA - 15con2h2.4B metaG | ecosystem: Environmental > Terrestrial > Soil > Vadose zone > Saprolite...
CGATCGCGGCCGGGACCACGATGAACGGCCAGCCCTCGGGCGCGACCGGGAACCGGCTCATCAGCCGATCCGCGGCGGCTTGATCCACGACATCATCGACCGCAGGCGCTTGCCGACCTCCTCGATCGGGTGCTCGGCGTCCCGCCGCCGCATGGCGAGGAATCCGGCGCGGTTGGCCTGGTTTTCCAGCACCCACTCGCGCGCGAACTGGCCGGACTGGATCTCGCCGAGGATCCGCTTCATCTCGGCCTTCGTCTGCTCGCTCACGACGCGCGGTCCCCGCGTGTAGTCGCCGTACTCGGCGGTGTCCGAGACCGAGTAGCGCATGTACGCGAGGCCTCCCTGGTAGAAGAGGTCCACGATGAGCTTCATCTCGTGCATGCACTCGAAGTAGGCGACCTCGGGCTGGTAGCCCGCCTCGACCAGCGTCTCGTACGCCGCCTTGATGAGATGCGAGATGCCGCCGCAGAGCGTCGTTTGCTCTCCGAACAGATCCGTTTCCGTCTCTTCCTTGAACGTCGTCTCGATGACACCGGCCCGCGTGCAGCCCACGCCCTTGCCGTACGCCAGCGCCAGATCGCGCGCTTTGCCGGAGACGTCCTGGTACACGGCGAGCAGCGCCGGCACGCCCGGCCCCTGGGTGAAGAGGTCGCGCATCACGTGGCCCGGCGCCTTGGGCGCGATCATGGTGACGTCGGCGTCCGGCGGTGGGACGACCTGGTTGAAGTGGATGTTGAAGCCGTGCGCGAACATGAGCATCTTGCCCTTGCCGAGGCCGCCCTTGATCTCGCTCTCGAACACGTGACGCTGGCTCTGGTCGGGCAGCAGGATCATGATCACGTCCGCCATCTGCGCCGCCTCGTTCACGGTCGCGACCCGGAGGCCTTCGTGTTCGGCCTTGGCCCAGCTCTTCGAGCCCTTGTAGAGCCCGACAACCACGTCCTGGCCGGAGTCCTTGAGATTCAGCGCGTGGGCGTGTCCCTGGCTGCCGTACCCGATGATCGCGATCTTCCGGCCCTTGAGCAGGCCGACATCGGCGTCCTGGTCGTAGTAGATCTTCGCGGGCATCGCGTGTCCTTTCCTCGGTGTCGGTGAGTGTTAGTCGGCGAAGCCGACCACCTTCGGGTCGTCCGCGACGCGCGGCTTCCGCGGCGGCTCGACGCGCCGCACGCGCGCCTTCGGGCCGCGCGCGATCGCGACCTTCCCCGTCCGGACGAGCTCCTGGATCCCCATCGGCCGCAGCAGCTCGATCAGCGCCTCGAGCTTACCCTCGTCGCCGGTGGCCTCCAGGACGAACGACACGGCCGTGACGTCGATCACCCTCGCCCGGAAGATGTCGGCCGTCCGGAGGATCTCCGCCCGATTCGACGGCTCGGCGTTGACGCGGATGAGGACCAGCTCGCGCTCGACGTGGCTCTCGTCGGTCAGGTCGGTCACCTTGATCACATCGATGAGCTTGTGCAGCTGCTTCGTCACCTGCTCGATGACGAACTCGTCGCCGCGCACGACGAGCGTCATCCGGGAGACCGACGGGTCGAGCGTCTCGCCGACCGACATGCTCTCGATGTTATAGCCGCGCGCCGAGAAGAGCCCGGCGACGCGCGAGAGGACGCCGAACTTGTTCTCCACCAGAACCGCGATCGTGTGCTTGCGGGGCTCGTTGCCGTTCTGCATTAGAAGCCCGTCTGCGCCTTTGCGGCCTTGTCCCGCACCTCGCGGGTGGGCGCCGTCAGAATCATATCGGTGTTGGCGCCGCCGGCCGGCACCATCGGGAACACGCACTCGTCCTTGTCCACGCACACGTCGAGGACGACGGGCGCCGGCGTGCTGATCATCTTCTCGATCGCCGGGACCAGCTCACTCGGCTTCGTCACGCGGAGCCCGACGCAGCCGTAGGCCTCGGCGAGCCGCACCCAGTCCGGGATCCCCGGCAGATCGATCGCGCAGTAGCGTTCCTTGTAGATGATCCGCTGCCACTGTCGGACCATGCCGTGACCGCTGTTGTTGATGATCACCGTCTTGACCGGCAGCCCCTCCGTGAAGCACGTGGCCAGCTCCTGGCTGTTCATGGCGAACGAGCCGTCCCCGTCGATGTTGATCACGAGCTTGCCCGGGTTCGCCGCCTGGACCCCCATCGCGGTGGGCAGCCCGTAGCCCATCGTGCCGAGGCCGCCGGACGTGCACCACATGCGCGGGTGCTTGAACTTGTAGTACTGCGCCGCCCACATCTGGTGTTGGCCGACCCCGGTGACGATGAAAGCCTCACCGCCGGTCGCGTTGGAGATCTCCTGGACGACGTACTGCGGCTTGACGACGTCGTCGCTCCACTCGTAGCGGAAGGGAAAGTCCCGCTTCCACTCCGCGAGCTGGGTCGCCCACTGACGACGCGCGTCGCGCACCGCGGGCGGTGGCTCGTCCCGCAATTCCTCGCGGAGGGCCTCCACCAGCTTCACGAGGACCCGGCGGCAGTCGCCCACGATGGGCACGCCCACCTTGATGTTCTTCGAGATCGAGGACGGGTCGATGTCGATGTGGACGATCTCGGCGTTTGGCGCGAACGCGTCGACGCGGCCGGTCACTCGGTCGTCGAAGCGTGCGCCGACGGCGACGAGGACGTCCGAGTGGTGGACCGCCATGTTGGCGTAGTAGCTCCCGTGCATGCCGAGCATGTCGAGCGAGAGCGGATGCTCCATCGGGAACGAGCCCAGCCCCATGAGGGTCTGCGTCACTGGGAGCTGCGCAAGCTCGGCCAGCTCCCGTAGCTCGGCGCTCGCGTCGGCCGAGATCACCCCGCCCCCGACGTAGAGGATGGGCTTGTGGGCGCGCGCCAGGAGCTTGGCCGCCCGCTTGATCTGGCCCGGATGGCCCTCGTAGTTCGGGTTGTACGACCGCATGTGGACCTGATCGGGCCAGACGAGCTCCCACTCCTTCACGAGGATGTCCTTCGGGAGGTCGACGTGGACCGGCCCGGGACGCCCGGTCGAGGCGATGTGGAACGCTTCGCGGATGATCGGGCCGAGGTCGTTGCCGTCCTTCACGAGGAAGTTGTGCTTCGTGCACGACCGCGTGATCCCGACGTTGTCGGCCTCCTGGAACGCGTCGTTGCCGATGAGGTGCGTGGGCACCTGTCCGGTGAAGGCGACGATCGGGATGGAGTCCATCATCGCGTCCTGCAGCGCCGTCACCAGATTCGTCGCGGCGGGGCCCGAGGTCACGAGACAGACGCCCACCCGGCCCGACGTCCGTGCGTAGCCCTCGGCCGCGTGGCCCGCGGCCGCCTCCTGGCGCACGAGGATGTGGCGCAGGCCCTGGAAGTCGTACAGGGCGTCGTAGATGGGCAGCACCGCGCCGCCGGGAAGACCGAAGATCAGGTCGACTCCCTGGCGCTTCAGGCACTCGAGAACGATTCGCGCCCCGGGCATTCTCACCGCGTGTTCCTCCTAGAGCAGTCCAGCCGTCGCCAGGACTTCCTTGATGTCGTCGATCGCATCGCCGTCGGGCGTGCCGAGCGGCGGGCGGCACGGCCCTCCGTAGAACCCCTGCAGCTCGAGCGCCGCCTTCAGCCCGCCGATCCCGTACCGCCCGGCGATGCCACGGTCCAAGACCATCATCCGCTTTGCGATCTCGCGCGCCTCGTCCCACCGTCCGCCCCTGGCGAGGGCGTAGACGTCGCAGAACTCGCGGGCCGAGATCAGGCCGAGGGCGAGGATGCCGCCGGCCGAGCCGATCGCCAGCGAGGGCAGCAGCGCGGATGCCGCGCCGACCAGCACGTGGAAGGTCTTGGGCGTCTGGTCGATGATCTGGGCCGCCTGCGGGATGTTGCCGGAGGAATCCTTGATGCCGCAGACGTTGGGGTGCATGGCGATCTTTGCGACCGTGTCGGGCTCGAGGTTGATGCCGGTGTTGAGGGGGAAGTTGTAGAGCATGATCGGGATGGGCGACGCGTCGGCCACCGCGATGTAATGACGGACCTGCGCCGCCGCCTGACTGAAGGCCCGGGTGAAGTAGTGCGGCGTGATCACGATCGCGGCGTCGGCGCCGATCTCGGCCGCCCGCTTGGTCTGGCGGATCGTGTTCAGCGTCGAATCGGTCCCGGTCCCGGCGAGGAAGAGTCTGTCGCGCGGGATCGCCTCTCGCGCCGACGTCAGGATCCGGTCGCGCTCGTCCTCGCTCAGCATCGGGAACTCGCCGGTGGAGCCGAAAACGACGTAGCCCGCCAGCGGCGTGGCGTTCCACTTTCGGAGGTTCGCGGCGAGCCTGACCGGCGCCACGTCGTCGCCGGAGAACGGTGTCGTGACCGGGATGAAGACGCCGTCGAAGCTAGACACGGTAGTCTCCACCGCCGCCCACCTGGCGTTCCTTGATGCGCGCCTGCGCCGCCGCGAGCCGGGCGCCGGGAATGAGATAGGGCGAGCACGAGACGTAGCTCATCTTCACGCGGTGGCAAAACTCCACCGACGACGCTTCACCGCCGTGCTCGCCGCAGATCCCGATCTTCAAATTCGGCCGGCGGCTCCGCCCGCGCTCGATGCCGATCTTGATCAGCTCGCCGACGCCTTCCTGATCGAGGACCGAGAACGGATCGTGCGGCACCAGACCCATGTCCAGATACTTCGGCAGGAACGTCGCGACGTCGTCCCGGCTGTAGCCGTACGTGAGCTGGGTCAAGTCGTTCGTGCCGAACGAGAAGAACTCGGCGTACTCCGCGATCTGGGCGGCGATCAGTGCGGCTCGTGGCACCTCGATCATCGTCCCGATCACGTAGCGCACGGCGACACCCGTCTCCGCGATGACGCCGTCGGCGACCCGCTTGGTCTGCTCGAAGGTTTCCTTCATCTCGCCGACGGTCCCGGTGAGCGGAATCATGATCTCGGGCTCGGCGTGGACGCCCTGCTCGGCGACCGTGCACGCCGCCTCCATGATGGCTCGCACCTGCATGCCGTAGATCTCCGGGTGTGTGATCCCGAGACGGCAGCCGCGGTGGCCGAGCATGGGATTGGCCTCACGCAGCTTCTCGACGCTGGCGATGATCGCCTCGAGGCGCGCCTGCTCTTCGGGATTGATGCCGAGCGCCTCCAGACGGCTCCGCGTCTCGATGAGCTCGGTGTACTCCTTGTGGTTCGGCAGGAACTCGTGAAGTGGCGGATCGAGCAGGCGAATCGTCACCGGAAGACCGTCCATGGCCCGGAAAATACCCATGAAGTCGTCCCGCTGGAACGGCCGGAGCTTCTCGAGCGCCGCGCGACGGGTGGCCTGGTCGACGGCCATGATCATCTGGCGGACGATCGGAATTCGATCGGCCGCGAAGAACATGTGCTCGGTGCGAACGAGCCCGATGCCTTCGGCTCCGAACTCACGCGCACGCTGGGCGTCGGTGGGCGTGTCAGCGTTGGCCCGCACGCCGAGCCCTTCCTTTCGATAGCGATCCGCCCAGGACAACAGCTCTCGCACCTCGTCGCCCAGCTCGCCTTCGACGGTCTTCACCGTGTCGAGCAGGACCTCGCCGCTTCCGCCGTCGACGGAGATCCAGTCGCCCTCCCGGACGATGCGACCGCCGACTTCGAATACGCGTCGATGCTCGTCCACCGCAATCTCCGCGGCTCCAACCACGCAGGCCTTGCCCATCCCGACCGCGACCACGGCCGCATGCGACGTCCGGCCGCCTCGCGAGGTGACGATGCCCTCCGCGGCGTACATGCCCGCCACATCCTCCGGCGAGGTCTCGGGACGGACGAGGATGACCTTCTCGTTCGCGTGCGCCCACTCGACCGCGCGATCCGCGTCGAAGACCGCCTTCCCGACCGCCGCGCCCGGCGCGGCGGGCAGGCCGCGGGCCAGCAGTCGCCCCTTGTCGATCGCCGAGGCCTTGTCCCGGTCGTCGAAGACGGGCCGGATCGCCTCGTTCACTTCCTGCGGCCGGACGCGAAGCAGCGCGGTGTGCTGGTCGATCACGTGCTCGTTCACGAGATCCCTGGCCACCTTCACCGCGGCGCGCGCGGATCGCTTGCCGGCGCGCGTCTGCAGGAGGTAGAGGGTGCCGTCCTGCACGGTGAATTCGATGTCTTGCATGTCCTTGTAGTGCCGTTCCAGGCGCCCCGCGATCTCGAGGACCTCGTCATAGATCGCCGGCATCCGCTGGCGGAGCGCCTCGATCGGCAGCGGCGTACGGATCCCGGCGACGACGTCCTCGCCCTGCGCGTTGGGCAGGAACTCGGCGTAGAAGCGCGGATCGCCGGTCCGTGGATCGCGGGTGAAGCCGACCCCCGTCCCGGAGGTCTCGCCGAGGTTTCCGAAGACCATGGCCATCACCGTCACCGCGGTGCCCCATTCCTCGGGAACGTTGTGGATGCGGCGATACTCCGTGGCCTTCTTCGCGAACCAGGAATCGAAGACGGCGTTGATCGCCAGCCGCAACTGCTCCTTCACGTCCCCCGGGAAGACGCGCCCCGTCCGTTCGTTGACGATGTTCTTGAAGGCATCGGTGAGCTTTCGGAGCTCGGCCGCCGGAACCTCCGGATCGGTCTTGACGCCGAGGCGCGACTTCGCCGCGTCGAACTCAGCGTCAAAGACCTCACGCCGCACGCCGAGGACGACGTTCGCGAACATCATGACAAAGCGGCGGTAGCAGTCCCACGCGAACCGTTCGTTGCCGGTGCGCGTCGCGAGCCCCTCGACAGTCGTGTCGTTCAGGCCGAGATTGAGGATCGTCTCCATCATTCCGGGCATCGACACGCGGGCGCCGGATCGGACGGACACCAGGAGCGGCCGCTGGGGATCGCCGAAGCCTGCATCCACGGCGCTCTCCAGCCTTTGGAGGTTCTCGAGCGTCTGGTCCCACAGCTCGTCGGGCCACTCGTGCCCGGACCGGTTGTAGTGTGCCCAGGCCTGTGTCGTCACCGTGAATCCCGGGGGGACCGGGATCCCGAGATTGGTCATCTCCGCCAGCTCGCACCCCTTACCCCCGAGGAGGTTGCGCATGAGGGAGGAGCCCTCGGCGTGGCCGCCACCGAAGAAGTAGACGTATTTCGTCATAGGCGCGGGTCTCCGTCCCGATGACCCAAAAAAGTCTTGTGATATTAGTGGATAACGAGCGTCAGTGTCAATTATTCTACCGCTCCCGATCCCCGCCGCGCCTACTGTCATTCGTCTCCCTCGGGCGTTTCCGGAATCCGGCCACACAAAAAGCGAAGGGCCACGGGTCGTTCCACCCGTGGCCCTCGAAGTCCTCATCGCCACGGGCTCGTCCCCGCCCGTGGCACCCGATGTCGCGTTACGTCGCGGATGCTCCGGGCAGGGCCGGCAGCGCCAGCAGCATCAGGCCTAGCAGCAGCACGCGCGACGTCATCTCTGGCACGAGGCGGAGTATACGCACTCGCCCCGACGCGGTCAAGCGCCCGAGCGTCGGCCGCGCCCAGGGTGCTCGGACGCCGTCCCGAGCACGAGCCCCTCGACCGCGACGAGGTGGTCGAGCATCGCCTGCCGCGCCGCGGTGGCATTGCGTCGCGCGATCGCCTGGAGTATCCGGCGATGGTCCTGGTGCGAGCGTGTGGGCCGGCCCGGGGTGTTGAGGGACTCCTCGCGGCTCTGGGTCAGGAGGTCCATGACCGCGTGCGCGATCCGCGTGATCGCTCGGTTGTGCGCGGCCGTGCCGATCGCGGCGTGGAAGGCGGCGTCCTGCGCGAGGCCGGTCTTCCCCGCCGCGATCTCCCTGGCCTGGTCCTCGAGGATCCGTTCCATCTCGTGGATCTCTTCCGGCGTCGCCCGGCCGGCGGCCAGGGCGGCGATGGCCGGCTCGAGGACCCGCCGGGCTTCGAAGAGCTCGCCGATGGCCTCACGCTGCGACGTCATCACGAGGGCCAGCGGGCCGACCAGCGCGTCGAGGGGCACTTGGCGGACGAAGGTGCCCTCGCCCGGACGGATCTCGATGAGGCCCAGGCTTTCGAGCGCTCGCAGGGCTTCGCGCACGGAGGTGCGGCTGACGACGAATTTTTCGGCGAGCTCCCGCTCGGGCGGGAGCCGATCGCCGCTCTTGAGGCGACCTTCCGCGATCAGCTGCTTGACCTGGCGGACGATCTCCTCGTAGATCCGCGTCGACTTGATCGGCCCGAGCTCGATGGCAGGGTCCGCCGGCTCACCTCCCGCTTTCCGGCGCCCGGGCTCGCTCATCGGCGCCTCACAGCCGCTCAGGCACGTGGGCGTGGCGGTGGCGCCGCCCGCGCCCCCAGCCGAGCCCTGTGACCACCAGGCCGATCGCGATCGGCACGGGATAGTGGAGCGCGGCGGCGGCGGCGCCCAGCCACCGCTCGACGACCGGATCGTCCATCATCATTTCACCTGCGACGTACCCGAGCAGTCCGCCGCCGAGCCAGACGATCCACGTGTGATGGTTCATGAGGCGGGCCAGGATGCCCGCGCCCCAGACGACGAGCGGCAGCGACAGCCCGATTCCGAACATGACGAGCATCAAGTCGCCGTGGGCCGTGGCGGCGATCGCGAGCACGTTATCGAGGCTCATCGTGACGTCGGCGACGATGATGATCCAGATTGCCTCCCAAATCGAGCCGCCGTGCCGGACGTTGCTCTCCGCGCCCATCTCCGGCCGGACGAGCTTGACGGCGATCCAGACGAGAAGAACCCCGCCCACGAACTGGAGAAACGGAACCTTGAGGAGCAGGCTGACGATCGCGACGAAGACCAGCCGCAGCGCAATCGCCCCCACCGCGCCCCAGATCTGGCCCAGCATCCGCTTGCGTTTGGGCAGGGCGCGCACGGCCAGCGCGATGACCAGCGCGTTGTCCCCGGAGAGCAGCAGGTTCAGCACGCCGATGCCGAGCAGGCGGATCCAGAATTCCGGATCGACGAGCAGCGCCATCAGCGCGGCCACGTCGCCCCGGTCGGCGCCGGCGTCCTGCGGAGCCGCCGCCACCACGGCGTCAGCGCCGGGAGCGCGAAGAAGAAGATCGCGACGGCGGTGATGGCGCCCGCGATCGGGCGCGTCATGAAGATCGCGAGCGACCCCTGGGACATGATGAGGCTCTGGCGGAGCGCGTTCTCGGCCAGGTCGCCGAGCACGAGCGCCAGCACGAGCGGCGCGAGCGGGTAGTCGAGCTTCTTGAACACATATCCCACGACGCCGAAGATCACCATGTACCAGATGTCGATCATGCTGTTGTGCACCGCGTAGGAGCCGACGGCGCACACGACCACGATCACGGGCGTCAGGATCGCGAACGGGATTCGAAGAATCGCCGCAAAGAATGGCACGAAAGCGAGGACCATCAGCACGCCGATGATGTTGCCAGTGTACATGCTCGCGATGAGCCCCCAGACGAAATCGGGCTTCTCCTTGAAGAGGAGCGGCCCGGGCTGGAGGCCCCAGATGATGAGGCCGCCCAGCATCACTGCGGCCGTCGGTGATCCCGGGATCCCGAGCGTGATCATGGGCAGGATCGCCGCCACGCCTGCGGCGTGGGCGGCCGTCTCGGGGGCGACGACGCCCTCGAGCTCGCCCTTGCCGAAGCGCTCCGGATGCTTCGAGAACCGCTTCGCGAACGCGTAGCTCATGAACGACGCGGGGGTAGCTCCGCCCGGCTTGAAGCCCATCCAGAAGCCGATGAAGGAGCCGCGCACGAAGGTGCGCGCGTAACGGGGCAGCACCTTCCAGGTGTCGAGAACGACCCTCAGATTCATGCCCGTCGGGACGCTGCGGAAGGACAGCCCCTCTTCCACGGACAGGAGGATCTCGCCGATCCCGAAGAGGCCGATGACGGCGACGATGAAGTCGAAGCCCTTCATGAGGTCGACGAAGCCGAAGGTCATCCGCAGCTGGCCGGTGACGATGTCGAGCCCCACGGCGGCGAGCACGAAGCCGAGCAGGATCGAGACCAGCGACTTGAGCGGGTTGCCGCCGCCGAGCCCGACGAAGCTCGAGAAGGTCAGGAGCTGGATCGCGAAGAACTCGGGCGGCCCGAACTTGAGCGCGATCTCCGCGAGCAGCGGCGCGAAGAAGGTGATCAGGACGATCGAGAAGAGCGCGCCGACGAACGACGAGGTGAAGGCCGCCGTGAGCGCCTGGCCCCCCTGCCCGTTGCGCGCCATCGGGTAGCCGTCGAAGGTGGTCGCGACCGACCAGGGCTCCCCCGGGATGTTGAACAGGATGGACGTGATGGCGCCACCGAAGAGCGCGCCCCAGTAGAGCGAGGTCAACAGGATGATCGCGGAGGTCGGGGGCATCGTGAACGTGAGCGGGAGCAGGATCGCGACGCCGTTGGCGCCTCCGAGCCCCGGCAGGACACCGATGATGGTCCCGAGGGTGATGCCGACGACGGCGACGAACAGGTTGTAAGGCGTGATCGCGACGTGGAATCCGAGGAGGAGGTTTTCGATCCCCATCGCTACTGGCCGAGCCACGCCTCGAGCGGACCCTTGGGCATGGGCACCAGGAACCACTTCTCGAAGACGAAGAACGTGGCGAGCGGGAACAGGATCGCGACGGCGAGCACGGCGAGCCAGGAGTGGCGCCCGATCCAGCGCATGTAGAGGCCGGTGTAGAGCGCCGCGGCGACGTAGAGCCCGATCCATTGTGTAAGAACGACCAGCGCGACCGCCGGCCAGAGCACCTTCAGAACGCGTCGAAGCTGCTCCCGCGTCACGAACGGCGGGCCCGTCGCGCGGCGCGCCGCCTGGAGGAGGATCGCGGCGCAAGCGGTGATCATGAGCACGCCGAGCCAGAACGGGAAGAATCCGCTCTGCGGTCCGTCGGTCCCCCAGCCGATGCCGAGCCGGACGGCGTCGAAGACGACGACGCCGCCCAGCAACGCGAGGAACGACGCGGTGACGAGATCCGCGAGACGCATGCGTGAGGGCTGCTACTTCTTCAGCAGGCCTCCCCTGGCCATCAGCTCCTTATGGAGCTGCTCGTTCTCCTCGACCCATTTCACATATTCAGCGCCGGACGCGAA
>Ga0137391_10004255_pt1 | contig 10944 bp, 10 predicted proteins | sample 15con2h24BmetaG_FD_101399 | JGI IMG/M metagenome (GOLD analysis project Ga0137391, IMG submission 101399) | Vadose zone soil microbial communities from Angelo Coast Range Reserve, California, USA - 15con2h2.4B metaG | ecosystem: Environmental > Terrestrial > Soil > Vadose zone > Saprolite...
ATCGGCCATTGGTTTCCTCCCAAATCGATTCACTCGAGGTAATCGGCGTGCTTGCGGACATGCTCGGCGAGACCGAGCGCGTGCTGGCGCACTAGGTCCTCGGCGCGCTCCGTGTCGCGCGCTTCGAGCGCCTGGATGATGTTCATGTGGTCGCGAATCGACCGTTCGACGCGGTCGTCTTCGCCGATCGTCTTGCCGCGGATCATGCGCATGTGGGTGAACAGATTCTCCGCCAGACGGATAAGCACCTGGTTGCCGCTGAGTTCAATGATCGTCTGGTGGAAGGCGATGTTGACCTCGGAATACTCGTCGAGCTTGGCGTGCAGCTTGTCGTCCTCGAAAGTCGCGAACATGCGCCGCAGTCCCGCGATGTCCTGGTCGCTCGCCTGCTCGGTGATCAGCCGTGCCGCCATGCTTTCGAGCGCGGCCCAGGCGGTGATCAGCTCGATCACCTCGCTCTTGGTCTTGCGCACGACGTAGACGCCGCGCCGCGGCACCGAGCGCACGAAGCCCTCGCGCTCGAGCTGAGCCATCGCCTCGCGCACCGGCGTACGCGAGATGCCGAAATCCTGCGCAAGCTGCCGCTCGTCGAGCCTGATGTCGGTGCGGGAACGGTAGACGTCCGACGACACGATGACGTTGCGCAAGGCGATGTAGGCCTTGTCCTTGAACGTCTCCCGATTGTCGATCGGGGCGACCACCAGACGCGATTCGCTCATGAAACTGGCATCCTCCCTTCGATCGTGTTTGCCCGATCGTTCGCCTGAAACTGAGATACATTATTCATAATACCAGGCACAGTCCAATGAAGGTGCATCGGACCACGTCCTTCGTTACTGCTTTGATCTAAATGACGTTTTGCCCATGTCGGTGACGGACGCTGGCGCAAAGGCAGCCCGATCCGGCGTTGGCTGCATCGTCCGCAGCCGGGGATGACGCCTTCGTCGAGCCCCAGCCGCGCGTCGTGTTCTACGCTCGGTAGCCGGCGATGACCTTGGCCCGCCAAGGCTTCAGGACGACAAGGGCAAGTACGGCGGCCAGGATGTTTGCCGCGGCGGCAATAATGAATACGAGGTCCCAGCTGCCGGTCATCTTCTGGATCTGGTTGGTGTAGGGCACCAGCAGTGCCGCCGTTCCCTTGGCGGTGTAGAGCAGACCGGCGTTGGTCGTGGCGAATTTGGTGCCGAACGTGTCGGTGCAGGTCGATGGGAAGAGGCTGTAGATTTCGCCCCAGGCGAAGAATACCAAGCCGCTCAGAATCACGAACCAGACCGGATCCGATCCGAGCTTGTAGAGCGCGAAAATTCCGACCCCCTCAATGAAGAAGGCGATGAACATGGTGTTCTCGCGCCCGATATGGTCGGACACCCAGCCGAAAAACGGCCGCGTCAGGCCGTTCAGGATGCGGTCGAGGGTGGCGGCGAAGGTGAGCGCGGTCATGGTGAGCCCAAACAGCGAGACGGGCAGGCCCGCGATCTTCAGATCCTGGGCGATCGGCGCCAGATTGGCGGTCACCATTAGCCCGCCTGCGCCCACGATCACGAACATCAGGTACATGAGCGTGAAAATCGGCTGTCCCCGCGTCCAGACGGCATAGCCGCCATAGACAAAGATGAGGATTGCGAGCGCCAGCGGAATGTAGAACTGCAGGCCGACGGCCCACAGGCATAGGCCGCCGGCAAGTGCGATGGCCGCACCGGCGACCCAGAAGGATGCCGGCCCGATGATCTCCGTTGGCGCGAACTGGCGCAGGCTTTGGATCACCTTGGTGTTTGATATTGCCGCGGGCACCTGGCCGGGCGCCGGGGCCTTCAGGAAGAAGGCCAGGAGGCAGATGATGACTCCCTGGCCGATGCCGAAGTTGAAGAAGGTCTCCTGGAAGCCGCGCGATACAATCATCGCCTGGATGGGCACGACGGTGAGCGCCGAACCGGCGCCAAACCCCGCCGCCGTGATCCCGGCGGCGAGCCCCCGCTTGTCGGGAAACCACTTGAGCGCAGTACCGATGCAGGTGCCGTACACGGCGCCGGCGCCGATGCCCGCGATGATCTGGGCAATATAGTAGAGCATGAGGCTGGTGGCGTAGGCGTTCATCACCCATCCGATGGCGCACAGCACGCCACCGATAAAGATGACGACGCTCGGGCCGTACTTGTCGACGAACCAGCCTTCGATCGGGACAAGCCAGGTTTCGAACAGCACGAAGAGGGTGAAGGCGACCTGGATGGCGCCGCGATCCCAGCCGAAGTGCTTCTGGATGCCAGGGACAAAGAACGTCCAGCCGTATTGGAGGTTGGCGATCATCACCATGCAAACGACGCCGATGATGAGCTGGCCCCAGCGTCTGCGGGCGGACACTGTCGACCCGAACGAGGCCGGTGACGACACGGTCATTGCGGCCCCCGGTTATGCGCGTCTGCAGACAGGCCTATCACAGCGCTGGCGCGGCACTTTGCCGTGCGCGAGCGCAGCACGTTGTGTTGTGCTGCCATCGTCCTCCCCTAATTCTTTTACGTTCTTTTTTGTTTTCTGCTGCGATATTGCCCTCTGCGGGAAGACCGTCAAGCGGAATAGAATCCACTAGTGACGCCGGCCTGCTGATCGGTATTCACGAATTCGTCATTGCTGTCGCGGCCCAAAACCCGATCGAAAAGGTCTGAACGATAGATTTGTTCTATCGCGCCCGCGGTCGAGGGCACCGGCATGGCCGACTGGGAGATCACTTTGGCGATCGCCAAGGCGATCCATCACCCAGGGACGCAGGCCAACGTAGTCACCACGGAGTTCTCCGACTGGGCGACCAACTGTCCGGAATACAAGGTCACCGCCGTCCACGTGTCGCCGTCCAACGGCCCCAGCGAATGGCAAAGCGAATATGCCGAGCAGGCGAGCCACAGCCGGCCTATTGCCAAGGTCGCGGCGGAGTAGATCCGATGTCCGCCGACAAGCTGGTGAAGATGGCCAATCAGATCGGCAAGTTCTTCACGCCGCCGCGCGGGAGCGATGCGGCCGCAGCCATCGCCGACCACCTGCAGAAATTCTGGGATCCGCGCATGCGTGCCGCTATTATCGCCTACGTGGCAGCCGGCGGCGCGGGCCTCGATGGTCCGGTGCGACAAGCTATCGGCCGCCTGAAGGAAGCCAAGGGCGGGGCGACTGTTGAAGCCGGCAGGTGAGTTCACGATCGTCTTCGAACAGGCGGATGGCGCCGAGGCGCAACTCGTGCGCGATCGCCTCGATATGTTCAATATCGGTGTCACCGGCGTGTCGGCCTATTACCCGGTGCACTTCTTCCTGAAGAGCGAGCGCGGCGAGACGATGGGCGGCCTTTTGGGCGGCATCTGGGGCGGCTGGCTGCACATCACTTATCTCTGGATCGACGAGGCCGCGCGCGGCCGGCGATGGGCGACGAAGTTGATGGACCTGGCCGAAGCCTATGGCCGCGAACGCGGCTGCCATTCGGTCACGCTCGACACCCACTCCTTCCAGGCGCGCCCCTTTTACGAAAAGAGAGGCTACGAAATCTTCGGCACGCTCGACGACTATCCCAAGGGCCACAAGAAGTTCTTCTTGAGGAAGAAGCTGTAGCCCGGTCGCCGAGGCATCGACGCCAGCCAAGGGGAATAAACTACTTTACGCCCAGTTCCTTGAGCTTCTTGTCGAGTGCCAAAAGATCCGACCAGCTCTGGCGCTTGCTGGCGGGGGTTCGCAAAAGATAGGCGGGATGGAAGGTGGGCAGGGTCGGCAACTCGCTGCCGTCGTCGAGCCGCAGGCTGGTCCATTTGCCGCGCAACCGCATGATGCCCTCGGTCGTGTCGAGCACGGCCTTTGCGGCTGTCCCGCCGGCCAGGACCAGCACCTTGGGCCTCGCAAGCTCGATATGGCGACGCGTGAAGGCGAGGCAGATCGCCTGCTCGGCGAGGGTCGGCGTGCGGTTGCCGGGCGGGCGCCAGAACAGGATGTTGGTGATGTAGAGGTCGCGCGCGCGGCTCATGCCGATGGCGTCGAACATGCGGTCCATGAGCTGGCCGCTCACGCCGACGAACGGCTTGCCCAACCGGTCCTCGTCGCCGCCCGGCGCCTCGCCCACCACCATGACCGGCGCGCCGGCCACGCCGTCGGCGAACACGGTGTTCTTGGCGGTGCGTTTCAGCGCGCAACCTTCGAAGGCGCGGATGGCTGTCTCGAGTTCGGCGATGGTGCCGCAGCGCCGCGCCAGCTCCCGCGCATCCTCGACCAGTTGCGGCGATTCGAGCGGTACCGGCGCGCGGACCGGCAGAGAGAAAGATGCGGCGCGGCTTGGCGTGGCCGCCGCGGGACGTCGCTCGGTTACCGGCGCGGGCACACTGACCGGCGCCGGCGGTGGCGCGAAGCGATCGACCGGAACTTCGCCGATGGTCTCGTCGAGACCGTTGTCGACATACCATTTCAACAGCGAGGCGAGATCGTCGCGCGGGATCGCGGAAGTCATTGCAGGCGCTTCAGGAACGCGCCGAGGATCGGTGCCCACAGGGCGGCATCGGCATGGCTTGCCATGTGGCCCTTGTTGGTCGGCAGTTCAACATAGGTGACATCCACGCCGGCGCGGCGCATGTCGCTGACGTAGCCGGGGCTCAGCGCAATATCGAACAGCTTGTCGGACGGCGACTGCACGTAGAGCACCTTCGTGGCCTTGAGCTTGGCGTAGTCAGCTGTGATATCGAACGAGCCGATCGCCTTGCGCAGCACCACCATCGAATGGCCGTCATAGATCTGCGCCCACGCCTTGGCATTGGCGCGAATCGCCGCTTCGCGCGCCTTGGGATCAGGCATGGTCTCGGCCAGGATTTCGTTCTGGCCGTAGGCCATCAGGGTCTCGAAGCGGATCTCCTCAAGCGTCCTGGCGATGCCGCCGTTGTCGTAATACCAGCCGCCGTTCCAGTTGGGGTCGCTCGCCAGCCGCTTCTGCAGCGCCTCCAGCCGATCGAGCCCGGCCGGCGAGCGCGGCGCTGTCACCGAGGGCACGATCGCCTTCATGAAGCCGGGATAGGAAGTCGCCCACTGGAACGACTGGAAGCCACCCATCGACGGTCCGATCACCGCGACCAGGCTGTTGAGGCCCAGCGAATCGACCAGGAGTTTTTCGGCCGCCACGATGTCGCGCATGGTGATGTCAGGAAAGGTCGGTCCATAGGGCTTGCCGGTGCGCGGATCGATGCAGTTGGGCCCGCTGCTGCCATGCGCAGAGCCCGGCGCATTCACCGATACGACGAAGGTGCGGTTCGTATCGACGGCCTTGCCCGGACCGATCAGGCCGTCGAACCAGCCGACAGCGCCTTGCGCGACGCCACGGCCGCCCTTGCCCGGCGCATTGCGACCCGCGGCATGATGGCTCGATGTGTAGCCGTGTACGATCAGCACGGCGTTGTCACGCGCTGGCGACAGGCTGCCGTAGGTCTCGTAAGCGAGCTCCAATACCGGCAGGGACTGCCCATTTTCCAGCCTGAAATCACGCGCTGTGAAGAGTTTGCTCTCGATTCCACTGAGCTCTGCCACGGGATTACCCCTTTTCACCGGGTGGCGATCCTGCCCCCGACAGGCTATCAACAGGCGAAGGATCGTCGCCGGCCGGCGGCGCGTCCATCGGGAAAAGGCACTGCACAGCGAGAGAGCGATGGCGCGCGAGTCGATGGAATATGACGTTGTGATCGTCGGCGGCGGCCCGGCCGGGCTGTCGGCGGCGATCCGTCTCAAGCAGCTCGCGGCCGAACGCAACCACGAAGTGTCGGTCTGCTTGATCGAGAAGGGCTCGGAGATCGGCGCCCACATCCTGTCCGGCGCCGTGATCGACCCGATCGGTCTCAACGAGCTCATGCCCGACTGGAAGGAAAAGGGCGCGCCGCTCGAGACCCTGGTGAGCGACGACCAGTTCCTGTTCCTGACCAAGGCCGGTTCGTTCCGCTTCCCCAATTTCCTGATGCCTCGGCTGATGAACAACCACGGCAACTACATCGTCAGCCTGGGCGATGTCTGCCGCTGGCTCGCCCAGCAGGCCGAGGCGCTGGGTGTCGAGATCTATGCGGGATTTGCCGGGGCCGAGATGCTCTACAACGAGGACGGCTCGGTGCGCGGCGTGGCCACCGGCGACATGGGCGTCGGCAAGGACGGCAAGCACAAGGACAGCTACACGCCGGGCATGGACCTCTTGGCCAAGTACACGCTGATCGCCGAGGGCGTACGCGGCTCGCTCGCCAAGCAGCTGATGTCCAAGTTCGACCTGCGCGACGGCGTCGATCCGCAGAAATTCGGCATCGGTCTCAAGGAGTTGTGGCAGGTCGATCCGGCCACCTTCAAGAAGGGGCTGGTGGTGCACTCGCAGGGCTGGCCGCTCAGCGAGACCGACAGCCACGGCGGCTCGTTCATGTACCATTTTGGCGACAATCTCGTCGCCATCGGTTTCGTGGTGCACCTTTCCTACGAGAACCCGTATCTCTCGCCGTTCGACGAGTTCCAGCGCTTCAAGACCCATCCCGAGGTCGCACGCTACCTGCAGGGCGGCAAGCGCCTGGTCTACGGCTCGCGCGCCATCAACGAGGGCGGCGTGCAGTCGGTGCCCAAGCTCACATTTCCCGGCGGCGCCCTGATCGGTTGCTCGGCGGGCTTTGTGAACCTGCCGCGCATCAAGGGCAGCCACAACGCGATCAAGAGCGGCATGTTGGCGGCCGAGTCGGCCTTCGAGGCGCTGGCGGCCGGCAAGACCGGTGGCGATGAGCTGATCGCCTATCCGGTGAAGCTCAAGGCGTCGTGGATCTGGAAGGACCTCGACAAGGTGCGCAACGTCAAGCCGGCGCTGCGCTGGGGCACGACGCTGGGCACGCTCTATGGCGGCATCGACATGTGGCTGCACGACCTCGGCCTGCGCGTGCCGTGGACCATGCATCACAAGAAGGCCGACCACGAATGCCTGCGGCCGGCCGCCGAATTCCAGCCGATCCACTATCCCAAGCCCGATGGCGTGATCTCCTTCGACAAGCTCTCCTCGGTGTTCCTTTCGAATACCAACCACGAGGAGGACCAGCCTGTTCACCTCAAGCTGCGCGACCCTTCGATCCCGATCGCGGTCAATCTGCCGCTCTATGCCGAGCCCGCGCAACGCTACTGTCCGGCCGGCGTTTACGAGGTCGTGACGGCCGACAACGGCCAGCCGCGCTTCCAGATCAATGCGCAGAACTGCGTTCATTGCAAAACCTGCGACATCAAGGATCCGGCGCAGAACATCGACTGGACCGTGCCCGAGGGCGGTGGCGGTCCCAACTATCCAAACATGTGAGCTGCATGCGACGCATACCCCTCGCGCTGCTGTCGGCGGCGCTCCTCTTCACCCTCCCTGCGGTCGGCGGGGCCCAGCAGGGTGGTCAGCCACGGCCGGCTCCCGCGGCCAAACCGGTTCCACCGCGCGGCCCACTGGTGGCGCCGATCCCGCTGAGCGGCCGTTATCTCGCCGCGCGCGTGGCCGAGCAGGATCACGACTACGATACCGCCGCTGACGAAATCGACCGCGCGTTGGCTCAGACTCCCGACGATCCGGAGCTGGTCTACGCCGCCTTCCGGCTGCGCATGTATGCCGGCCGCGTCGACGCGGCGGCCGAGCTCGCGCCGCAAGTGCTGGCGACCAAGCCGGGCGACGGCTTCGCCAACCTCGTGCTGGCGGCGCAGGCGATCAAGAAGGGTGATTACCGCGCGGCTGAGCTTCAGGTCGGCCGCATCGGCGCGGAGAACCAGCTCGGCCCGTTGCGCGACTATGTGCTGGTCTGGCTGAAGGCGGGTGCAAAGGATTTCGCCGGTGCCCGCGCCACGCTCGCCAAGCTGCGGCCGGCCGGCGGCGAACGCGCCGAGGGTCCGGCCCTGGTGATCGAGGGCCAGATCGACGAGATGGCGGGCGACAAGGCCGCTGCCGAAACCAAGTACCGCCGCGCCGTGGGGCTCGACCGCAGCAGCCTGCGCACCACCATCGCCGTCGCCGAGGGCCTGCGTCGCCTGGGCAAGGGCGAGGAGGCGCGCGAGCTGTTGAAGACCTATGGCGAGAAGTACAGCGACGCCATCGTCATGGATGGGCTGATCGGGCCCAACGCACCGGCGCCCAAGCCGCTGACAGCGGCCGCGGGGGTCGCGGAGATCCTGTTCGACATCGGCGGTATCCTGGCCTCCGACCCGCGCAACCAGCGCACCGACCTGGCGCTGATCTTCTACCAGCTCGCCGCCAGCCTGCGGCCGGAGCATGATTTCGCCTGGCTGATGATCGCCGGCCTCTACGAGCAGTTCCAGCTCGTGCCCAAGGCGGTGACGGCGCTGGGCAAGATCGGTCCCTCCTCGCCGCTCTACTGGCAGGCGCGGCTGCGCATCGCGGCCCTCGACGCGCAACAGGAGAAGTTCGATCAGGCCGTGACCCGGCTGCGCGCGCTGGTCGCGGAGAAGCCGGACCGCATCGACGCGGCGCTCACCCTGGCCGACTTGCTGCGCGGCAAGGAGCGTTATGCTGAAGCCGTGCAGGCCTACGACACGGCAATCCAGCGCCTGCACAATATCGAAGAGCGCCATTGGTCGGTGTTCTTCGGCCGCGGCATCGTGCTGGAGCGCCTGAAACAGTGGCCCAAGGCCGAGCAGGACATGAAGAAGGCACTCGAACTCTCGCCCGAGCAACCGCACGTGCTGAACTATCTCGGCTACAGCTGGATCGACCAGGGCCTGCATCTCGACAAGGGCATGAAGATGCTGGAGCGTGCGACCGAGCTTCGGCCCGACGACGGCGCCATCACCGATTCGGTCGGTTGGGCGTTCTACCGCCTCGGTCAGTACGACAAGGCCGTGGAGTGGCTGGAGCGGGCGATCGAGCAGAAGAGCGACGATGCCACCATCACCGAGCATCTGGGCGATGCCTACTGGCATGTCGGCCGCCAGCGCGAGGCGCGCTTCCAGTGGGAGCGGGCGCTCAACCAGAAGCCCGACAAGGACCGCCTGCCGGTGATCAAGGACAAGCTCGCCAACGGGCTGAGTAGCGCCAACGACAAGCCGACCGTCTATGAGAAGGCCGCCGACGGCAAGCAGGGTGGCTGAGGCGGCGACCCGCTGAGGCATTCCAGTGCGGCACGCGCACGCCAAGGTCAATCTCTGGCTGAACGTCGTCGGCCGCCGGGCCGACGGCTATCATCTGCTCGACTCGCTGGTCGCCTTCGTCGATCTCGCCGATACGCTTACGACCCGGCCCGGTAAGCGCCTGTCGCTCGAACTCGACGGACCGTATGCGGCCGAGCTGGCCCGCGACCCCGACAATTTGGTGCTGAAGGCGGCGCGCCTGCTGGCCGAGCGCGCCGGCGTGGCGCCGCGCGCGGCGATTGCGCTTGGCAAGCATATTCCGGTGGCAGCCGGCCTGGGCGGCGGATCGGCGGATGCCGCCGCGGTGCTGCGCGAGCTCGTCGATCTCTGGCGTCTGGTCATGGCCGAGGAGGAGCTGTTCGATCTCGCGCGGTCGTTAGGCGCCGACGTGCCGATGTGTTTGGCGGGGTGTACGGCGCTGGTGTCCGGAGTGGGCGAGCGCCTGAATCCCGCGCCGCCGCTGCCGCCTGCGGCCATCCTGCTGGTCAATCCCGGTACGGCGCTGCCCACGCACGAAGTCTTCGCCGCGCGCCGCGGGCCGTTCTCGCAACCCACACCGCCCGCAGGGCCATGGCGCGATCTGCCGGAACTCGCGGCCGAACTTTTACGACGCGGCAACGATCTCAGCGAGGCGGCGATCTCGTTGCGTCCTGCCATCGCCGACGTATTGGCGTTCTTGCGCGGCAGCGCCGGCGCGCGCCATGTCGGCATGAGCGGCAGCGGCGCCACCTGCTTTGCGCTTTACGAAACGCTCGGCGCCGCGCGAGGCGCCATGGCTTCGATGCCGCCCGCCTGGTGGCGCCACGCGGGCACGTTCGTCGGCTAGTCCGGCTTGGGCGTCGTGCGCGCGATGTCGGCCGAGGTCGGCGGCGCCGGCGGCGGCTCGGGCTGGCCGAGATCGATGGCCGGCGCACCAGCGGCGGCGTCGCGGCGCGCCACGGCCTCCTGCAGGGCGGCAAATACATCCTTGGTCGGCTCGCCGGTCTCGCGCGCGCCGGCGTTCTTCTGGAAGCTGCGGATGGCGGCGCGCGTCATCGGGCCGATCACGCCGTCGGGCTTGTCGCGCAGGAATTTCAGCTCGACCAGCGCCTGCTGGATGACGCGGACCTGGTCGGCGGCGGCCTGCGGCCAACCCGGCGGATCGGGGTCGGCCTCGGCGGCGGACGCCGGCGCTGCGCGTCCGGCCGGCTCGGGCGGCGGCTTGGGCGGCTGCAGCGCCTCGACGATCTGCTTGAACTCGCTCTGGCCGACCTGCTGGGCGCGTTCGAGCTCGCCCGGCAGCAGGATACGTTGCAAGGCCTGCGCGCGCTGCAGCGCCGTGTTGGCCAGCGCGCTCTCGCCGTTGCGATTGGTCTGACGTTCGAATTCGGCAGTGATGGCGAACCAGGCGAGCGCCATCGCCGGATCCTTCGCCGTCGCGTCGCCGCGTTCGTAGATGTCGCCGAGCGCGAACATCGAGGCGGCCATTCCCTGGCGACTCGCCGAGCGCAGCAGGTCCAACGCTTCCTTGCCGTTGCGCGGCGCCCCTTTGCCGTCGCGCAGCAGCAGGGCAAGATTGTGCTTGGCCATCGGCAGGTTGGCCTCGACGGCCTTGCGATACCATTCGACCGCGCGGGTCGAATCGCGCTCGACGACGAAGCCGCGCTCGTACATTACGCCGACGTTGAAGGCGGCCTGGGCCGAACCGCGCTGAGCGGCGCGCAGCAACCAGCCGGCGCCGGCTTGCTGGTCCTTGGGCACGCCGACGCCCTGAAGCAGGCGGCGCGCCAGTTCCTCCATGGCGAGGATCTCCTCGGAATTCGCCTTGGCCCG
>Ga0137391_10004257_pt1 | contig 10943 bp, 9 predicted proteins | sample 15con2h24BmetaG_FD_101399 | JGI IMG/M metagenome (GOLD analysis project Ga0137391, IMG submission 101399) | Vadose zone soil microbial communities from Angelo Coast Range Reserve, California, USA - 15con2h2.4B metaG | ecosystem: Environmental > Terrestrial > Soil > Vadose zone > Saprolite...
CGACGCGCGCCGCCACCAACAATGGGCCAACAAGGAGTGCGGCTGGGTCGCCTACGCGTTCCTCGGCGCGCCGCGCGCCACGCAGCCCCTCTTCGCACTTCTGAACGAGCGCTTGAGCGGCGCGGGCAGCAACACGCGGTACGCGCCTGAAGACGCGGGTGGACGCACGCGATCGGACGGCGTCGAGATCCAGTGGGAGATCACGCCGCCCGCGCGGTGGGCCGAGAAAGAGGGCGGCACGCGCCTGCCGTTCTTCTGCGGCGATGTGACGCCGCGCGACTTGCGGGTACGAATGTCATCTGCTAGTGCTACTACTACTACTTTTTTTGGCTTACGCACTCGCTGGCTGGCCTGGTTCTCTTCGCGATAGGTGCCCACCCGACCGACGTCAAACACGGAACATCCGAACGGCGCGCTGAGCATCGCGCATCTCCGCGTGCTCGCGCCGCCGAGCGTATTCGTGGGCGTCGCCACCGAACTGGCCGCGATCGTGGGCGAGCCCCCGATCGAGGTTTCGGAGGGGGAGCTCGTGTGGCTGCTCGACCTTCCGGGCCAACTCACGCCCAAGTGGCACCCGCAGCTCCTGCTGTGCGAGCCGGACGTCGACGACGAAGACGAACTTCGCTTTGTGCAGACGCACGGTGCGGGGCTGTTTGAGATTGGGGTGCGCGTTGACGAAAGGTCTGGGAAGCGGCGCTGGTCGGACACGCCGTTTGGGAGAGTGGCCTGGATACCCGTGTAGTGTAACCTTATGGGGTTGCCCCCCTCGCCTTCCCTAGACAACACTGTCATTCTATGAATTCCTCAGTTAACATGTTCTCAAGTCCTAATATTCCACGTCAATTCACTTGAACCATTCGAGTGTAAATAGCATGACTTGATAGGTCATTCTCTTCGACGACGCAGGTCAGTCAGAACATGACTTCGATTAGAAGTTCGGTACAGAACGCCACAATAGGCCATATCAGCATTTCGCGTCGAGCAATGCCGACCAGCGGGAGCACGACCATACGTCTCTGATTACCCGCCCCCACGACAACAGCTTGAGATATTCATCACGAGGAGCGCTTTGTCGGCCACTTGCGCAAGGAATGGGTATCCACGGCAGTCTTGCGCGACATGGCGGCGCAGTCCTACATTCGGTACCTGAGAAAACATCAGCCAAGCCAACCAAGGGAGAGACGCTTGCAAGCTCACGAGGACGAATCGCCGCTCAGCGCCCTAAACCGCGACCACCCCTAGCTGCTTCTCCAAGAGGTGCAGGTGACTCATTCCGCATGCCCCACGGGCCTGATCACGAACGAGCCTATACTTTCCCTTTTCCGAGCATCCGTCCACGTCGCAGACGGCCGGAGGGCGCGGCTTCGGCACCTGCTGCTCCTGCGCGCCCATTTTGGTGTCCCCGTCGGCGTCGAGCGCTGCTGCTGGCTCGTGCGGCATCGGCAGTAACGATGCGGGAACCGAAAAGGAGAGGAGCATCTTGTCCCCCGGAAGCGCGTCGGGCGACGGACGCAGTGTCGAGATCCACCGGTAGCGCGTTGGGACGACCTCGATCACTGGCGGGGCGGCTGCCACTTCGCCGCTCTCTTCTTCGTCGACTTCGCCCTCCGCCGGTGTGCCGTTACCGGTGTGGGTCGCGGGTGTGCGGTCCTCCGCACTGGCAAGCGGGTTGCGCCTGTTTCGCGTGCCGGATTTCTTTTTCAGGAGACGGTTGATCGTCTCTGCCTTTGTAGGAGGCGCGTATCTCAGATGAGGAAGAGGAGGGGAAGAATATGCGATGCGCACCTTCTCGTCTTCTAGCTTTTTCTCGGAGAGGTGTTTTCGTTTGCGCGCCGTCTCTTCGCGTCTAAGCGCGATTTCAGCCTCGTTCAGCTGTTTTTTCTTGCGTGAAGTTTCATCTATGCTCCCCCCCGATGACTTGGTTAGAAATCAAGATGAACCGTATCCCGTGAATGAAGGGACGCACCTAGCGAAACGTGCGACGACCCGACGACGCTCGCCAGCACGGCTTGGCGCGTTGTCAGCGGCCTTTTCCCGTCGCCGCCGCGAGGCTGGTCGTCGTCGTCGTCTTCAGACTCGATGTCGCTGTCGAGGACTTTGTCCTTGTGAACGACGCGGCGGACGCGAGCCGGTTTCTGGGTTTGAGTTGGGAGCTTGAGCGTGATCTTGAGCCGCGACGAGCGGGAGGGCATCAGCTGCGCGGGGGGAGGGGAGATGGAAGGGGAGGACAGCTCGTCCAGGTCCGACTGTTGAAAAACGACAGCGGAGGGGTCAGTCGTCCAGCGTGGTTTGAAGGGAAGCAGAATGCGCTGCGCACCTCCTGCACTGCGTCGCCGTCGCCATCGTCGGCGGCCTCCTCGTCCTCTTCTTCCTCCTCAGGTTCGTCCGCTTCTTCGCCTTCCTCCTCGACCTCGTCGCCATCATCGCCTTCCTCCCGTTCATCTCCTTCGTCGTCTTCCTCCTCTCCTTCTCCTTCTTCTCCCTCTCCGTCGCCTTCAGCCTCCTCTTCCTCTTCTTCTGGCTCTACGTCCGGCTCTTCCTCGACGTCGGGGGCGATGGAGAGTGCTTCTGACTCGCTCTCTGGGTCCACCGAGACATCGGAATGTATGATATTCCTAGGCATTAGATGAGATGGCGTGTGGATCAACTATTTTATCTCTGTAGTTGGCCAACTGCTATACCAGACAGCTTAAGTAAGCTACAACTGCCCAAAACGGAACCGCAACTCTCATCGGCTTTTCGGTCGCGAGAAATTATCAGGGACCAAGCTAGTTCCGTTGAATTTATCACTGACGTGCTTTAACGATAACCATCAGCCTCCAATGTGTTGGCGGGGTGCAATTGAACCCCACGCTGCGCTTCCTAACAGCATACACGGATAGTAGACTACTTCTCGCTGGGTCCTGCGAGGGCATTCTCCTCTCGCTCTATTCCTCTACATTCAATACAGTGAACTCCCCCGAGGCGATGGAACAATGATGAAATCACTCAAGCATACATACCACGACATCCGAGTCCATCCTTGAGGTGTATTCCTGGCGCTGACGCCTGCGTAGTGCATAAACATTCGAACATCCAAACATAATGTTTGTTGGCTTCGACATCGTACAATTCTGTACGTTTCTCCCTTCCTATAGAGAGAGGACATACAGAGTTGCTACTGGGCTTATCCACGGATCCCTGTGACATCTTGCGGAACAAGGACAAGTGGGCCCTATTTCATCGAGCATCGTCTCGGAGGCATATGGGTATTGCTCGTATCCTTCTCCAGGCGAACAGAACAAGGAGAATCGCATTCAATTCCAGAGAGCAACAGCAAAAGGACATCAGGGTATTATACAGTTGCTATCGGAGCGCGGACTAGTTGAGGAGTATGGGGTGGGAGAGACATCTCAATCGCAAAACGAGCTCGTTGGTCAAATTCCCGGGCGGCTTTCGCCAAGATCCATCAACGCGCGCCTTGAGGCATACAGTAGTACCCTGTGTAGTGCAGTGTATCCATAATGACAATAACACGTCCGCATCATACAAGCGTCGGTGTATGTCACGTGTAACCTGCGAAGGAAATTGCTTTGGCCCGTCTCCAGGGCCCGCTGCTAACGTCACACTTTGGCAGGAGGCCAATTGTGTCCCATCCCCGACGCGTCCAAAGCGCAAACCAACTAACTACGCGCTGCAGCCTGCAGCATATTGTCTTGCCGTGTCTTATTGTTTGTGTCGGTCTTTATATCTCAGCTCATCGTAATCTATCGCGAAGCCCAATACTAATGTCTTCCGACAGCCCTCTTTCGACTTTATACGATGATGGGAACACGGAGGAGCTCTCCGCGGCTGTAGGTCTTCTTTCCTTCTTGCTGTAGAAGATAGCTTCCACGTGGAATAATTAGGAAGTATCTTCGCAATCGATCGCTCTTTGGAACGAGGATCACGCCGCTCTTCTAGCCACCAAGTGGTACGATCACAAGAAACTTGCCGAGCTCGGCGAATCTGAAGGTACGTTTCTCAACCATCGTCCATCATGGTTTCCGAATCATATGCGTTCCAGGTCTCATTTACAAGAAGGGCCCGTTCTCGACCACGGAAGAACAGAACATTAAGGATGCGATTGAGCAGTATCGTATTGTGCGTGCTTTCTCGGTGTCATTGATCTACTTACCGAGCCCCTTGCACCTTCTAGGACCACGCACTTACGAAAGACGACGTATTCAAACTGATATTCACCCGGCAGAAGGGTGGTACGTTTTGGCACGATGTGGGTGAGTGAATCACTTGGTTGCCTACCTGCTTCGGAAAGCCCTTCAATAAACATTGATCTTGGGTAGCACGTTCGGTTCCTATGCGGCCTATCAAGAACGTCTTCGTCCATGTTCGTCGCGCTTGGGAGCGCACGGCTATCCAGGGACGATGGTCAGATCATGAAGATGAGGGGCTGGAAAAGTAAGTACTAGACTTACCGACGTTAATTCCTATAGCCGTGGCTGCTCATCGAAATGACACACTCCCAGAGCCGTCCGAGAACTAGGCCACTCGTGGGACGCAATATCCAAACGGATCGGGCGATCCCCCGCCAACTGCCGAGACCGCTACCGAAACCACCTCGCACATCGCAATGAGCGACGGAGTGGTGAGCTTTTGTCCGCGATATAGGGCGCGCCGCTCAATGACGACGTCTGTTATTGTAGGCGCTTGGTCCCCCGAAGAAGTCCAAGAGCTGACTGCTATCGTACGGGCGACGACGTCCCGGCAAGGTGGCAGTGCTGCGGGGATATCCTGGGCGGATGTCGCGGCAAGGATGGCACACAAGCGGAACGGCCAGCAATGCCGTAACAAATGGTGCGGTCGTGCTACTCTCTCGCCACAGTGTAAAAAAGTAACGTTTGCGGTCCCTCTCTTCTCAGGGTACAGTCCTTGCACGGCCGCGACGAACACTCAAGGCTGGAGTGGTGCGCGTTGGACACGTTCATCTTTATGCACAAGTAAGCGATCCCTCGCAAAACGTTCCGGCAGACATGACAAGGGGACCTCTCTTCGCTAAAAAGAGGGAGACCCGGAAACACTGAAAAATAATAATAATCCCGACCATAGAGTCGCGTCGATCCCCGCTCTCGACGAGAGCGAGATCACCTGGAGCAAGTTCCCCGACCCGGGCTGGAACCGGTGGTCGTCGTATCAGCTTCGGCGCAAGTGGCGGACGCTCAAGCGTTCCGTCCCTGGACACGAAAAGATGTCACCGCGAGGTGAGTAAGTCAGGGCCACCCCTCGGTGATCCCACGCGGATCTCTCCGCCCCGCTCTCCTTCCTCCCCGAACTCAGATAATCACATAGAAGTTGCCTATGCTGTGTTACAGCAGCCATCATTGACGGCGCCGTGTAGTTGATCGTCTTTGATTTGGGTTCTATGTGCCTTCGTCTTCGCCCAGTGGTACAGTGTCTATGATTGCAGTTTATCAGAGGTCCTTGTGGTGTACATCAGTTATCAGGCACACCAGATACCGTGTGAACCGTTTCAAAACACGTTGAACGTGCTCTTCTCCGTCTCCGTGTGCGCCATGTACGTTCTTTCAAGGGCCATCCCATCTTTTGGCCACATCTCCGTAGCAAGTTCGGAGTTTTGCTACGACCGGCCACCAAGACACTAGTTCAAAAGGGCACAGTTTCTTTGTTTTTTGTTTCACAATTTTGTTGGCATAAGCTAAGTCTTCAGCGCAAGTGTCACGATATCAAGGCACCCGGTATCCTGCTATATTACCCTCATAATCTCGAGTGTGTCTGAAACTGTGAGCAGCATGCAGATCAGCATCCCAAGGATCGGCGGGGAGCGGTGATCGTGGGACAGGTTCTTGTGCAGAAGCCCATGTTATGATTGGTGAGCAATAGAAATTATGCATCTGTGATGAGCGCCGGTGCGTATAGATGATCATGTATTTGAGTGTCTCAGATAGAGGCGACCACGCGAACCTTCAATTGCTGCCCACAGGCAGTATAATGGTCTACCACTAACCCCTGCTTGGCGATACAGTGGCTCGCAGTGCAATCTTTGCGATTCAAGTTGATACTTGTGTTCGCTGATCCATCATGGCTCGGAGTCAGTGGCTCGATTCGGACAACCTTGTCCTTGTCAAACATCTTCGGTGATTTGTTCCGTCTGCCAAAAACTTTTATCAAGTTTTGTAAAATGATCGAGGACGACTTCGCGTACTATAGTGGTATCTTGAGATGGACGTGCGCTCTTGCTTCAAGTCGCCGGACACCAGCCGGCCTTTTCTCAGTCAGTAGGCGCATGATAAGAATGTTTGCCTGACGTCACTCACGGTCAACGGTACCCACTCTGGCAGGTGATGAGAACTTTCGAGAGCAGTATGAATATTGAGAAAATGTCACAGAAACCCTCGAGCTCGCAAAATTAAGCCCGATCATCGAGATCTTCGCGCTGGCACTTGGGTGTTCACTGCAGTACGTTCAGTCTTCAATATCAATCCCAAACACAAAAAGTGGCTTCCGAGTCTTCCGAAGCATCGTGAGGCCCTTTGATCTGATCACAATGTCACGATGCAATAATGAAACAGAGCGTTCTATTTTGGTGATGGACGCGCTCCACTTCACGTTCTCGTCAGTAGTACTACTGTAGTGCCTTGCCAGAGTGCGCGCATGTGGCATCGCAACGGTATCATGATGATGTTCGGCAAAGACCGCAAAGGTACAAATGATACGGGCCGCGCTGTTGCCCAGAATAGAATATTACCAGGTACAGTTGCGCCGGGCCGGGCAGTAGGGTCAGTCACGGGGCCATGATAAGATAAGGACTCGGTGGAACTCTTTCAATTGAACGAACAGGTTCGAACTTCGAGTTGCGCCGTGGAAAGTACCAGTGGGAAACACCGGTACTGTTATCAGCCAATAACTGAATTCACACCACTCCACTGGCAAAAGGATCAACAGGGGGATTTGGGGAACACATTCAGTATTGCTTCGTCATCAGTCATCAGGCGGGCAACGAGCGATTTGATTGGACGCCGGCGGGGGGGACGTGGAAGGGCGATCACCACCTGTACCCACGGGCATCAGCCACGAGGTCCGACATGCAATACGTTTCGCAGAGTTCGTAACTCTGTGAGGGCGCAACTCTGCGAGGGCGCAAGGCGCTTGCCAGCTTGGATCGACAAAGGCAAAGTGCTCAAAAGGTCGCTCCACGAAACGGAACGGGCGGTGCTTGGGTGCGGGGGCTATGCCGCTGTACTCTCGGGCTCCATGATCGTGTTACAGACTTACGCCGAGAAGTTCAGTTCTAGTGCGGGTCCCGCAACGCAGCCACGGAATGGGCGGTTGATCCCTGGCTCAGGGTGGATAAAACCATCGCTACCGTCTGCGCTCTCCGTACCTTCTATATGATTAGCGCGCTACACTGACACCAGTCAGCGCGCATATGTCCTTTGCTGTGTCCCTTCTCGGCACTGTATCTCCGCACAGCTACATATGAGAAATGGAGGGAATGTGACAATGTACAATAGAATGGAACCAAGAGAGTCGAGAGGGTGCTGTCAGTGTCAGTTGTGTGTGTGTGCGCGTGACACGATTTTATAACATGCGAAATAAGATTATGTAGTAAATCCATGGCCGTAGAAATGCGAATCGTCTTACAGTAAAGAGTACAGTTCAATCGTGAAGCTCCATACGAGTCGTAGTCTGTCTGCTACATCAACAAGCCGCGCTGTCCGCCTCATCAAGAGCAAGGGCCTGGGACAGGCCAATGCTGGCTACGAACAGAGGGCGCAACGAGCCTGTAATCGGCGTGACAATGTTCGTAAACTTCGAACTTCGTGTACGTGAAGATGATGGATGCACCGCGCAACAGTCAACCGAACGAACGGACACCGTCATATCGGCCCCATCGACGCCGACACGAGGTCAACGAAGCACGGCCTCACCACCGCGATCTGCCTCCCAGGTCCAAATACGACCGACCGCCACGCTCACGATCGGCAGCGCCGCCAGATGGGGGCGGGGAGGACGCGTCCTGGGCTCGCGCGATCGATACACCTGTCGGCGATCGCAAGCTATGTACGCGCGAAACCTTCGTGGCGGGGTTGTTGAACATCTCCGCGTCGTTCGCCGGCGGCTTCGACAGGTTGTCCAGCGAGGGCGGCCGGCGGTTCGGCGCGAGAGGCATGAATTCCAATGGCGGCGGCGGCGTCAACGCTGGCAGGGGCGGCAACGGCAACGGGACAGGTTCTCGCGGCAGTGGAAGTAGTCGTGGTAGCGGCGGCGGCGGCGCCGATGATGGGAGAGACATCGGCTTGTGATAAAAAGAAGAGGGCGAAGGGGCTTTGCTATCTACCGGCGTTTCTTCAGGGTCATATGTTCCGTAAAGCTCCTGTTCTTGGGAGACAAAGGTGAGGTACTTTCGCGAGCTAAAGAGCCCGCGACTCCGGATGCCCGCGTCGTTGGCTGCTATCTCGTCCTCTATGGAGCGAGGGAAGAAAATCTGTGCCGTATGTGAGAATGCATAAGGACAGGGTAAATGAAAGACCCGCACCACAAGCGTGATTCCGGACGACACGATAACGCCAAACCCGGCAAGCATGGCTAGGAACTCTGTAAATCGTGGGTTCAGTGTTCGCCCTATGTCTTTTGGGGATATCTAAACTCCTTACCGGACGCAAAACTGTTACGGGAAGGAAAGCAATCAGCATAGCAAGAGAACCGCCATGAGGAGCACATACAAATTTTCATTAATATGGTGGTGGGGTCGGATACCATCGATCGACAAGATGATCAGGGGCAGCGCGAAAAAAAGGCGAAAGACGATGCGGATGGTCTAGAGTAGGTTTGAATTCTTAGACATTGAGCCGAGATGCGTCAGAACATGGCACACACATTAAGCTCGTGGAATTTGGTGAGACGAATGATTGTGTTCATGTCAACTCCCTCTTTTCGCTGCAAGGCGCTCAGTAACGCGAGAAAGCAGTTCTGACGTTTGAACTCACTAATCCGCCTAGGAAGGGTTGGAAGAGATGCCTGCAGGTGGTGTTGGTACAATAGTTGTTCCGTAACTTGAGACACTTACAAGACTGGAATGAACCATAATGTGAGCGCAAGGCTGCCCAGGCTACCCGCTAGAAAGGTATACGCTTCGCACTTGAGAGGCGATCTCAACACAGAAGTTCACCCAAAGTAAGTGATGAATGACACGGCACCTTGAGAGGATCCGATCGATTGAAAATGGTGACGAGTGGCATGTACAGAATGGCGATGCTCGACCCCACTGTCCACGCCTTGAAGTACAGGCTGTTGAACCAATCCTTCTGCTTTGGACCCGCGTTGACGACAAACAGCCAAAAGCAAAGCTCTGGAATGGGCAGACGCGTTAGTATTGAGAACGGGCATTTGGAGCTCATGGAGATTACACGTTACCTTCGAGGTGGGAGACCCTACGGCGGACACATGACGTAGCGCCGAATAAGCTACCTGGGACCAGACTGGACGCAAGGACGACTCACATTTCAAGAGCCCACGCCATCGAGAGACATAAATACAAGGGTATAATGGCCTGTCTGTGAGCAGACGTCCATAATTGATATGGCATAGGAATGACTGGGGTAGCTGAGCAAGTAGCGCGAGTTACAAAATTATATTGGGCTTACCCCCAAACTCGGCAAACACAACGAATCCTTCTTTGTACTTGATGATGCAGAAGCCGACGGCGTACGTTATTATGAGGGGTATGCTCAACAAATACGAGTACTGGTGTGTGCCAATCAGAGACGATCACGTGGGTCGAAATGCATTTATCACGAACTGTCATAACGCGCTTGAACGTTCCCTGACTGCCTTGGTTCCATCTGATAGCGCGTTCAAGAGGGTGTAGGCAAGGGAGACAAATGCGTACCTTAGGCATTTGAAGCGGTCAAAGCACCAGAGATGATAAATCAGGAAAACCCCCAGCTATCAAGCAAAGATAAGGAAACATTTCTCAGGCCCGTTCCTGAAACGTAAAGAGGAAAAGGTAGAGAGGTGGACGCACCAGACATGAAAGCAAGGACCAGACGAGATAGGTGGCGGGTGTTGAGTGACACATGATGGGTCAACTGCCTGCAGCGGGAACGGGAAGGAGTGACGCTCCAGGGTTTTTGAGGCCAGGGGGTGAGGAGAAACGGGATGGGGATAGGAAACGATCACGATCTAAATAAATGCTAAAAATCACCTGGTTTGTTCTTCTGCATGCCGTCCATCACAGGAGCACATGGTCCGCGATTCCTGGATCTGAGTTTCAGCAGGCGTCTACGGCATGCGTGAGACGGGCAAGAACTTGAAGGGAGGAATGTGAAAAGGATTCAGGGATCAGCCGAACCAAACGTTCTGACGTGATGTGTTGATACAGCAGGTCGGGCGCCGAGCGAAGGAGACGGACGCGCTGGCCTTGATGCAGTTCGTTTTCCAGCTTGACGTCGTATTGATGTTCATGTGTTCATCGTATGACTGATCGACTCTCTCACGGTCCGTTGTGCCCGACGCCCTGAAACTGTACTGCCTGTAATCTCCGAAACAGCGAGGCAAAGGTGGAGCTTATCCTCGTCACTTGACAATCACTCCACCGCGGCCATTGCTATACATTATCTTTTTATAAGTGTCGTCCAACACAGCGTGCTACGTTGGTGTTTGGTGAAACAAGTACTCGTGCGTGACCCGGTAGAATCCGATCCCCGGTCGAGCCGCTGGCTCAGACCAACCCGAAAAAGGTCATACTGTTATGCAGGGCAGCAGGGGCACTGCTCCCGAGACTCCGATTCACACAACACAGGTCAGACAGTCACTTTGCGATGCAACGCGCAATCCCATCCCCCGATGACATAGAAGATCTTCTCCTCTCTTGTCGCTACGGAGACCTAGACGACGTCAACTCCTTCATCGACCGCTTCGGCACAGCCCCACTCGGCGAAGCACGC
>Ga0137391_10004287_pt1 | contig 10907 bp, 8 predicted proteins | sample 15con2h24BmetaG_FD_101399 | JGI IMG/M metagenome (GOLD analysis project Ga0137391, IMG submission 101399) | Vadose zone soil microbial communities from Angelo Coast Range Reserve, California, USA - 15con2h2.4B metaG | ecosystem: Environmental > Terrestrial > Soil > Vadose zone > Saprolite...
CAACATCAAGGATGTGCTCTCCTACCAAGCGTCCAAAGTCTTCAAGTTCGAGGAGCAGGAGGAGCTGCACAACAACATCATCGACAAGGGCCTGCTCAAGCTGTGCCAGGCGAATCTGAAGCGCGCCGAAGTCATGGCCCAGGAGTTCCCGGACGTACCGCTCAAGACACAGATCCTGGTCGGCAAGCCGTTCCAGGTGGTCATGCAGTGGGCCGAGGAGATCAAGCCCTCGCTGCTGGTGCTGGCGCGGCACGGCGCCCATCGCATCGAACGCACCGAGCTCGGCAGCCAAGCCGACAATCTCGTGCGGCTCGCGCCGTGCAACGTACTACTGGCGGGGACGACGGGGGTGCGGCCCGAGGACATTCCCTGGATCGAGGAAGACGGCGTCGCGGGGCTCCCGTGGGCGCCGGATGCCGAAGTGCGGATTCTCCGCGTGCCGCCGTTCGCGCAAGGCATCGCGCGGCGCGCGGTCGAGGAGTACGTGCTCGAGCACACGCACGGGGAGCCGGCCACGGTCACCAACAAGTGGCTGGACGAGGCCATCCGGAAGCTCCTGCCGACGCATATGCAGCTCATCATGGGCATCGGCACGGCAGAGGAGATCGCGCTCGCGGAAGTGAAGGCGCAAGAACAAATGAAGGCCACTAAGGTGCAGGGGCGCGACGCCGACCCCGAGCCCCGGACCCCTGAGGTTGAAGTGAAGTGCCCCGTCACGGGCTCCGTGACCCGCCGTCCGCGCACCGCGGCCGACCCGATCGTGTGGACCGAGGAGGCGTGGCAGCGGCTGCAGCTGGTGCCGCTCATCGCCCGGCCCCTGGCCCGCAACACCGTCGAGCGCTTTGCTCGCAGTAACCAGATCTGGCGCGTGACGACGCCCGTGATGGACGACAACAAGCAGGCAATGATCGCAGCCGACGAGTTCGACGTCGACACCATGATGGTCATGTTTCAGGAGCTGCGGGCCAAGCAGATCCGCGCCGAAGCGGAAGGACGCGACGGGCTGTCGCCGGAAATGCGGGCGTTCATCGAGGACGCGAAAGCCCAGGGAATCACGCGCTGCCCCATTCGGGACATCGAAGCGCAGATGGGGAAGTGCCCGGTGGACTTGAAGACCATGAAGCCCGAGGAGGCGAAGGCGGCCATGGAGCGGCTGCTGGCGGAGCGGGCCGGGGCCGGGGACTGACGTGGACTACGTCCCGCACGTCGTCGCCTGGAATCTTACCAGGCGCTGCAACCTCGAGTGCGCGCACTGTTACATCGCGGCGGGTCCGCACCAGAGCGCCGCCACCGAGCTCGACACGGTCGCGTGTCTCGAGATCGTCGATCAGCTGCTGGCGGTAAACCCCGCGCCGCTGATCATTCTCTCCGGGGGCGAGCCCTTACTGCGACACGACCTGGTCGAGATCGCCCACTACGCCACGGTCAACGGGGCCACCGTCGTGGTGGGGACGAACGGGACGCTCCTCACCGAGGGGCGCATCGCGGGGCTCAAACAGGCCGGCGTGCGTGGAGTGGCGGTGAGTGTCGATTCGCTGCGCCCGTCCTATCACGACAACTTCCGCCACGGTCGCGGAGCGCTCGCCGACGTGCAAGCCGCCCTGGGACGCCTCGCCGCCGCGCGGCTCGACTTCATCGTGCAAACGACGGTGACCAAGGGGAACCGCGCGGAGCTGGAGCGTCTGGTCGCCTGGTCAGCCGAGCAGGGGGCCGTGTCTTTCAACTGCTACTTCCTCGTCGCGACCGGGCGGGGGGCGTCGCTCACTGATCTGGCACCGGTGGACTACGAGGCCGTGCTCGCCGATCTGGCCCGGTGGGAGCGTGCGTACCGCGGCCGCATGCTGGTGCGCGCCAAGTGCGCCCCGCATTTCATGCGGCACGTGCATCAGAGCGATCCCGATTCCCCCGTCCTGAACTACCAGACGCGCTGCCCCTGCGGCACGCAGTACTGCCGCATCACACCGGACGGCAAGCTGACTCCGTGCCCGTACCTGCCGGAGGTGGCGGGGGACCTGCGCGCGCACAGCTTCGCCGAGATCTGGCGGTCGGCGCCCCTGTTCCGGCAGCTGCGCGAGGGGGCGCTGGGCGGCAAGTGCGGTGAGTGCGAGTACCGCGCGCTGTGCGGCGGCTGCCGGGCGCGCGCCTTCGCCCTCACGGGCGACGTACTTGCGGCCGATCCGTCGTGCGCGTACGAACCGACGGCCGGCGTGGCCGTGATCGAGCCCGCGCGGGCCATCGCGTACGGCGACGACTTCACGCCGGCGCTGGTGTGGGCCGCTGCCGCGCGCGAGCGGATGGAGCGGATTCCATCGTTCGTGCGGGGAGTGGTGATGCAGCGGGTGGAAGAGTGGGCGCGCCGCCAGGGACGGAGGGAAGTCACGCCCGAGCTGCTCGCGGAAGTGCGTAGCGCCATGCCGATCGACTTTTCGAAGAAGCGACCGTTCTTCGTGGCCGACAGCTGATGACCGATAGCGCCCTGCTGCTGCTGCAAGCCGCGGCCGACTCGACCCGCGCCTACGGCGAGTTCCCCGTGATCGGCGCGCGAGCGTTCATCTGGATCACGGCCGAGGTGCACCTGATGTTCGCGGCGTTCGTGCTGGGCGTGCCGATGTTCGCCGTGGTCACCGAGGCGATCGGCATTTTCGGCGGCGACGAGCGCTACGACCGGTTGAGCAAGGAGTTCACCCGGCTGCTGCTCGTGGCGTACAGCGCGACGGCGATCTGGGGTGCGATGCTCGTGTTCGGGCTGTCGACCCTGTATCCCCGCTTCTGGGCCTATCTCACCGCGATTTTCGCGCCCTCGATGTGGCTGTATGCGGCCCTGTTCTTCATCGAGTCGTTCACGCTGTACCTCTATTACTACGGCTGGGACCGGTGGAAGAAGGGTCGGGCCAAGCTCGGCCACTGGACGCTGGGCATCCTGCTCAACGTGTGAGGCACGGTCGTGATGTTCATCGCGAACTCGTGGCTCACCTACATGATGTCGCCGCCGCGCGACATCACACCCACCACCGACCCGACCACCATCAAGCTGTGGCATGCCATCGCCAACGCGACCTGGATGCCGATCAACGTGCACCGCGTGATCGCGAACGTGGTGTTCGGCGGCGCGATCGTGGGCGCATACGCGAGCTACCGCTTCCTAGCCGCACGCACCGACGAGGAGCGGGCGCACTACGACTGGATGGGTTACGTCGGGAACTTCATCGCGATGTCGGCGCTCATCGTGCTGCCGTTTGCCGGCTACTGGCTGGGACGCGAGATCTACCAGTACGACCAGTCCATGGGGATCACCATGATGGGCGGCTTCATGAGCTGGTTGTGGGTGATCCAGGCGTTCCTGATCGCCGTGCTGTTCCTGACGGGGAACTACTATCTGTGGATCGGCATGGGCCGCATTCCGGGCGCGGAGCGGTTCCAGCCCTACACCAAGTACCTGCTGATCGTGCTGGTGCTCGGCGCCATGGTGTGGGGCACACCCCACACCATGATCGCGGATTCGAAGGAGCTCGCCGCCATGGGCGGATCCCACCACCCGTTCCTGGGCGCCCTGGGCGTGATGAGCGCCAAGAACACCGCGGTCAATTTGATGATCCTCACCACGTTCCTGTCGTTCCTGCTGTATCGGCGGGCCAATACGCGTCCGGTGGTGCCATGGGCGCGCACGGGGACCATCATCCAGGGAGCGATGTTCGCCGTCGCGGCCGCGGTGGTGCTGTTCTACGGCATCCGCGGCTACTTCGTCGAAGCGATCGTGCGCATCGGGTTCAGCGTGTATCAGGTCCTGGCGGTCCTCTCCTGCATCGTCTTCGTCACGCTGATCGACATCCTCATGGCGCGCGGCGCTCAATCGCTGGGCGCGATCCGCTGGGGGAAAATGCCGCCCCGGTCGCAGTACGCGTTGTTCATCCTGGCCGTCACGTTCACCTGGCTGATGGGTCTGATGGGGTTCGCGCGCTCAGGGATCCGGCAGTACTGGCACGTGTGGCAGGTGATGCAGGACACGAGCAAGTATGCGGCCACGCCCGCGCTCGGCTACGCCTCGAAGATGATCAGCCTGTGCGTGCTGATCTTCCTGTCGCTGGTGTCCTTCGTGTTCTGGCTGGGCGGGCTCGCGGAAAAGTCCACGTTCGTCGCGTCGGGCGAAACCGAGAAGGGGGCCCGCCATGTGGGCCACTAACGCGAAGATTGTCGGGATCGTCCTGGGGACGCTGGCGCTGTATACGCTCATCGCGAACAAGATCCCGCAGGTGCAGTCCGAGGTGCCGCAGGCGCTCACCCTCGGCGCCAACGTCACGCCCGAGCAGCTCGTGGCGGCGGGGGAGAAAGTGTTCAACGGGATCGGCGGCTGCCCCACGTGCCACGGCCTGGGCACGCGCGCGCCCAATCTGCTCACCGACGAGAAGGGCCAGGGACCGATCGGCGCCCGCTGCGGCAAGCGCGAGCCCGGAAAGAGCTGCAAGCAATACCTCTACGAATCGCTCGACCAACCCGGCGCTTACGTCGTGGAAGGCTATCAGCCGATCATGCCGGTGATGACGAAGCAGCTCTCCCCCCAGCAGGTCTGGGCGGTCATCGCGTTCCTCGAATCGCAGGGAGGCACGGTCGACGTGACCGCTTCGGACATCCCCGCAACCTCCAGCACCTCCACAACCTCCCCAACGGGGGGTGGGGGTGGTGGAGGAGGTGGTGGGGGTTTGGCGGGGGGGTCCACCGATCCCAAGGCGATCATCCAGGCCGCCGGGTGCCTCGCCTGCCACAAGCTCGATGGGCAGGGCCAGGTGATCGCGCCCGATCTCACGCACGTCGGCTCGCGGCGCAACGCTGAGTCGATCCGCAAGAAGATCCTCGACCCGGCATCATCAGTCACGAAGGGCTACGAGAAGCTCGCGGGGATCATGCCCAAGAGCTTCGGCACCATGATGAACGCCGCGCAGCTCGAAGCGCTGGTGCAGTATCTGGGGGCGCACAAATGAGCCTCCCCCCCCAGGTTCGGCGCTACACGGAGCACCCGTTCTGGCAGGCGGTGGGCATTCTCGTCGTCGCCTACGTCGTGGTCGTGTGGGTGGTGCCGCTCCTGCCGGGGAGCGCTATCGTCCCGAAGAGCGTGGTGCTGCAGTACATGGTCACGGTGCTCGTGGGCGTGCTCATCTACGTCAGCGACAACGAGGAGCGCTGGAGCCGCTTCAAGGAGCCGATCCAGGCGGTGTTGATCGAGCCGCGGCTCAAACTGGTGCGCGCCGCGGTGGTCGCCGGGGTGACCGCCCTGGTGGGACTCGTCGCCTACGGCCAGGTGAAGACTACTGTGGCGGCGCCGCCGAACCTGCGCTCGATCCATCCCGCGCCGCCGGCCGAGATCACCTTCCGGGGCAAGACGATCACACTGACGGGACTCGAGAACCCGCTGCGGCAGCACGCCGACTCGCTCCCCGCGTACCTCGCGGAGGGGAAGCGCGTCTACTACCAGAACTGTCTGCCGTGCCACGGCGACCACCTCGACGGCCAGGGACACTTCGCGGTCGGGTTCAACCCGCTGCCCGCGAACTTCCAGGACAACGGCACGATCGCCCAGCTCACCGAGAGCTTCGTGTTCTGGCGCGTCGCGAAGGGCGGGCCAGGCCTGCCGCGCGAGGGCACACCGTGGAACTCGGCGATGCCGGTGTGGGAGGACTTCCTGACCGAGCGGGAGGTCTGGTCGGTGATCCTGTTTCTGTACGAGCAGACGGGGTGGAAGCCACGGACGTGGGAGAAGACCGAAAACGGAGGCGCGAAGTGATCGCCGGACCAATGCTCGCGCTCGCGGTGTTTCTCTCCGCCCAAGACACGACGGCCGGTAAATCGGTCTACGTGAAGTGGTGCGCGGGCTGTCACGGCGATGGCGGGGCTGGCGACGGCGCGGCGGCGGCGCACATGCTCCCGCGCCCGCGCAACTTCACCAGCGGCCTGTACAAGATCCGAACGACGGCGAGCGGCCAGCTCCCGACCGACGCCGATCTCGAGCGGGCGATCGACGAGGGGCTTCCCGGGAGCGCGATGCCCGGATGGAAGGCGCGGCTCTCGGACGCCGAACGGCGCAACGTGATGGCATACATCAAGACCTTCTCGTCGTTCTTTGCGGACACGAGCCAGCACGTCGTAGCGCTGAAATTCTCGAGTCCGTCGGGCGGTGGGACGAGCGTCGCGGCCCTCAAGGTGGGGCGCCAATTCTACGACTCGATCGGGTGCCGCAAATGCCACGGCGACCAGGGGAGGGGCGACGGCCCCTCGGCGCCGACCCTCAAGGATGACGCCGACTTCCCGATCTTCGCCGCCGATCTGCACCAGAATTGGCGGTTTCGCGGCGGCGGCTCGGTGGAAGACATCTACCGGCGACTGCGCACTGGGCTGGACGGCACGCCGATGCCGTCGTTCGCCGACCTGATCGATCAGAAATTCCTGACCAACGAGGAGCTGTGGCGCCTGGCGCAGTACGTACGCTCGCTCTCGCCGGAGGCCCCGCCCGAAGTACGCGACGTGGTCCATGCCCCGCAGATCGCCGGCACCGTGCCGGTGTCACCGGACGATTCGGCGTGGGCGCGCGTGGCCCGGTACTGGTTCCCGCTGGTGGGCCAGGTGATCCACAAGGCCCGCTGGTTCGCGCCGGCCGTGTCGGGCGTGTGGGTGCAGGCGCTGCACGACGGCAAGACGCTCGCCCTGCGGGTGAGCTGGGATGACCGCACCGAGAGCCCCGATACGGCGTGGCTCAAGTTCGAACAGCGGATTCTCGAGACCGTCGCTGGCGACGACTCCGCAGGCTCCCCCAAAGCGGAGCCCTGGCCCGACCAGCTGGCGGTGCAGTTCCCCCGCCACCTGCCGCAAGGGATGGAGCGGCCCTACTTCCTCATGGGGACAGCGACCGACCCCGTCTATCAGTGGCGCTGGACCAGCCGGCCGCGCCGCGCGGTCGCCGGTCTGGGCCGCGGCTTCGAGCGATTCGACACCCTCCCCGGCGCGCCGGCCGGGGAGGCGGTCTACGCGCATGGCGAGTGGAGCCTGGTGCTCGCGCGCGCCCTTGCGACGCCCGATACGGCCAACGAAGTTCAGCTTGAGGCTGGCCGGGCGATTCCGATGGTGTTCTTCGCCTGGGACGGCTCCAGCGGGGAACACGGCTCGCGCATGGCGGTGAGCACCTGGTACTTCCTGGCGCTCGACCGGCCCACGCCGCCGAGCGTGTTCATTTCTCCGGTGCTGGCAATGCTCGTGACGCTCGGGCTCGGGCTCGTGGTCGTACGACGGGCGCAGCGGCGCGGCGCCGTCCCATCTCATAGAAACGTGTGATGGTGCAGTGCGTTCGGGGGTATAGCATGCAGGACTCTCATCGAGGAGGCAGGATGCGGAAGCTTGGAGCTATGGCAGTGACGGGCGCCGTGCTGGCGCTGGCACTCGCGGCGTGGACCCGCCAACCCCCCCTTCCCGCCCAGGGCGGTGCGAAGGTCGCCGGGAAAATCAAATTCGTCGGGACGAAGCCCGCCATGCCGAAGATCGACATGACCGAGGAGCCCAAGTGCAAGGCGAAGTATCAGGGCGTGCCCACGGAGGAGACTGTGGTCGTGAACGCGAACGGCACCCTCGGCAACGTGTTCGTGTACGTGAAGTCCGGTCTCCCCGCGAGCTACCAGGCGCCGGCGGCGGCGGGGCCGGTGACCCTCGATCAGGACGGCTGCCGCTACCATCCGCACGTGCTCGGCATCCAGGTCGGCCAGCCGCTCGCGATCAAGAACTCCGACGGCATCCTGCACAACATCAAGGCGAAGGCGAAAGCCAACCGCCCCTTCAACATCAGCCAACCCACCGTCATGACCTCGAGCAAGACGTTCGACAAACCCGAGGTCATGGTGGCGCTCGAGTGCAACGTGCACGGCTGGATGCACGCGTGGCTGGGTGTGCTGCCCCATTCGTTCTTTTCGGTGAGCGGCGGGGACGGGAGCTTCACGCTCGCGGGCCTGCCGCCCGGGACCTACACCATCGAGGCGTGGCACGAGAAGTACGGCACGCAGACGGCCACCGTCACAGTGGCGGGCAGCGAGGCCAAGACGGCGGACTTCAGCTTCGCGGCAAAGTGAACTAAACAGAGGAGAGGCCAATGCATTGGTGGCTGCCGGCCAAGGCTTCGACATTTACCGGGCCGATCGACGGTCTGTTCCTGGCGATCCTGATCATCACCGGCATCGCGTTCGTGCTGGTCGAGGTGGGATTGATCTGGTTCAGCGTGCAGTATCGGCAGCGTCCCGGCCGGAAGGCGTTTTACACGCACGGGAACACGCGCGCGGAGGTGATCTGGACCGCGATCCCCGCCGTCACCATGGTCGCGCTGGGCCTGATCAGCAACCACTACTGGGTCGAGATCAAGGGACGCAATAGCGTTCCGGCAAACGCGTACCCGATCGGGATTCACGCGAAGCAGTTCGAATGGCAGATGACCTATCCGGGGGCGGACGGCAAGCTGGGCACTGCGGACGACTTCACGATCCGCAACCAGCTACACGTGCCCGTAGGGAGGCCGATCGTGGTGCAGCTCTCCTCTGAAGACGTGATCCATTCGTTCTACGTGCCGCAGTTCCGCGTGAGGCAGGACATCGTTCCGGGCATGGACATCAAAGCCTGGTTCCAGCCGACCGTCGCCGGCACGTACGAGATCGGCTGCTCCCAACTCTGCGGGCTGGGTCACTACCGCATGCGGGCGCAGGTGTTCGTGCATACCCAAGAGGACTACGATGCCTGGATGAAGCAGGCTGCCCAGGAGGCCTCGCAATGACGAGCGTTGCCGCGACGGCGCACGGCGCACACGCGCATCACGACGATCGAAGTTTCGTCAAGAAGTACATCTTCTCGACCGACCACAAGATCATCGGGATCCAGTTCTTGTTCGTCAGCCTCTTCTTCCTGTTGGTCGGGGGATTGCTGGCGATGCAGATGCGCTGGCAGCTCGGCTTCCCGGGCAAGCCCATGCCGGGCGGCGGAGTGCTTCCTGAGACGATGGCCCCAGGGGGCGTGATCCTCCCTGAGTACTACATCCAGCTCGTCACGATGCACGGCACGTTCATGGTGTTCTTCGCCATCATGCCGCTGCTCGTAGGCGTGTTCGCCAACTTCCTGATCCCGCTCAAGATCGGGACGCACGACATGGCGTTTCCGCGGATCAACATGTGGTCGTTCTGGACGTTCTTGATCGGCGGACTCGTCATGCTCTCGAGCCTGTTCGTCCCGGACGGCGCGGCGCGCGCGGGATGGACGATGTACGCGCCGCTCTCCGCGCGACACGACTACTCGGGGGCGTCGCTCGGCCAGGAGCTGTGGTCCGTCTCGATTATCTTTGTGGGGCTCTCGTCGATTCTCGGGTCGCTCAACTACATCACCACGATCATCAACAACCGCGCGCCCGGCATGACGTGGTTCCGCATGCCGCTCTCGATCTGGTCCCTGTTCATTACCGCGATCCTCGGCCTCCTCGCCCTGCCGGTGCTGTCGGGCGCGGCGATCATGCTGCTGTTCGACCAGATCATCGGCACGCACTTCTTCGATCCGGCGGTCGGCGGTCAGGCGCTCTTGTGGCAGCACCTGTTCTGGTTCTTCGGGCATCCCGAGGTCTACATCCTGATCCTGCCCGCCATGGGCATGGTCTCGGACATCATCTCGAACGGCAGCCGCAAGCCGATCTTCGGCTACCACTCGATGGTGTTCGCGATCGTCGCGATCGCGTTCCTCGGCTGGATCGTGTGGGGCCACCACATGTTCGTGAGCGGGATGAACCCGACGCTCGGGTCGTCCTTCATGGTCTCCACGCTCGTGATCGCCGTCCCCTCGGCCGTGAAGACGTTCAACTGGATGGGCACGATGTGGCGCGGCAACCTCCGCTTCCACGTGCCGATGCTGCACGCGGTGGCATTCGTCGCGATGTTCGTGATCGGCGGGCTCTCTGGGATCTTCATGGCCGCTACGCCGGTGGACATGTTCATCCACGACACGTACTTCATCGTCGCCCACCTGCACTACGTGCTGTTCGGCGGCAGCCTGTTCGCGCTGTTCGGCGCGATCACCTACTGGTATCCGAAGATGTTCGGCCGGATGATGAGCGAGCCGTGGGGTAAAGTGCATTTCTGGCTCACGTTCCTCTTCTATAATTGCACCTTCTTCCCGATGCACATCACGGGGATGGCTGGGGAGATGCGACGGCTGTACGACCCGAACCAATACACGTTCTTGCAGCCCTTACAGCCGATTCGGGTGTTCATCTCGATCAGCGCGTTTCTGCTGTTCGCGACCCAGCTGATCTTCTTCGTGAACTTCTGGTGGAGCCTCAAGAAGGGGAAACCGGCGCCGCAGAACCCGTGGGAGGACAACGGTCTCGAATGGTCGCTGCCGTCTCCCGCGCCGCACGGCAACTGGGAGAAGGTGCCGACGGTGTACCGGGGCCCCTACGAGTTCAGCTCGCCCCAGTCGACCGAGGACTACCTCCCGCAGTACACCAAGCTGCCCACCGACCGTGAGCCGGCGCGCGCGCCGGTCGCGGGCCACTGACCGAGGGGACACCGATGACGCACGCAGCGGCCACCGGCGATCAGATGCTACCGCCCTTCCCGGCCGAGCGGGGGCTCGACGTCTACAACAAGAAGCTGGGGATGTGGGTGTTCCTCGCCTCGGAGGTCATGTTCTTCGCGGCCCTGATCGGGACCTACATCATCCTGCGGTTCGGGGCCGCGGGCGAGTGGGCCAAGCCGGGCGTCGTGCTCAACATCAAGATCACTGCCTTCAACACGTTCCTGCTGATTTGCTCGAGCGTGTCGATGGTCAAGGCATACGCGGCCATCCAGGACGGCGACCCGAAGAAGATGCGCTTCTGGCTGCTGATGACCATTCTGGGCGGCGCC
>Ga0137391_10004297_pt1 | contig 10892 bp, 10 predicted proteins | sample 15con2h24BmetaG_FD_101399 | JGI IMG/M metagenome (GOLD analysis project Ga0137391, IMG submission 101399) | Vadose zone soil microbial communities from Angelo Coast Range Reserve, California, USA - 15con2h2.4B metaG | ecosystem: Environmental > Terrestrial > Soil > Vadose zone > Saprolite...
GACATCGTCTCCGGCCGCCAGGCCATCATCCAAAATGTGTTCACCGAACCGGAGTGGCGGAGGCGCGGGCTGGCGGCCCTCTTAATAAAGAGGATCATCGATTGGACCCGCCAGGAAGGGATCGATTCGCTGGTGCTCCATGCTTCCGATGAAGGTCACGCTCTTTACGAACGACTCGGATTCATCGCAACCACCGAGATGAGATTCAATCGTTAGGGTAAAACGGTTGCGACGGTGGCGCATAGTCGCCTGGCCGTTCATCAAAGGTGCGGCGGCGCGGCCGCGGAGCGTAAATATTGTCGTCGTTTAGGCGCGGCAGGGTCACGACCCGGCCAGATGACAGCCGCACAACCAATCGACCATCGGGCGTCCTGCCGATGACTCGGGCGTGGTGTCGACCCTGGTAAATTGGTTCTCCGTTGTAATTGTCTTCGTAAGGCAAAGCGCGATTGCTTCGCTCGCTTCTGGATGCTCGATTCGACGCGATCGATTTCTTTTTGCTGCGCACGGTCGACTCACTTGATTGCTCCGATGAGGATTGCTCGGAATTTTCCGGCGCCGACGCTGGTTCAGTTGGTTCTGCTGCCGGCGACGCGGGCTCCAACGCTTTTCCAGCGGAAGCGATTTGATTCCAAACCTGCGTCGGGCTTGTGATCGAGTTTGCGGGGGCCGCGTTCGATGATTGACCTTGCTTAGCGACAGGCGGCGAAGCTTCGTTTGTCGCCGCAATCGCGGGCGGCACATTTTGGATCGGTTCATTCGCCGCAGCCGGCGGAGCGTTTGTCGCTTGAGTTGGCGCGGACGCGAATTTCGACGCGTCGGGAACACCGATCGGCACGCCGACTTTTCCGCTTCGATGAAAGAACGGAATTTTATCCGGAAAGAAAAATTCGGCCGCCGCTGCCGCCGCGAGCATGAAAACGGCGAACGCCACGACTCCACCCAAAACTTGGGCGAGCGGCGTTGCCGGTTCTTTCGGCTGTTTGGACTTCCTTGGAATGACCGCAGCCAACGGAATTCCTAGTTTGCGACCGATAGCCTGGCGTCGTTCAATTTTGGTCAGGCAATCGCGCATTTCCTTCTCGAGCGCGACTGGATCTTGCGGGCGGTTTTCCGGATTTTCGCGGAGCAGGTAGACGAGGAGATTGTGCAACACTTTTGGCGCACGGCGCAGTTCGGGCAAACGTTGGATGCGCAAGCGGGCTTTCATTCCGCTGACCGCCAGCGGCGCTGCGCCAGTAAGCAGAAAACACATCGTCGCGCCGAGCGAATACATTTCCGATCTGAAATCGATCTCGCGATTGAGCAGCTGCTCGGGACTGGCGAACTGTGGCGAAATCGAAGGAGCTAGCTCGCGGGCTTCGCTGCTGTCTGAATGCAATTCGAGTCCGGCGAGACCGAAATTCAAAAGTTTCACGAACGGCCAGCCGCCATCCGGCGATTGACCGGGCACAATCATCAGATTCGACGGCTGAATGGCGCGATGGGTTAAATTGAAGAACGCGGCGGCGCCGATCGCTCTGACCACTTGCAGCCCAACACGCAAAGCCGCGTCCGCCGGCATCGGCCCGTGCGCGACGATCCAGGAATCGGTCGTTTCGCCTTCCAAATGTTCCGAGACCAACGCGAGGTAATCGTGCTCAACGCCGACCGCGAACGTTTTGGCAATGTTAACGTGATCGAGCTTCTCCGCCGTTTCTGCGCGCTCTTTCAACTGCTGGAGTTTCGTTGGCTCGACCGTCGCGACCGGAATCAGTTGGAGCTGGACCGACTCCTTCGAGCGCGTATCAATTGCCTTGTAATTGATTGCTGCGCCGGTCCGGCTGACTTCGTGGGCCGATTCGTCCTCGCAGACGCGGTAGTGCTCGAAAAACGTCGTTTGCTCCATAAATCTCAACCGGCGACGACCCGATCGTCACTGTACTAAACAATCGCGGCCCCGACCGAGTTGCGCCTGATTTTTAACCTCTCAACTCCTCAATAACGCCAGTCAAACGCCGGCGAGCCCCACCAGCCCGAGTTAAATAATTTGCGAGACAGCGCCGAGCGCGTCAGCCAATTTTTAAGCATGCTTACCGATCACTGGCTAAAGGTCACCGTAATCAGCTTAATTGCGCTGCAAGCTGGCTTGTCGTCTACACAAGCGCAGCGGCGCGGCTTGGAGGCACAAGTACAAACAGGAACGCCGCCCGGTTTAATCAAAAAGGTCGAACCCGAGTATCCTCCCGGCTTCGTATTGCACGGGGCCAAAGGTAAAGGTCTTTTTCGACTTAGCATAAACCCCAAGAGCGGCGAAGTGGATGAAGTCAAAATCGTAAAAAGCTGTGGCTACAAAGACCTGAACGAATTGGCCGCCAAAGCCCTTTTGCAATGGCGGTTTCAACCCGGGACTCGCGGACCTGTCGAAGTGCCGGTGGAGTTCTACATTCACGGCGGCAGTCGCGTCTTGCACTGACGTCGCTCGCTTGGCGAACGTCTAACAGCGAAGTCCAATTTCTTGTACCGACTTGCAATGGGAGATTACCCGTTTGTGAAGTGCGTACTACTCAGAACAACTGGCCTGGGGCGCTTGTTAAGTGCCACTCCGGCTCGGAGTCATCCCAAGTCGAATGATCGCTTGGATCAATTGCGGATACTTCAAGCCGGCTTTCGCCGCTGACTGCGCAAAATCTTCATCCGCCGCGAGATGCGGATTCGGATTCGCCTCGATGAAATAAATTTTATTGTCCGCCGTCAGTCGCAAATCGATCCGCGCGTAACCATCGATCGTGAGCAACCGATAAATGTCTTTGCAGGTTTGCCCGATCTCCGCCACAAGGGTCGGCTCGAGATCTTCCGCGAACCGGCCATCCAGGCCCCATCGTTTCCGATATTCCTCGTCCCACTTCGCCTTGTAAGTCGCGATCTTCGGTTCGTTCGGCGGCACTTCGCGAAACACCAGCTCGCGGATCGGAAAAACAGTCAACCGCGCATTGCCCATCAGGCTCACATAAAGCTCGCGCCCGTCGATGTATTCCTCGGCGATCGCGTCGGCGTTGTGTTTCTCGTGAACGAACGCGATTCGTTCGCGAAACTGCTCCTCGTTCTGGACGAACGACCCGCGCGAAATTCCATAGGAAGCCTCCTCTTTCACCGGCTTCACTAAAATTGGGAATTTCAGTTGCCGCGGACCTCCGATCCGCTGTCCGCGCGGGATGACCACGAAGTTCGGCGTCGGGATTCCGTGATGTCCGAGAATTTTTTTTGAGATGCCTTTGTGTTTGCAAAGCGTCAGGCCGGTCGCGCCGCAACCGGTAAACGGGACGCCTTGCATCTCGAGAAGTGAAACGATGTTCTGATCGAATCCGGGATTGTTTTTGAATTGTTCGACCAGGTTGAAAAGAACGTCCGGCTTGAAGCTTTCCATCTTTTGCCGGACAAGATCGACATCGTCGAAGATGGCGAGATGCTCCGCGGTGTGACCGAGCTCGCCCAACGCGGCCATCACGTTCGCCTCGGTTTTCCAATCTTCCGTCTTCATCTCCTTGCTCAAGTCCTCGTCGATCTTGGTCGGGCGGACGCCGTCGAACAGGACCAGGACTTTGAGTCTCTTTTTCACGCTCGTTATTTGGTGCGCTTGAACTTGCCGGTGAAAAGATAATTCATCACCAGCGTCGTGATGTAAGAGGCGACGCGAAAATCCTGCTGCGGATCGTCGTTCTGCACCCGCAGGCCAAGCTCATCGCTGCGATCGATCAATCGGGTGAGCAGTTTGTTCACCCGGAATTTTTTCTCGTTTGTCCACTGGGTCACCGAGTTCATCAATCGCCGCCGGCGTTGCCGCAGATAACTGCTCGCTTTGATCCCGGTCGGCGCTGAAAACAACTGGCGAAGATCGGCATCGTAGAAGCCGGGATACATTTCTTCGTAGAGTTTCCGTTTCCGCGCGTAATAGGTCTTGAGTTTGACGTTGAGAAAATTGTAATCCGCCACCCGATATTTCGGCGAGTGCACCGGCGGCTTGCCGGCGAGCGATCGCATCAGCTCATCGACGTATTCGAGTTTTTGCAGCGCTTTCCAACCGGCGTAACGCTTGCGCCAGTCGAAATCCGGCATCAGCCAGATCGCGAACGTCTCCGCGAAATCTTCGTCCGGATGCGCCTGCGCGTACCAATCGTCCAGGTGCGTCACATAACTCCGACTGAACGGGCGCGGCCGATAAAAACTTGGCGTCTCTTCGTCAGACGTTTGCCCAAACATTTCTTGCCACCGCTTTTTCCGGGTTAGGCGATACGCGTACATGTAAGCGTGACCGGCCTCGTGCCGGATCAATTTCATGAACCATTCCGGCGTCTCGCCTTCGACCTCGAGCATCATCGACCGCTCCAGCGCGCGCAGACGATCGTGCACAAGGAAAAACGGAACGAAAATCGCCGGAACACCGATCGGCACGAACCATTCATCGCCGACATGCGTCGGCGGATGAAACGCGAGTCCCGTGGCCGAAAGCTCTGCGTAAAGTTGCTGGATCAACGGCTCGAGCAGCGTCGTCTCGAGCCGCAACCCGAGCTTGGAAATCCGGCGCTCGAGCAACTGCTCGTCAGTCAATGCTGCCCAATCGGGGGGTTCCATTCGGGAATATTCTTAGGCCTTTTGCCTCAACCCCTCAACAACCCTGTCACGCCTCCGCCACGGCAGCCTTGTCTCATAATTGAAACAACTGGCCCGGCCCGGAAAATTGAGCATCGCTATCTAAAATATTCATAATCACTTCTCGCACTACGAGAAGGACTTATGGCTGAAACGGTGCCGGAGCGCTGGACAGGTACGCAATCGGCTGTAAATTGGTCGAGATGAAAATGATCAACGCGCCGATTCGCGCTGCCCGCCAGATCGGGCACGCTGGATAAAGGCCCGTTTCGATCTCGCCAAGTTGGAGCCCGCACTTTCGCGGCACCCCAGTGGTCGAATCTCAACCACGCGCGGGTTTTTGCGCCGGTATCCCGAACCGCATTCGGGAACAACAAATTTTAAAAATTTATGAAACCAACACCTCAAATCAGTCACAACCAGCATGCTGGTTTTCCGTTAACCGATTACAATTATCAGCCGACCGGGGATGCAAAGAGCACCGCCGGTCGACAGATCGCGAAGCTGACCGGTTTTCACAAATTAAGCAGCGATTTTCTCGGCACCGAAGTAGCCCGCGATTATGTCGTGGAATTTTCAGCGTTCACTGTGATCGCCTTGATCTCGGCCTGGCCGATTCTTTCCAGCATCGTAGCCGTGGCGCGGATGGCGCGGGGTTACTAATCGCAGCAGACATTCTAATCAGGAACGCAGGAAATCAGGAAGTAAAGCTGGGAAGCTCACGCGGCGAGCGGCTTTGCTTTGTCATGTCGAGCGGAACGCCAGTCCGGCTCGGACCGAGACATCTCTAAACATTTCTGGGATCGATTGAACTCGCTCATCTCCCAATTCTCTAGCCGCTACCGTCGCGGCTTCACCGTTCATGTCGCTCGTCCCACTCGCTCCATTCCGCCACTTCGGTCGGAATGACAGATAAGCACGGCGACCGCTACAATTTTCCTGAGTTCCTGGTTTCCTGATTAATTTGATTCAGTGATCTGGCCGCTTTCGGCAGGAGTACGTTCGGCTGCATCATTGACAGAATCACAGATTCGCGGTTGAGAGTTAGCCGGTGAGCCGGGTTCTTATTGCCGATGATCAGCGCGATGTGCTTGAAGCGCTGCGGATTTTGCTCAAAGGCGAGGGGCACCAAACCGAATCGGTCACTTCGGTCAGCGGAATTTTCAACGCCTTGCAGCAGCGCGATTACGCATTGCTGATGATGGACCTGAATTACACCCGCGACACGACGTCCGGACAGGAAGGACTCGAAGTCATTCCGAAAATCCAGGCACTCGACAGCACATTGCCGATCGTGGTGATGACGGCGTGGGCCACGATCGATCTCGCGGTCGAGGCGATGAAACGCGGCGCGCGCGATTTCGTTCCAAAACCATGGGACAACGCGCGGTTGCTCACGATTGTGCGGACGCAAATCGAGCTGGCGAGCGCGCTGCGCAAAGGCCGGAAACTGGAAGCGGCGAACAAACTCCTGGGCGGAAATGTTCCAAACTTGATCGCGGACGCGCCCTCGATGCGGCCGGTAATCGAAATGATCTCGCGAGTTGCGCCGTCGGACGCGAACATCCTCATCACTGGCGAAAACGGCACCGGCAAGAGTTTGATCGCGCAAGCGTTGCACGCGCTCTCGCCGCGCGCGTCGCACAGCATGATCACGGTGAACATGGGCGGGCTCTCGGAAACACTTTTTGAGAGCGAACTGTTCGGTCACGTGAAAGGCGCGTTCACGGACGCAAAGACCGATCGCGCCGGACGATTCGAGCTGGCCGATGAAAGCTCACTCTTTATGGATGAGATCGCGAACATTCCGCTCAATCAACAGCCGAAACTGCTTCGCGTGATTGAGACCGGTGAATTTGAACGCGTCGGTTCGTCGAAAACGTTGCACGCGAACGTGCGGATCATTTCTGCGACCAACTCGAACCTGGCCGATGAAGTGGCGGCCGGACGTTTCCGGCAGGATTTACTTTTTCGGCTAAACACGATCGAGATCGCGTTGCCGCCGTTGCGGGACCGGCGGGAAGACATCATTCCGCTGGCAAACAATTTTCTGTCCCAACACGTGCAACGTTATCGCAAGGAACTGGTCGGCTTCGATGAAACCGCGCGCGATCGGCTCCTGCAACATTCGTTTCCAGGAAACGTGCGCGAGCTGGATCACGTGATCGAGCGCGCAGTCCTGATGTCGCGAGGCTCACATCTCAAGGCGGCCGATCTCGGCCTAACAAGTGGCGGAGGCGAATCGAAGACCCTCGAAGACATGAGTCTGGAAGAAGTGGAAGCGTTCTTGATCAAGAAAGCGCTTGCCCGAAATAACGGGAACGCTCGGAAAGCGGCCGAAGCGCTTGGTCTCAGCCGGAGCGCGTTTTACCGGCGCTTGCAACAATATGGGCTCTAACCATTTGTCCGAGCCGGACTGGCGGTTTTCAGGTTCCAAATTTCGGCTTTCAGCTTTCCGATTTTCATCTTGATGAAACGCGGGCCGAAAGATCGATACCGGTTTTCGCACCAGGGCAAATTGACGTGGCTGATCCTCGGCGCGGTCGCGCCGGCGGTGATCATCGTGGTATCGATCTTATGGTTCGGCGATTTCAGCGCCAAAGTGCAATGGACGCTCGCGATTGTGATTCTCACCTTCGCCGCCGGATTCATTTCGGCCGCGCGCGATCACGTGGTGCATCCGCTGCAAACGATGAGCAATCTGCTGGCGGCGTTGCGGGAAGGTGATTACTCGATTCGCGCCCGCGGCGCGCGGGCAGACGACGCGCTCGGCGAAGTGCTGCTCGAGGTCAATACGCTCGGTGAAACGTTGCGGGTGCAACGCCTCGGTGCGTTCGAAGCGACCGCACTCTTGCGCACGATCATGGCCGAGATCGACGTGGCGGTTTTCACGTTCGATCCCGATCGGCGTCTCCGATTGGTGAATCGCGCCGGCGAAAATCTCCTTGGGCAACCGATGGACAAATTGTTAGGCCGGAACGCTGATAACCTCGGACTGGCCGCTTGCTACGATGTCGATGAAGATGAGCCGCTGACGTTGTCGTTCCCCGGCGGTTCCGGTCGCTGGGGTGTGCGGCGAAGCACGTTTCGCGAACACGGCTTGCCGCACGAGCTGCTGGTGCTGACCGATTTGAGTCGCACGCTGCGCGAAGAAGAGCGGCGGGCCTGGCAACGCCTTGTCCGCGTGCTCGGTCACGAAATGAACAATTCGCTCGCGCCAATCAAATCGCTCGCCGGAAGTTTGGAAACGCTGCTTCGCCGCGAACCGATGCCGCGCGATTGGAGAGACGACGCGGAAAGCGGATTGAAATCGATCGCGTCGCGCGCGGATTCGTTAAGCCGATTCATGCAGGCCTACACGCGTCTGGCGAAACTTCCGCCGCCGCAAAAGGAAGATGTCGATCTTGGCGAGCTGGTTCAACGGGTGGTGAATCTCGAGCCGCGACTCAAAGTGCAAGTTGTTCCCGGACCGAAGCTGCAAATCCACGCGGACGCGGCACAGATCGAACAGGTTCTGATTAATCTCGTGCACAATGCAGTCGACGCCGTGCTCGAAACGAAAGGAGCGGTGACGATTGGGTGGCACGAAGCCGGCGACTGCGTCGAGGTGATCGTTCGTGACGAAGGCGAGGGGATCATGAACCCGACAAATTTGTTTGTTCCCTTCTTCACTACGAAGCCGGGCGGCTCTGGGATCGGATTGACGCTCAGCCGGCAAATCGCGGAAGCGCACAGCGGAACGCTGAGCTTGGCAAATCGAACCGATCGGACCGGCGCCGAAGCGATGTTGCGTTTGCCCCGCTGATTGTCATCCCGAGTCGCGACGACGACGAGGGACCTCACAGTCGGAGTCTCGATTACGTAAAGTGAGATGTGCGATCAACAGCGCGAGTGAGAGGTCCCTGACTCCGTTCGGGATGACAGAAAAAAGATGGATGCGGCCTGACGCTGCTCGTCCCGAAATCGGGACGGCGTTGTCCCAGAAGCGGATCACTTCGCGATTAATCGAAAAAACGTAGAGAACTTTTAGTCACTGATCATTAGCGACTTATGACTTTGTTTTGGCGCGTGGCATGGCCATTGCAATAGGGATTGTCGAAATGAAAAAACTTTTGAATCCAGTGAGTGGTCGAAACGCTTCTCACTAGAGACGAAAGGGAAAAAAATTATGAAACCAACCACCATCACAAACAAGAACGCGCGGAAATTCCCGTTCGTTGATTATCATTATCAAAGCGCGACCATGGGAAGCTTTACGGGTCGCTGCGCGAAAACATCGACATCGAAGTCGTTGCGCGACATCAGCCGCGACTATTTCGATAACGAAGCGAACCACGACTTCCTGAGCGATGCCGCGGTTTTCGGGACGTTAATCGCCACGGCCGCGGTGCCGATCATCGCCGGTCTGAGCGCAGTCTTCGAACTTTGCCGCGCGCTGCCGTTTTAAGGAATTCGTGACCCCACAACCACAGAAAGACGAGGATTCCACCATCGTCAGGCCGAGCGGTTTTACGCCGAGCCTTTCTTCCATGGACGTTCCCCGCGAAGGCGTGGCCGCGAAAAAACGGAAGCGGCGCATTTTAATCATTTCAGCGAGCGCGGTCGGATTGATCCTGGCGACGATTGCCTTGTCGCGATTGAAACCGGCAGCGCCGAGCGTGGACCGCTCGAGCGTTTGGATCGATACCGTCAAGCGCGGGCCGATGGTCCGGCAAGTTCGCGGTCTCGGCACGCTCGTTCCAGAAGAATTTCGTTGGCTCCCGGCGACGACGGACGCAAGCGTCGAAAAGATTTTGATCTGGCCGGGAACAAAAGTCGAAGCCGGTGACGTTATACTAGAGTTGACCAGTCCGGAATTGGAACATAGCGCGCACGAAGCGGAGTCGAAGGCGAAAGGAGCGGAGGCTGAGCTTGCGACGGAGAAAGCGACTTTGCAGCGCGAATTGCTCGATCAGGAATCGAAATCTGCCGTGGCGCATTCCGCCTACGAGCAGGCGAAAATGGAGCGGCAAACCAACGATCAGCTGGCCAAGAACGGCTTGGTGGCTGAACTGGTTTACAAGACTTCGAAGATCAAAGAGGAGGAATGTCAGAAGAGCGATGATATCGAGCAGAAGCGATTGGCCTTCTCACGCGATTCGATTGAGCCGCAGCTGGCGTCGAAACAAGCCGCGGTTGATCAGGCGAACCAACTCGCGAAATTAAAACTCGATCAAGTCGAAGGGTTGCACGTGAAGGCTGGAATGTCCGGCGTCCTGCAAGCGCTGCCGGTGCAGGTTGGTCAGCGGGTGAAACCGGGCGACAATCTCGCGCGCGTGGCCGATCCATCGAAGCTGAAAGCGCAGGTCAAGATCGCGGAGACGCAGGCGAAAGATATTCAGCCAAATCAGCAGGCCGTGATCGACACCCGTAACGGTGTGGTCAAAGGCCACGTCAAACGGGTCGATCCGGCGGTGGAGCAGGGCACAGTGACAGTGGACGTCGCGTTTGATGAAGAATTACCAAAAGGCGCGCGACCGGACTTGAGCGTCGATGGAACGATCGAGCTCGAACGACTCGACAACGTCGTGTTTGTCGGCCGACCGGCGTTTGGCCAGGAAAATAACACCGTTGGAATGTTCAAACTGGTGGCGGGCAGCAGCGAAGCGGTGCGCACGCCGGTGAAGCTGGGCAAAACCTCGGTCAACACGATTGAAATTCTCAGCGGCCTGAATCCAGGTGATCAGGTCATCCTTTCCGATACCAGCGCCTGGGATTCACACGAACGAATTCGACTTAACTAAACCAACCATGACATCAACCTCACCAAATCCTCAAACATCATCGCGCAAGAACGGCTCAACTCCGTTGATCCAACTTAACGCCGTCACCAAAGTGTTTCTCACCGACGAAGTCGAGACCCACGCGCTCTCCGGAATCCACTTGGATATCCGCGACGGCGAATACGTTTCGATCGCCGGACCGTCGGGCTGCGGCAAATCGACGTTATTGTCGATCCTCGGCCTGCTCGACACGCCTTCGAACGGTAGTTACGCGCTTAAAGGCGGCGAAGTCGCTAATCTTTCGTTCGCCGACCGCGCCCGGATCCGGAACCGCGAGATCGGTTTTATTTTCCAAAGCTTCAATCTGATCGGCGACCTGACGGTTTTCGAGAACGTCGAATTGCCGCTGACGTATCGCGGAATGGGCGCGGGTGATCGAAAAACCTTGGTCACGCAAGCGCTCGATCGCGTGGGAATGGCGCATCGGGCAAAACATTTGCC
>Ga0137391_10004299_pt1 | contig 10889 bp, 10 predicted proteins | sample 15con2h24BmetaG_FD_101399 | JGI IMG/M metagenome (GOLD analysis project Ga0137391, IMG submission 101399) | Vadose zone soil microbial communities from Angelo Coast Range Reserve, California, USA - 15con2h2.4B metaG | ecosystem: Environmental > Terrestrial > Soil > Vadose zone > Saprolite...
AAGCTCGGCGCCTGGTGCCTGACCGAACCCGGTTCCGGTTCTGATGCCGCCGCGATGGTCACGCGCGCAACCCGTTCCGGCGGCGATTTCACCATAAATGGCTCCAAGATGTTCATCACCAACGGCAGCGTCGCCGACGTTTATGTGGTGATGGCAATCACCGACGTTGCTGCACGACGCTCAGGAGTGTCGGCCTTTATCGTTGAGCGTGGCACTCCGGGTCTCAGCAACGGCCGTAAAATCGAAAAGCTGGGACTGCATTCGTCCGATACCGCTGAAGTGATTTTCGAAAACGTCGCGGTTCCGGCGCGCAATCTAATCGGCGAGGCCGGCGCCGGCTACCGGCAAACGTTGCAGGTGCTCGAAGGCGGCCGTATCGGGATAGCCGGATGGGCGCTCGGGATGGCGCGCGGGGCGATGGAGGAGGCCGCCGCCTATGCTAAAGAGCGCCGCCAGTTCGGCCAGGCGATCGCGGACTTCCAGGCGATTCAATGGATGCTGGCTGACATGGCGACCAGAATCGAAGCGTCGTGGATGCTGACCTGCCGCGCCGCCGCCCTGCGCGACAAAGGCGTCCCGTATGGGCGCGAGGCTTCGATGGCTAAGTTGTATGCGTCGGAAACCGCGATGTGGTCGACGATCAAGGCGGTCCAGATCCATGGCGGCTATGGCTACGTCACCGAATTTCCAGTCGAGCGCTATATGCGCGACGCCAAGCTGTCGGAAATCGGCGAAGGCACCAGCGAAGTGCAGCGCATGATCATCGCCAAATCCTTACTGCGCGACGGCTACCTGCCAGGGTAGAAGTATCCCTGAACCCAGCTTCATTATCCAAGTGGCACAGGCTTCCAGCCTGTGGTCCTGAATCATGGGCTCATCGTCCGAGGCGGACACCTTTCTACAAAGCGCCGAACTGTACGACGCGATCTATCATTTCAAGAATTACCAGCGCGAAAGCGAACGGCTGCGCGGGTTGATCGATGAGCTGGTACCGGACGCGCGGACGTTGCTTGACGTTGCCTGCGGCACCGGCGAACACGCGAAATTCCTCAAGCAGTACTATGTGGTCGACGGTATCGATTTGAACGATAGCTATCTCGAAGCCGCGCGCCTGAAGAATCCCTCAGGCACATACGCTCGTGCAGACATGACTGATTTCGATCTGAGGGCGAGATACGACGTGGTAACGTGTCTCTTTAGTGCGATTGGATACGTCAAAACGGTTGAGTCCGTAGGACGTGCGATCTCGTCCATGGCTCGGCATGTCCGGATGGGTGGGGCATTGATCGTCGAGCCGTGGGTGCCGCCCCACCGCTGGCAACCTGGGACGCTTTCGATCAACACCGGCGAAACCCGACACGGTCTGGTGTGCCGGATGGCGTTGAGCCGACGGCAGGACAAACTGTCGGTTATCTCACTTCATTATCTCTACGGAACTCGAGCGGGTATTCATTACTATACAGAACAACTGGAGCTGGGACTCTTTACCAAGGAGGAGATGGCCCACGCCTTCGATCTGGCGGGAATGCATGTCGCTTACGACCCTCAAGGGTTGATAGGGAGAGGACTCTACATCGGAACCTTTTTTCCTCGGTAATCTCGAAACGGAATCTGCGGCTTAGTCCGCCAACACTCTGAGGACGACGGATGGGCACGACGGACAACGAGAGCGGCCGTATCAGAATGAGCGAGCTACATACAAGTCACCGAACAGGCGTTTTTGTCATCCCGACCGAAGTGGAGGGATCGCGTGCCGTCTGCGACGCGCAGGCGAAGACCGATGCATCAGCGAGCCTCCAGGGACGGTGCTCTGAGCCCTGCGCAGAGCATCGCCTGCGCCTCGCGCGATCCCTTGTATCTTGCCTGATGGCGCCCAATCCAGCAAAAAGCTGGGGCTGGGGCGTGGCAGACCGTCGTCCCTCGAGTCCATAGAGACTGTAGTCGAGCAAGGTCGCCACGCCCCGAAACGCCAGGTCAGAGCCCGTACAGTCGCGAGGGCCAAGCGAGCCCGTATCGCGCCGCAAGGAAGGGCGAGAAGCCTGGCCGAAGGAGAGCGGCAGATGGCGGAACAGGTGGTTGTCGGCATCGATGTCAGCAAGGCCAAGTTGGATGTCGCGATTTTGCCCAGTGGCGAGCAGTTTACGGTCAGCAACGATCGTCCCGGAGTCGGCCAGCTCGTGCAGCGGCTTACGCAGCTCGGGCCGATCCGGGTGGTGCTGGAAGCGACCGGCAAGCTGGAGCACCTGGCGGCCAGCGAGTTGGCCGCCGCCGGGCTGCCAGTGGCCGTGGTGAACCCGGGTCAGGTCAGGCACTACGCCAAGGCGCGTGGCAAACGGGCCAAGACCGACAAGATCGACGCGCGCCTGATTGCCGAATTCGCGCGGGACTTGCAGCCCGAAATCCATCCGTTGCCGGATGCACAGACGCAGGCGCTGGCCGCGCTGTGTCAGCGGCGCAATCAGCTGCTTGAGATGCAGCAGATGGAGAACAATCGCCTGGAGCGCGCCCCGCGGGCGAGTCAGAAGAGCATCAAGGCGGTAGTGCGCTTCTTGAAACGGCAAGTGGAGCAAGTCGAGAAAGAGATCGACGAGAGCATTAAGAAATCGCCCATCTGGCAGGCTAAGCGTAAGCTGCTCGAAACCGTGCCGTCGATCGCCCAGGTGAGCAGCAGCACCCTGCTGGCGCGATTGCCCGAACTCGGCCAGTTCTCGCGCCAGAAGATTTGTGCCCTGGTCGGCGTGGCGCCCTACGAGGATGACAGCGGCGAGTGGCACGGCCGCCGGCATATCGCCGGTGGCCGCGCACGTGTGCGCCAGGTGCTGTACATGGCCGCACTCAGCGCAGTGCAGTACAACCCGGTCCTGCGGGATTACTACCAACGCCTGCTCGCCCGCGGGGTTGAAAAAAAAGCGGCCCTCATCGCCGTCGTGCGCAAGATGCTGACCATCCTCAACGCCATGGTTCGCGACAACACTCCGTGGAGGCCGCCATGCCCAACTCCCGCATGAAGCATAGGCGAGTTGTCCATAAGTCCGCAGCCGGGTTTCATAAAGCGATCCCAGAGGCTGTGGACCTTGTGGACAACCCGCCCCCGGGCTTGACATCGAACACAGTCGCTCGACTACGCTCGGGATGACGGACATATATAGTCTACTTTCGTGCAACGTGGCGGGTCCAACGGACCCGGTGAAACATCTGACCAGGGAATACTAGGCGGAGCGCAGCGGAGCCGAGCTAAGGAGTCTGCGACGTGCGCACTACATAAGGGAGAGCCTGCCCTGAGGAGCGGCCGTGACGAATGGGTAGGTGGGGGTTGTCTTCTATTTTCACAACAGATTACAGAGAGGGAGAGCAGGGTGCGGAAGCCTTTTTTCGCAGCCTGCTCCGCCATGATTGTCGGCTGACGCAATTTTTCTGCAACAGCGGACGTTTAGTCCTTCTTTTCAATCAACGCGACCTCACTGGGTTCACTGTTCGCGACGAGATAGTTGTTACGCAGGGTGGCGCGGGCCGAGTCCCGTTGCTATCAAATAATAATGGACAGCGGTCACTTGCGAATCGGACTGGTCCAGATGACCTGCGAGCGTGAACCCGCCGCTAACCTCGAAAAGGCCGCCATACGAATTGAGCAGGCAGCCAGCGACGGCGCACAAATCGTCTGTTTGCAGGAGCTTTACCGCTCACTGTATCCGTGCCAATCCGAAGATAATTGTCAGTTCGATCTGGCCGAGCCGATTCCAGGTCCGAGCAGCCAAACGCTGGGTAAAATCGCCGCCGCGCGCAACATCGTGATCATCGCGCCGATTTTCGAGCGTCGGGCGCCTGGCGTTTATCATAATTCGGCGGTGGTGCTGGATAGCTCCGGCGTGGTGGCCGGCCATTATCGGAAAATGCATATTCCGGATGACCCCGGTTACTACGAGAAATTCTATTTCGCCCCGGGCGACCTCGACTTCATCAGCCATCACGCCGGTCCAGCCGATATCGGCGTACTGATCTGCTGGGACCAATGGTTTCCCGAGGCTGCGCGGCTGACTGCGATGTCAGGCGCCCAGGTGCTCTTCTATCCGACCGCCATTGGATGGACTGCCGACATGTCCGCGCATACACGTAAGCGAATGTACGAGGGATGGGAAACGATCCAGCGTTCACACGCGATTGCCAACGGCGTTTTCGTCGCAGCAATTAACCGCGTGGGTATCGAAGGTGGTATCGAATTTTGGGGTGGCTCCTTCGTCTGCGATCCATTCGGCGAAGTGATGGCGCGGGCGAGCCATGCGACGGAACAAACTCTGGTGGTGGACTGCGATCTCGCACGGATTGAGCACACGCGGCGCAACTGGCCTTTTCTGCGCGACCGCAGGATCGACGCGTACGCCGACCTGTCCCGGCGGTTTCGCAGCTAAGCCACGTGCCACTGCCCGTTGCTCACCGGCGATTACTCGCAAACTATCGGATGCCCGCGGAATGGGAGCCGCACCTCGCCACATACCTGGTATGGCCGCACAATCTCGACACGTGGCCAGGTAAATTCGCATCGGTGCCGACCATTTTCGCGCGGATAGCGGCCGCTCTTGTGCATTTCGAATCGGTCCGAATTCTCGTACCCGATGCAACTCAAATGTTCGATGTACGTGAGATAATCCGTGCCGTTAGCGCAGTAGACGGCGAGCCGCTGCGAATGGATCGAATCGAGTTGCTGCCCATCGCTACCAATGATTCGTGGATTCGCGACTATGGTCCGATTTTCCTGAACCGCATCGCAGCCGGCAAAGACGGGCCGAGGCAGATAGCGGTGGACTGGCGGTTTAACTCGTGGGGCGGCAAATACGGCGCTTGCAACCTGGATGACACGGTGCCGCAGCGGCTGGCTGAACACTATCGGTTCGAAGTGGTCGAAGCGGATATGGTACTCGAAGGCGGTTCGTTCGACGTCAACGGTGATGGCCTTTTGCTCACGACTGAGTCCTGCCTCCTGAACGGAAATCGCAACCCGTCGATGAACCGTACGGAAGTCGAGCAAAATCTGCGTGTCTACCTGGGAGTCGAGCGGATTCTCTGGCTCGGCGAAGGTATCGCCGGCGACGACACCGACGGCCACGTCGATGACCTCGCGCGTTTCACCGGGACCCGCACCATCGTCACGGTTGTCGAGCAGGATCCGGCGGACGTAAATTACGCGCCCCTGCAGGACAACCTGCGGCGACTGCGCGCGATGCGCAACCGCGAGGGCAAGCCGTTCACAATCGCAACCCTGCCGATGCCGCCACCGCTGTATTTCGACGGCGTCCGCCTGCCGGCATCGTACGCAAACTTCTATATCGCCAACGGCGTCGTACTGACGCCGTCGTTTGGATGCGCCGCCGACGAGGTGGCGCAAGCAACGCTCGCACGCTTATTCCCGGACCGGCGCGTGCTCGCAATTCCGTCGGTCGATTTAGTCTGGGGCCTCGGCGCAATCCATTGTCTGACGATGCAACATCCGGTGCCATCGCGTGTTGTGGCCTAGTTCCTCCTCCTCGCTCACGCTTACTGGAGCACTTTTGCGGCCTCTATCATCTGCTCCGGTCGTGCGCGAACTCGCAGGGCTTCGGTCAGATTTGCCCAGCGCACCGTCCTCGCCGAGTCCACTAGAAATTCTGCCGGGCGTGCGATGTCATGACCTTTGATACCGGCACCGCGATGTAGAAGGTCGTAGCGTCTAATAACCTCTGCTTTGGGATCAGAAAGAAAAATAAAGGTGTAACCGCGTCTCTGACACAGGCCCCTCGAGACTTCGGGAGCATCTACGCTGATCGCGACGGGGCGGATGCCCATCGCTTCAAGTGTATTCAGATTTCTTTCAATACCCCGCAACTCGGAGTTGCAGAACGGTCACCAGTAGCCGCGGTAGAACACCAGCAGCACGCCCTTCGGAACGCGCCTCTGAGTGGACGGAGCGCCGATTGGAGTGGAGAGTAGTTCCGATAATGACTCTGACTTGCCGTTTGTGTCAGGCAAGGAAAACTGCGGCGCTTTTTGACCGACCTGCGGTGCATTCTCAGCGGATGGCAAATGCCTGGACTCCACAAACACGCTGAAACAAAAGAACCCCAGGATCACCGTGCTCAACGTGGTGAGGATCGGGCCCGAGACTCTTCCGCGATAGGAGGAGGCGTTGACAAACGCGCGTTGCAGTCCCACGATGAACAACGCTGCCGCTGCTCCAAACAGCAACAAATTCACCCATGGAAAGTCCCGTGTAACAGGGAATTGCGCGAAGAATAGAAAATAAGTGGCAAAGGCGACCCCGCTAACCAAGAACCCCGCCCAAAGAGACCAGTTTAGCCGTCGCTTCTTCATAGCACCGCAATCTCTGGTTTGACTTCCAAATAAATAAGCAACCCAGCGACGAAACCAACGCCAAATCCTCGTTTCGCCAGTGGTAGCGGCGCCTGCAACGGCTGGCACAGAGGGTTACCCGGGCGTCAGTCCAATCAGCTCACGCGAAGGTCGCTGGTCCGGTACTGTCCCGATGAGGACAGTACCGGAAGGGAGCCTTGTTGCCTACTACTTATTCGCGCTCGCTTGAGCCGCGCTGGTCTGCTCAGCGGGGAGCTTGAATGCCGGGTCATCGTGCAACACCGGCAGCACCTTTTCGGCGAATAGCTTGAAACTCCGCTCCAGCTTCGGATAAGGCAGGCCGCCGAACCCAAAGGTTCCAATCACGTGCTCGAGCGGAACCGTGTGATGTACATAGCGGAGCTTTTCAAGCACTTTGGCCGGAGTGCCCTCTGCATGCAGGCTGCGGTAGAACTCGACCGCCTTGGCTTTGGCCTCCTCGTCGGCTTGTAGTTTGGAATAAGTTTTGGCCATTTTGGCGTAGAACTCGTAACCCTTAACCCCTTTGAGATGACCGTCGGAGAAATGGTAATGGCGGTCGATCGAGTCCCACATCGCTTCCATATGCACCGAGGCCAGGTCCTGAGCTTCGCTGGCATCGTCGGCCACTAGCACGTTGAGCAGACCAATCGGCGGACGTGGGCGGAAGTTGTTGGCAAGCGAGGTCTCGACATAACGGCGGTAGTCGGCCGCGGTGTCCTCCCAACTGCGCTGCGCGATGATTAACACTCCGAAGCCCATCTTGGCGAAGATCTCGACCGACTCCGGACTGACCGCCGATGCGTAGAAGCGATTCTCGGGATGGGACACCGGACGGGGCCGAATCTGGATTTCGGGAATCTGGTAATATTTTCCATCGAACGAGAAACTCTGCTGGGTCATCCCCTTGCGGACGATCATGGCGCATTCGATGAAGCGGTCGCGCGATTCGTCCATCGGAATCCGGAAGCCATTGTACTCGACGGTGGCAGCGCCGCGTCCGAAGCCAAATATCGTCCGTCCGCCCGACAGCAGGTCGAGCAGGGCGATATTCTCGGCTATTTCGACCGGGTCGTGCCACGGCAGTACAATCACCGCGGTGCCGAGCTGAATCCGCTTCGTTCGTCCGGCCACATACGACAGTAGTTGGGTCGGATTGGGAGACATCACGTAGCCGGTGAAATGGTGGTCGAGGGCCCAAACCGAGTCGAAACCATATCCCTCGGCCATCTCCATCAGCGACAACTCGTCCTGATAAGTTTCCTGGTCTGGCTTGCCGCCAAAACTGGTCAACTGCAGTGTCATTCCGACTTTCATAAGACTCTCCTCTAACGATTCCTTGGAATTAGTAGCCGCTCCCCTCTGTTCGTATCGCCGCGCTTTTCATCCGGCCGTTCGCGCCTGTCGAATATAACACTAAAGCGAACACCAGGCGGAGCGAAGCGGGGACGAACTAAGGAGTCCGTGACGTGCACGCACGAACGTCGGCTCATACAGAGCCCTTACGCCAGCACCCTATGTTTTGGCAAGCTCCGGCTCTATCTCGATCTGGACTTTGAATGCCTTCGCCCGCTCGACCTGCTACTCGCCGGTGCCGAGCTAGTGCTCCGGCTCGAGCCGCAGTCGCACGCCGAGCGCCCTGCGGTCAAGTAGCGCGGGCTCGATAAGATCGTGTGCAACGCGCTGATAGCCTCGATGCCCAATCACCCCTTCTGGGAGCGTATTTCCACCTACATGAACAAATACTGTTCGCATCCCGGCGTCTTGGATGCCACGAGCATATTCTTGATGAGGCGATCCTACGAAGCTATCCGGCAAAACATCGAATAAAGATCGTTTAACCCAGTGTCCAGCCGCGGAATTATGGGACACGCTCAGAGTCAAGGGGGAGCGGTCAAGACCTCCAGGCCCCCGACAAACAATCCCATCGGGCCGAGCTAAGCACTCAAATCCTTGTTCCGCAAAATCATGCAACTAAGCACTAGTCTAGTGGCCTGTAACGTTGAGATTAGTATCAACGAGGTCCATCGAAACGAACCAGACGGCCCCCACCTAACCCATTCGTCGCTCGCGCTCCTCAGGGCAGGCTCTCCTCTTCCCTGGTCAGGGGGGAGGGATTAAGAAGCGATGCCGGCCTCAATGTTACAGGCCACTAGCCGTCAACGGCTGAAGAAATCCGGTCGATCCGCTCGAAAAATGCCCGCAGATTGGGCAAATTTGCCGGAATTGTCAGAGTACCGCTAAGCGTAAAATAGGTGAGTTGGCCGTAGAGCGCAAAATCCGCATAGCCGATGCGGCCGAGGACGAAGGCGCGATCACCGAGCGAATCTTCGAGCGGCACCAGCAACGCATGCGCGCGGGCAAGATTTGCCGAATGCTCACGGACCATCTGCTCGACAAAGCCGGCGCCATACTTGCGCTCCCGGATAAGACACCATAACGCTTCGCGATCCGCCCCCTGCCGCCGGTAGTAGTTAATTTCGTCAGGTACGGCAGCCCGGAACAGCGCGTCCTCCAGTTCCGTATCGAAATATCGTGCGAGCGCCCGATGAACTCCCTGCCAGGCCCGGGGAAAAATGGTTGGCTCGGGGTAATGTTCTTCGAGCGCCAGCGCGATCCGGTCCGAATCCACCAGCGTCTCGCCGCTGTCCAGCGTCAGGGCCGGCACCATCAGTTGACCGGAGGCCAGCACCAGTTCCTTGCGCTCGACGTAATCCACTTCGACGGTTTCGTAATCGAGGCCCTTGTAATCGAGAATTTTGCGCACCTTGGCGCAAAACGGGCTGGTGGCGAATTGGTACAAGCGCATCATGATTATTTATGCGCGTGAGAGGATCTCACGCATGGTAGTGGCGTTCATGATGCCGAAGTTGGAGTAGCAGTTGTTGAAAATGGCGAAGGCGCGCCCCACACCGGAGAGTTGCTTGAGCCTGCCTGCCCATTCGGCAAGTTCTCGTTCAGAATACAAGTATTTGAAACGTTCGGCCGCGCTGACGTTATGCTTGAACCAATTTTCATCGTTGCGGCCGTGGAAACGGATGTAGGCGTCGTCCGCAGTGGTTGCCAGAAAAGGCCCGAGACCTGATTGTGACGGCACATCAATCGACACGTAGGCGAATCCGTGATCACGCAGAAACCCGAGAGTGTCGGTGCGCCTGTGCCCAGTTGCCGTCCAGCTCGGATGGCGGAATTCGACTGCGATCGCGGCGCCTGGCAAGCGTTCCGGCAGCGCTGCCAGGTAGTCCAGATTGGATTGCCGCCAGGTCACATAGGGCGGTAACTGGAAAAGCACTCGGCCCATCTTGCCCGCATCCCGCAATGGTTTAAGCGAACTCCAGAACATCTGGAAGGCGAGACTCAGCAGCTCGGCCGGCGGATTCTTGATCCGCTGGGCTGATTTCAGCTCCGCGGGCAGGGCGTCTTTGATCACAGATGGCAGACGGCCGGTCTCCGCCGGATGTTGCGTGAGCCAGGCGAAGGCTTTCACATTGAAGATAAACCCCGGCGGAGTCCGTTCCACCCATAGCTTGGCCACCTGTTCCGAGAGGATCGCGTAATAGCTCGAATCGACCTCCACCGTGGGGAAATGGCTGGCATAGAAAGCCAGCCGCGCAGCCGCCGAAGTCGCACCCGGCGGATAGAAGAGCTCCGATTTGACCAGCGTCGGATCGGTCCACGATGCCGTACCAACCAGAAATTGCGGAGAGCTAGTCATTCGCGAGTGGGCGCGGCCAAAAAGGAATGAGTTTGCGGGAGCGATACTATTTTTCTCTACGCGCCCTTACCGGAATCTCTTCACGGAGATCCTTTGCTCCCCCTTCGGCTTCGCTCAGGGCTTCGGCCGGCTGGGGGACAGCCACTCCGGGCTCTCGGCCCGCTGGAAAGCCGGTCCCACCACGGCCTTGGCCAGGCAACGTGACAGCGGAGACCTCGTCGCCTTCGGCGTTATCGTCGAGCTCTGGCTCATCGAGGTTCAGGCCGGCACAAAGCAGCCGGCGCGCGATTGCGGCAGCATAGGCTCCTTCCGGCGCCTCATTCCGGCTGTTGCGTAAACCGGACAGCACCCGATGTAACAGTTTGTTAACCAGGCTGCGGGTCATTAATTCGATTCGCGCGCGCTCGCCGGGAGCGAGGCTTGCGAGCCACGCCTGGTGGCGTTCGAGTTCGCCGGCACGTAATTGCTCAATACTGGAGCGGATATCTTTGATAGCTGGCACCAGTTCCAGTCCATCCAGCCATCGCATGAACGAATCCACTTCGAGCTCCACGAGCGGCTCGGCCCGCAATGCCTCGCGCTCACGTTCGTCACGTGATTCGAGCGCCACCTTTCCAAGGTCGTCGATATCATACAGGTAGACATTTTCGAGTGAATTGAGCCGCGCGTCAAAATTTCGTGGTACGCCCAGGTCAATCAGAAAGGTAGGGCGGTAGCGCCGTTCCCTCACGATAATTTCGAACTCTGCCGGGCCGAGTACTGCTTGGGTCACGGCCAACGAGCCGATCACAATGTCGGCCATCCTGAGATGAGG
>Ga0137391_10004304_pt1 | contig 10881 bp, 10 predicted proteins | sample 15con2h24BmetaG_FD_101399 | JGI IMG/M metagenome (GOLD analysis project Ga0137391, IMG submission 101399) | Vadose zone soil microbial communities from Angelo Coast Range Reserve, California, USA - 15con2h2.4B metaG | ecosystem: Environmental > Terrestrial > Soil > Vadose zone > Saprolite...
CGCAATGCCCCGTCGAGGCGGACCACTTCGCCATTGAGCATCGTGTTTTGGCACAGATGAAGCACCAGTGCCGCATATTCCTCGGGCCGGCCGAGGCGGTTCGGGAATGGAATACTCGCCGCCAAGCTGTCGCGGGTATTCTGCGGCAAGCCTTGCAGCATCGGCGTCGCGAAGAGCCCCGGGGCGATCGCCACCACGCGTATCCCGTAGCGCGCAAGCTCTCGCGCCGCCGGTAGGGTCAAGGCGACGATGCCGCCTTTCGAGGCGCTGTAGGCAGCCTGTCCGATCTGGCCTTCATAGGCTGCGGCCGAGGCGGTCGAGACGATGATGCCGCGTTCGCCGTCGGTTAGCGGCTCGAGTGAGCTCATCTCGGCGGCGGCGACCCGCATGACGTTGAAGCTGCCAACCAGGTTGACCTCGATCACGCGGCGGAATGCCTCGAGCGGCAGCGGGCCGTCGCGCCCGACGATGCGCCCGGCGGTTCCGCTTCCGGCACAGTTGACCGCAATGCGCGCCGGACCGTGCCGCTCTCGCGCCACCGCAAAGGCCGCTTCCACCGAACCGGCGTTGGTCACGTCTGCTGAGATGGCCAACCCGCCCGTTTCCCGCGCTGCCTCGGCTGCGGCCGTCTCGTTGATGTCGAGGAGCGCAACCTTCGCCCCTGCCGCCGCGAGCGCCTGGGCGGTCGCCCGACCGAGGCCCGATGCGCCGCCGCTAACGATCGCGGCCTGTCCTTCGATCTGCATGAGCTTTCCTCCTGCCATCCGCGTTTAGACAAAGCTGACCAATAAGGCCATTCACCGGCCCGGCGGTTCCCTCGGGCCGGCCGGTGTGTGGGCCGCCGGCGCATCTGCATCCTCCGGATGCGGAGCGGCGGGCCGTGCGGCGAGAGCCGCACGGTTCAGGCGCGAGAGCTGCGCCTCGCGATGGGCGACATAGATCGCCGAGCCGGCAATGATCGCCGCACCCGCCCAGGTCCACAAATCGGTGACCTCGCCAAACCAGAGAAAGCCGATCAGTGCCGCAAAGGGCAAGCGGGCGAACTCGAACGGCGCGCAGGCGCTCGCATCGGCCGCCGCGAGCGCGCGGGCGACCGAGAGGTGGGCGATCGTCCCGAGGCCGCCGAGGCCGACCAGCGCGCCGAAGGTGGACAGATCCGGCATGCGCCAGACAAACAATGCCGGGACCAGCGACAACGGCGTCAGATAAATCATGAAGAAGGCGACGATCGTGCTCGGCCGCTCTGTGCGGGCGAGGAACTTGACCGTGATGTTGTTCATGGCCCCCGTCGCAGCCGAGAGCAACAGGATCAGCAAGTTCGCGTCGAGGCGCTCGCTGCCCCGCCGCATGATCACGAGCACCCGAAAAAGCCGAGCACGACCGCGCTCCAGCGGCGAAATCGAACGTTCTCGTGGAGGATTAGGACCGCTGCCAGAGTGGCAAAGAGGGGAGCGGTGAAGTTGACCGCGGTCGCGGTCGCCAACGGCACCACGGTGATCCCGTAGAACCACGTCGCCATCGATATCTGGCCGATCACTGCCCGCAGCAGGTAGAAGCCGACCTTGCGAGGACGCAGCAGAGCCGCGCCGCCCTTGACGATCCACGGGAGCACGAAGGCGAGCCCGAAGAGGCAGCGAAAGAAGGCGACCTCGAACGGTGCATTTCCTGCGCCGCGATGCGGATCAGCACGTTCATCATCACCGAGCAGATCCCGCTCAGCAGAATCCACAACGCCGCGCGGGTAATCGGCGCAAGCTGCGGCGCAGTCAGCGTGAAGGGCATCCGGGTTGCCAAGATGCGATGCGAGCGTCCCCCGATCAAAATTGCCGGCGGGGCGGGCCCGCCGGCGGCTCGATCAGTGAAACGGCACCGTCAGAATGAAGGTCACAAATTCTGCGCCAGGGTCGTGCTTGCCGATGCCGGCATTCGATATGTGATAGAAACCGACCCCGACGCGGCGTAGATCCTCGAACCGATAGGCGAATTCCGCGCCGCTGCGAAACTCGCAATTCGCATCAAGATTAACGCCGCCGCCTTGCTTGAAGTACCCGACCGAGGTACTCGGCGTCACCACAAATCTTTCGCCGATGTTGATGTCGAAGCCGACGCCGCCATAGCCATAGAACGAGCCTTGGCCCGTGCCCAAGACGCCGACGAACGGCGCCAGGATCCACAGCGCATCGCCAAAGCGGTACTCGGCCAAGGCCATTCCCGTCCTCCCATTGCCCGGCCTTCTGTTGTCCGGGAGCACGTCGAAGACCCCGCCGCCGATCGCGATCCGTGGGGGATCGGCCGGCGAACCAAAGGTGACTTGCGCGGCGACGGGATGCATCATCGCTAAGCCTAGCGCGACCAGGATGCTGGTCCCGACCGGGTTCGCGGACCGCCACATACTCACATTCCTCTGCCCCGTCGGCGCGCAACAATCCCGCGCTGGTAGCACATCCTAAAAGGCGTATTAACCGGTGCAAGTAAAACCGTGCGGGCCGGTCTTCAAACCCGTTTCATGCGCTCGGTCGCCAGCACGAGTTGCTCGCGGATCCCGGGCTCCATCGCTGAGTGACCGGCATTGGGAACGATCACGTATTGCGCCTCGGGCCAGGCCCGGGCGAGGTCGTCGGCGCTGCGAATCGGGCAGACCATGTCGTAGCGCCCTTGGACGATGACCGCCGGGAGCCGGCGGATTTGCACGACTCGGGCGATCAGATCGCGCTCGCCGGTAAACAGATGACGGCTGAAGAAATGGGCCTCGATGCGCGCCAGACCCAGCGCGAGCCTGCCCTCGCCAAAGGCCGCTACAGTCTCCGGGTTCGGCAGCAATGTCGAGCAGGCTCCTTCGTAGCCGCTCCAGGCACGCGCCGCCGGCATGTGGATGCTGGGGTCGGGGTCGAGCAAGCGATGGTAGTAGGCGGCAAGGATGTCGCCTCGCTCGGCCTCGGGAAGGAATTCAGCGAAGGTGCGCCAAGCCTCCGGAAAAACCCTGCGCACACCGTAGAGAAACCACTCGATCTCCTCGCTGCGGCAAAGAAAGATCCCGCGTAATATGAGTCCGGCGCAGCGCGACGGATGGGTCGCGGCATAATCGAGCGCCAATGTCGAGCCCCAGGAACCGCCGAAGACAAACCACCTCTCGATGTCGAGGGTGGTGCGCAGGTGCTCGATGTCGGCGACGAGGTGTGAAGGCGTGTTGTCGGCGATCTCGCCGAGCGGCGTCGACCGGCCGGCGCCGCGCTGATCGAAGATCACGATCCGCCAGTGGTCCGGATCGAAGAACCGGCGATGCACCGCGGTGGCCCCGGCGCCGGGACCGCCGTGCAGGAACAATACCGGCACGCCGCGCGGATTTCCTGATTGCTCCCAATACATAGCATGCCGGGCATCCAGCCGCAGGATGCCCGTCCGGTAAGGCTCGATCGGCGGAAAGAGGTCGCGGCGGTCCGTCATGGTCAGGCAGTTCAGAGAGCCAGAGCCGATTATGTCCTGCGACCCGCCGTAGGTCGACCGCTACCCGCGCTCGCGTGGTCAGCGCACCATAATTATCGCGCGGGGCAGCCGCCCGAGTTCGTTGGTACGCGTCGATCGGTTCCCCGACGCGGGCGGGGCGTCAGCGGATGTCGAAACAGCCATCTCGAAAAGGCGCGCTCGTTGTATTCGCTGTTATTTGCAGGAAATTATCAGAGAACGATGCCCTTCTGCATTGAAATTTCGAAAGCTTTGGCGCCGTAACGATCGAGAGAACAGCAGAAAACAGCGAACAAACAACGTCAGGCCCACCGCTGACCCTCCGCCCCTTGAAGAAAGTGTACATACCGTGTCTGCGGGCCTGCCCCCGAGCGAGCAGGAACAGGGGAAGATGAATAACGCATCTATTTGGAATATCAGATCGCTCATAATTTATCAAGCAATAATGCTGCCTTTACATCGTCGATCGACCTTCCACGCGGCGTGATGATCAGCCCGGCCGATCATTCGCCGCCGCCGAACCGCGCGACCCAGTCGGCGATTTCGGCATCCTCGATCCGGCGGAACAGCAGCGGCAGGTGCGCCACTAGGGTGCCCCGCGGGAGGCCGGGACTCCCGATTTTGCAGCTTGCCTGCAGAGGGAGAGCCTCGCGAGGCGTTACGCGACCCCCGCACTATATGGGCCATATCCATATGGGCCATATCGGGGAGCTCCGTTTTGGGGACCGTACTGGCGGCTATGCCGCGGGGAGTTGGCCATCGCGGCAGGTATTTGCGGAATTATGTAGCACACACACCTACCGCCGTGAGCTGGCTGGGGCATCGTCTGCGAGCCACAGCGGGAAGCACCCGCTTTTGCCGCGCACCCAATCAGCCTGGTTGCTGATCGCGTTATTCTGCTTCGCGCGAATCCCGTTCCGTCCCCGCTTGGCATATTCCGCCCAATTCATGCTGCGGCGACCTCGGCTCAACAGCCGCCGCCTGACGGCGTCCAGCGGGATCGGCGTCATGGCCATGCGATGCTTGGCCCGAGCGTGTGCCTTTCGCTCATTACGAGAACACCGCCCCTCCCCGCCACCTGATAATTCAGGAGGGATTCAGGTTTGACCCCAACCCACAGTTTCCTACTGGTCTGTAAGACGGTCCAAGCGCGGAGGCGCCAACCATCGGCTATCGTGTGCATCACGCCACCATTAGTTTATAAAATCGGCAACGGAAACCGAGAACCCTTCCTCGGCGTCGCGCGGAATTCGCAAAGTAGCAGACTATTGTGATATTGTCAATGTCGCCGGTTGGGACGGCGAGGCGCTTGCCCGGCTCGTGAGCCATGCCGCTGCGTGGCCGCGAGGGCAGCGTGCCCGGGGGTCATCCCCGGCCGTTGTTATTTTCGTGTTTAACGATCGCAGTCGAGACCGTCGCCGCAGATGCTTCTTACGGGGAACAAGCCCCAGCCTGACCCTTATGGTCGGCCTAGCGGCCTACTATGACGGGGCAACCGCAAACCGCACACGTGGCCGTCAGCGAGCTCGCAGCGGAGTCTATCGCAAGCTGCGCCTTCAATTACGCACCGGAGCGGCGTGGTCCGAGGGACCGTTACAACGGTTGGCATAGGCCAAACCGAGAGGGCTCTTGGGGTCCATCTCCTCGACTTGCCATGCTCCGGCAGATCGCGTGGCCCCCAAGACGACCACGCCGCTGACCCATGCGGCAGCAGAGCCCAACAACCGGCGGCGTCCCCGCAGGATGTCGTTCAATTTCCGATCCCCTTGCGTCCCGGTCCTACGGCAATTCAGCGGGATTTAGCCAGGACACCTGCTGGTCCGCGGCGCCTCGGGCGACATCGATCTCCTTGGCGAGCTTATTGGCCATCGCATCGGCAAAGGAATTGAAATCCTCGACGACGATCAGGAAGGCGTTGGGCCCGCCGATCACATTCTGCCGATAATAGAGCGGCAGGCCGCCGGGCGGCTGGGTGTGGGCGGAATAGCCAAGATTGGGCCTGTCGTTGACAATCGCCAAGCCGTTGATCGTGACACCGCCGGCGATTGCCTGATCACGCGCTTCGGTGATCGGGCGGCCGGAATTGTTGGTGCCGTCGCCGGAGATGTCGATGATGCGCCGAGCGGCCTGCCACTTCGCCGCGGCGAAGCGCGCCATAGCGAAATCGATCGCGGCGCTGATCGAGGTGCGCCCCATGAAGGAGCGCGGCGCGGCAAGAATGGCCGCCGCAAAGCTGGCAGCGTCCTCCTCGTCGCGGATTTCCGCCCAGTCGACCACGACCTGCTGGTCCTCCTCGCCCGACCATTCGATGAAGCACACGCCGACCGCTCCGTTCGCTCTGCCGTGGATCGCCGTCAAGACGCGCGGATCGGTCAGCGCCGCGGCGTAACCCTTGCGCTGCAGGTCGAATTCGGCGTCATCGATGCTGCGCGAGACATCTGCGGCGAGGATGACTTGGAGGTCCGCGTCGGCCGCACGCGACGCGCCGGAAAAGGCGAAGAGAACCAGAAATGCGACAGCGGCGAGGGCGGATCTCATCGGGTTTCCCTCCGTTCGATGTTCTTCAGGATAGGCCGGAGAGCCGCTACCGGGAAAGGGGGTAGTGGGTCAGTTGGAACCGGTATCCCCGGCACCGGTTTGAGGAGCGAACAACCGACGCTTCCGCTCGGTCGGCCAAGCGCGTAGGAAGACAGCGACAAAACATTGGCGGGTTCCAATGGCCCATCACCAAAGAGCCCTCGCGGGCGCAGTTGTCCTCAACACGGCAATTTCTGCTGTCGAAGCGGTGGCCGGGTTCAAGTCCGGCAGCCTGAGCCTCGTGATGGACGGTGCCCACAACTTGTCCGATGAGATGGCGCTCATTTTTCTGTACCTCGCCTTCATCCTTTCCCAGGGCGTGTCGCGGCATCTGCTGCGCACCGCCAACCTATTCAACTCGCTTGGCCTGGTCGCGATCAGCGGCCTTCTGGCGTGGCAGGCAGTGGAGCGATTTCTCAATCCCATTCCCGTCCAGGGAGCGGTTCCGATAGTGGTGGGGATCGCTGCCGCCGCAGCGAATTGGGGGGTAGCTCGGTTGCTGTGGAGGCCCGGGCGTAACAACGCAGGGATCCGCCTCGCCTATATTCACAATATGGGTGATGTTTACGTCTCGCTCGCTCCAGTGTTAGCCGGATTGTTGGTGATCTTTACGGAGCGATCGGTTTTCGATCCAATCTTCGCGTGCGCCATAGCAGCATGGATCATCCTTTCTACTGCGCGCGAGGTTTTGGGATCGCGCGAAGAGCTGATATGGCCCGAGAAAATTGTGTGCGGCCATTCGGATCACGATCGACCCGAACTTGCCACGGGTTAGGGCTCGCCGGCGGCAAGCGCCGCCCGGAGGTATTACAATTTTATGTAGCCCACTACCGGGAAAGGGCTTCGCAGGGCAGGAGATGTTGTTATAATGTATCGTTCGCTGGGATGATGCGACCTGGGGGAACTGGACTGACGTGCAGCTGAGCTCAGCGGTAGCGGTGCGGACGAACAAGCCGAAGGTGCCGGCTCCGCGACGCGGGGCGGCACTCCTGGGCGTTTTTGCAATCCTGCTCCAGGCAGCCCTGTTCGCCTGGCACGACCACCCGCTTCCACTCTCTTCCCCCGGCGCGCCCGCTCTCTTGGCGGCGGCCCCGGCACCTGGCCACGAAGCTCCCGGACGGGCTCACGACGATTGCCAGATCTGCTTCGCGCTCGGCCATCACGGCGCTGCTCCCGTCCACTTCGTTGCGGCACCCCCGCCCGCTCACGCGGCGTTGCGCCCGACAACGCTCGGCGCAATCGCTGCTCCCGGCGCGCCCTATCTTCTTTTCCGTTCCCGCGCACCTCCTCGCGCCTGAGGTCGGCTTATCCATCTGACCGAGCGCCGCGGCACGGCTGCGGCGCACCTTCGACGTGAGGAATTCGATGACGAACCCGAAACGTGCGGGGACGCGAGGCGTCTCCACGATGCTTTCCATTGCTGCTACCCTTCTCACCGCAGGCGCCGCCACGGCGCAGGAGACCTCGCCCGCGGGAGGCGGCGTGTCGTTCGACCTCGACGTCGTCGCCAAGCAGCTCGACATCGCGCGTAGCCAGATTCAGCCGAGCCTGGGTGCCACCGTCTATGATTTCGGCCGGCAGGCGATCGAAACCCAGCCGCAGGGCGACAACCAATCCGTCAATCAGCTCCTGCTCCAGGCCCCGGGGGTCGCCCAGGATTCATTCGGTCAGCTGCATGTCCGCGGCGACCATGCCAATTTACAATTCCGTATCAACGGAGTTCAGTTGCCGGAGGGGATCAATGTCTTCGGACAGTCGTTGCAGACACGGCTCGCCAATTCGGTGGCGCTGATCACCGGCGCGCTGCCGGCGCAATACGGGCTGCGCACCGCCGGGGTCATCGATATCCAGACAAAGACCGGGACCCTCAACCCGGGCGGTTCGGTGACGATGTATGGCGGCTCGCAGTCGACGATCTACCCGAGCGCCGAATGGGGCGGCCGCGTCGGCCAGATCGATTACTACGCGACCGGCGAATACCTGCAAAATGCCCGGGGGATCGAGAACCCGGCGCCCACCTTCAACGCGATCCACGACAGCTCCCAGCAGCCCAAAGGGTTTGCTTATGTTTCGGGCATCATCGATCCGACCTCGCGACTGACCGCCATTCTCGGTGCCTCGCGCGGCCAGTTCCAGATCCCGCAAGTCGGCGGCCAGACCCCGGCCCTGGGGCTGACCGTCAACGGCGTCAGCGACTTTGCCTCAGCGGCGCTCAACGAGAACCAGCGCCAGATCAACAATTTCGGGATCCTTGCCTGGCAAAAGCACGTCGGCGATTTCGATTTCCAGGTCGCCGGATACTCCCGCTACAGCAGCGCCTACTTCTCTCCGGGTAACCCGGTCGGCGACCTCTTGTTCAACGGCATTGCCCAGACCGCTTACCGCGAGAGCTGGGCGAGCGGCGTGCAGGGCGACGGCAGCTGGCGGGTTTCTCCTGAGCACACGATGCGCAGCGGCTTTTTGATCCAGCGGGAGCGCTCGCCGTTCAGCACCACCTCAAACGTCCTGCCGGTCGACGAGAACGGCGTGCAAACCACCGACCAGCCGATCTCGATCTTCGATTCGAACAGCAAGACCGGGTGGCTCTACAGCTACTATTTGCAAGACGAATTCAAGATCGTCCCGTCGGTAACGATAAATTTCGGCGCCCGATACGACCAGTTCGCCGAGTTTGTCAGCGAGCGGCAACTCAGCCCGCGGGTCAATGTCGTGTGGCAGCCGGCTGAGACGACGACATTGACCGCGGGCTATTCGCGTTATTTTGTACCGCCTCCATTCGAACTCGTCGCCAACACGACGGTCTCGCTCTTCGCCAACACCACTGCGGCACCGGCCATCACCGAGGATTCGGTGGCCAAGGCCGAGCGTGACCATTATTTCGACGTCGGCATCACGCAGATCATCATGCCCGGGCTCAAGGCCGGGATCGACGCCTATTACAGGATCGCCAGCAACCTGCTCGACGAGGGACAGTTCGGCGCCCCGATCCTTCTAACCCCGTTCAATTACCAGAAGGGGCTCGGCAAAGGCGTCGAGCTGAGCCTCAGCTACGACATCGACAACTGGTCGTTTTACGGCAACTTCGCAGCGGCGCAGATTCTCGGCAAGAACATCACATCGTCGCAATTCAACTTCTCGCCGGATGATCTGGCTTACATCGCCGGCCATTATATTCATACCGATCACGACCAGACCTACACATCCTCAGCCGGCATCAAGTACAAGTTCCCGACCTGGAACACCCGGGTTGCCGTCGACCTCACCGCCGGCAGCGGTCTCAGGACGGCGAGCACCGTTCCGAATGGAGCCAGCCTGCCCGGCTATCAACAGGTAAATCTCAGCATCGTGCAGCCGATCGAGACCGGGATCTACAAGGGGCTGGAGGCGCGATTCGACATCATCAACCTGCTCGATCAAGTCTACCAGATTCGTACCGGTCAGGGCCTCGGGGTCTTTGCGCCGCAATTTGGTCCGCGTCGAGCGTTTCTTGCCGGGCTGACGCAGCGTTTCTGACGCAGGTGTAGTCTCCACGAAATCGCCACGATCCCTGTCTCGTGTTCCCGAATCGCCGGCGCGCAATATTCTGCGCGCTTCCGGCTTAAGAAATGAAATCACTGAGGCTAACGTGAACGATCCGACCGCGTCCCTCTCAATTGTCGCCCTCTTCGTCAACGCCGACGTCGTCGTCAAGGGAGTGCTGGTGCTGCTTCTCGCCGCGTCGGTGTGGAGTTGGGCGGTGATCATCGACAAGCTCTGGCAACTCGGAGCCGCGAGCCGATCGGCCCGCGGCCACGAGGTGCGGGCCGCCGCCGCGCAATCGGCGCAAGAGTTGCTGGCGACGGAAGCCCGAGGCAATGCTGGCGACCCGGCAGGATTGATGCTTTCGGCCGGGTGGGCGGAGAGTACCGCCGAGCCGTCGCCCGCAGCTGAAACCGTCGGGGAGCGGCGAGAGCGCATCGAGCGGGCGATGCGGTTGGCACTGAACGCCGAGTTGCGGCGGCTCGAACTGCGCTTGCCGTTTCTTGCCACGCTCGGCTCGGCGGCGCCGTTCATCGGTCTCTTCGGCACGGTGTGGGGGATCATGCGCAGCTTCGAGGGGATCGCCGCGGCGCACAACACCAGCCTTGCCGTCGTTGCGCCTGGAATTGCCGAGGCCTTGTTCGCCACGGCGATGGGCCTCGCCGCGGCGATCCCGGCAGTCGTCGCCTACAACAAGATCACTGTCGACCTCGGCCGCTTCGCCGGTCGCATGCAAGGCCTGATCGGGCGCTCCGCCGGATTGATGTCGCGAACCGCCTTGGAGGCTTGAGCGATGGCCGTCTCCCTGCCCCCCTCGGGCGAAGTGGGCGAGGACCGCTATGCACCGCTCGCCGAGATCAACGTGACGCCGATGGTCGACGTCATGCTGGTGCTGCTCGTCATCTTCATGGTCACGGCCCCGCTCCTCACCGTCGGGGTGCCGCTCGATCTGCCGAAGACGAGAGCCGCCGCACTCACCGAACCCAAACCCCCGATCATTCTCAGCTTGAACCGGAAGGGGGAGGTGTATATCGGCGACGAGCAAGTCGAGCCCGGCGATCTCGAGGCCCGGCTCGCCGGGCTCGCCGCCGAAGATCCGAGCCGCATCGTCTATGTGCGGGGCGACCAGACGATCAGCTACGCCCAGTTGATGGACGCGCTCGGCATCGTCAATCGCGCCGGCTTCGCCAAGGTCTCGCTGGTCGCCGAGGCAGCCGGTTCGAAGTGAGCGGGATACATTTTCCCCTGGGTTTGTCGGTTGCCGGGCACGCCGTCTGCCTGGCGCTGCTGATCCTGTTGCTGCCGACTAGGCTACCGCCGGCA
>Ga0137391_10004307_pt1 | contig 10880 bp, 13 predicted proteins | sample 15con2h24BmetaG_FD_101399 | JGI IMG/M metagenome (GOLD analysis project Ga0137391, IMG submission 101399) | Vadose zone soil microbial communities from Angelo Coast Range Reserve, California, USA - 15con2h2.4B metaG | ecosystem: Environmental > Terrestrial > Soil > Vadose zone > Saprolite...
CAGCGGGTTGGTGATGTTGTTCCGCTCCGGGTCCGTTCCGCCGGTGACCAGGTTCTGGCCGGCGAACTTCGCCGATTCCAGCAGCGGGCCGTGGTAGCGGGCCAGCACCGGCACCGCCCGCGGCCGGCGGTCGCCGACGGTCACGATGACCCCGCCGGAGCGGCGGATCACGTCGGCGCCGCGGACACGGCGCAGGTCGGCGCGGATCAGCCCGGCCCCGGCGCCCAGGCAGACCAGCCCGGCCGCGCGCATCCGCCGCGCCGCGGTGGGCTGCGCGGCCGCCAGCGCCAGGTAGCCGTCGATCTCGGCGGCTGTATAAGGAGACTTGGCCCGCTCGCGGGGCAGCGGCGCATCCGGCGGATCGAGCTGCGGCACGACGCGCCGCGCGATGAACCGCAGGTTCGTGCGCAGCGTCCGCCGGGCCGGGCCGGACAGCCCCGGTGAGCAAGTAGCGAACCGCTCGATCACCGACGGGTGCAGCAGCACCTCCGGGGCCGGCGCCAGCCCGATGCCGCTCCCGTACTCGGCGAGCTTGCCCGCGGCCCACAGCAGGTTCTTGGCCCGGTCCCGGCCGTGCGGGCCTGCCTGCGCCACCACCTGCCGGGCGAACGACGCAGCCGGGGCGGACACCGCCGACGGCTGCCAGCGGCCGATGTAGCCGGCGTCACCGCCTGGCCGGGCACCCGTTGTCATACTGTAGATATACAGTAAGACATGACTGAGATCACGGACCCGTGCCACCCTGAGACCGTGCGTGTCGCCGCCAGCCACCAGGCCGAAGCCCGCCAGATCGCCGCCGAGCTGGCCGCCATCGCCGCCACCGGGATGATCCTGCCCGGCTCGATCACCCAGCGTCGCACCCGCTGCGGCCGGCCCGGCTGCGCCTGCCGGGCCGACCCGCCCCGCCTGCACGGCCCGTACTGGCAGTGGACCCGCAAGGTCGCCGCCAGAACCGTCTGCCGCTGGCTCAGCCCTGCTCAGCGCGAGGACTACCAAGCCTGGATCGACAACGACCGGCGGCTCCGCGAGCTACTCGCCCGGCTCGAAGCCCTCGGCGCCGCCGCCCTCGAAACCGACCCCCGCTGGCAGCGCAAACCCGACGCCCCACGCGCAAGCACCGGGCAGATCACCCCATAACACCGTGGCCGCGGCACGCTTAACCTGTGGCCAGCCCCGCGATCAGCCTCCATTCCCGCAGGTCACGGCCAAATGTGAGGACCTGACCATTCAGCTAGCAACCGCCGAGGCTCTGACCAGCGCCAATACTGACTGGACGTTTCCTGCCTCTCACAGCCGAGTGAGCGTGATTGGCCCTACGTGACCGTGGGCGGCCGCTCGCTATCGCACGCGGATCGCACGGCTCGTCATCCGCTCCGATATCCAGTAGCCCACCTGGCGCGGCGGCTCTTAGCATCGGCAGGTGATCTATCAGCACCCCCTGGCTTACCTGCTCGGCCTGCAAGGCGTCGCCCTCCTTCGCGCCTACAACGGCGAGTACGACCGCGAGTTCACCGAGGCCAGGATCGCCGACATCCGCGCGATGCTCGACCATGCCAGCGAGTTCGGCGACGGCGCCACGGTCCGCCCGATCACGGCGACCGAGGCCTACGACGTCTGGGCCGAGTCCTACGACGAGCCGAACGACCTGATTGACCTTGAGGAGCCGATCATCCGGCCGATCATCGACCGCCTGCCGACCGGGCCGGCCCTCGATGCTGCCTGCGGCACCGGCCGCCACGCGGCCTACCTGGCCGCCAAGGGCCACTCGGTGATCGGCGTGGACGTCTCGGCGAAGATGCTCGCCATCGCCAAGGCCAAGGTTCCCGGCGCGGACTTCTGCCAGGGTGACCTGCGCGCGCTGCCGGTCGCGAACGACCAGGTTGATCTCGTGACGATCTCGCTGGCGCTCACCCACGTGCCCGAACTGGCCCCGGTGCTGGCCGAATTCGCGCGGGTGCTGCGGCCGGGCGGGCACCTGGTGATCTCCGACTCACGGATGGACTATCCGATGGTCCAAGCGATGCCCGACGGTAGCTACGGCTACATGCCGCACCACAGCCGGATGACCAGCGAGTACCTCACCGCTGCACTGCCGCTCGGCTTCGAGGTCCGCCACTGCGAAGAGCTGCGCGCTGCGCCGGCGCGGTGTTCCCCTGCGGGGCCGTTGCGGGTCGGCGTCCCGTACCAGGACCCCGCCGACGCGCCGCCGCCCGAGCGGGTGCTGCCCGCGCATCCGTCAGACATCTGGGCATTGCGCGCCTGGTACCCGGCTGCGGCTGCCGCCGCCTACAACGGCGATCCGATGCTGATCTTCTGGGACTTCGAGCTGGGTTAGCCCGGGGGCGTCTCACGGGCCCTGGCACGTCGACTGGTACCTCCGTTTTCCTCGTAGGCGCCAAAGCCAAACGAGTGGGTGCCGGGTCTAGGTTGGCGAAGCCATCGCGCAGCGACGCCCGGAGGGCGACCTAGACGCGGTGCTCGCGAGCTGGACAATCGGGAGCGAGGAAGACGGCTCTGCGCAGCTCATGCAGATTGCGCCGGTGAGCTGCTTGATCTTGCGAGCCATGGCGTGCTGGCGGCGCGCCCGTGCCGGGCGGGCGTCCCGAACGCAGAGCCCGGTGGCGGGCGCGCCAGCGGTGCCGCTCTGCGGCGCCGCCTTGATATAGATACGGCGCAATTCGGCAACGCGTCGCGGTGGCGTCGGCTAGGGCAGTACGCCGAACCGCTCGGCGAGCTGTCCTGGACGAGCGCACCCGATGGCGCAACGCTGTGGCTGAGGCCAGATGCCGCTCCCAGGAACTGACTCTTGATCGCGGCCAGGCGAGGCGGGCCGCATGAGTGGCGAGCGTGCTGAGCGGCTGCTGACTGTCGCCCAGGCGGCCGAACTTCTTGCCACGACTGAGCGTTTCCCGCGCCGCCTGATCGCTGAGCGGCGTATTCGTTTCGTCCGCCTCGGGCGGCACGTGCGCATCCCTGAATCGGCGTTGCGGGAGTTCATCGAATCCGGCTCGGTTGAGCCTGTTCGTATCAGATGGCTCGGCGGCAAGGTCGTGGCGTGATGGGTGGCCGCCGCCGAAGGTTCGGCTACGTGCGGAAGCTGCCGTCCGGCCGATATCAGGCATCGTTCATCGGACCGTCCGGGCTCAGGCAGACCGCGCCGTCGACGTTCCGAACCAAGACAGACGCGGACCGCTGGCTGGCGGCGGCCGAGGCCGATATCGTTCGCGGCGCGTGGCTGAACGAGGGACTGGGCCGACTACCTTTCGGCAACTACGCGCGGGCTTGGCTGCGCGATCACCCGACGATGGGGCCACGCTACCGCGAGACATGCGAGCGGAATCTACGCCTGCACCTCGCTCCGCTGCATGACGTGCCGCTACGGGCATTGACCCCGGCTGTCGTACGAGAATGGCACGCATCCGCGCTGCGTGGTGGCGGTGGTCGGACATCGATCCAGCAGTCGTACCGCTTCCTGCGCGCGGTGATGAACACCGCCGTCAGGGACGGCGCGATCGTTAAGAATCCTTGCCAGATCAGCGGCGCTGGGACCGACCGGGCCAAAGAGCGACCGGTGGCAACCCCGGCTGAGGTCGTCGCTCTGGTCGAGGCCATCACGCCCAGGTACCGAGCCGCGGTGCTCCTGGCTGCCTGGTGCGGGCTGCGCAGGGGAGAGGTCCTTGGCCTGCGGCGGGAGGACATTGATCTGGCGGCCGGGCGCGTGACCGTGCGGCGCAACCGAGTCGAGTTGCTGACATCTGGCTCGGCCTTCGATGCTGAACCCAAGACCGACGCTGGAAAGCGGACCGTGATGATACCCCCGCATGTCCTGCCCGTCCTGGCCGAGCACATGGCGAGCTGGGCGGGGCCGGATCGGGTCTTCGTCGGCCGTGATGGCCGTCCGATGCGGGGCGACGCGATGCGCCAGGCGTTCGACCGGGCGCGGCACAAGGCCGGGATGCCTGGCTTCAGGTTCCATGATCTGCGGCACACCGGGCAGACGATGGCGGCCGCAACCGGCGCGACCATCAAGGACCTGATGCGGCGGCTCGGACACGCATCCCCGGCCGCGTCCTACCGCTACCTGCACGCGGTCGATGGCCGCGACGCCGAGATTGCTGCGGCGCTGTCCGAGTTGGCCGCCCACGGGAACGCGGCCAAGCTGCCTCGTACGATCGTGGTCAAGCACTGATGTCGCACGCCGGTCGCACGGCGATGCCGGACCGGGCAAGTGACCTGCGGCAACGCGAGTCCCTGAAAAGCGGAAGGCCGGCGGTTCGATCCCGCCCCTGACCACGCCCTGACCTGCCATAATGCGCTGGATGATCTTTATGCACCGCCAGAGGCTAGGGACGGGGAGTGAGCAGGCAGGACGACCTGGTTGGCCGCGTCTAGATGGCGATTCTCAATGCCAGAGGCGGAAGGTCGGAGACGCGATCCGGCCCCGGCCACCAGCTCAGAGGGCAATTGATCTTCGGGAAGATCAATTCTGGTCCCAAAATGGTCCCACCGGTGCAGCGGGAGATGTCATATGCCTGAGCTGGCAGGCACCCGTCGCGGTCACGTCGGCCTGCATGATCCGGGCGCTGAGTCCGTCCACGCAGGACATGGCGGGGCCGTCGGCCGGTGGCGGCGACCTGCGGGTTGCGGCAACACGGGGCCAGGCCCGCACCTTCGCCCCTGGCACGGCTGATCTCGGCGAAGAACCCGGTGGGGAGCGAAGGCCCGGCCCGGCAGGACCGACATGCCCGGCTGCAGCTCCTGCGCTGCTGGGCCGCCCTTGGCTGTCAGCTGGCGCGCAACGTCCTCGGTCGGCGTGTCCGGGCCGCGCCGGCAGCCTGCAGGTACTGTGCGAGCAGGCCCATCGCAGTCACGGAGGTCGAGATGGCGACCAGAACAACCATCACGCTCGAAGACGACATCAACGGCGGTCCCGCGCAGGAGACTCTGCAGTTCCGCCTCGGCACCGCGGAATACGAGATAGACCTGAACGCCAAGAACGCCCGCAGGTTCCGCACCCAGATGGCCCCGTTCATCGACCACGCCCGCAAAGCAGGCCGCAGACAGCGTCGGCCGGCACGTCCCGCCTCGGCCCGTGAGCACAGCGCCGATATCCGGGCCTGGGCGAAGGCGCACGACATCCAGGTCAGCGACCGCGGGCGCATCCCGGCCAGCGTCATCGAACAATACGAAACACGCACGACAGAGCGCTGACCGTTTACCGATACTGACCTGACCACGGCATGTAACCTCGCTCGTCGAGCGGGCGACGGCCGGTGTACCCTAACGCCGATTGCGCGCGAACGCAGTCGAGCCACGGTGGGCTGTAACCGGCGCGCTGAATATCCAGTTCGGTGCGACTGTGCTACTGGCCATGACACCCCAGCTGACGGCGCAAGCACTGCCGCTGCCGTGGTGACACGGCCAATCACAACCGGCGCATCACCGGATCAGTCGCGGGTGCCTGCTGGGGCCGCCATTCCGGCGCAAGATTTTCTAAACAACACACCTCATGAATCCTCCACGAGGCCGCCTCGCTCTGTTGTGCGCCAGCGCACGCCAGACGCGTCGCGGAAGAACAGCCTTTCGTAGCCTCCGCCAACAACGCGGTAGTCCTCGCCGGGCAGCAGGCACAGCAGTCCCAGGCTATGAGCGTCGTCCGCGGCACGGGAGGCCATCAGGTCGTATACGGGCTGGTCGCTCGTGTTGCAGATGCGGATCAGGTCCGGGTCGGCTGGCGGAATCCCGCCCCTTGCTATGAAGACCTTGGCTGCCTGCGCTTTGCGGCGTTGCTCGATGTCTCGGGCTGCCTGCTCCTGGAGTAGTGCCACCTCGGCCGACTGCTTAAGGTATGCCCGGCGTGCGTAAAAGGCCGTGACGATTGCGAAGACGAACAGGCCGATTGTGGCCCATGCGCCGACCCATGCCGGATCGTGCCACCAAGCGTGCGTGGATACAGGTGCGGGAATAGGGCCGGGGGAGGTCGCGGTCGCAGTGTGGACCGGGTGGGCGCAGAACAACACGGGTGATCCTCACCGCCGCGAAACGACGAACGTTCCCCGGCCGCGCACGGTGCGCACCATTTTCTCATCGACGAGCAACTTCACCGCGCGCTTGACCGTAGCCGGTGACAGACCGGATTGCTCGGTTAGCTCTTTGATCGACGGGAGACGCGGCCCGATCCGGCCGCGTCTGATGCTGTCGCGCAGCCAGTTCGCCAGCTGCACGTAAGGGTGCTCTGGCGAGTCCTTGTCGATGATCACCAGCCCACAGTACGAAGCATGGGTGTGGTCAAGATAGGCCAGGTCAGGTGAGGTTAGCTATGGCGGTGTCAGGTTGGCTGACGTATGTTGACCTGGCAACCGAAAGCAGCCCCGGCCGGTGATAGCGCACCAAACCGGGGCCTGACCGAGACGGAGCCTCGGCTATGAGCGATCATCCCGCATCCCCTCAACCATGGACAGCAGGCGAAGCCGTGCACCACGACGTCGGCGGCTGGATATCCGGACCGAGCATCACCGCCGAACCGGTCGCAGCCAACCAGCTCCGCGCTGGCGACGTCCTGCTCCTCGACGACGGCAGCCGGGCCGAGGTGACCGACGTGCGGCACGGCTACTTCTGGATGAACACCGGACAGCACGGTCCCGGCGTCGCGATCGGCTGGCGCGCCCTCGCGACGACGGCATCAGGTGTGCTCCTCCGCCACGGTTCTGATGTCTTCCGGCGGATTCTCAGCGATCAGCGGTCGTGAGGCGCGCTGGCGGCCTTTCGCTCGTCGTATGCCCTGGCAACCGCTGCCAGCGCGTTTACGCTTAAATGCGTGACAAAGGACGCTGCGCAGGTGCCGAGCCAGCCGGCCTTTATGGCGCTTTCGCGGGCAGCAGAGGAGAACGCCCGAAGCTTGGTCAGCGACGCCGAGGTGTTGCTGAGCGCCGGTCGCTGGCCACGGGCCTACTCGCTGGCTGTGCTCGCACATGAGGAGTTCGGGAAGTCGCTGATGGCGTTCGCACTTTTCAGCAGCCCCAGACATTGTCCTGCGGCAGCCACGGTGGATGCAGGAACTGAGAAGCGGACATGCACGAAAGCTGATCTCTACCTACCAGCGTCACGCGATGGTCAGACCCGGTGATTTCATCGCCAAGACGAATGAAAGCCCAGACCTGGCGCGCACCTCAAACCGGGGCAAGCAGCGAGGCTTCTACGTCGATCTCGCCGACTATCAATCGGTTCGGCGGCCATCGGACGTGACTGAAGCCGAGGCCAGGGCCGAAGTTGCGAGGGTCCGCCAGATAGTGCATTCGGCGGGATTGCGAAGCATGCCATTCTGGCTGCCTTCAACCTGGAACATGATCTGCCGTACCTGCAGCACCGACATGTGGGCTATCGCCAACGATGAACCATCCGTGATGGCCTTGAAGGGCCAGCTGGCTGAATGCCAGGCCAAGGGCCACCAGGCATCGTCCATCTATTTCTGTTGAGGCGTTTCTCGCTGAGGCATCTTGCGCGCCCTTGGGCCAGGTCGTCCGCCGCAGGCACTTCAGGGCAAGCCCGGCTCGGCGCTCGTGACCGTTACGGCGAAGAAACAGCCGGCTGACGGCATCGGCGCACAGTCGCCGAGTCGTGGCGCGGTCGGTACCACACTGACGAGCATCCCTTTGCAGCGCAGCGCGCGACCTGGTGCCCGTTCCCGCCAGGTGCGGCGACAGCGACTGCGCAGTCACAGGGATGCCAGGCGACGATGACGAGGCCAGGTGCCCAGACATGCCCTGCCTCGCACTGTTCCGGGTAGTCCCACCAGTCCGGCCGCCCCTCCATACCGTCGATTAGAACACGTCAGCGAAAGATGGTCATCGACCAGGACAAGCTCAAAGCCGAGAGTCATGCTCCCCGGGTAGAACAGGCTCGGCCGCCCGCGGTCCTTGCGTCAGGCGTCCTCACTGCCAGGTTCGTAAGCTGCCTCATCGTCATCGGGTCGGATGGACAGGAAATCATTGACTCGGTCCGGCCCTTCGTCGATCAGATTGCCGTACCCTGCCTCCTCGACCTCGTCGGGCGTGTCGAGCTTGAGACCGCACACCGGGCATGCCAATGACCTGGGCAGGAAAACGACGACGAGGGGGGGATCCTCCAGAATCACGAACTCGGTGTCATCGTCAGCAAAGTTGCGCGTAGCAACATCGCGGTCCCCATCGAGAACCGCGACCGAGTCACAAACGCAGCAGGTGACGTGTGCCTCGGTCAGGTCGTCAATAGGCCCGGTCTCCGCTATGTGACGGAGAGCCGTCAGTAGCTGTTCGTCGATCCCCCGGAAGTTAGCCTCCGCGTCAGCGAGCTTGACCATCACGCGGTGCTCCACTTCGTCTCGGGCGCGTTCCAGCAGCGCATCGGCGACACCCACCCGGTCGGCCCAGAAGTCGGCGCGATCACGCCTCAGGAACGCCACGAGAGCATCGGAGTGCTTGACGAACGCCGCCATGATCCTTGTCTCGGCTTCATGGTTCTCCGCTGCGTGGACAGTCCCGTCCCGGAGGTCAACCAGCGTCCTCACGTTCTTCGGGTCTGCGCGGGGCGCAAGGTGGTGCACCCGGTCGAGTGCCCCCCGCAGGCCAACGGTGCGCAGAGTCGATGAGGTAGCCACTGACCCGCCCGACAGCAGGAGCAGCGACGGGAAGCTGCTTTCGGCGCGCAAGTCGGCTATCAGTACCGGAGAACGGCTCGTCAGGCAAGCCTTGGCGAGATGCTCAAGGGAAGTTCCGGCGAACAACGCCACGTAGGGCTTCCGCTGCGCATGAGCTTGAAGTGCCATCCGCGCCAACACCTGGGCGCTTTCATAAAAGCCATCAACCGTCGGGGCGGCCATTCAGCGACCGTAGCTGACCCAGGATTGTTACGCCATCCTCATGAGTGCCACGGCTACCAGTCCGCGATCGCGGCGGCGGGCCGGCGATGACGAGCCCACCGTCGGTCTTCGAACTCACCGGGGTCTGGGAGTGCGACGACGGCGGGCTGTATTACCTCCGCCAAGGCGCGGACAGGTTCGTGATCTGGGCCGGGCTGCATGACTCGGGGTTCCACAAGGGGGCTGGACTTCACCAAAGTGTTCCGCGGCTGGCTGAGCGCGGACGGCGGCGCGCTGGCCGGGGACTGGGTCGACGTGCCGCGCGGCGGGACGGCGAATTCCGGGACACTGGTCGCCGACGTCTGGCAGGACGCCGACGGCTTCCGGCTCGTAAGAGTTGACGATCAGACCACCGGCGGCTTCGGCGGGCGGGTCTGGCGGCCGACCGGCTCGCTGCTGGAGGCGCAGGACATCGCCGATGACGCCGGCCGGGTGCAGCGCTACGACGTCAAGCTCGGCCACAACAATCCGCCGTGCCGGGATTTCACTGTCATGTGGGGAGGCGTCTGGCAGCCCATGGGACCGAGGTTGCCGCCACCTTCCTTGATCTTTCCTCTCGACTACTGCAGCTTTGTCGGCTTTGAACTGACGGCTGCCGGCCTGCAGTACTTGGGATGGAAAGGCGACGGCGATTTCGATTTCGATTTCACCCCGCTCTGCGACACCGATTTCCCGAACGGCACGAACCAGGACGATTTCTGGAGCAACGGCGTGGTCACCGAGCAGCCGAGCGAGTTCCCCGAGAAGCCGGTGGACCTCATCGGCAGCCAGTTCCAGCAGTTCCAGCGTTTCCACTGCGAGGCCGCCATGTACGGCCGGGAGAACTCCGGCTGGCCGGACTGCTTTTACCCGCCGAGAAAATCTCCTGCCCGGGTGGAACGAGCGATCAGGGTGGAGTGTCCTGATCAACGGCCGCCCGGTCGAAGGCCGGCTCACCGTCGTCAATCCTCGCGACGCGGAGAACAGGTTCCTCAGCTTCGCGGTCGGACCCGACGGGCAGACGGTCGACCTGCATGCCAACACCATCGCGAGAGTGTCCGGCGTCGTCGCCGACGACGCCGGACACGACAACACAAACCCGCCCGAGATCCATCCCGTCTACGCGATCGACATGCTCCAGAACTTCACGATGCCCCGCGTGCAGCAGGTGACCCTCAGCGGCGTCTGGCGCGGGTCCGACAACGGCACCTACTATCTACGCCAGATCGGCCACGAGGTGTGGTGGCTCGGCCTGACACGAGACCAGGGCCGGTCGTTCGCCAACGTCTTCCACGGAACCATCCGCCCCACCGGGGCCGTAAAAGGACAGTGGACTGACGTCCCGATGGGCGCGGACGGGGCGTTCTCCGGCGGGACGCTCCTGCTCGCCGGCGACCAGGCCGACCCGCAGCTCTCGACAACGCTGCACAGAGCCGGGCAGACCGGCGGATTCGGCGCCTCGATCTGGACGAAGATCTACGACACCCGAGGCGCGCCGGCGAGCCCGCGGCCGCCCGTCAGCGAGCCGCCCGCCTGATTCTCGAGTGGCTCATCACGCTCGTCGCCGCCGCGTGCCAGGGCGGCGCTCTGCACTAGAGTCAGTTCTTGGCGCGAGGTCCCCTGAGCGCTCCCAACTGTGGCTCCATCGCCAGCCTGTCGCGAGTCCGGCAGCAATCCCGCCCTATAGGCGTGCGCGCCAGCCGGTCCGCTGGATGGGGCGGCAGAGCAGATCGCGGAACGCGATCATCTGCCGCCCGGTGATCCCGGTGTCGCACTAGCGGCCAGAATGCCAGATACGCACAACAATCACGCACAGCGACAATGGCCTCCGACAGCGAGCGTGATAATTGCCGCCCGATCGCCGACTCTGCGCGGCTGGAATCCGGTCAGATCACAGGCATGTTTACGCACAGATAAGCCCGTACTGTGCCGCTCAGCGTGCCCGAAGCGCACTTACTTCATCTTGCGATTTGGTCGCGCAGGGCGGCTGCGCCGTGAGCAGAGC
>Ga0137391_10004309_pt1 | contig 10879 bp, 7 predicted proteins | sample 15con2h24BmetaG_FD_101399 | JGI IMG/M metagenome (GOLD analysis project Ga0137391, IMG submission 101399) | Vadose zone soil microbial communities from Angelo Coast Range Reserve, California, USA - 15con2h2.4B metaG | ecosystem: Environmental > Terrestrial > Soil > Vadose zone > Saprolite...
ATCTACTCTATCGAAGAAGGGCGGTGTTCGTCCCGGCCCGGCGTCTGCGAATGTCGTCACCGCCTCGGCCCCTCCGCAGTAGCCGAATCGCATCGATCCAGCGAGCGGAGTAAATTCGCTCTCCACGAAAGACCGCACCTGCGTCAACTTCTCGACACTAACCTCAATTCGGCGGCCCGCCCACCCGGAGTACTTGATCCGCCGAGGGAATCGCTTGTCTCCGAAGGCACGGTAGTCGAAAAATTCGTACTTTCCCCGGAAGGAGCCTTTCCGTTCATGGCCCAACTCAATCGAAGAAATGTCGCCTGACACGCGATCAGCGCACGCAAAAATGGAGGTCTTTTCCTCCCGTAGAGTCATGCACTCGACTGTATCTCCTTCTCTTTGCTGTCCGGCAGCCCTTGCAACCTTCCACTCGCCGGAAAGCTGCCTTCTGACAAAGGATTCCATCATGGTATCGAGTTCCCAAATCAACAGGGGAATCGCCTTGGTAGTGCGCTTCTTGAAGATCTCGTTTCCCGATGCCACATCGGTTTCGGTGAAATCTCCAAAATTCAAAATCCGCCGGAAGCGCGATGGCCCCGCCCACGACGAGGCGTACACCCCCTGCAGCTCTTGTTTTCTTTCCGTGAGTTTCACCTGCGCAACCAACACGAAAGCTGGGCTGCCGGGCGCCATGATGTCGCTGGATTCGCGAGCCTTCTGAACAAACCCATCCCCCGACACAAGCTCGTCGCTGCGTCCACTTTGTTTAGAAATCACTGGCGTCGAGATTCCGGCGGCCACCAGCAAAAGGAGGGAAACGAGGGTGCGCTCGGCCATCGCAGGGCCAGCGTAACACGGAGCGTCTCCAGCAGATATCGATGTTCCTGAAATCCTGTCTCGGCGTAACCAGGAGCTTTCAGTCATGGAACGCCACCTTGCCGTCCAGAAACCGCACCGCACTTCGCGCAGTGAACGGTCGCCGGAAAGTCGCACGGCTCATCGTTGGGCGACACGGCCTGACACAGGCGCTCTAGATCGCTCTCCACTTCCTTTGGTTCCATCGATGCCTCGCGCAGCGATTTTACGCGTTCTCAACTCACCGGAAAGTGGTGTTAGCGCCCAAGTCCACTCCTCGTACGGTATCGTACCTAAAATTGAACTTGACATAGAATTAACCTACACCTATAAGTGTGCACCCTTCGGTCACTGGAGGCCCTTTGAGCCAGACTTCGCTCTTGGTTCAATTCTCTTCTCTGTTCTTTTCGTTCGTTCTGGCGCAACAAGCCGCTACACCGGACCTGCAAAACTCCGCGCAGGCTATCCAGGCTCTCCAAAGGTCCGCGCAAGTGTTGGGCGGATCACCGCCCACCGATACCTCGGCTACGGGCACGATAGTTGTAGTCGCGGGGGGTGATACCGAAACCGGTACCGCAAAAATTCTCACCAAGGGTTTAAACGAGAGTTTGGAAGAAATTTCGTTGCCGAACGGCGTTAGTCGCGTCGTCTACTCTAACGGCATGGCGGTTGTTCTCGTTCCCGGGAGCGACCTCCAACAGGCCTCAATGGAGCGAACAATGTCCAGCCAAAGCCCCATCTATCCTCTTCCGCTCATCGCCCGGATCATTAGTTCTCCCGATTCGATGTACGAGCTTGTCGGCACCGAGGATGTTCAAGGGCTTAGCTGTCTTCACATCCGAACATGGAACAGTTTCGCGTCCTATCCTAAGGTGCAGTTCCTCTCTGAATTCTCGAAAAAAGACATTTGGGTAGAAGTCCAAACCGGTCTGGTGCGTAGGCTCTCATATGAAGTTCGTGACGCAAGCGGCGCGGGACCGCGCCTCTCGATGGATATCTATTATTCCGACTACCGCAGTATTGGAGTTGGACTCTACCCCTTCGATGTCAAAGAATCTATGAATGGCACGCCTTGGATGGAAATAAGTATCAAGAGTGCCGCTGCAAACACGGGCCTAACCGATTCAGCATTCCAAATTCAATGAGGATAATCACCGTGAAGAGGCTCTTTCTCTCGGTCGTATGTGTGTTCGTGCTGGCTTGCCGTGTTTCAGCGCAAAATCCCGCCCAAGGGGCACCGATGTACGGTTCCTTTGACGGCGATAATGTGGTCCGCGTGAACTTGCAGAACCTGAATGTGACCACGATCTTTCCTTTCGCAGGAAGCCAAGGTCGAGGGTTGTCGGCAAGTTTTTCGATCTCGGAAAACTCGTCAATCTGGAGCAAGGGAAGCGCGTGGAGTCCGGTATTCGGCAGCGCAGGGGCCGCTAGCTGGGGATGGAACAAGATCAATTTTCTTGGCACGCTCGATTATGGAGTATCGCATGCACATTGCACCGGTGACCCCGTCGGACTGAATCTGGGTATGGCGTACTATTCGAACTTTGCTTATATCGCTCCAGATCGGACGCGGCATCCGTTCTCTATCGCTTATCACGTTCCTGGCGACTGCGGTGGAACGGCTGGTGGAACGTATACGGGCTACGCCACGGATGGAAGTGGCTATTATATTGATGCAAACCAAAATCTAGTGCGAGATCGCTCGGGCTTGACGGTTGTCGGGCTGAAGGACACGAACGGGAATTTCTATAGCTCAACTTCGAACTACAATGGCAGCACCCATCAAACAACGACGACCTGGACCGATTCAAGAGGAAAGACAGCCTTCCAGCTAATCTCGCCCAGTACCACGAACACCTTGACAGATTCCTATAGCTATTACGATGCAACAAACACCCTTCGCAGCGCGTATGTCCAGAATCAAAGTCTGAGTATTGCAACAAATTTTGCATGTTCAGGCGTCGTGGAATACACCGGGACCGCAACTTTGCCGACGACGATCACGCTTGCGAATAATCAGAGCTATACGATTTCGTATGAGCCAACACCTGGTAACACTGGAAAGGTTACCGGCAGAATTCAAAAAATCACTCTTCCTTCCGGCGGCTACGTTCAATTTACCTACGGCGGATCGAACGACGGGATAAACTGCACGGATGGCACGGAACTGAATCTCACTGTTGTTCGCAGTGACGGGACGACCACCACGACCACGCAGTATTCACGGGCGCAAGTTGGCGGGGTCTGGCAAACAACCGTTACGTACCCGCAAATGCCGTATGACGCTGCGGCAAATCAAGTTGTCGTTGCGTTCGACAGTAACGGTCACGAGACGAGTCGAAAAATTTATCAAGGCAGCGCCACAGGCAGTCCGCTACGGACGATTAATACCGCGTGGACGACCACCGGTACGATCACGCCAGCATCCCAGACCGTCGTTTTGGAGGACGGAAGCACCGCCACGAAAACTGATACGTCTTACGATTCGAATGGAAACCTGCTTTCCACCAGCGAACATGATTGGGGAACCGTCAGCACCCCGGGTTCTGTCATCCGGACGACGACACTTACATACCTTTCAACAAGTGCCTACACAAATCTCAATATCTTGAACCGCGTGACTCGGAAGACCGTTGCGGATAGCGCTGGCGCAATCCACTATCGAGAAGACATCGCTTACGATGGCACCGCCCTGAGTTCGTGCCCAACAGGCGTTGTGGGGCACGACGACACGAACTACGGCTGCTCGATGCTTACGCGAGGAAATCCCACGAGTGTCACGTCCTACACCGATGCCGCAACACCGGGCGGCCCAATCACGAAGAATTTCCACTATGACATTTTCGGAAATCTCGTTCAGGCTGACCTGGATTGCTGCCAAAACAAAACTTGGGCATATTCAGCGACGACGCAATACGCTTTTCCAGACTCCATCACTCGTGGGTCCACGCCGGGGACGCAGCTCACGACAAGCACGACTTACAACGCGTCGAATGGGTCCGTTGCGACTTCGACGGACGAAAACAGCAAAGTCAGCTCTTATTTCTACGATTCGATGGGCAGAGTTTCGAGCATCACGCGTCCGGACACGACGCAGATTACGTATACCTATGACGATGCTCATAATGCGGTCTCAGTTTCCACGCCAATCCAGGGGACCAGCGCTCGCCAGACGAAATCCACTTACGACGGATTGGGGAGAACAATCAAGCAGACCATTCTGGACGCTTCGAACGCGTCTTATTCAATTGTCGAAAGTCAATTCGATCCGATTGGGCGAGCGTACAAGGTCAGCAATCCACACAACAGCACCGCGCAATATTGGACCGAATCACGATTCGATGCATTAGGCAGACCAACGCTCGTGATTCCGCCAGACGGATCGGCAACCACAAATCGCACAGTCTATTCCTATTCAGCAAGCACCGTGACGGTTTCGGACTCTGTAGGCAAGGCTATCAAACGCCAGGTAGACGGAATCGGACGATTGAGCAAGGTCTTCGAGCCCGATGTCGCAAATGGGAATTCGCTGACTCAGGAGACTGACCTCGCCTATTCGACGACCGACGATTTGAAGACCGTGACGCAAGGCGTGCAGACCAGGAATTACACTTATGATGATTTGGGCCGCTTGCTGACGGCGAAAATTCCTGAAACGAATCAGGTCGCGACAAGCTACGCGTACAACAGCTTCAATCTAGTCTCGCAGCGCACGGACGCGCGAGGTGTTGTCGCGACATATTCTTATGACAATCTGAATCGAGCCACTCAAGTCAGCTATAACGTCGGAACCACGGGTGTCCCGGCCACGCCGACCGTTTCGATGAGTTATGACGAAGGCGGTTCTGCGGCGAATGCTTTGGGCCGTTTGACTACGTTGACAGACGGCACTGGCACCGAAAAATACACGTACAATAATCTTGGCCTGATGACGCAGCTCACAAAAACGGTCAGCGGAACGCAGTATCCCTTCCTTTATGCATATAATTTGTCCGGAGAATTGACTTCGCTGACTTATCCGTCGGGCCGTATCGTGCAGGAAAACTACGACGCAATCGGTCGCCTCTGTGCAGTCGGCGGTAGCGGCGCGACCTGCACCACCGGCACAAACTACGTCAGCGGATTTGCCTACAACACCGCGAGCCAGGTCACTGGTTTCAACTATGGAAATGGAGTAGCTGCCGCGCTCACCTATTCGGCTGACCGTCTGCAAATGCAAACGCTGAGTTACGCAAAAGGCGCGACCACTCTTGCCAGCTTAAACTATTGGTACAAAACCGACGCAACGAACTGCCCCATTGCTCCCGCAGGCAACAATGGGCAGATGCAATGCATCACGGATAGTGTGGACGCTGGACGCAGCGTGACGTATACCTACGATTCTCTTTATCGGCTCAGTACAGCCGTAACCACTGGCTCGACCGCATATCCCAAGTGGGGATTGTCGTGGAGTTACGACCGCTACGGTAATCGGAACACCCAGTCCATTATTTCCGGTTGCGTCGCTCCCATGACCTGCCCGACAAACTCCGCGACCGCCAATACCACTACCAACCGCATCGCTGGCAGCCCATATGCTTACGACGCAAACGGCAACATGACCAACGACGGAGTCAATGCTCTCACCTACGACGGAGAAAACCATTCGGTCTCGGCCCCTGGATGGGCCTATGTCTATGACGGCAACGGCTTGCGTGTTCGCAAGTGCGCCCCGAATTGCACCAGTCCCACTTCTTCCACACTGTATGTTTTTTCTGGAAACAAAGTCGTGGCCGAATACGACAACGGCGCAGCCATCGGCTCCCCCTCGCGGGAATACGTCTATGCTGGCTCGTCATTAATTGCAAAATTCGAAAGCGGCGCAACAACCTACTTTCACCAGGACCACCTATCGAACCGCTTGCTTACGGATTCCAGCGGTAACTTTCTGGGCCAGCAGAGCCATTTTCCTTTTGGGGAGTCTGGTTCTTCAGCCGCGTATCTCCCGGTGGTAGACCCCGGCTTCGAAAATGGAACTACCGGATGGGTGGCAGGTTTCTGGGGCTGCAACTCCTCTATAACAACCCTGCAATTTCACTCAGGAGGAAATTCTCTGGCCCAGACCGGCTCAGTCACCGGAGGTTCTTATCAAGATTTGGGAGGACTGATTTCTGGCGGCACGTACACGGTTTCGGTGTGGGTGCGCGCTGACTCAGGAACCACGGCGCAAATGATGCTGTGGCTCCACGACACCGCAGGTAATGACACGGTCCAGTCTTCGCTTTTCACGCCGGGAACGGCCTGGCAACGGGTGAGTTTAACCTTCACGGCGGACAGCACCAACGCGCTACGCATTCACCTGTATTACGGGGCTGGCAGCGGCACCATTTATTACGACGACGTTCAGGTGCAGATGACCAATCCGGGTGGCAGCGCGAGCAAATGGCTGTTTACGAGTTACGAGCGCGACTCTGAATCGGGCAACGACTTCGCCATGGCGCGGTATCACGTCAACCGCCTCGGACGATTTTCTTCGCTTGATCCCATGTCCGGCTCCGCCTCTGCTCCTCAGAGCCTCAATCGCTACGCGTATGTGGCAAACGACCCGGTGAATTTCAGTGATCCTTCCGGACTGTTTATGATTTTCAAAGGAGACGGTGTGGATGGCGGCTCCGCTGGTGGCACCGACTGCTACGGCGAGGACTGGAGTTTAGGAGACTTAGGGTCAATGATCCCAGGAGATTTTGCTTGCATGAATCCGCCTGCGAATCCAACTGGTCGAGGCGATTTCGGCAACGGCGGCAGTACCGTTCATAAAATCAAAGATATTATCAATGCAGCGCTGAAACAACTAAAGCTGGCAGAATGCTTGAACAAATTCTTCGGTCGCGGAACGATATTAACGAACCAGAACCTGCCTTCTATCGATGCAACGCAATCCTCCGCCCAGTTGGGAGGCTCACTGGGCACACCAAAACTTCCCGTCCCCATGACTGGAAAACCAACCGTCTACGTCGCCTCAGATGTGGTCGCCATGGGCGGACCTTTGCCACAACAAGTTTACCTGCACGAGGTAGGAAACGCCCTTGCCGATCAACTCTTCACAAACATTCCGAATCAATTCCAGAGAGCGTACCAAGGCCCCTTGGGTGGAGCCCCAACTGCCGAACAGATTCGGCAGCGAGGACTCGTAGGTGGAGATAGCGACATTGGACGCGAGTTTGAAAACTGCATCTTTGGAAGCAGCGGGTCGGGGAGGCAGTAATGAAAATGTTTCGTCTCGTAAGAAAGCTCCAGTTTGCCGCTTGCATGCTGTTCCTTCTTGCTGAGTTTCCTGCACACTCGTCGGACGACACGTCGTCCGTCCAGATGACCGTGGCCAGCGTGGAGAAAATAGGCAAGGCTGCGTATCGGGTCCACATAATGGTCACTAACTCAGGCAAACTCCCGATTTTCCTCCCTACGCGTGGGTTGGGAAAACCCAATGCCATCTTTTCTTTGCGCGTAGAAAAACTTTCTCCCTCCAAAGGGTGGGTTCCATTGCCCGTGAACCTTGAGCACATGCACGTTTACGATCAAGCTATCACGATAGAGCCCCATCAAAGTTTTGAAGATCACTTTGAGTTGGACGATCCTTATATTAACCCTCTATTCATTCCTGGGAAGAGAAATGCTCGCGCTATTCCTCTAACGGGCAAACTTCGACTCAGTGTCGGCTACTTTAGCGGCGAGGCTGCTTGGCAGGAGTATGTTGACCAAGTTAAGGCCCTCGAGGATCTGCCCCCAGCTCAGCGGATTGCCAATGCTAAGCCCGGTGCAAGAACGGCATACTCCACTCCCTTTGACCTAGCACTAGCCCGGAAATCTCACGAGGAATAAAAAAAAAAAAAACGTCGAATAGAAGTGGAAAAAGGCCGCTTTCTAACTGCGTTGTCCAGGCGTAGCTCCCTCGTAAGGAGGGTTAACGGCCAAAACCACGTATAACTACGATACAGTCGGAAACGTCCTCACCTATATCTACCCCCAATTCGGTACAGGTCACTTCTGCGTATGATCCATTGAATCGTCTCACTCAGGTCACTTCCTCAAATTCCGGCGGCGTTCTAGCAAGCTATGCTTATGGGCTAAATCCGATAGGTGTGCGCCTCTCCGCCACAGAACAGAACGGACGCGCAGCGACATACGGGTACGACAACGACTACCGGCTAACCTCGGAGACGATTACGGGTGAGCCGAGTGGAAGAAATGGCGCGGTTAACTACACCTATGATGTTGTGGGAAACCGCACACAGCAGTCTTCGATTTTGCCTGGAATAACCAGCGGGACGTTTAGCTATGACGCGAACGACCGCATAACCTCCGATGTCTACGACGCGAACGGCAATACTACATCCTCCGGGGGACTGAGCTACACCTATGACTTCGAGAACCGGTTTGCCGGTAGCGGCGGGTTAAGCATCGTCTACGACGCGGATGGCAACCGAGTGAGCGAGAACATTGCGGGCACCACCACCAAATACCTGGTGGACACACTGAACCCCACGGGCCTGCCGCAAGTTCTCGACGAGGTCGTGAACGGGTCTGTTACACGGACATATGCTTACGGTCTTCAACGCATAAGCCAGAATCAGCTGATCAGCGGAGTATGGACGCCGAGCTTTTACGGGTACGACGGACACGACAACGTACGCTTTCTAACGAGTATGGCTGCTGCGGTGACGGATACGTACCAGTATGATGCTTTCGGAAATCAACTCGCCAGTACGGGAACAACTCCGAACAGCTACTTCTACAGCGGCGAGCGGCTGGATGCTAGCCTCAGCTTTTACGACTTGAGGGCGCGCTACTACCAGCAGGCCACGGGCCGGTTCTGGGCACGAGACCCTATCGAGGGAAGGCTTTGCTGCGGCCTTAGCTGGAATCCCTACATCTACGTTGTCGATAATCCGGTTAACACTAGTGATCCAGCGGGACTTCAAGCCATTCTTGAGTACAAGACTTTGAGGAAAATCATTGCTGGTACAGGATTACAGGCCCATCATTTGATCGAGAAGCGATTCCTGTACATTGCCGACCTCGCGGCCTGTGAGCTGGCGATCGCACTGACCCCAGCCGAACACCAAGTGTATACTAACGCATGGCGAGCCGCGATTCCGTATGGCCAGGGTACTGCTTGTGCTACTGCCGCAGAGGTTTTATCCACCGCACAAGCGCTATATTCTGATGTTATCTTTGCCCGAATTCTGGCGGTACTAGCAGCGGACTAAGGAAGGGCGTGGAGATAGTACATCATTTCGGAATTAGGATTTCTGGCGACAGTGACAGACAGGAGTTTGTTCGCCTTGGAATCGATTTGGAAGCTGCAACTCCACTTCCTAACGGGAACATTATTACCAGCTTTGAGATCGGCGAACATGATCCGCGCTGGGCGGAGGCTCGGCGACTTGCTGCCAAGTTCCAAATAACGGAATTTGCGCGAGCTCGGTTCCGTGAATCCGAAATAGATGCAGCAGAAACGATGTCTATTTTCGCGCGTTCGCAGCATGGATATCCGGAACCATCGGAAAAATTCGGGTACCTGAATGCTACATTCGATCTTTCCGACTACTGTAGCAAGTGCGGAACCGGGCTCCGTCAGGTTCGCCCGTTTCGTGTAAAGTCTGATCCGCACCTCAAAAGAGCAATAATGCAGCTAAACTGGATTTTTGACGAATTCTTTGTTGCAAGCCAGGTGTGGCTAGCGGTTTTTGAGCCGCTCGGTGTAGGATGTTGGCCGGTTGTCCTCGATAGGACTGGAGAGGAAATAGGTTCTGTCGTGCAACTAAAGGTAACCCATTACGCTGATTTGAAGTTGGACAAGGAGGGCATCGTTTGTTCTCATTGTGGAAGAAGAAAAGCAAGTCTGGATCTTACGGGCTTTTCTCCGTCGCCGATCAACGCTCCGGCGCCAATTTTTAAGTCAACTCAATATTTTGGTTCGAATGCGACTGCTTTTAGACGAGTGCTCATCACGTCTTCGCTTTACACGGAAATCAAGAAAAATAGCCTGCGCGGCATCGATTTCTACCCATGCGGTCCTGAGTCCGACTGAGCAGAAATCGCTCACCGCATCCGAGCATGTGCTCGCGCTCTTTGCACCGTCCGATAACGTTGCCATTCTCGTTCGCCATCGACACTTGGGCCATACGCTCCAGCGCGTCACCAAGGCGGAACTCATTGCAGCGCCCGAATTTCAATCCGTACTCCTCGAACAAATGAACAAAATCGCAAAATCGGGCCCGAGCCGACATCTTTATTGGGATGAACCCGATCAGGGACGTAAGCGTCTGGCCTAAACCGTCTTGACGGCTTCACAGGAAAGTCTTGCACAGGAAATGTGCGTGGTCTACTGTTGACCCTCGTATGTGGTAGGCACCTTTTATTATGCGTTTCTTACAGAAATTGTTAGCCCGTTTTTCGAAACATTGGGCCCAGGTCTCTCAGCAACTGGACCAGGTTGAGCTAGAAATGGCCCTGGAAGAATACGAGCAGCGCCCCTCGCGAATGCCAAAGGGCCATGTAAGCAATCTCCAGATTGTCATCTTTTGGACTGCGATAACCGTACTCGGTTGTCTTCTATGGATTTTGATTACATCGCACCCATAAGGTCCTGCGGTGTAAGCGTCGATCGCAGGCCGCATTGACGTGCTATGCAGCGCGGCTTGATTTTGCGGCGAGTTCCGCTCCGAGGTTCCATGGCAGCAGTTCCTCGATGCGGTTAATGGGATGATCGGCGATGCGTGAGAGCACTTCGCGCAAGTACGCTTCAGGGTTGAGGCCGTTGAGTTTTGCAGATCCGATCAGGCCATAGATCGCCGCTGCGCGTTCGCCGCCAGTATCCGATCCGCAAAATAAATGATTTTTCCGACCTAAAACGACAGTGCGCAACGAACGTTCCGCTGCATAATGCCGCGTGCCGGATTATGCCGCATCAAAGCAGGAAGTGCATCTGTTCTGGGGCGGATCTCTAGCTTTTCGGGCTCGGGATATCGGCATAACTACAGGCTCTCCAGGAATGCAA
>Ga0137391_10004319_pt1 | contig 10869 bp, 9 predicted proteins | sample 15con2h24BmetaG_FD_101399 | JGI IMG/M metagenome (GOLD analysis project Ga0137391, IMG submission 101399) | Vadose zone soil microbial communities from Angelo Coast Range Reserve, California, USA - 15con2h2.4B metaG | ecosystem: Environmental > Terrestrial > Soil > Vadose zone > Saprolite...
CAGCACTTCGGCCGCTTTGCTTGGCGAGAGCCCTTCCGCGACTAGCTTGTCCTGGCACATCTTGAAAAAGCCCTTCACTTCCTTCGCAACCGGTTCCGGCAGATCCTGCGAGGCGGCGCCGAGCACGGTACAAGGGCACATGTGAGCTTCGGAGTAAGCAGTTCCTCGGAAGGCCTTCTTCCAGACACGGACGGGATCAGGGTCTTTCTCCAGCTCCTTGTCGATCAATTCGGAAGTATACTCCGCCCACCGACGAATGACGGCCGCCGCGAGATCCTCCTTTGTCGGGAAGTAGTAGTGGACGCTCGAGCTCTTGACGCCCACATCCGCGGCGATTTCCCGGAAGCTGAAGCCTCCGAAACCGCCCTGCTGCATGCGCCGTTCGGCAGCATCCATGATCGCAGCCTTCACGTCACTCATAGAGTCTCTCTGTCGATAGATAGTCTTTGCCTTCTGAAAACACAACTGATACTAGCTTATCTACCGATAGAATCGTCCGCTAGGGGGGGGTTGTAGTACCGGGCAGGCGATCCGCCGACGGCGAGACGGGCCTGCCGCTCTTACAGCACGAGCTGTGGCCATCGGAGGCAACGGCGATGTTCTCTGTGATCTTCGAAGTCCATCCCAAGCGGGAGAAGTTCGATCTCTATCTCCACCTCGTGAAAGGCTTGAAACCAATCCTCGAAGGAATAGATGGTTTCATCGACAACGAACGATTCGAGAGCACCCGCCGTCTAGGCTGGATCCTGTCGCACTCAACCTGGCGCGACGAGAAATCAGTGGTGAGGTGGCGGACGGTTGGGAAGCATCACGACATCCAGCAGCGAGGCCGGGACGAGGTCTTTCAGGACTACCATTTGCGGGTGGCCGAGATCGTCAGGGACACGGCACCGCCGGCGGGCGCGGCGATCGTCGAGCAGCGGCTTGACGAGACGGAGATCGGACGCGCGAAGTTCGTGACGCTGACCGAGGTCCAGCCCGCATCAGGAGTGACTGCCGCGGCGCTGCCGGACTGGCTGTCGGTCGATCGACTTCGGGCGAACCTGATCGAGTACGACGTTTTTGCCAGCATCTACAACACAGGAAAGCACGCGCTGCTGGCGTCATGGCGTGACCGGCTTTCGGCGGAGAGATTCAGCCCGCCCGCCTCTGCCGGCTGCGCCATCGAGTCGTGCGCGTCGTCCGCGACTATGGCATGTTCGATCGACGCGAAAGTCCTCAGTACTATCCCGAGATCTAAACCGGGACGGCGGTGCCGTGCGGGCATTCCTAATCGCCGGTCATCAGGAGGAACCACCGTGTTAGACCTTCGACCCCAATTGCGAATGTTGCAACAAGGATCTGCCGCCGGAGGCCATCGATGCGGTGATTTGCAGTTTTGAATGCACATTCTGTCGGGACTGTGCGGAGACGATGCTGGGTGGGCGCTGTCCGAATTGCGGGGGCGGTTAGAGACGCGTCCAATCCGACCCGCCGAGAAGCTGGAGAAATTTCCCGCGTCCACCGTGCGTATGCTCAAATCAAACGGCTGTGCTGGACCTTCGATGCAGCCTGGTCATCGATAAAACAAAACCCGCCCGCATGGATGCAGGCAGCTCGTAGCCCACTGCAGTTCCGCAAGCTGCATGCTTTGCTGGTTATCTAGAATTTCCTCGAGGAGTTCCCCGAGATTAAAGCGCGCCTGCTCGTGGATGACCGGACGATGGAGTCCCGTCGACGATCATATCGACGTGCGTATCCGCGGCGAGCTGCCGAACAGCGCTGTCCGAAACTCGGAATATGCCGCCACCAGAGCATCAAGCGAGAAGCTCCTATTGAGACCGCTCGGATTGGGAAGAACCCAGGCCATCGTGCCTGCAAATCCCGTCACGTGCTGGCCCCACTCGACATCTGGCTTGCCGACCATGGTCGACAAGGCGCGCTTTCCGAGAAAGGCGATCGAACGAGGAGCATAACGCCGAATCTTGGTTTCAAACTCGAGTCGAGCCTTCAGGAACTCTTCCGGCAAAACCTCATCCGCCCGCTTGGTCGGCCGGCCGACGACCGCGGTGATGCCGCAGCCATATTCGAGCAGACGACGCTCGTCTTGTGGCTGGAGCCGAACGTCCGTGAAACCGGCGAGATGCAGCACTGTCCAAAAGCGGTTGCTTCGGTTAGAGAAGTTGTGGCCGGCTGCCGCGGCACTCGCGGCCGGATTCAGGCCGCAGAAAATCACGTCGAGGCCTCTGCCGAGGATATCCGGTTCATATCTGATCAAGCTGCATCCCCCTCCGCTGGCCCGGCGCGTCCAATGGCTACGTTACGCAGCGAGGGACCGACAACTCAGCACGAGCTTCATCCAAAAAGACCCTTGGTCTACCGGTAGATCGACCCGGGTTGCCCGTCTTTTCGATGATCTTGGCGCGGTCGCGACAGCCGTCGCCAGATTTTGCTGCCGGTCGTTTCCCGAGTGCGTTCCACCTTAACCTGTCTATCGATACACAGAGGTTGACATGCTCGTTTTCCAATCCTATCTATGGCATGTAGACCTATCGATAGATAGAATCGATGTGACCGAAGCTATCGCGGGCGGTGTCGCTTCACTCGATCCCTCGGGTCTGCGCTTCTGACACTGAGGATGTGTCGAACCTGAGCGTTCGCCAGCCCATCAAACCAGGAGAATGAAATGAACCAGACCGAGAAAGCCAGGCGTTTTGCCGATCTACACGTCAAAGGCGCACCGCTGCTGCTCTTCAACGCATGGGATGCGGGTAGCGCGAAATCCATTCTTGCTGCGAGCGCTAAGGCGATCGCGACAAGCAGCTGGTCCGTTGCGGAAGCGCAGGGATACCGAGACGGGGAGGCCATCCCGATCGAGTTCGCTGAGCAGATTGTCGCGAGGATCGCGGCGACCGTCGATGTTCCAGTCACTATGGACTTCGAGGGCGGGTACAGTGAGGATAACGGAGACTTGGCCGCTAACATCTCGCGTCTTCTCGGACTGGGCGTGATCGGCATCAACTTCGAGGACCGAGTCGTCAAGGGTTCGGCGCTCTACGAGGTCGACCGGCAGGCACGCCGACTCGCGGCCATTCGCAAGGCGGCGGAGCAGACGGGCGTTAACCTCTTCATCAACGCACGGACGGACCTGTTCCTCAGCCAGGGGCGGGACCCGGCACAGTCTGTCGGCGAAGCTCTCGACAGGGCCAAGGCCTACGCGGCCGCCGGCGCGTCCGGCTTCTTCATTCCTGGCTTGTCGAACGATGTGCTGATCGGGCGAATCTGCGAGGGCGTCACGCTGCCCGTCAACGTAATGGTCATGGACGGCGTGCCATCAAATGATCGCCTGTCTAAGCTCGGCGTCTCGCGCATCAGCTACGGTCCGATCCCTTACATCAATGCGATGAGCGCTCTCCAACAGGAAGCGAAGAAGGTTCTTTCCTAGGCCGAACCACGACGCAGGGCGGCGAGCCTTCCTTGAGACACTCTTGCCGCCCTGCGTTGTCAGCGGTTTGCCGTTAAGGCTTGATTAGGAGTTCGATCGTAGGCTCATCAATACTCGTTTTCGTCTCGTCAGGATCAGGATCGAAGGTACGCAGTCGTCATCGGTTATCGAAATGGCGGCCGGTCCAATCATGATCGAAAGCGCGAAAGGGCCTCGGTTCTGGCCGATGGGGTGCATATACGGATTCCGCTTGATTATGACATCGATCAGTTCGCAACACGTCTGCAGCGCGAGGCGGTGGTCCATGTCTGCTCGCGCGACTTCCCTTGCGAGATGATTCGTCTTCCTAGTGGTCGCCTGCCGCGCGCCCGATAGAGGCAGAATTTGTTTGTATTCGCCAGAACGGCGGAGCAGCCTTTCTCGGCAGGCGGCATCAGCGGTTTCAACGAGACTGTCTGACACGCGGCGCAGCTGGATCCGCTCCGATAACCCCCGACAGTCGTCCTATCAGTAGATAGGGGTTGACATTCTCTCGTCAGCGATCAACTATGTCATCAACCTATCGATAGATAGACGAGTCGAAACCCAGGTGGCGGAAATACGTTGATCTGGAAGCACTCCATCACCAACAGAATGCTCGCGATCTGTGGTGCGAATATTTGAGGAAATCGAAGAGGAGATTCGCTCATGCAAACGCACCTGACCCGCACCGTGCGCGACAATGCCGGCCACATCCACCCCCGTGGCGAACACGTCACTATCCTGGGCCACTGGCTTGAGCTCGGTACGCACAGGGATTTGTTGCGGGCCCGGTGGGACAGGGGAGATACCGCCATCCTGCTGCCCGAGGACGTCGAGGAGGATTGGCCATCATGGCACGCACATCACGACCTGTCGGCTCGCCTGATCGATGATTAAGCGAGGGCAACGATGAAAAACGCATTCATTCAACAAGAGGCCGGGCCGCTCACCATTGAGCGCTCAAGCAGGCCTGGCGTCAGGGTTTGGGTTGCCTCCGGGGTGGCGCTGGGCGTTGCCGCTGCTGCTGTCATTGCGAGCTCACACGGCCTCGCGCGATCCGCCGACCAGGCTGCAACCGCGCCTCCGCCGAGTGTCACTGTAAGCGCGCCGCTTCAACGCGAAGTCGACACAAGGGTCCAGTTTCTGGGCCAGTTTTCGGCAGTGGAACGTGTCGAGCTGCGCGCCCAAGTTGGTGGCAGGCTCACGCAAATCGCTTTCAAGGATGGCGATATCGTTCACAAAGGGGACCTCTTGTTCGTGATCGATCCGACGCCTTACCAAATAAAACTGAGCGAGGCCGAGGCCCAGCTAGAAAGCGCGCATTCGCGACTCGATCTTGCAATCCGCGAGTTGATACGTGCCAAAACGCTAAAGCGAACCGGAGCCGGCACCACCGAAAATGCGGAACAGCGAACCTCGGAACAACAATCGGCCCAGGCGGCCGTGGACGACGCGGAGGCACTTGTCCGGGACGCCCGTTTCGATCTGGACCATTGCCGCATCACGGCGCCCTTTACTGGACGTATCGGCTCTCATCTCGTCTCGGTGGGCAATCTTGTCTCGGGCAGCCGAGCCGGTAGCAGTCCCACGACTCTGCTCGCCACGATCGTCTCGATCGACCCGATCTACCTCAACTTCGACATGAGCGAAGCTGACTACATGGCGTTCCTCCGGGACCGTCAGGAGCAGAAGGGGCCGCTCGCCGACAAGGTCGAAGTGTCCCTGAGCGATGAGGCGAGATTTAGCCACCAAGGTACGCTCGACTTCGTTGACAACACCCTCGATCGGTCGAGCGGCACGATCCATGCGCGAGCCACCATACCCAACAGCGATCTACTCTTGACGCCGGGCGGCTTCGCTCGTGTCCGCTTCGCGATCGCGCCGCCGTCGCCCGCTCTGCTCGTACCGGACGGTTCAGTGTTACCCGATCAGTCGGAACACATTGTCCTGACCGTCGGGCCGAATGATGTGGTGACGCCGAAGCAGGTCCAATTGGGCGGCCTCCGCGACGGTCTGAGGATCATTCGCTCGGGGCTTACACCCTCAGACCAGGTCATCATCGAGGGCATCCCCAGGGCCATGCCGGGATCGAAAGTATCGCCGCAAGCCGGATCGATCGCATTCGCCTCCGATCACAGCCGGAACTGAGTCGAGCAATGAAATTGTCGCACTTCTTCATTGATCATCCGCGCTTCGCCGCGGTGATAAATATCTTCATCACAGTTTTCGGTTTAGCGACCTTGACATCGTTGCCGGTAGGGCAATATCCAAACATCGTTCCACCAACCGTCCAGATTACGACGGCGTATCCCGGCGCTTCGGCTGAAACGATTGCGCGAACCGTCGCAACGCCGCTTGAGCAAGCAATCAACGGCGTCGAGAATATGGACTACATCAGCAGTCAGTCGACGAGCAACGGCCTGCTCGCCATCACGGTCACATTCAAAATCGGCACCGATATGAATGTCGCTCTGATGCTCACGCACAACCGTGTGCAGGATACATTGTCCCGTCTGCCCGACGAAGTTCAGCGCCAGGGCGTGCAAGTCAAGAAGACCATTCCTGCCTATTTGCTTGGAATACACCCGTATTCGCCAGATGGATCTCGCGATGCTCAGTACATTTCGAACTACATGATCCTTCACGTCAAAGACGAAATCGCGCGACTTCCCGGTGTTGCGGATTTGCTGTCGTTGGGCGAACGGCGATATGCGATGCGGATTTGGATCGACCCGGACAAGGCTGCCGCGAACAACATCAGCGCCAGCGAGATCCTGAGCGCCCTTCGCGCACAGAACGCCCAGGTTTCAGCAGGTGTTCTGAACCAACCGCCGGTCGCCAGTGACGGAGCCTACCAGATCAATGTCGACGCGCTTGGCCGACTTATCACGCCCGACCAGTTTGGCAACATCATCGTCAAGTCAGACGACCAGGGTCGTGTCACCCGCATTCGCGACATCGGTCGCGTGCAACTGGGCGCTGAGGATTACGGGTCCATAGCCTACGCGGATAGGTATGCATCCGCGCCTTTCTGGGCTTTCGCCGTGCCCGGTTCAAATGTCGTCACGGTGGAGCACGAGGTCCTGGACAAGATGAAGGAGCTGAAAAAGAGCTTCCCGCCAGGTCTCGACTACATCATGATCTATGATCCGACCACCTTCGTCAGCCGTTCCATCAACGACGTGATCCGTACGATCTTCATCGCGATCATACTCGTGGTCGGCGTTGTTTACGTGTTCTTGCAAGATTGGCGGGCCACGATCATCCCGGTGATCGCTATACCCGTATCGCTTGTAGGCGCCTTTACTATCGTCGCGGCGCTCGGCACCTCGATAAACAATCTATCGCTGTTCGGTCTGGTGCTGGCGGTGGGAATCGTGGTGGACGATGCCATCGTTGTGGTCGAGAACGTCGAGCGCAACATGCGTCTTGGCGTGCGGCCGCGCGAGGCGGCGCACCACACGATGGACGAGGTGTCCACAGCGCTGATCGCCATCGCTCTGACTCTTTGCGCCGTCTTCGTACCATCGGCCTTCATCTCGGGCATCTCGGGCCTGTTTTTCAAGCAATTCGCGACCACCATCGCCGCTTCGACCGTGATCTCCTGCTTTGTCTCCCTGACTCTGAGTCCTGCTCTCTGCGTGGTCCTCTTAAAGCCTCACCGCGTGGAGGATGCACACGTCGAACCGCGGCGTGTTAGCCGGATCCTGCGGTGCGTGTTCGATCACTTCAATGCCGGTTTCGAGTGGTTGTCGGCGAGCTATGGCAGCTTGACCAGTCGCTTCGTCCGGGCGACCTCTATCATTCTCGTTGTCTATCTCGGGCTGATATCTCTCACTGCGTTCGAGTTCTCACAGATGAGCACCGGCTTCATACCGGAGCAGGACCAAGGCTACCTCGCCGCAATCGTTCAGCTGCCTCCGGGTTCCAGCCTCGCCCGGACCGACGAGGTGGTGCGGGAAGCGAATGACATCATTCTGAAAACTCCAGGCATCGAGCACACTTCGGCTACCACCGGGTTCGACGTGACGACCGTGACCGATGCGCCTAACAGCGGGACTATCTACATCGGGTTGCCCTCGCTGTACGGTCACCACATTCCCGGCGTAAAGGCCGCGAGCATGCTGACAGCCTTGCGCAAACGCTTGGCCGTGATCACGGATGCGTACGTTGTCGTTATCCAGCCGCCACCCGTCCAAGGTCTGGGAAGCGCCGGCGGATTCAAACTGATGCTTGAGGATCGCGCTCATCTCGGCCCTGAAGCCCTCGCCAATGCAACCAACGCTCTCGTTGCTGAAGCTTACAAAGATTCCACTTTCCAAGGTGTCTTCACCCTCTACAATGCCGGGTCGCCCTCTATCTACGCCAACATCGACCGCCTAAAGGCGGAGAAGATCGGACTGACGCCGACCGACGTGTTTTCTACCCTGCAGCTCTATCTCGGCTCGCAGTATGTAAACGACTTCAACTATCTCGGGCGCACCTTCCAAGTGATTGCGCAGGGAGATGAGGCGTTCCGGCGGACACCGGAGGACATCTCGCGGCTCAAGGTCCGCAATTCCACCGGCGAGATGGTGCCGATTGGTGCGGTAGCAACCTTCACGGATGAGACCGCTCCCTATCGTATGCCGCGCTACAACCTCTATCCCGCTGCGGAAGTGCAAGGAGCGGCTGCGCCAGGGGTCGCATCCAGCACCGCTATGCATCGCATGGAAGTTCTTGCCAAGCGAATACTTCCGGCCGGGATCACCTACGAATGGACCGACCTGGCCCATCAGCAGGAGCAGCAGGGCACACCGACCCTGGCGATCTTCGCAGCCTCCGCCGTCTTCGTCTTCCTCGTGCTCGCAGCGCAATATGAGAGCTGGAAGATGCCCCTGTCGATCGTGCTGATCCTACCCATGTGCCTGCTGGCCTCGGCCACCGGATTGCGTATTAGGAGCATGCCGATCGACATTCTCGCCCAGATCGGCTTCGTGGTGCTGGTCGGATTGGCCGCAAAGAATGCGATTCTGATCGTCGAATTCGCGCGCCAGCGCCAGGATGACGGTGGTGACGAACCAGAAGAGGCTGCGACAAAGGCCGCACGCACACGCCTCCGCCCAATCCTGATGACCTCCTTCGCATTCATTCTGGGTGTCATTCCGCTCGCCGTGGCGACCGGCGCAGGATCGGAGATGCGCCAATCCCTCGGCACAGCCGTGCTGTTCGGAATGTTCGGAGTCACCGCCTTCGGCCTCCTGTTCACGCCTGCCTTCTATACCTTCATTCGCAAGCTCGGCAGCAAGAGGCGAACGTGACCCATATTAATCGAGTGATCTCCAAGATGACCGTGAGCAGTCTGGTGGTCAGCATCACTTTGGCTGCTTGTGCGGTCGGTCCAAATTATACAACTCCAAAATCGGAGCTGGCCCCATTTCACAATCTTGCCGATGTCTCGGCGGCCAAGGCTCCATGGGCGCCCCCGCTCGATCGCTGGTGGCTCGGTTTCAACGACCCGGTATTGGTGACAGTGGTCCAACGCGCGTTGGACCAGAATCTGGACCTCGCCGCGGCGCTTGCCCGAGTGCTCCAGGCGCGGGCGGCAGCTCGGGGAGCTGGCGCTCAGCTTCTGCCGACAGCCGATCTCTTGGCTTCGGCAACTTTCGAGCACCAAAGCCTTAGGGGACTGCTGGGAACGATTGCTGGTGGGTTCCCCACCTTTGTGCGTAACCCCCAGGAGTATGTGGTCGGTCCCGCAGCAAGCTGGGAGATTGATCTCTTCGGCGGACTACGCCGAGCAGCCGCAGCGTCGCGCGATGAAGCACAAGCCGCCGAGGCTAATCAGGCGGGGACCAGGGTGACCGTCGCCGCCGACACAGCCGACGCATACTTGCAGATCCGAGGCTATCAGGCTCGGCTTGTCGTCGCAGAGAGCCAGATCTCGACAGACGAACATCTCGTTCAACTAGTGCGCGATCGCTATCAGGCCGGTGCCGCGACGGAGCGAGAGATCGCTCAGGCCGAGGCACTTTTGAAGCAAGCCCGAGCGACCGTCCCTCCGCTACGCCTTGCTCTCGAGCAGCAGCTGAATCGCCTAGACGTCTTGATGGGTGTGCAGCCAGGAACCTATGCGCATGAACTCGCTACAGCGCGCGAGATCCCATCTATCCCGACCATCCCTGGCGACCAGCAGCCAACCGATGTACTCCGCCGGCGCCCCGACGTCATTGCTGCCGAACGACGCCTTGCCGCCTCTAATGAGCGCATTGGCGCGGCGATCTCCGACTACTACCCCAAGATATCTCTGTCCGGCGCACTAGGGTTCGATAGTTTGAGCGCTGGCCACCTCCTCACCTCCGGGGCATTTCAGGCAGTAGGGGGAAGCGCCTTGCGTTGGCGACTGTTCGACTTTGCGAAGGTCGACGCGGAGGTTGCGCAAGCCCGAGGCGGCAACGCCGAAGCGTTGGCAGTTTACCGCGAGGCCGTTCTACGAGCTGCCGAAGATGTCGAGAACGCTCTGTCCGGGCTCGCTCAAACTGAAGCTGATGTGATCGAGTTGCAGGACGAGGTGCAGTCGCTTGTCAAAGCCCGCGACCTCGCAGAGCAGGCATATCGTGCTGGCTCAATCACGCTCATCGATGTCCTCGATGCAGACCGTCAGCTGCTGGCTGCGCAGGATGAACTCGACGCCAACCGGGCGGACGCTGCGAGAGCTGCCGTGCGTGTATTCCGAGCGCTTGGCGGTGGGTGGGAGTCGCAAGATCACATTGCAGCTCGTCATGACGGCCCGCACGCTTCGAGCAAAACAACCTAGCGTAGCAAAACGCTAAGTTCAGCCTGCCGACCGCTCCATCAACACGAAAGAGCTTCAGGCTCACACTGGACTAATGTGGACATCAGTGGTGACGCGCTCCTCCGCTTCAACTGACGTTCTCGATCGCCGGCGGTTTCCACGTGCCTTCGCCGGCTGGCAGGATCGAGGGCGGAGTCGTCTTTGGCCAGGAGAGTCGCATCACCAAATAGATCGGGCCGTCGGGCGCGGGCAGCCAGTGCCGCCTTCCCTTACCAAAGGTGCTATTCATGGGCGCGGATGGAATTGATCACGCGCTTACTTCATAGCGCTGCCGGTCGCGGGAATTGGAGATAGGTGCGGAACGAAGGGTCGCCGGTGAGTAGCCACGCTCCATACCGCCGCGAGCAGCTTTCGCATAGCTGCGATGACGGCCACTTTGCCAGGTTTGCCCGCGGCGCGAAGGCGTTCACAATACTGGCGCAGCCACGGATTGCAGCGTACGGCGTTGAGAACCACCATCCAGAGCGCCTTGCGCAAGCGAGCGTTTCCGAACGGAATTGTCGGACTGCCGGAGAAGCGCTTCTTGCCCGATTGCCGCAGGCGCGGTGCAACGCCGACATAGCTCGCGATCGCGCCAGCGCTGCGAAAG
>Ga0137391_10004332_pt1 | contig 10860 bp, 9 predicted proteins | sample 15con2h24BmetaG_FD_101399 | JGI IMG/M metagenome (GOLD analysis project Ga0137391, IMG submission 101399) | Vadose zone soil microbial communities from Angelo Coast Range Reserve, California, USA - 15con2h2.4B metaG | ecosystem: Environmental > Terrestrial > Soil > Vadose zone > Saprolite...
GGCGGCTTCTGATCGCATCGCGAAAGCGGCCTGAAGCAGTGATGCGGCAAGCGGTTTGCCGTGTGCGTAGCGATGCTCCACGGAACTCTGATATCATCCGCACCGCAATCGTTTAAATTGTGCCCGACGGTCGGAACGGTCGATGGACTGGCGTGTTTTCTCCTCACCAATTTCATCACAAGGAGACACCACAATGTTAGCAAAATATATGACGGCCGGCTTGATCGGGTCCGCATTGCTTGCGTCCGTCGCGTTCGCGCAGCAAAGCCCGACGGCAACTAGTGACAAGGCCAACATGGCGCCGGCTGCGGCATCGGACTCGTCGTTCCAGGGTAACTGGCGCGCGTCGAAGCTCGTCGGCCTCAGCGTTTATAACGACAACAACGAGAGCCTCGGCTCGATCAACGATCTCTTGATGGACAAGGATGGAAACATCAAGGGAGTGGTGTTGGGCGTCGGCGGCTTCCTCGGCGTCGGCGAGCATCTGGTCGCGATTCCCTTCGACAAGATGAAATTCGTCAATGAGCCTGTCGCTTACACCGGCGCAGCGGGCGGGCCGAATGCGAATGCGCCAGGCACCCGGCCGGCGCCATCGACAACCACCGGCGCGGCGACCACGAGCACGAACACTGCACCCGCCACGGCTGCAGCCTCGAGGTCCAATCCTTGGTATCCCGATCACGCCGTGTTCAGCGCGACCAAGGACCAACTGAAGGCAATGCCTGAGTTCAAATACGCGACCTAACGCACGAGACCCGCTCTATAAAAAAACCTTGAGACTGATCGCTAACGGCCGGACGGCATCGATGCCGCCCGGCCGTTTTGCTTCCTGCGCGACTCCTTGCCCCACATGGTGCGCCGCATCCTTTCGGCGCTGAAATCCCGATGCTAGGGTTACCGGCGGCAGGAGCACCTGCGTCCTGCCCACCGAACGGGAGGACGATATGGCTGAGAGTGTCTACAAAGTCATTGAGCTGATCGGTACCAGCAAGGAGTCCTGGGAAAAGGCGGCCGCGGCCGCCGTCAGCCGGGCAGGAAAATCCCTGCGCGAACTCCGCGTCGCCGAAGTGGCCCAGCTCGATTTGCAGCTGGACGCCAAGGGCGCGATCGAAGCCTACCGCGCCAAGCTCAAGGTCTCGTTCAAATTCGAGGGCGAGTGAAGCGATGGGGTGATCGCCGGACGGCGGTTGAAGTGACCGAGAGGCGTGAGCTGTTGCGAGCCTCGGAGGGTGACGGCTGGTTTCTGTTGCTCATCCTTCGAGACGCCGCTAAGGCCTCGGGCCCTGTTCAACTCATATCATTTGCCGATGAAGACGAACGACGAACGCCAGAAAGCCGTTGCCTATCTGTTCGTGCTTTTGATCCAGATATCTGGAGCGATGCTCTTTGTCTGGCAACAACTGCCCGAGTTCAGGCAGATAGCGGTCAATCCAGGCGAGCAACTTCCGCATGACACCTTCTCTGATGTTGTGACGGTCGGTATCTTGTTCGTGATGCAAATCTCGTTTTGGTGCCGTCTGCTCTATATCCCAATTCCGTTTCGGCGTCCGAACATGATCCTCAATCACGTGTTTCTGTTTCTGGGCCGCCTCAGCTTCATTTTCGGCAGCGCGTTATTCTCCATTGTCGTTTTCAGGCATCTTCCAGAGTTGGGCCGGGAAATCGACATCCTCCTGACAGTCCGGCGTGGAATCATATTGGTGGGTTGCTTGTTCGCGCTGTTTTGCACCAGTCTTGAGGTGGAACGACTGGGTCAGGCATTTGAGGGCGATAAGGTGGGGAAATAAGGAGTAGTCCTGTGTGTGCGACTTGTAAGGATCAAGCTTGCGGACATAACGCATGCCCCACGCGGCGCCGGGCACTTCGAGTTTTCGGCGCAAGTGCAGTCGGACTAGCATTCGTCGGGAGCGGCTGGGCCAAGGAAGTTCAGGCGCCGCCGAAGCCGCAAAATGTGCTGTCGCCCGACGCTTCGCTGCAGCGATTGATTAAAGGCAACGAGCGCTATGTCGCGGGCGAAACGAGGCGCCACGATTTTAGACACGAACGTGAAGCACTGGTCGGAGGGCAGAACCCATACGCGGGAATCCTGAGCTGCGCCGATTCTCGCATCGCACCTGAATATGCCTTCGACAGCGGCAGAGGCGATTTGTTCGTTTGCCGGGTCGCGGGCAACTTCGCCAATGACGACACGGTTGCGAGTATGGAGTACGCCGTCGCCATGCTCGGCACGCCTCTCGTCATGGTGCTCGGTCACGATAGCTGCGGCGCAGTTAGCGCAACGATCAAGTCACTCAAGGATAACGTCCCCCTGCCGGGCCACTTACCTTCCCTGGCTGCAAGCATCGCTCCCGCAGTCAACGCTGCTTCGAAGCGTTCCGGCGATCTCCTCGACGCCGCCACTCGGCAAAATGTGGTCGACAATGTTGCGAAGCTCAAATCTGCGACGCCTATTCTCAACGCGGCGGTCGAGCAACGGAAACTCAGCGTAGTTGGAGGTATCTATCGACTCAAAGACGGGAAAATCGAAATTATCGCATGAGGCGCCCCGGGGGTGTCGCCGTAAGCCAAAGACGCCGAACGCTGCGGGAAGCGTGGTTTAGAGCATGATCCGGAAAAGTGGGTACCGGTTTTTCCGAAAAGATCATGCTCAAACAAAAAGATAGAGCGGGATGACGATTCGAAGAAAAGTCATCCCGCTCTAGGATTTGAGCTAAGTTGGAACAGTGCCGTCTTCGCGTACAAAAGTGACCAACAGATCCCAAGTAACCGCCAGCACGATCGGGCCAACGAAAAGGCCGATTATCCCATTTGAAAGCGTGCCGCCGATGACGCCGACGATGATCACCCACATCGGCGTCTTCAGGCCGCGTGTAATGATAATCGGCTTGAGTATATTATCTACAAAATTCACCGGCACCATATAGGCCGTAAAGATCAGCGCCGTTGATGTCTCCATCGTTATCCAGCTCCATATAATGACTGGAAGCAGAATCACCGTCGGGCCAATTTGAACAATCCCCAGGATGAGAACCAGGAACACAATCAGGCTCGCACCGGGCACGCCGACCGCTATAAGTCCGATGCCCGCAAGAAGAGCTTGCAGGAGCGAAACGCCGATCACGCCTTGCGACACGTTTCGTATCGTCGCGCCAGCCAGTTGCATGAATTCGTCGCCGCGGCTCGAAACACGCCGATGTAGAAACGAGGCAACAGCCTCGACCAGCAAAGGACCAGGCGAAAGCAGAAATCCTGCTATGATCACTGAAGCAATGAATTGAAGTATAGCGGCGCCAACGCTCCCCGCGGCCCCGAGCAAGGTGCTGCCGAGAGGCTTCAGGTAAGGAGCGACTGTGACAAGCGCTGCCTTGAGATTGCTTGATGCGAGTTCCCAGAATTGAAACAGCGGCTCGCCGATCAAGGGCCATTTTTTTACAGCCTCGATCGGCGGAGGAACGAATATTGAGCCGGTTTCGAGGCTTTCGGAAATCGTCCGCGGAACCTCAAGCAAATCCCGGCCGAGCCAGGTTACAGGCCCAAAGACGATCAAGAGCAGCAGGACTGTGATCAGTGCCGCGGCTAATCTTCGACGTCCGCCGAGCCATCGCGCCAGCAGATCAAAAACTGGATAAAGCGCCACGGCCCACACCACACTCCATGCCACGGTCTCAATAAACGGACGAATGATCGACAGCGACAAAAATAGAAGCAGGCCCAAAAAAGCCAGCCGAATTGCCAATGCGATGACCGTTGCATTGAGTTTCTCGGAATCAATTTGGTGGTGTTCGATCACGTTGGTTCCCATGGAAGTGACGCACTGCCCGTGAAGGCTTCTTAGACCTCGTCCTTCGGTGTGAGTCCACCCTCGGGGTTGCGCTTGCCTCATTCAGCGCCTGAGAAAATAGACGTTGCTTGAGATCGGGCGATTCAGCCGATTGCTATTGCATAAACCACCCATGACTCACGACAATAGACTGGTCGGTCAAGGCATTCGAAAGAGAAAAAAGCGCCAATCGCGAGCGCGGCCAGCGCCGTACGAAGCTTGAACATGATCGGCCGCCGCGCTTTTTTGAAACTGTTCGCTGGCGGCGGCAGTCTGGAGTTCAATTGTCGTCTTTACTATTGCAATTTCGACCAATCGACCCGGAGCGGACAATATCGGATCATCGGGCTGGTCTGCTTTTGATGCGTTGCACCAGATGCGCGGCAAGGTTGAGCTTGCCAAGTTTCAACTTTGTGCCAAAGATGGATCCGTTCGGAGAAGCTCAATACCCGTCTAGGTTTCCACTCGGTGCACAGCTTGCACTTTCGGATTGGAGAACTGCGTGAGCGAGTCACTTCATCCAAGCGCCCCCCATCATCTGCCAAGCTTCATCACCGCGCCGGGTGACACCGATACCCTGATGGTGGTGGTCGGCATCATGCTGATCGGCTCTGTTCTGGCGGTGGGCAATTTCTATCTGCATTTGCATACCATGCCGGAGCGAATGGCGCACAAGTCGCAAAAGCTGCAATTCGAGATCGTGGCTGTGCTGGGCTTGCTGGCGCTGTTTACGCACAATCATCTCTTTTGGGTGATCGGGCTGTTTCTTGCCATGATCGACTTGCCCGATTTCGGCACGCCGCTGCGCCGGATCGCAGGATCGGTCGAGAAAATCGCCGGCGTTCCGCCCGGCGACGAAGCGGCCGAGATCGCCGACGAAGGCACAGCCCACGCGGTTGCTGCGGAAACGCCGGACAAGGCGAAGGCCGGCGCTGCCAAGCGTGAGGTGCCGAGCCATGTTTGAGATCATCCTCTGCTCGCTCGTGACGATATTGCCGGACTATCTTTATCGCCGCTATCGGCAGGGAAAGCGCTTCGGCCACGAAATCACACTCTATTCTGTCTGGTTTGAGTTGCGATTTGGCATCATCGGCTGCCTGATGCTCACGGTCGCGCTGATCACGATGATCTTCTACTATCATCCGTCGACCTCGTCGGCGACGTTGTACTACCGGACCGTCCCGATCATGACCGAAGTAAACGGCCGGGTGGCGGAGGTTCACGTCGATGTCAGCGCGTCCGTCAAGCAAGGTGACGTGCTTTTCAGACTTGACAGCGCCAAGCAGGAAGCATCGCTCCTGACGGCCAAACGCAAGATCGCCGAAGTCGATGCCGCCATGGTGTCGGCGCAGTCCGACGTCATGAAGGCGGAAGGCCAGCTTCAGGAGGCAAAAGGCTCGCTGCAGCAGGCGCAGGACGAACTCGACACCAAAAGCGAACTGCAGAAGCGCAACCCCGGAATCGTGCCACAGCGCGACATCGAAAAGCTCGGTGTGGCCGTTGCGGGCCGCCAGGGCTCCCTCGACGCTGCGACCGCTTCCAAACAGTCCGCGACGACGCGGCTGAGCGCTCTGCTGCCGGCAGAGAAGGCAAGCGCAGAGGCGGTATTGGCCGAAGCGCAGGTCGATCTGGACAAGACCTTTATTCGCGCCGGCGTCGACGGGCGGGTCGAGCAGTTCGGACTGAAGCCGGGTGATATCGTCACTCCAAATATGCGGACGGCCGGCGTTCTGATTCCGGAGGGCGCGGGACGGAGGGCTCTCATGGCGGGGTTTGGGCAGATCGAGGCGCAGGTCATGAAGGTCGGAATGGTGGCCGAGGCCACCTGCATTTCCAAGCCTTGGACGATCATTCCGATGGTGATTACCAGTGTGCAGGACTACATCGCTGCTGGCCAGTTCAGGGGCGGCGAACAACTGATCGAGGCGCAGAACACTGTACGTCCGGGCACCATTCTCGTTTTCATGGAGCCGATCTACAAAGGCGGGCTGGAGGGCGTGACGCCTGGCAGCAGTTGTGTCGCCAACGCCTATACCAGCAACCACGAACTGATAGCCTCAGGCAAGATCGGTTCGTTCAAGAGCTTCGGGCTGCATGTCGTCGACGCCACCGGCCTCGTGCACGCGCTGCTGTTGCGGATTCAGGCCCTGCTGCTGCCCATCCAGACACTGGTGCTGAGCGGACACTGAGTCCTGTTTGAACGTTGCTTGTTGCGGCGGAGGTCACGGTCCACACCGACTATTCGCATCATGTCGGCGTTATGCGACGCGTCAGGCTGCGCATGAGCAGCTGGATGAACTACGTGTTCCTGGAGTGGTAAATAGAGCTCCTGGAGCATTTGGGTACCAGCTAAACTCAATTTGCCTGCTTCCGAAATAGCATAGCTATTACGGAGACGAACCTTCTAATTGGGGACGGCTGGGAATTGGGGTTCGCTCAAATTGCTTCGCCTGCTCCGAAGGCGCGGATGACCAAGGAGATAGAGCCAATGGGACGGCACCGTGTCGAAAAAATTACCGAACACAGGCACGGTGGGGCCGCACTTGCCGCAAGCGAGGCGCGGTACCGCGCGCTCGTCAGGGTGCTATCGTCGCTGGTTTGGATCACTGCAACCGACGGCCAGATTGTTGACATGCCTGAACGGCGTGCACTCACAGGACAGACCGTCGATGAAGCGGGAGGGCGGGTTTGGCTCAGCGCGCTTCATCCCGATGACCATGATCGCTCGCAGATCGCATGGCAGACCGCGGCACGGTCGATCTACGAAAAGGAGTATCGCGTTCGGCGATGGGATGGGGAATATGTGCGGCATCAGGCACGAGGCGTTGCCGTGTTCGATCATGACGGTGGAGGCTAGCCATGGGTTCGGTGAGGTTTCTAACGCGTTTGTTTTCAGGGGTGATTTTTGCCGCGCTGTTGGCTCTGCCCACCGCGATGGCGGAGGACGCATGGTATCCGGTACAGATCGACGTCTGGTCGCCGCCGTTCAACACTGGGCATCAGCACGAGTTACAGCAATACATTCCGCCCGGTCGGGCCAGCCGGCCGTGGCGTATATGCGCTTCGATACCGCATCTCAAAGACGACTATTGGTTGGCCGTCAATTTCGGTCTGGTCAACGAAGCAAAACGATTGGGTGTCGCTCTCAACCTCTACGAGGCCGGGGGATATGAGAATCTTGCAACACAGCAAAACCAGATCGCTGAGTGCGTCGCGCAGAACAAAGCGGATGCCCTGATTATCGGCGCAATCTCGGCCGACGGATTGAATAGCGTAATTGCCGACTACAGCGCCAAAGGCATGCCCGTGATCGACCTGATCAACGGCATCAATTCGGACAAGATTGCCGCCCGAGTTGCCGCGGATTTCTACGATATGGGCCTTGCCGCGGGAAAATACCTTACAGCCCTTCAATCGAACGCACCCAACAAGGCGGCTAAGGTTGCGTGGTTTCCCGGTCCCGCCGGCGCGGCCTGGGTCGAGGCCGGTGACAAAGGGTTTCGGGCGGCGCTGAATGGATCCTCGCTGTCCGTCATCGGAGGGGGATTTGGCGACACCGGTATTGCTGTGCAAACAGGCCTGATCGAAGCCGTGCTGGATAGTCATTCAGACATCGACTTTATCGCTGGAACCGCCGTTTCGGCGGAAGCAGCCGTGCAGGTCTTACAGAAACGGAAGCTGGAGCAACGGATCAAAGTGATCTCCTTTTACTTCGGTCCGGGGATCTATCGTGGCATCAAGCGAGGCGCGATTTTGGTGGCTCCGAGCGATAGTCAGGCTGTGCTCGCACGTATCTCGATCGATCAGGCGGTGCGCGCTTTGGAAAAGCAAAAAATGATCCGGCACCTGGCTGTCGCCATCAAAATGGTAGATCTCAAGTCGCTTCCGGAATTCGACCTGAATTCGAGCATTGCCCCGGCCGGCTTTCGCCCGATTTTCAGCGTCGCACCCTAGGCCGGATCGCGCAGCCTTTGGATAGGAAAATGGCTAAGGGCAGTGCCTGGAAATCACAGTTTCTGCTTCCAGCAATTGTGTTCGTCGCAGGCATGGTGGCGACGCTCTGGTTTAGCTACCTCTCCTACGCAAACTCGGAGAAAAATTGGAATATTCGTGTCGATCAAACCGCGGAGCGCCTTTCCAATACGTTACTGTCATGGATGGAGGAAAGCTACGCGCCGGTGTCGGGGCTGGTGGCGTTGGTCGAGAACTCCAGCACGGTTGAAACGAGCGAATTCCTCGGTGCGTTTGAAGGTATGCAGTCTCGGTCGACGACAGTGCTGCTCGACGAGGCAAGCCTACTTCGACTTAACCGTGTCGGCCAATGGCAGGTGTTCATCTCATCAGACACACTCGGTTATCCCGGCCGATATATCACGCTAACCGATGTCGCCGGGACCTTGCTCCTGGCGTCCAAGCGGCCAAACCAATTCACTCTCAGTCCGCCGTTCAAATCCGAAGGCGGCCGGACCATTTCAGCGATTGCGCTTTCCGCTTCCGCCGCCACGGAGCCGACAATCGTTGTCGGAACGTTGAACTACGATACGCTGCTGGAGGGCATGCGTGCCGGACCAGTTCCGAGGGGCATTTATCTGACACTGAGGGGGCGTTTTCTTGGTCAGCCTGACCAGAAGTCTGTGGTTGCACCCCCGAACGACCGGCAGTTCCAGCACATATCAACGACGAGGGTGGCGACCGCCGGCGCCGATATAGAGATCTCGTGGGCCGCAACCAAAGAATTCGACGGCGGTCCCATCTACGGAGTGGCGTTAGCGGGATTGCTCGGCGGCTCGGGCTTGACCACTGGACTCACCTTATTCATCGGTTTCTTGATTCGACGTAACCGACAAATCGAGCGGAAGGTGGATAAGGCGACGCTTGCCTTGCGGCAGTCCTCTGAAGCCCTGGGCCGAGAGCGGGCACTCCTGCGCTCACTAATCGACTCCATTCCCGACCTCATTTTCGCCAAGGACGTTCGTGGCGTTTATATCACCAGCAACAAAGCTTTTGCGAAGCTGTTGGGGAAAACCGCCGACGATGTGGTCGGCAAGACCGATCTTGAGATTTTCCCAGCCGACCTCGCCGTTTTCTTCCGCGAGCGCGACGCCGACATGGTGAAGGCTGGCATCGTAACTACCAACGAAGAGGAAGTTACCTACCCCGACGGTCGCGTGGCTCAGCTGGAAACGAGCAAGATCCCCTTCATTGCTGATGATGGAGAGCTTTACGGCCTGATTGGTGTGAGCCGCGACATCACCGAACGCAAGAAGACCGAGCGGGTCCTGGCGGCCGAGCGGGAGGGTCTTCAGCGTATACTCGATGCCTCACCGGTAGGAGTGGCGATAACGACCGACAACGTCGCGCGCTTTACCAATCCACGAATGGAGGAAATGTTCGCCCTCCGAGTGGGCTCTCTCGTGCCCGATCTCTATGTTTTTCCCGAACAGCGAAATGCGCTGCTGGATGAACTCGATCGCGCGGGTATCGTTCGGGACGTCGGCGTTCAGCTTCGCGGCCCCAATGGCGAGATACGCGACAGCCTCACCACTCTCATGCATATGGAATACGAAGGACGGCAGGGAGTGCTTGGTTGGATAGTGGATGTCACCGAATTAAAGAAGATCCAAACAGCGTTGTCGGAAGCCAAGGTTGCCGCCGAGGATGCCACCAAGACGAAGGCCGAGTTCCTCGCCAACATGAGCCACGAGATCCGTACTCCGATGAACGCCGTCATCGGTCTCGCGCATTTGTGCCTGAAAACGGATCTCAGCGCCAAGCAACGCGATTATGTCGGCAAGATTCACAATGCAGGGACGTCGCTGCTGTCCATCATCAACGATATCCTCGATTTCTCCAAAATCGAGGCAGGCAAGCTCGACATCGAGAACGTCACCTTCGAGATTGACTCGGTGATGAACAACATTTCGACGATGGTCGCGCAGAAGATCCAGGACAAGGACCTGGAGCTTCTGTTTAACATCTCGCCGGACATCCCGCCCGCCCTTCTCGGCGATCCGTTGCGGTTGGGACAGGTGCTCATCAATCTGCTTGGCAACGCGGTGAAGTTCACGGAGAGGGGCGAGATCTGCCTCATCGGCGAGCTGCTGGAGCGGGCGGGTAGCAAGGTCAAGCTGCGGTTCTCCGTCAAGGATACCGGCATCGGTATGACCAAGGAGCAGGCGAACCGGCTGTTTCAGGCTTTCTCGCAAGCGGATACATCGACGTCGCGCAAATATGGCGGAACTGGATTAGGCTTGGCCATCTCGAAGCGGCTTGTTGAGCTAACAGGCGGCTCTATTTGGGTTGTCAGCGAGCCGGGCCAAGGAAGCACGTTTAGCTTTACAGGTTGGTTTGGCCTTTCGGAAGCGGCCCCGCGCAGGGCGGTGCCGACGCGGCTAGGATCTCTCAAGACGCTTATTGTTGACGACAATGCCTCCGCCCGCGAGGTGTTGGAAGATCTGATGACAACCGTTGGCGGTGAAATAGAGCAGGTGGCATCGGGCGCGGAAGCGATCGATGCGGTTAAGCGCGCCGACGCGGGCCACCCGTTCGATCTGCTCCTGCTGGATTGGCGCATGCCCGGGCTCGACGGAGTCGAGACCGCCCGAAGGATCCGAGCGGACAGCTCACTCAAACGCATACCGGCTATCGTCATTGTCACCGCCTTCGGCCGCGAGGAGGTACACACCGAAGCTGAGGGCGCAGGCGTTGACGGCTTCCTGGTGAAGCCGGTCAATCGATCCATGCTGGTCGACATGCTGGTTGAAATCTTTGCTCCCGAGCATAGGGCGGCCGCTCGCGAGGCTGTTGCGGCCACGACATATGATCTGAATGGATTGCGGGTGCTGCTGGCCGAAGACAACGCGATCAACCAGCAGATCGCCGCCGAGCTGCTCGAAGGTGTCGGCGTCTCCATCGATGTCGCCAATAACGGAAGAGAGGCGCTGAATATGCTCTCGGCCAATGGCGGCGACACCCGGTACGATTTGGTGTTGATGGACCTGCAAATGCCGGAGATGGACGGTTATCAAGCTACCGCCCAC
>Ga0137391_10004333_pt1 | contig 10860 bp, 10 predicted proteins | sample 15con2h24BmetaG_FD_101399 | JGI IMG/M metagenome (GOLD analysis project Ga0137391, IMG submission 101399) | Vadose zone soil microbial communities from Angelo Coast Range Reserve, California, USA - 15con2h2.4B metaG | ecosystem: Environmental > Terrestrial > Soil > Vadose zone > Saprolite...
AGGGCAAGCCGTTCGTGGTCCTCGACTGCGGCGCCATCCCGCGCGACCTCATCGAGAGCACGCTGTTCGGGCACGAGAAGGGCTCGTTCACCGGCGCCATCGGCCAGCACCGCGGCTGCTTCGAGCAGGCCAACGGCGGGACCATCTTCCTCGACGAGATCGGCGATCTGGCGCTCGATCTCCAGTCGAAGATCCTCCGCGCGCTGCAGGAACACGAGATCGAGCGCGTGGGGGGCGAGAAGCCCATCCAGCTCGACCTGCGCATCATCTGCGCCACCAACCGCGATCTGCAGACGCGGGTGAAGGAAGGAAAGTTCCGCGAGGACCTCTACTGGCGGCTGAAGGTCGTGCCGGTGGAGCTGCCGCCCTTGCGCGAGCGGCGCGAGGACATCCGCGATCTGGCGCAGCACTTCTTCTCGCGCATCGCCGCCGAGCACGGCCGCTCGCCGCAGTCGCTCTCCGACGGAGCGCTGCAGCTCCTGCAGCGCTATCTCTGGCCGGGGAACATCCGCGAGTTGGAAAACGTCATCGAGCGCATCACCGTGGTGTGCGACTCGGAAGTGATCGAGGAGTCCGACCTGCCCTACGACTTCGCCCTCGCGGCCGCCGCGGCGGAGGAGCCGCAGAGCGACACGCAGACGCTCGAGCAGGCCATCCTCGCCTTCGAGAAGAGCTACCTGCGAAAAGCGCTCAAGCGCAACCACTGGAACAAGAAGAAGACCGCCGAGCAGTTGCAGATCGGCTACTCGACGCTGAAGAACAAGCTCAAGATCTACGACGTCGCTCACGACGACGAAGACGAGGAGTGAGCGGGCAGCGCGAGCGTGAACTCGCTCCCTTGGCCCAGCCGGCTCTTCACCGACACTTCGCCGCTGTGGGCCAGCACGATGCGCCGCACGTTGGGCAGGCCCATGCCCACGTGCACGCCCGTCCGCTTGGTCGAGTTGAAGGAGTCGAAGAGCGTCTCGAGGCGGTCCTCCGCGATGCCTTGCCCGCGGTCCTCGACGGTGAGCAGCGCGCGGCCGTTCTCCTGGCGGACCGAGAGGCGCACGCGGCTTCCCGGGGGCGAGGCTTCGATGGCGTTGTAGACGAGGTTGAGCGTGGCGCGTTCGAGCAGGTAGCGGTCGCCGCGCACCCAGATCTCCCCCGGCGCGGTGGCGGCCTCGACGGCGACCTGCGCGCGTTGGCCATGCTCCTCGGCGGTGGAGCCCACGCTTTGCACGAACGCGTTCAGCTCGACCGGCATGAACTCGTCGGGCTTGGGGGTGCGCGTCAGGTCGGCGAAGTCGGCCACGAACTTGCGCAGCGTTTCCACCTCGGCGGCGAGCGAGTCGCGGATGCGCGGCAGGTAGTCGGGATCGTTGGTGGCGGCGAGCTGCTCGATCTGCTTCAGGATGGCGAGCCTGTGGCCCAGGTCGTGGCTGAGGCCGGAGGCGATTCGCCCCGCGGTCCGCCAGCGCGCCTCGGCTTCCAGCGTCGCGAGCATGCGGCGCGCGATGGCGGAGCCGGCCACGAGCGAGATCACCAGCGCAGCCAGGGCGCCCAACCCCAGCACCACCAGCGCCTCGCGCGCCCCGCGCAGCGCTTCGGCGGCGGGCTGCTCGACGGCGATGCTCCAGCCCAGGTCGGGGAGGAAGGACCACCCCGCCAGCACGTCGGCGCCGCCTTCGCCGGCGAGACGCGACGGCGCTGCGCCCGAGCGCGCAAGCTGGGTGGCGGCGGCCGACTCGGGGACGGGCTCGCCGCTCAACACCGCCGCGCGCAGCTTGCCGGACCCCGCCGCCAGGAGGCGGCCGCTGCGATCGAAGGCGAGGGCGTACCCCGACTGGCCGACGCGGATGCGCTGCACCTGCCGCTGCAGCTCGAGCAGATCGAGCGTGGCGCAGACGGCGTGCGCCGGTTTTCCCGAGGGCACGCACACGTCCATCGCGGGCGACAACTCGCGGATGTACGTCTCGGACGCGACCTCCGTTCCCGCCAGGGCGCGCGCGATCTGCTCTGGCCGCAGCGCCGGCGGGAGCGACTGCGCGGGTGTCTGTGCGTCGATGAGGCGCAGCCGGCCGAGGCTGGGCGCGTCGAGTGTCACGTCGGCGAGACGCCGTGCGGCGTCCGGCTCGCTGCCCACCGCCATGGCCAGCGCGTGCAGCGTCTCGCGTTGTTGCGAGATGTACATGCCGATGCGCGCCGAGGCCTGCTCCGCGATCGCCGTCAACGCTTCGGTCGAGGCCTGCTCACCGCGCCGCTTGAGAATCTGTAGTCCCACGATGGCGAGAAGGACGATGGGGAGAAGGCCGCTCAGCGCCACCAGCGCGGCCAGCCGCAGCGCGATGGCACGGCGGATCATTGCACCACCTCCCACTGCGGCAGCGTCTCGAGAAGGTCGTACGGTCCCAGCTCCGCGTTCTTGATGCGCGCGTCGACGACGGCGATGCGGTCGGGATTGCACACGAAGGCGGCCGGCGGGTCTTCGTCGAGCGCGCGCTGCGCTCCGCGCCAGTCGCGCGCGTCGAGCGCGGCGTCGACGCGCGGGTTCGAGTAGCCCAGTACGTTGGAAGGCGCACCTGTGCGCCAGACGAGCACACTCATGACCGGAGGCCAGATGAGCGGAGCCGCGGCGACCATGTCGAAATCACCACTTTTCACTGTTGCAAAAAAGTGTTGCAGATCTGCAAGTCGCACCTCGCCGCCCCTCTCGCCCAGCGCCCGGCGAATGGCGAGCGCGAACCGCTCGAAGATAGGCAGCGCGACCACGCCGAGCGGCCGGCCGGAAGCAAGGGGCTCGGTACGCGGTTCATCGGCGCGCGGTAGACAACCATCGCCGAACGCTAGCTTGCGCACTTCGTTGTTGGCAAGCACTTGAACCAGCGCGACGCGCTCGGCGCGCGAGAGCCGGCGGAGGTTGAACGCGACCGCGTTGGCATTCGTTCCAGGCGCCTTCAGGATGCGGAGACGCGGAACGCCTTCGAAGAATTCAAGCCAGCGCGCCTCGGCGTACGGCAGCAGGTCTGCGTCGCCCTTGAACATGTGTGCGAAGGCGTCCTTGGGCAGGGGATAGGCTTGGAGGAGCACGCGATCGATCCGGCCTGGCTCCCGCTGGCGCCGGGCGAGCAGGACGTGGGACTGATCCTCCTCCTTCACGACGAACGCGCCGGTCCCGAGCAGCCGCTCGCCGGACCGTCGGAACACCAGCGCGCGCGCGAGCAACAGTTCGGTGGGCAGTGCCGGATCATCCGAGTCGACGAGCAGGCTCTCGCCGTCGCGTCGCACGCGGAGTTGGTTGCGGGCGAGAGACGTCGCGACGTCCTCGAATGTCAGCGGCGTTCCGTCGCTGAACCGTACATCTTGCCGCAGCCACACCCGCACCTCTCGATCGCCCGCGATCTCGACCTTTGAGGCCAGCGCCGGCACGATTTCCCCCATGGCGCCAATGCGCGCGAGGGGTTCATAGACCCAGTTTTGCGCGATCGCGCTCCGATTAGGCGCCGCCGTCTCCGGGCTCACCCCACCGAGCGACCCCGATACGGCCACGCGCAACGTGAAAGGCGGGAGCTCCCGCCCCGGCCTGCAGGCCGCAAGGCAAATGAGAACCAGAAGCGGGCGCAGCAAGCGCCCAGCTTCGTGGGCTCACGGCTGCGCGTCAACCATGAACGGGCAGGGCATTGCCTTGCGCGTGCTCTTCCTCTTGCTCCGCTTGATCGTCATTTGATCGCCTCCAAGGGTTCATGCTGCTGTTCGCTGCTCTTGCTCCGGAAACTCCGTGAGGTACCGACGGACGACGGTCTCGCGGAAGCTTTGCTCGAACATGTCCTTCTTGCAGGCGACCTGATCGCGCCTGCCCGTCTTGAGATAGAGGCCGCCCAGGCACCCGCCCACGCACACGGGCAGGTAGGGGCAATCGCCGCACTGCTCCCACGGGCGCAGCTCGACGAGCGGGGCGATCTTCTCCGCCGCCTTCGACGCCACCTGCGCCACCGCCAGGTCGGGGAGGCCCGCGACCGCCGGACACTTGTAGACGTTGCCCTCGGGGTCGATGGTGTAGCTGTTCTTCCAGTGCAGCTCGCAGGGCCCGAGCAGGCTCTCCAGCATCTCGCCGCTGAACTGCGGCGCGGCCATCTTGCGGCGCTCGACTGATTTGTTGAGCTGCACCAGCGATTGCGTCTCGGCCTTGGCCGAGCAGGTCGTGCAGGTGCCCACCTCGCGGCGCTGCGTCTCGACGATGGGCTTGAACTTCACGCCTTCGAGGCCGCGCGCGATGCCGGCCTGCTCGATGCGGTCGAGGAGCTTCTCGAACGAGGGGGCCTGATCGGGCAGGAAGTTCCCGCCCAGCCGCACGCGCACGCCCGCATGCACCAGGTCGACGACGTTGTTGAAGATGACGTCGAAGCTCCCGCGGCCGTCGCGGTAGATGCGCATCTGGTCGTGCGTCTCCTTGTCGCCGTCGAGCGTGATCTTGAAGGCGCCCTTGCCGTACTTCTCCATCTTCTTGGCGAACTCGACGTCGAGGAGCACGCCGTTGGTGGTCATCAGCCACTCGAACGTGCCGCCCCGCGCCGCCATCGACGCCGACAGCACTTCGGCCGTGCGCAGGCAGTAGTCTTTGCGCGTGGTGGGCTCGCCGCCGAAGTAGTGCACGCTCAGCTTGCCCAGCGCGCGCTCGTCGACGGTGCGGAGGATCCACTCCAGCGTCGCGTCCTCGGTGGGCGAGGACATCTTGGTGAAGGACGGGTGCTCTTTCTGGAAGCAGTAGTTGCAAGCCAGGTTGCACTGCAGCGTCGGCATCAGCGTCACGAACATCGTGCCCGGGATTCCCTCGGACGCTTTTTCCAGATACGCGCGCAGCCGCACGTCGTCGTCGTGGCGCGCGTGGACGAGGAAGCCGTCCTCGATGAGCACCTCCTGCGTCTCGCGCTCCGCCGCGTCGGCCGGCGAGCCGCCCGCCCTCCAGCGAGACATCGCCTGGAGCGTGGGCTCGTCGATGCCGACGTAGCGATCCTCGAGAACGCTATAGAGGACGTGCTCACCGGGCCTGACGTCCGGGTAGGACACGACGAACCGGGATAGTTGCATGCGCGTTTCTTTCGCAAGGGGGGTGCCACTCTCGAGCCTTCATCCCCGATCAGGAGGAAAAGGCCAGTTTTCGAGCCTTGGGCCAGCGTTCGGGCCGTTGCAATGCGGCCCGAACGCAGGCGCGATCGTTCGTCGAGAGACGCCATGCGAGTGCCTAAAACGCGCTGAATGCCGCGGTTTGACTGCGATTTACGGCGTGGCCAGCGAACCGGCCACTGCAGCCCGAATCGTGGCCACTCCAGTGGCGCGCAGCTTGCTCAAAGACCCTGCGTGACCCAGACACAGCCAAAACTCATCGCCGTGCGCCACCTGCAGGCAGGCGGGCGCTTGATCCCGGTCCACTTCTTCCAAAACGACGGAGGCTCGGTCGCCGGGCGATTCGTCTTGAGCGCCAAGGACACGCCCATCCTCGACGGCCCCACGCCGGAGGCGGTGCTCGAGCTGATGCGCGATGTGCTCGATGGCCTCTTGCTCGCGCGCGAGGCAGCATGAGCCTCGCGGGCAAGCGTCTCCTGCCCGCACGGGTGACAGCAGCCCCCGAAGCCGACCTGCAACGCTTCATCAACGCGGGTAGGTTGGCAGCGAGCATCGCCCACGATCTGCTCAGCGCCATCGGCGTGGCCCAGACCGACGTGGGATTCGTCTGCGACCAGCTCGAGAGCGGCCCGCCCATCAAGGCCGCACCGCACGTGCGCGACGCTGCGCACGACGCGCGCGCCGCCATCACGCGCGCCATCTCGCGCGTCAACTCGGTGCTCAGCCTGGCGCGATCGCGGAGTGGGAAAATCGCGCCGCTCGAGGTGTGCGAGGTGATCGGTGCGGCGCTCTTCGAGCTCGATGCCCGCCTGGCTGCGTTCGCGGTCAGCACCGATCTGTCGGCGGCGCCCCTCGCGCTGGCCGAGCGAGGCGCTCTGTTGCAGACGCTGGTCTCGCTGCTGCTCGACGCGGCCGAAGCGTCGCCGCCGCGCGGGCGCATCGCGGTCTCGCTGCGCGCCGAGGCGGGCGGCGTGGTCATCGACATCGACGACGAGGGCGCAGCGCCGATCTCGCCCGAATCGCTCCCCGACCGCGAGGTCACTCCGCTCTGGCTCTCGCGCAACGTGGTGCGCTCGTTCGGCGGCGAGCTGACTGCCTCGCTCGGGCCCCTGGGAGGCCGGCGCGTCTCGGTGCGCCTGCGCACCAACCGCGCGGATTAGTGCGAGGGCTCAACGGCCTCTCCGCAGCCGCCTTGCGGCCGCCGTCCCCAGGATCGCCGCCGCCACCAAGGCCGCTCCCAAGAGCGCCCAGACGAGGCCGGCGTGCATCTTCTCGCCGTGCTCGATCGCCTCCGCGCTGGGAAGCATCGATCCCGCCCACACGTATAGGACCGTCCCCGCCGCCATGCCCAGCGCGGTGCCGATGACCAGGTCGCGCAGGCGTATGGGCGTGAGACCCATGACGGCATTGCTCGGCGTGAAAGGAAGCAGTGGGGAGAGCCGGATCAGCACCACCGTCACGACACCGCCTTCGGCGGCCAGGTCGGCCAGCACGCGCGCCTTGGGATGCTCGAGCAGCGCCTGCGCCGCGGCGGTCCCGCCGAGAGCGCGCGCCAGCGAAAACGCCGTCGCCGCGCTGGCCACCGCCGCCGGGAGCGCGATGAGCGCGCCCAGCGGTCCGTAGAGCCACCCGCAAGCGACGATGAGCGGGATGATGGGCACGAGAAAGAGCGTCATTAGGTAGATGCCGCCCGCCGCCGCGAGCGCCCCCGCCAGCCCCGCGCCGCGCAACAGCTGCGCGCCGTGCACGATGAGTCGCAGCACCGGCAGGTGCCGCACGACGAGCCAGAGCAGGAACAACACGACGAGCGCCGCCCCGACGCGCGCCGCCTTGTGCATCTACGGCTTCTTGGAGAGCGGGTCTTCGGCGAGCTGCGCGTGCGCCTCGGCGCGGCCCTCGGCGTGGAACGATTCCCACTCGCGGCGCTCGGCTTCGTCCATCTTGTCGAGAGCGAAGTTGAGCCGCGCCCGCGCCTTGACGGCGCGCGTGCGCGCCTGCTGCGCTTCCGCCTTGCCGGCCAGCAATAAATCTGCCGCGTCGAGGGGCGGGGTGGTGGGATCGCGCGCCTTGGCCTGCTTCGCCTCGGCCGCCGCGAGCGCCTGCTCGGCGGCCGTCAGCTCCGCGCGCGCCTCCAAGGCCATCTTCTGCGCTTTGGTCTTGAGCTGCTCGGCGCCTTGCCGCGATGCGCGCGAATTCTCCTGCTCGCGCGCCGCCGCCTCGAGGTGCCGCATCTTGAGGATCAGCTCGTCCGCTTCGTCGGGCATGCGGCGAGGATACACTGACCGCATGTGGATTGCCGGCCGGGAGGTGGCGCTGCGCGTGGAGGGCGAGCGCATCGTGGAGGTGGCGTCGCGGGGCGACCCGGCCGCGCCGCACCTGGTGCCGGCGTTCATCGACGCGCACGTGCATCTGTCGGTCGCGGGACCGATCGCCGGGGTGGCCGCCGCCGAGTTGCGCGGCGGGGTGGCGGCGGTGCTCGATCTGGGGGAGCGAGAGCGATCTCTGCCCTTTTCAACCGGGCCTCTGCGCGCGCGCTGGTCGGGGCCATTGCTGACCGCTCCGGGGGGCTATCCGACGCAGAGCTGGGGAAGGGACGGGCATGGCCTCGAGCTGAGCACGGCCGACGAGGCGCGCGCCGCCGTCGCGCGTCTGTTCGCGAAAGGAGCGCGCTTCGCCAAGCTGGCCTTCGATCCGCGCTACCCGGTGCTCTCGGCCCCGGTAGCGCGCGCGGCGGCCGACGAGGCGCATCGGTTGGGGATGCTCGTCGCCGCCCACGCGCTCGATCCCGGCTCGGTGCGACGCGCGCTCGAGGCCGGGGCCAATGTGCTGGCGCACGCGCCCGTCGGGCCGATGCCGCGCGACCTGCTCGATCGCGCGCGCGGGCTGTGGGTCATCTCGACGCTGCGCGCTTTCGGCGGATCGGTGCGCGAGCTGCGCGAGGCGGGTGCGCGCGTCGTCTATGGCACCGACCTGGGAAACGAGGGCACGGCGCCGGGCATCGATGCGCGCGAGCTCGAGCTGCTGCGGCGCGACGGCGTCGATTTCATCCGCGCGGCGACGCTGGAGGCGGCCGAGTTGCTGCAGTGGCCGGACCTCGGGCGGCTCGCTGTCGGCTCACCGGCAAGCCTGGTGGCGGTGCGCAGCCTGGAGCCCGAGGCGTTCGGCGCTCCTGAGTGGGTGATGAACTGCGGTAGGCTGGTCGCGTGACGAAGCTCAATCTACCTCGTGAGGCGCTGCCCTGGTTCGCCGCCGCCCGCGACTGAGGGACGCCCGGAGCGCTCGATGAAAACGCGGGACCTGCACGTCGAAAACATCCGGCCGCTGCTCCCGCCGGCGATCCTGATCGAGGAATTGCCGCTCAGCGAGAAGGGCTCCCTCGTCATCGGCGGGGCCCGCGAGGAGATCATCCGCATCCTCGCGGGCGACGACGACCGCCTCCTCGTCGTCGTTGGCCCCTGCTCCATCCACGACCTGGCGGCCGGGCTCGACTATGCCCGCCGCCTGAAGGCGCAGGCCGACGAGCTTCGCGAGGACCTGCGCATCGTGATGCGCGTCTACTTCGAGAAGCCGCGCACGACGGTGGGATGGAAGGGGCTCATCAACGATCCCCGTCTCGACGGGTCCTTCGCCATCAACGAAGGCCTTCGCCTCGCGCGCCGGCTGCTGCTCGACCTGGCCGAGCTCGGTCTGCCCGCCGGCTGCGAGTTCCTCGATCCCATCACGCCGCAGTTCATTTCCGACCTGGTGAGCTGGGGAGCGATCGGGGCGCGCACGACGGAGAGCCAGGTCCATCGCGAGCTGGCCTCGGGCCTCTCGATGCCGGTGGGCTTCAAGAACGGCACCGACGGCAGCGTGCAGATCGCCATCGATGCCGTGCGCGCGGCGGGCCACCCCCACCGCTTCCTCGGCGTCACGGAGCAGGGCCTGGCCGGCATCGTCTCGACGCGCGGCAACCCCGATTGCCACATCATCCTGCGCGGCGGCGCCAGCGGTCCCAACTACCACGCGCCAAGCGTGCAGAGAGCGCTCGCGTCGCTGCGCGAGTGCGGGCTCCCGCCGCGGCTCCTGATCGACACCAGCCACGGCAACAGCGAGAAGGACTACCGGCGCCAGCCCTTGGCCGCGCGGGGGATCGCGGAACAGGTGGCGCGCGGCGAAGCCGGGATCGTCGGCGTGATGATGGAATCCTTCCTCGCCGACGGCCGCCAGGATCTGCGCGACCCGGCAAGTCTCTGCTACGGCCAGTCGATCACCGACGCGTGCATGGGTTGGGAGATGACGCTGCCGGTGCTGGGCGATCTGGCCGCCGCGGCGCGCGCACGGCGGTCGGCGGTCAGGCCGGGTGCAGCTTCAGCAAGGTGATCTCCGCCGGAGCAAAGACGCGCATCGGCGGCCCCCAGAAGCCCGTGCCGCGGCTGACGTAGAGCTGCGACTCGCCGCGCTTGTGCAGGCCGGCGAGATACGGCTGGGCGAGCGCGACCAGCCACGAGAAGGGCCAGATCTGCCCGCCGTGGGTGTGGCCCGAGAGCGTGAGCGAGACGCCGTGGCGCGCCGCCTCGGCGAACTGGCGCGGCTGGTGGGCCATGAGCACGAGCGCGCGCGAGGCGTCGCGGCCCCGCAGCGCGAGGGGCAGATCGGGCGCTCCGGTCGGGTCTTCGATGCCGGCCAAATCGAGCCCCGGCGCGATCTCGACGCGCTCGTTGCGCAGCGGCCGGACGCCGAGCGTGGGCAGGTGCGCGTACCAGTCCTCGACGCCCGAGTAGTACTCGTGGTTGCCGGTGGTGAAGAACACGCCGCGGGGCGCCTTCAGGCGCGCGAGCGGCGCGACCTGATTGCGCAGCTCGGCGACGCTGCCGTCGACCAGGTCGCCGGTGATGGCCACCAGGTCGGGCGCGAGCGTCCCGATGCGATCGACGACGTGGCCCACCCAGTCGCGCCGGAGCAGCGCCCCGACGTGCAAGTCGCTGATCTGCACCAGACGGAACCCGGACAGCTCGGCCGGCAAGCCGCGCAGAAAAATGTCCAGCTCCTTGACTTGCACCGCCCCGAGCGCGTTGCGCACGCCGATGGCGGAGAGGCCCGCCACCACGGCGCCTACGCCGGCGGCGAGCGTGCGCGCGAGGAACACGCGCCGTTCCCCGTCTGCAGGCTCGCTCCCGCGCAGCCGATGCACCAGCGAGGCGGCCAGCCGCCCGGCGTCCGCCAGGCCGAAAAATGCCACGAGCAGGAAGCCGACGCCCATCCATACGAACGCCACCCACGACGCTGGCCGCGACAACTGCGGCACGATGCGCGACGCGACCAGCGAGAGCGGCAGCGCCACTCCCAGCGCGACGATCAACGCGGTGGCAATGCGGGCCCAAGTCTGCGGCAGGTGTGGATCGCGCACGAGCCGCGCCCACAGGTAATAGTGCATGCCCGTGATCAGGCTGAGCGCGACGGCGAGAAAAACGAGAAAGGGAAGCAGACGTGGCACGAGGAGAGGATGCCGTAGTCAATGGGGGGTTGCGACTTTAAAAAGTACCCGTTTGCGATTGCGATTTGGATTGGGAGCAAGCCCGCGCCAACGCCTTCGGCGTTGTCATTCATCGGGCTCGCAAGGATTTCGATGAGGATTCGTAGCTCGCTGCGCTCGCGCTGAGCTTCGACCGTCGTCCGTTCGTCATCGTCGGCCTCCCCGGCTGCGCCGTTTTTTGAGGGAGGCCGACGATGACGAACTGGACGACTCTTCCACACGAAACCTTGGCTGCGTATCAG
>Ga0137391_10004334_pt1 | contig 10859 bp, 8 predicted proteins | sample 15con2h24BmetaG_FD_101399 | JGI IMG/M metagenome (GOLD analysis project Ga0137391, IMG submission 101399) | Vadose zone soil microbial communities from Angelo Coast Range Reserve, California, USA - 15con2h2.4B metaG | ecosystem: Environmental > Terrestrial > Soil > Vadose zone > Saprolite...
GAAGGAGGCCGTCGATCGCGGAGGGCTGATGTCCTACGGAGCCAGCCTTCCCGACTTGGGTCGCCGCGCCGCATACTACGTGGACAAGATTCTGAAAGGTTCCAAGCCCGCCGATCTGCCCGTGGAGCAACCAACGAAGTTCGAGCTGGTCATCAATCTCAAGACCGCCAAGGCCCTCGGGCTGACGATTCCGCCGTCGGTGCTGTTACGGGCGGATCAGGTGATCGAATAGGAGTACTTCTCTGCGGACCGAGTAGTCGCTCAGCCGAAGTATACATCGCGCGACCCACATCCAACCGCTCAGGGGCGATTGCCCGACACAGGAGGGAGAGATGGAGACTACGCTCTGGAAGGATATGTTTTATCTTACGCTGCCGATACTCGAAAAGATTCTGCGGCCTGTTATCATCTACGCCTTTCTGGTCATAGGGCTCCGTTTCGCTGGAAAGCGGGAACTGGCTCAGCTCAATCCGTTTGACCTTGTGGTTCTGCTCACCCTGTCCAACACGGTCCAGAATGCCATCATTGGGGAGGACAACTCGGTCACAGGAGGACTGATTGGCGCAACGACCTTGCTGGTGATCAATTATGTCTTGGTGCGGTTCCTCTACTCGCACGAGCGTCTCGATCGAGCAGTCGAGGGCGCTCCAGACGCGCTCATCGAGGGAGGTGAGCTCAAGATGGATCGACTGCGGAGCGAGTTGATTACGTTACCAGAACTGGAGGCCGCAGCGCACAGGCAAGGCTTCGCCTCTCTCGAGGAGATCGAGCGCGCGGTCCTCGAACCGAGCGGCACCATCTCCTTCGTCGCCAAGAAGCCTCCGATCGAGACGACGCGGCATCAGGAGATCGTGAGCCGCCTTGACCAGATCGGGCACGACCTCGCGGCAGTGCGTGTCTCACTGGTCGCGCGGCCGGGATGAGAAGACGAGTCTGGACCCCTGCCACCCAAGCTCGATTTGTCGTAGCTGCAGTGGCTCGCGGATCAGGTAATGGGGTGGGGTGCGGGATTGTGACCAAATTGTGCCCAACTCAGGCGCACTCCTGATCATTCCAGCCCACTCCAGCGCATGGCGCCGTCGGGAGCCTCCTGTTTCACATCAAACAGGTACGCGCACTTACACGAACCGGGGGACAGGACTGAAAATCCTGTGCTCCTTTCACAACCCCGGCCGGCAATCGCAGGTGGCGCCTTGTGCCTAACCCTCTGACAATGCTGGGCTCGTGGAGGGCCGAAGGGGTAGGGACAGCGGGTAACCGACAAATTGACAGAACCTCGGTTGGGCTCTTCGCTACCGGGTCGACGTCACTAGGGTGTCCCTCTGCTCTCCTGGCGACGCGCTGGAGCGCGGCGGCGATCCTTGGGCGTCTTCTGGGGCGCAGGGCGCGGCCTCGGAGCGGCGACCTGTCGCGGATCGGCGACTCCGCCCCTGAACGGGATGCTATAAAGCGGGGTCGCGTGGTCCGCGGGGGATGCCCCCCGCCCCCTCCCGCCGCATTGCCGGCACGGAGATTCTAGGGGGTGGTGGAGGCGAGGGCGTCGGCGATGTGGCCTTGTACGTCGGCGGGAGCGAAGGGCTTGGACACGATGAAGCGCACGCCGAAGCGCGCGGTCTCTTGCGGGTCGAGCCGGTCGCCCCAGCCCGTGACGAACCCGAGCGGGATGTGAGGAAAGCGCCGCTGGCACGCGGCCGCCACGTCCCAGCCCGACATGCCCGGCATGGAGATGTCCGTGAGGATCACGTCCACCATCTCACTTTCCAGAAGCGCCAATCCCGCTTCCGCGCTGTCCGCTTCCAGAACCGAGTGACCACAGGGCTCGAGCATGTCCCGGAGGACGCATCGGACCTCCGTCTCGTCGTCGATGATGAGGACGCGGCCCCTGCGCCCCTGGCGGGCGGGCGACGCCGAGGCCTCCGGGGCCAGGTCGTCCACGCTGATGGGCAGGCGGATCATGAAGACGCTGCCCATGCCCAGGGTGCTCTCGATCTCGATGGTGCCCCCGTGGCGCTTCACGATGCCCCACGAGACGGCCAGGCCGAGGCCGGTGCCCCGCGCGCCCTTGGTGGTGAAGAAGGGCTCGAGGACGCGCCGCCGGGTCTCGTCCGACATGCCACAGCCCGTGTCCTCCGCGGCGATGATCACCGACGCCGCGTCGCTCGAGACGCGGAAGACGAACTGGCCTCCTCCGGGCATCGCGTCGATTCCGTTGATGAGGAGGTTCATGAACACCTCGCGGAGCTCCGCGGAGATGCCGGCCACCGGCAGCACGGGGCCGCCTTCCACCACCACGTCGTAGGCGAGCCCGCGGCTCTGGGCCTCGTCCTTCCATCGCGCCCGCGTCAGCTCGACCACGTCACGCAGGAGCTCGGGGATGTCCACGCGTCCTGCGGGGCGCGTCTGGCGTGTCCGCGTGAACTCCTGGATCCGGCGAACCGTGTGGGCTCCGTCCCAGGCCGCCGTCCGGATGATCTCGATGTCCCGGGCCACGTTGGGGTCCTGCCCCTTGGCGAGCAGGATCTCCGCGCGTCCGACCACCACGGCGAGCAGGTTGTTGAAGTCATGGGCAACGCCGGCCGCCATCTCGCCGAGCGCGCTCAGGCGCTCGGCCTGCACGAGCTGCTTCTGAGAGGCCTCGACTTCCTGCAGGGCGGTCCCGAGCTCGTGGAACAGCCGCGCGTTCTGGATGGCCACTCCCGCCTGGGAGGCGAGGGACGCGGCCAGGTTTCGATAACGCTCGGGAAAGGGCAAGACGTCAGCCTGCATCCCTTCCCGCGAGGCGAAGGGCCGGAGCGGAATGCGCTTGCAGTTGATGAGCTGGAGCACGCCGATGGTCTCGCCCGCCGGCGCCTTCATGGGGACCACGAGCATCGAGGTGGTCCGGTAGCCGACCTTCACATCGAACTCGGTATTGAAGCGGAAGGGAGAGTCCGCGGGCAGGGCATAGACATCGTCGATCATCAGGATCTCGCCCGCCAGGGCCACGTAGCCCGCCACGCTGTCCGCGCTGATGGGCAGCGTCGACTCCTTGAACTCCACGTGCACGCTGTCGTTCTGGGCCAGCTTGAAGCGCAGGCACCGTTCTCCTTCGGGCGGCGTCTCCACCACGTAGAGCGACCCCGCGTCGCTCCGCGTGATCTCGCGGCCCTTGGTCAGGATCAGCTCCAGGAGAACGTCGAGATCCCGCTCGGCGGAGAGACCGATGCCGATGGCGTTGAGCTCCTCGAGCTGCATCCTCATCTCGAGGGCGTCCAGCATCACATGGGCGTGCACGCACGCCTGGCGTAGCACGGTGGCCAGCGTGACCCCGGGCACCGAGGGATTCAGATAGGCGTAGCACGGCTGATCGCAGATGGACTCGGACGCTCCCTCATCCACGAGCGCCACCACGGGCAGTCCCGCGCGCTGGGCGGCGGCCATGGCGCGGCGGCTGGCCTCACCGCCGGGCAGATCGATGAACAGCACGCCGGGCGCCTCCGGCCAGCCCGCGGGCGTCAGCTCGGAAAGAGGACGGCGCTCGAGGTCATCCGGGAGGTCCTGCAGACGCGAGGCGGCCACGGAGCCCGGCACATGCCAGACGATCGGACGGGACATCAGCGACGCACCTCGAGCGATGGCACAGTCATCCTCTATGCCGATATCCAGCACGGCGGGCACGTGGAGCAAATGGACCGATCGCGCCGGGCTACTGAAGCGTCGGGAGCAGCCGCAGCCTGGGCAAGACAGGGGCGAGCCCGTTGCCCGGCCCATTCGCCGGACCCTGCAGGCGGATGGCACTGCCTCCGCCCACGGCACTGATGCCCACCAGCCCCACGGCCGACGCATTGGCTCCGCCCGGACCGGCGCCGAGGCTGACGGGGATGGCTCGGCCGTCACCCGCATCGGAGACGATTCCGATGGGGTCACGCTCGGGCACCGCGTCGATGGCTCTGCCCTTCTGGGTCGCCTCGATGTTCGCGGCAAACTTCGCGACCCGAGCCTTGCCGGGCCCGCCCCCCACCAGGGTGGAGGCCGTGGCCACGGCGAGGGCCCGCTGCTTTTCGCCGATGGCGGCCACGAACTTGTCGGAGGGGCCGGGCAGTGACGGTCGGTTCATCTTCAAGTTCGCGGTGACGGCGGCCACCGACTCCGGGGTCAGGGGACGGACCCTGCCCAGCGCGAGGTTCGACGCCGTCACGCTCTGCAGGCTCTCGAGCTGGATGGGAGGCGCCGTCGGATTGCTCGCGAGGGAGACGTCGAGCTTGCCATGGAGCAGGTGGACATCGGTGGACGCCGCGCTCGCCTGATTCTCGGCGCCCGGAACGATCTCGACCACGAGGACGGTGCCCCGGACCGCCGCCACCGCGTGCGGCGTGCGGATCTCGATGATCTCGCCCGGCTTCATCCGCTGTCGCACCACCGCCAGCCCGACCTTGCCGGACTGGAGATCAACCGTGGCGCGCCCACCGTCTTCCGTGATGGTCAGCACCGAGAGCTCCCGCACGGTGAGCAGGGCCTTGCCCCCGAGCAGGACGTGCACGAGGGAGCGCTCCTTGGTGCTGATCCGGTCCTGCATGAACACGTCGTCGCGCGTCTTGAGGGCGAGGGGCTGGGTCGTGGTGCCCCGCGCCACGGTCGCCTCACCGATGAGGGTGCTCACGACCCCGATGCCCGGCTGGTCCTGGGCGAGGGCATATCCAGGTACACCGCCGACAAGTCCCAGGACCGCCAACACTCTGATCGCATTCCGCACGCTCATGGTTTCCTCCTCCTATCCGGTTATCGGGCAGTGTCGCCCGCATTCGTAGCCGTGTGGACCACCTGACTCACATTGACCCAGCGAAGAAAAAGCAACCGGGGTGCCAAGCGCGACGCGACCGCGACGCGCGGAGCGACTTGCTGAAAAGACTGCGCTGTCATGAGGCTGACAGTGCAGAAGGTGCGCGGGGCGGCCGCGAGCTACGAACTGTCGCCCCGAGATTGGAAGTGCTCCTCCATCCCGGAAGGCGGGCGCGAGAAAAAATCGAAAAACGGGACGGAGGCAGCGCCCAAAAACTGGACTGTTCCGAGGGAAAAATTCCCCTCGGTGGCGCCGATCTATTCGCCGCTCGCGAGGGACAACCGCGCGCGCGGCCGCCGCCTACTTCGCGGCCACGCCCGCGATCTCGACGAAGTACTTGGGCGCGGCCAGACGCGCCTCCACGGTGGCGCGCGCGGGCGGATTCGCGGGATCCATCCAGGCGTCCCACACGGAGTTCATGTCGTCGAAGTAGCGCATGTCGGCGAGCCAGATGGTGGCGGAGAGGAGCTTGGACTTGCTCGTGCCCGCCCCGGCGAGGAGATCGTCGATCTTCTTCAAGATCTGCTGGGTCTGGCCCTTGACGTCCGCGGAGGGATCGCCGGCGATCTGGCCCGCCAGGTAGACGGTGTCGCCATGCACGACGGCGGCGCTCAGGCGCTTGCCCGGCTGGATGCGCTGGATGCTCACGGGGTTCTCCTCTGGACTGTGCCCCTCACCCTGCCCTCTCCCCCGATGGGGGAGAGGGCAGGGTGAGGGGGAAGGTGATGAGGGGGCGTAGTTGGACTCACGACGGCTTGGCGTAGTTGCTCAGGATGAAGCCGGCGATGCTGTGGCGCGAGGGACGATTGGGGAGCTGATCGCAGGGGAACCAGCGGGCGTCCTCGAGCTCCGCGCGGTCCACGCGCACCTCGCCGCCCGCATAGGCGGCCACGAAGCCCAGCATGATCTGGCTCGGAAACGGCCAGTTCTGGCTGCCCACGTAGCGGATGTCCTTCACGTCGACGCCGACCTCTTCCTTGACCTCGCGGGCCACCGCGCCCTCCAGCGACTCGCCGTTGTCGACGAAGCCCGCCACGAGGGCATAGCGCCCCGGCGCCCACTCCGCCTTGCGCGCGAGGAGGACACGGTCGCCGTCGCGGACGAGAATGATGACGGCGGGATGGAGATGGGGGTAGTGCTCGTAGCGGCAGCGCGGGCAGCGCTTGCCCCATTCTCCCTCGATGCGGGTGGTCGCCTCGCCGCAGCGCGGGCAGAAGCCGCTCGTGGATTGCCACCAGAGCGCCTGCATGGCCATGCCCCCGAGCGACAGCAGGTCGTCGGGCAGCTTCGTGCCGCGCATGGGGACGAGCGTCTCGCGGGCGAGCCCCTCCGGAGGGGCGGCGTCCTTGGGCACGGCGGCCGTGAAGCAGGGCGTGCCGTGGAGTGTCCCGAGCCAGAGCGGCTCCGTCACCGCGGACTCGAGGCCGGCGGGCAGCGCGCCCTCGGGCAGGCGGAAGGCGCCGCCGTCGGGGATGACGAGGAGATCCTGGTCCTGGACGAGCAGCCAGTAGCCCTTGGGCTCCGGAGTGCCGCCGCCGCTCTTGGCGGGCTCGAAGGCCTGGCCCAGTACCTCGCGGTTGAACGGCAGATAGACCGACAGCGGCGTGGTCAGCGGCGCGCCCTCGAGAAGGTCACGGGCGTGAGAGCGCCGGGGCGACGGCGCTCGGCTCCCGATCGAGCGCCTGGAGGGCGGGCATCACCTCGGTGGCGAAGAGGCGCATGTTGCGCGCGGCCTCGGCGGACGGCATGCCGGCATAGGAGAAGACGCCGACGAAGTGGTCGTTGCCCACGCGCCGGCGGATGTCCACGATCCGCTCATAGCATTGCTCGGGAGTGCCCCAGACCTGCAGGTCCACGAAGAAGTCGATGACCTTCTCGTCGCCGTAGGTGTGGATCTTGTCGGTCATCTTCGCGTAGTACTCGTAGCCTTTCGTCTTGGCCATGTGGTCGCCACCGAACTGGTAGTGGTCGAGGACGGTGCGGAAGTAGCCGCCGATCCACCGCCGGGCCTGCTCGCGCGCGCGATCCGGATCCGGATCGCAGAAGGTCCAGCCCGCGGAGACGGGCGGGGGCGGCGCGGTGCCGTTGAGCTGTCGATACTGCTCGTGGTAGTCCTTCAGCTCTTTCGCGACCTCTGGCCACGGCTTCTGCGGGATGATGAGGATGCCCACACCGAGCTCGGCCATGATGCGCGCCGACTCGGGCGACACGGCGGCGGCATACGTGCGGCCCCGGAAGCTCTTGAAGGGCGCGGGACGGATGGCCGCCCGCGGCTGGGAGACGAAGCGGCCGTCGAGCTCGCAGTAGCCGGTCTCGAGCCCCTCCAGGATCATCCGCGCCGATTCCACGAAGCGCTCGCGACTCTCGTCCATGGGTACGCGGAAGCCCTCGAACTCGACCTTGCCCGCTCCGCGGCCGAGCCCGAGGATCATCCGGCCGCCCGAGATGTTGTCGAGCATGGAGATCTGCTCCGCCACGCGCATGGGGTCGTGCCAGGGCAGCACCACGACCATGGAGCCGAGGGCCACGCGCTGCGTCCGCCCCGCCATGTAGGTGAGGAACTGCAGCACGTCGGGGCACATGGTGTAGTCGGTGAAGTGGTGCTCGACGCTCCAGATGGAATCGAAGCCGAGCGGCTCCGCGAGATCAGCGAGACGGAGATCGTCCTGGTAGACGTCGAAGTCCCGGCGGGCTTTGCCCGGATTCTGGAAGACGGCGGCCATGCCCACCCGCATCGGTTGATTCTCCTTTTGGAACGACGAGGCGGGCCAATCTTGCCCCACGCCGGTGCCCCGCGCAACCCTGGGCGCGCCGGGGCCGGCGGATTGACAATGGCGGCCTTTCGACTAGGCTAGAGCGGGCCCGGCCGGAACGGCCGCGTCCGAGCCTGAATCTACCCGGAGGTTTCGCGATGAAGCACCACAAGGTGTACCGAACCGAGCTCAGCCCCGTGAGCTTTCTCCAGCGCAGCGCCTATGTCTTTCCGGGCAAGCCGGCCGTCGTCCACGGCAAGCGCCAGTACACGTACCGGCAATTCGAGGAGCGCGTCAACCGGCTCGCCTCGGCGCTGCGCAAGGCAGGGCTCCAGAAGCACGACCGTGTCGCGTTCATCTGCCCGAACATTCCCGCGATGCTCGAGGCGCACTACGGTGTCCCGCTCGCGGGCGGGGTGCTCGTCGCCATCAACATCCGGCTCTCCTCCGACGAGGTCGGCTACATCCTCAAGCACTCGGGGTCCAAGACGCTCTTCGTGGACGCCGAGTTCGAGCACGTGATCAAGCCGCTGGACCTCACGGGCGTCAGGGTCGTGCGCGTGGACGACACGGGGGCGCCCGGTGATCCCTACGAGGATTTCCTCACCACCGGCGCTCCCGGTCCCGTCGAGCCCGTGCTGGAGGACGAGGAAGAGCTCATCGCCATCAACTACACCTCGGGCACGACGGGGCGGCCCAAGGGGGTGATGTACTCGCACCGCGGCACCTGGTTCAACGCCATGGGCGAGGTCGTCGAGACGGGCATGAACTTCGAGACCAAGTACCTGTGGACCCTGCCCATGTTCCACTGCAACGGCTGGTGCTTCACGTGGGCGGTGACGGCGGTGGCAGGCACGCACGTGTGCCTCCGGCGCGTGGAGTCGGGCCGCATCTGGGAGCTCATCGAGTCCGAGGGCATCACCCACTACAACGGCGCGCCCACCGTGCAGATCGGTGTCATCAACGACCCCAGGGCCCATCGCCTGACGCGCCCGGTCACCGTCACCATCGCGGGGGCGCCGCCGTCGCCCACCCTCCTGGGCAAGCTCAAGGAGCTGAATTTCCGTCCCGTGCACGTCTACGGCCTCACGGAGACGTACGGCCCGCACACCGTCTGCGCCTGGCACAAGGAGTGGGATGCCCTGCCGGCAGACGAGCAGGCCACCCTTGCCGCGCGGCAGGGGCAGGGCTACGCGCTCTTCGACCTCGTCCGGGTGGTGGATGGAGAGATGAACGACGTACCGCGCGATGGCGAGACGCTGGGCGAGGTGATCATGATCGGCAACAACTGCGCCATGGGCTACTTCGATCAGCCCGACGCCACCGCCGAGGCCTTCCGGGGCGGCTGGTTCCACTCGGGCGACATCGGGGTGTGGCACCCCGACGGCTACATCGAGCTGCGGGACCGGAAGAAGGACATCATCATCTCCGGGGGCGAGAACATCTCGACCATCGAGGTGGAGCAGTGCGTGGCCAAGCACCCCGCGGTGATGGAGTGCGCCGTGGTCGCCGTTCCCGACGAGAAGTGGGGCGAGCGGCCCAAGGCCTTCGTCACCCTCAAGCCCGGCCAGAGCGCCAGCGAGAAGGACATCATCGAGTTCTGCAAGCAGCACATCGCCCACTTCAAGGCGCCCGCGGCCATCGAGTTCGGCGATCTCCCCAAGACCTCGACGGGCAAGGTGCAGAAGTTCGTGCTGCGCGACAAGGAGTGGAAGGGCAAGACCAAGCGCATCAACTAACCCCAATCCGAAAATAGATCAGGCGGCGAGGCGGTGGTCGATGGACGCATAGAGGGCCTCGGTCGCAGGGTTGTGGGAGAGGCGTAGGACGTGGCGGCCGCCAATGCGGGTCAGGCGGCCGGCCCGGGTGACGAGCAGGAAGCGCAGGGTGCGCATGCTCCGGATCAGGTACGTATAGGTGCGTTTGCGGGAGCGCGGTTTGGGCACCGCGAGGGTGTCGAGCTGGAAGCTGCGGATGAGATTGTGGGCGAGGATGCTGAGTTGCTGCCAAGCGCTGTTGGCACCGTAGTGGCGCGTCGGGATGACGTCGAGCGCGAACTCCCCCTTGAGTTCGGCGATGGTCTTCTCCTGGGCGCCGCGGCCGCAGATAAAAGCGTACAGGGCGGGCAGATCGAGGGCGAGGTTCGTGGCGACGGCGGCGTACTCGAAGTGGCCGTCGTCGGGGGTGAAGAGATCGAGTTGGAAGTTTTTGGGGCTCTCATGGCCGACGTGCTTGCGGTAGATCATCACGCGGAGCCGGAGCTTCCACTGGGGGATCGACAGGTCATGGAAGAAGCCGGTGACGTGGGGGGCCACGGGCCGCCACCGCTCGCGCTCGGCGGCGAGTTGCTTGAGGGGCAGCCAGTGCCAGTAGCCGACCTTGATAGCATAGGCACAGCCCTGGGCGGCCACCAGTCGCAGCACGTCGCGCTGGAAGAAGGCGGCGTCCATCCGGAACTCCAGGGGGAGGCGGCGGCCAAACGCGGACCGCAGGCCCGTGATCACCTCGCGCAGGAACGCGCCGCTCTGCTTGGAATCGTGCACGTTGCCCGGCCGATTCTTCACGCGCAGGATGTGGCCGGTTTGGGCGACGTGGGCGAGCAGCGGGTAGTAGCTGGGATCCTTGCGATGATGGGGATTGAAGCCGCGGAAGGCCCAGCCCACGGTGGCGCCGGTACGCACCACGGTGCCATCGACGTCGATGGTCAGGCGCGGCAACGCCAGGCGGGTGACGGCATCGATCACGAGGTCGTGGTTGAGCTGGACCAACGGGGCCAGGGTCGTCTGCGTGAACTGGCGGAGCCAGTTGCCGACGGTGCGGGCCGTCGGGATGCGCGCCAATCCGCAGAAGCGGGCGATCAGGGGATCGCCGGCGACATACCGCAAGTGCTCGAGGCGGCGGGCCCCGACGTAGAGCAGCGCCAGGACGAGCAGCGCGAGACGCCCGCCCCCATAGTCGCCGCCCGTAGCGGCACACGCCGCGCGCAGCCGACGCGGCAGGTCATGCTGCCGCAGGTAGCGACGGAGCAGCTCCAGCCCGCTGTACGAGGTCAACTCCTGGTGGACAAACTCGACGGGCAACTTCCCCTTGATCATTCGTCGCAGACTCGCTACGCTCAGACGCATCAGGCCGGCCTCCTGTGTGTGGGGAGTGACATGGGGATGTCCTCTCCCCTTAAGAACGCACAGGAGGCCGTACTGTTTCATCGAATTCTCGATCAGTTCACGCCCCAGTTATTTTCGGATTGGGGTTAGGCCTTTCGCAGGAAGCTCTCGCAGACGCTGGCA
>Ga0137391_10004344_pt1 | contig 10846 bp, 9 predicted proteins | sample 15con2h24BmetaG_FD_101399 | JGI IMG/M metagenome (GOLD analysis project Ga0137391, IMG submission 101399) | Vadose zone soil microbial communities from Angelo Coast Range Reserve, California, USA - 15con2h2.4B metaG | ecosystem: Environmental > Terrestrial > Soil > Vadose zone > Saprolite...
GGCGTGCTGCGCCCGCTCATCGGCGAGCCGATCATCTCGGTGATCATGGTCACCTTCGGTGTCGCGAGCGTGATCCGAGGCTTCCTCAACATGACCTGGGGCAGCGACACGCGCCCGTTCCCGGTGCTGTTCTCCCCGGAGCCGATCCACCTCGGGCCGGTGCCGGTGTCGCCGGTGCATCTGTGGAGCTTCGTGGGCGTGCTCATCCTGCTCGCCGTCTTCTCGGTCTTCTTCAAGTTCTCGCTCACCGGCATGGCGATGCGGGCGACCGCGGACAACCAGCAGGTTGCCCAGTCCCTCGGGGTGAGCGTCAAGCGGATCTTCGCGCTGTCGTGGTGCATCGCCACCGTGGTGTCGACGTTGGCTGGGATCATCCTCGGGAGCGTCCGAGGTGGGGTGGACTTCTCGCTCGCCGATCTGGGCCTGAAGGTGTTCCCGGTGGTGATCCTGGGCGGGCTCGACAGCGTGGCGGGCGCGATCATCGGCGGCGTGCTGATCGGCGTGCTCGAGAACCTCTCGGGCGGGTACCTCGATCCGCTCCTGGGCGGCGGGGTCAAGGAGGTGGCGCCGTTCGTGGCCCTCGTGGTGATCCTGATGCTGCGCCCCTACGGCCTCTTCGGCAAGGTCGAGATCGAGCGCGTCTGATGCAGTGCGGCGGGTTCCGGACCAGCTATCGCTCGGACGAGCGCATCTTCGACACGGTGGCGCCGATCATCGGCGTGCTGCTGCTGATCGGGGCCCTCGCCCTCGCGCCCCGGTTCGGGACCACCTACTGGCTCGACGTGCTGAACCGGATCGGCATCGCGATCATCGGAGCGCTCGGGCTCAACATCCTCGTGGGCTACACCGGGCAGATCTCGATCGGGCACGCCGCGTTCCTGGCGGTCGGCGCCTATTCCACCGCGATCCTCGAGGTCAACGCGGGGCTGCCGTTCTACCTCTCTATCCCGCTGGCCGCGCTGGTCACCTCGGGGTTCGGCCTCGTCTTCGGCATCCCGTCCCTGCGGCTGAAGGGCCTCTACCTGGCCATCGCCACGCTCGCCGCGCACTTCATCACCACCTACGGCATCGTCCACTGGGAGAGCATGACGAAGGGCGTGCTGGGGTTCATGGTCCCCCCCGCCACCGTGTTCGGGCTGCCGCTCGACTCGGACGCGCGGGTCTTCTACCTCATCTTTGCGCTGGTGATCCCGGCGACTTTCTTTGCCAAGAACCTGTTCCGGACCAGGGTGGGACGGGCGTTCATCGCGATCCGGGACCGCGACGTGGCCGCCGGGGTCATGGGCGTCAGCCTGTATCGCTACAAGCTGCTCGCCTTCGTGATCAGCTCGTTCTACGCGGGCGTGGCCGGAGGCCTGATGGCCCACCATTCGAAGATCTTGTTCCCCGACTCGTTCACGCTCCTGGTGGCCATCGACTACCTCGCCATGGTCATCATCGGAGGCCTGGGCAGCATCCTGGGCGCCATCTTCGGGGCGATCTTCATGACCCTGCTGCCGGAGGTGCTCAAGCTCGGCGCGACGTCGCTGACCGGGGTATACCCGAACGCGTTCGGCCTCATCGCCTCGTCGCGGGACATCGTCTTCGGCCTCGCCGTCATCCTGTTCCTGATGTACGAGCCCCAGGGCCTCGCCCGCATCTGGCTGCGGGTCCGGAGCTACTGGAAGCTCTGGCCGTATGCCTACTGAGCCACGCCACTCACCGCTCCGAAGGAGGGCGCTATGAGCCACGCACGCGACCTGCTCGTCCGGTTCCTCCTCATCGGCCTGTTCGTCGTCGGCCTCGGCGTCCCGCCGGGTGCGGCGCAGGGGGTCATCAAGATCGGCAACCTCGTGGATCTCACCGGCCCCACCTCCGACCAGGGCAAGGACATCGCCCAGGGTCGGATCGACGCCGTCCAGTACTTCAACGAGCGGGGCGGCGTCAACGGCAAGAAGATCGAGCTGATCAGCGTGGAGTACGGGTTCCAGCCGCCCCGCGCGGTGGCGGCCTACAAGCGGTTCGTGGAGGACGACAAGGTGGTGATGGTCCTGGGCTACGGGACGCCGGATACCGAGGCCCTGCGCCCCTACATCACCAAGGACAAGATCCCGTATCTCTCCGGCTCCTACTCCGGGCACCTCACCGATCCGCGCCAGACCCCGTACAACTTCCCGGGCGGCATCGACTACACGAGCCAGATCCGCATCTTCCTGAACTACGTGAAGGAGACCTGGACCGACACGAGCCGCAAGCCGCGGGTCGCCTTCATCTACGCCGACAACGCCTACGGCCGGGCGCCCGTCGAGGCGGGTCGCCTCTACGCCAAGGAGATCGGCGTGGACCTGGTGGACGAGGAGATCATCCCCACCGTCCTGACCGACGCGACCTCGCAGCTGTTGACGATGAAGAAGAAGGATCCGGACTACGCGTACATCAACACGAACACCCAGTGGGTCCCGGTCGTGCTGAAGGACTCCTACAAGCTCGGTCTCAAGACGAAGTACGTCGTGAACAACTACGGGATCGACGAGCGGACGCCGAAGCTGGCCGCCGAGGCGGCCGAAGGCGTGATGGGCATCCAGGACGTGGCGTACTGGGGCGAGAACGTGCCGGGCATGAAGATCCTGATGGATTTCCACCAGAAACACCACGGCAGCGACACCCATGCCTCGCCCTACATGCGCGGGTGGCTCTGGGTGATCATGTCGGTCGAGGCGATCAAGCGGGCCGGGGACAACCCGACCGGGGAGTCGATCAAGAAGGCGCTGGAGAGCTTCAAGGAGTTCGACACCTGGGGGCTCACCCCGCCGTTCACCTACACCAACGAGGACCACCGCCCCACCAACCGGGCGCGGCTGGTGATGGTCAAGGGCGGCAAGATCGTGCAGCTCAAGGAGGTCTCGGTCGATCGCGACATGAAGTGGATCGGGAAGTAGATGCTGCGATTGAACAACGTCCAGGTCATCTACAGCGAGGTCATCCTCGTCCTGAAAGGGCTGTCGCTCGACGTCGAGGAGGGCAAGATCGTCGCCCTCCTGGGCGCCAACGGGGCGGGCAAGACGACGACGCTGAAGGCGATCTCGGGCCTGCTGAAGACCGAAGGCGGAGCGGTCACCGACGGCAGCATCGAGTTCATGGGCCAGCGGATCGACGGACGCGACCCCGAGGCGATCTGCCGCCTCGGGGTCGTGCAGGTCATGGAGGGGCGCAAGGTCCTGGAGAGCATGACGGTGGAGGAGAACCTGAGGATCGGCGGCTACTCGCGGCGGGACCCGGATGGGGTCCGCCGCGACATGCAGCTGATCTACGACTACTTCCCCCGGCTGGTGGAGCGGCGGGCGCAGCTCGCCGGCTACCTGTCGGGGGGCGAACAGCAGATGCTGGTGATCGGGCGCGCCCTGATGGCCAAGCCGCGCCTGCTGCTTCTGGACGAGCCGTCGCTCGGTCTGGCGCCGCTGCTGGTGCGCGAGATCTTCGCGATCATCCAGAAGATCAACCGCGAGCGTGGGACGACGTTCCTGCTCGTCGAGCAGAACGCCCAGATCGCGCTCGGCATCGCCGACTACGGCTACATCATGGAGAACGGCCGGATCGTCTTCGACGGTCCGGCCGACAAGCTGCGGGGCAACGACGATGTCCGGGAGTTCTACCTCGGGCTCAGCGGGGCGGGCCGCCGGAAGAGCTTCCGAGAGGTGAAGTTCTACAAGCGCCGCAAGCGCTGGGCGTTCTAGTCCAGCCAGTCTTCCTCCTTGAGCTTCCGCGGCAGGTAGGTCTTGGTCAGGTAGCGGAAGTCCTTGTTGGCGAGCGCGTCGAGCTCGTACTTGAGGCCGGACGCGAGCATCCGCTTGATCTCTTCCTGCCAGGGCTTCTTCTGGAGCCAGCGGTACTTGAGCAGCTCCTTGGCGCGGCTGATGTCCTTGTCGTTGAGCTTGATGCCCACGTTGCGGGGGAGGCCGTAGCGGTCGGGGTCGGCGCTGGAGAGGCCGATGAACTTGGCCTTGGGAATGGCCATCCGCTCGCTCTCGAACGCGAGGTTGATCGAGCCCTGCTTGACGACCGAGTAGATGTAGTAGCCCCAGGGGTCGTTGTCCACGAGGACGTACACCGGGATCTTGTATTCCTCGTGCAGGCGACGCGCCAGGCGCCGGACGCCGCGGGGCGGCTGGCCGTTGCCGGTGAGCAGCACGCAGTTGTAGCGGCGCCAGAACTTGTCCTCCGAGAGGCGGTTCCACTGGGTGCCCTTCTCGACGAGCAGGACGAAGTCGGCGGTGCAGCGGCGGATCTCGATGAAGTCGGGCTCGACGATGGACGGCACCGAATAGCCGCCCTTGCCGAGGCGCGCGCAGTCCACCCGGTCACCGTCGTCGCCGAACACGACGGGCCCCACGATGCTGCCCGCGTTCTCGGCGCGCACGTGGAGCTCTTCGCGCAGCGCGGCCAGCGAGACTTCGAGGTCCTCGATCAGCGGGTCGGATTCGTTCTGGTTGTCGAACGTGTTCTCGTTCGAGTCCTTCATGGTGTGCTTGGTGCGGTAGTAGATCTCGCGCAGCGACGTCGTGAGGTCGGCCCGCTGCAGCTCGGACAGGGCGTCGGCCACCAGGACCGTCTGCATGAACTTCTTCGCCATGCTCACGTTGAAGAACGTGCGCTCCTGCTTGCGCTTGCCCATCTCGATGATGCCGCGCTTCTCGTTGAAGTTGACGTTGGCGAGGCTGCGGATGGGGATGGACAGCGTGGGGTCCTTGCTCCGATCGGCGGCCGTGATCACCGCGTCCGCCACGCTGATGAGCTTCTTCTCGACGGCTCCGATCTTCTTCGCCTTTGCTTGCGCCATGGGTCGCTACCTCTTCCTGCGCTTTGGCGCCTTGGTCTTGGGCTTCGCCGCCTTGGTCGGCCGGGCCCGGCGGGGCGGCCGGGCGGAGCGGGTCGGCTTGGCCTTGTCCTTGGCCTTCCGTCGCGCGGCCGCGGGCTTGGTCTTGTCCAGCCGGGCCTCTTCGGGCGGCGCGACCGCGCTCCCCTCGTCCCCGGGCAATACCGGCGCCTCCCCTTCCGGCCCGTCGGCGGTGACGATGATCGAGTGGGGGAGGCCTTCCGGACCGCCCTCGTGGCCCAGGATCGCGTCGGTCCGGGGACCGCCGGTGCGCTTCAGGGCGATCTTCTGGAGCTGCATCTTGAGCTTTTCTTTGGCCAGCTTACCGCCCTTCAGCCGGCCGCAGGCCTCGACGACCTCCTCGATGTACAGCTCGAAGATGTTGCGCCGGCGGAACTCGCTCTTGGCCCGCTCGCGCCGCCGCAGGAACATGCCGAGCCGGCGCCCGCACTCCTGCAGCGCGAGCTTGATCTCCTTCCGGATCTCGTCGTAGTCGGCGATCGCTTCCTTGGACTCGCTGGTGAACGGCACCCAGACCGAGCCCATGTGGACGAACACCACCATGGGGCCGGCCGGGAGCGCGCCCCGGGACTGGGCCACCCCGTAGTTGCGCCAGGCGGTCTCGAGCACCGCCTTGAAGGTCGCGCAGGCCGACTGCTGGTAGAGCAGGGGGACGCGATTGGCGTACCGAATGACCCGGGCCAGCTCGTTGTCGTCCTCCCGCTGCTCGCCTTCCGCGAGCGGGACCGCGGCCGCGTCCGGGGTGACCGCCACCTGGTCCGGACCCTTCCCGTACGCCAAGCCCGCTTCAATGATGAACGGGTTGCCGCGGTACACGGCGGCCGGCCGGGTCACCGCGGTGTAGAACTCGCCCTTGATCTGCTTGTAGAGACCGTGGAGGATCGCCTTCTCGCCGATGGGCGAGATGCAGTTCGAGGGCGGCGCCATGATCTTGGTCGCCTGGATGGCCTTGTAGAGGGCCTCGGCGGCGGCGCCGTGGACATTGCGCGGCCTCGCGTTCCCCGAGAGCTTGGCCGTCCGGCAGATCTCCTGGGCGACGGCGGTGGAGACCCGGCTGAAATCGCCGGCGAGAAACCCCGCGAGCGAATGGCTCCGGGTGTCGTGGAGCATCCGGAGGAGCACGCCGAACTCGATGCCGTAGGGATGCGGCTTGATCTCCCGGGGCTGCGGCGGCAGCTCCTGGATCGTCCGCGGGTAGTGCCGGGTCTCCCCCTCCGGCGCATGGTAGACGAGCGTCACGTGCGGATTGGCGATGGCCACCTGCTCGAGGAACTCGTCCACCGAGGCGCGGCCTTTCTGGTAGCGTCCCTCGATCTCGAGCGTCACCTGCGTGCCCCGCGGGTGGTCCCAGTCGATCTTCTTGCTCTCGAAGATCCTCGGCTCGTTCTTCTTGGTGTCGATCTGGACTTCGAAGTAGTGCGTCGCGGCCCGCGCCCCGGTGCTCGAAGTGATCTGCACCGGCTTGCCGGTCGTGAGCTGGGCGTACATGCCGGCCGCGGAGATGCCGATCCCTTGCTGGCCGCGGCTCATGCGCAGCCGGTGGAACTTCGAGCCGTAGAGGAGCTTCGCGAAGATCGGCGGGATCTGCTGGCGGACGATGCCGGGCCCGTTGTCGATGACCGTGACCCGGAAGCGGGTCGCCTGGCTGGCCGGCGGCGCCGGCTCGCCGTTCGCGGCGACCTCCAGCGTGACGACGACCTCGGGCAGGATGCCGGCCTCCTCGGCGGCGTCGAGCGCGTTGTCCACCGCTTCCTTGACGCAGGTCAGGAGGGCTTTTCGCGGATTGTCGAAGCCGAGCAGGTGGCGGTTCTTGGTGAAGAACTCGGAGACCGAGATCTCCCGCTGGCGGGCGCCCATCTCGGCGGCAGACGCGGCCGCCTTCGGCTCGGTGGTCGGGGGCTTGGCCAGCACGGTGGACATTCCCCTCTTTGATATCAAACCCCGTGCTCGCGGGCGCTCTTTTATAATCAGGCCCGCGTATACGATCCAGAGGAGGGTCACATGGCCAGCGTGATCGTGAGAGGCGGCGCCACCGGGTTCGCCCAGGAGATCGAGGCGGGCCGTCATCGTCTCGTCGCGGATGAGCCGGTGGAGGCGGGCGGGACGGACGCGGGCGCCTCGCCCTATGACCTGCTGCTGGCCGCGCTGGGGGCCTGCACCTCCATGACGATCTCCATGTACGCGCGGCGCAAGCAGTGGCCGCTCGAGCGGGTCACGGTGCGGCTGCAGCACGCGAAGATCCACGCTCAGGACTGCGCGGAGTGCGAGACGAAGGAGGGCATGCTCGATCGCATCGAGCGGGAGATCAGCCTGACCGGCCCGCTCAGCGCCGAGCAGCGGGAGCGGCTGCTCGAGATCGCCAACCGCTGCCCGGTGCACCGCACCCTCGTCTCCGAGATCGACATCCGCACGCGGCTGCTCTGACCCGGCGGTGCCGCCCGCCGCCCGCGCCTTTCCCTGGTACCTGGCCGGGGTCAGCTCGTGGTTCGCGAGCTCCGGGATGCAGACCATCGTGTTCCCGTGGCTCGTCACCGTGGTCCTTCACGAGCCGGCCGCGCGGGTCGGCATCGCCCAGATGTCGCTCATGGCGCCGTCGATCTTCCTGATGCTGCTTGGCGGGGCGGTCGCCGACCGCGCGGATTGCCGCCGGCTGCTGGTGCGGGGGCATCTCGTGGCCGCCCTGCCACCCCTCCTGCTGGGCGTGGTCATCGCGCGGGGCGGGCTGGCCTACAGCGGCCTGATCGCCTACGCGCTCGCGGTCGGCACCGCGGGCGCCTTCGTCATGCCAGCGCGCGACGCGATGCTGACGCGCGTGGCGGCGGGTGGGCTCGGGCGCGCGGTGGCGGTGATGACCGCCACCCAGTTCGCGGCGCAGCTCGCGGGGATCGGGGTGGGGGGCAGCGCCGGCGCGATCGGGGCGCCCGCGCTCTTGCTCCTGCAGGCGGCGGTGCTGGCGTTCGGGGGCATCGCGGCGCTGCGGCTGCCCGCGGCGCCCCCGGTCGCCGGGGCCGCGGCCCAGAGCCGGCTGCGCGCCATGCGCGATGGACTGCGGGCCGCCGCCGAGTCGCCGATCCTGGTCCCCGTGCTGATCGCGAACCTGGCGGTGGGCGTGCTCTACGTGGGCGCCTTCCTCGTGATCCTGCCGCTGATCGTGCGCGATGTCTACGGTGGGGATTCGGCTCAGCTCTCCCTCGTGAGCCTGGGTTTCTGGGGCGGCACCATCGGGTCGACCCTCGTTCAAATTCGCTTGGGGGCCCTGCGGCGTCCGGGCCGGGCCATCGTGCTCGCCCTCTTCCTCGGGGCCGGCGTGCTCGCGGCCATGGCGTGGCCGGGCTCGTTCCCGGCCTTCGTGGCGCTCTGCCTGGTCTGGGGCCTGGGAGCCGGTGTGGTGATGACCCAGGCGCGGACGCTGGTGCAGTCGGCGGCGCCCGAGACGCACCGCGCGCGGATCCTCTCGCTCTTCCAGCTCGGCTTGATGGGTGGGGCGCCGGTCGGCGCCCTGCTGATCGGCTATCTGGCCGCGCTCACCGGGCCGCGCGGCGCGGCGGTCTATCCCGCCGGGTGCATGTTACTGGTGCTGGCCGGGCTGCTGCTGCGCTCCCGCCTCTGGCAGCAGGGCGGGGCGCGATGAGGCGGGATCAGCGCATCTCGTAGAGGTAGAGGTAGAGCGGGAGCTTCGGCTCGGCGCTGAGCAGCTCGCCGCCCGAGGCGGGGCGCGGCAGCTCGGCGCCCACCCGCTCCTGCATCCGGACCACGAGGTCGCGGTAGGACGAGCCCCGGATCACCCGATCGAACTGCGCCCGGTAGTTCGTGATCAGGCTGACGCCGTCGATCGTGATGTCTCGCACCAGCCAGCGATTGCCCTGGTAGACCATCCAGTGGTCGAGGCGAATCTGCCGCCCGCCCCGGCCCACGATGGCGGTGCGCACCCCCGCCCGGTCCCGCTCCACCGACTCGCCCAGGTAGTACACGGTGATCCCGTTGCCATCGATCTCGGCCACCGCCGCGAGCCAGTAGACGAAGCCGCGCTGGACGAAGCCGGAGAAGATGGACGTGAACTCCCGCTGCTCGACCGCGGTGCGCGCCTTCCACTCCGGTCCGAGCACGTCCTCCGAGGCGCCGCGGAAGTCGAAGACCTTGCTGAACAGTGCGCGGATCGCGACGAGGCGCTCGAGCGGCCGATCCTCCATCGCCGGGTCGGCGATGATCTGGTTGGCCTGGGTGAACGTGGCCTGCAGCGTGGTGGTAGGCGCCCCGGCCTCGGCGCCGGTGACGAGGAGCCAGCCGAGCGCGGCGAGGGCAAGGAATGCACGGATAAGCATGACTCCGATCCGTGCATCGCCTGTGCCACCGGGGGAGCGTGGTCACGCGCCCCCAAGCAGGGGATTGAAGGCAGGATTGCCGGGTTGACGGCGCCCGGCGACGCTCAGGCGTGGACGATTGCCGTCAGAGCGTCAGCCGCCTTTCAGTCGTGGATCGAGCAGATCGCGCAGCGCATCGCCCAGCATGTTGAAGCCGAAGACGGCGAGCGAGAGCGCCACCGCCGGCCAGATCGCGAGCCACGGCGCCCGGTACATGTGGTCGAGGCCGGCCAGCGAGAGCATGCCGCCCCAGGTCGGATAGGGCGGCGGCACGCCCAGGCCCAGGAACGAGAGGCTCGCCTCGGTCAGGATTACCGTCGACAGGCCGGTGGTCGCGACCACGATGATGGTCGGCATGACGTTCGGCAGGATGTGGGTCAGCGTCGTGCGCACGTGGCCGGCGCCGAGGGCGCGCGCGCTCTCGACGAAGGTGTGCTCCTTGACCAGCATCGCCACGCCGCGGACCACGCGCGAGTTCTGGATGCCGAAGGCCACGCCGAGCACGATCGTGATGTTCCAGACGCTGGGGCCGAGCAGCGACATGATGGACAGGAGCAGCAGGAGCGGCGGGAACGCCATCCAGGCGTCCACCCCGCGCTGCACGAGTAGATCGAAGCGCCCGCCCAGGTAGCCCGAGACCATGCCGATCAGGGTGGCGAGGACACTGCCGATGGCGATGGCCCCGAAGCCCACGTAGAGCGAGATGCGCGCGCCGTAGATGAGGCGGGTCAGGAGGTCGCGGCCGAGCTCGTCGGTGCCGAGCCAGTGCGCCGCGCTCGTGGCGATGAAGCGCTCGCGGAGGCTCGTCTGGGCAAAGCCGTAGGGCGCGATCCAGTCGGCCAGCACCGCCGCCACCAGCATCACCACCACGATCACCGCGCCGATCGTGCCAAGGGGCTTACCCACGAGCATCCGCACCCACACGTCCACCCACCACGGGCGCGTCGCGCCCAGCATTCGCGCTTCGAGCGCCGGCTTTGCCGGCGCAATCATGGGGGAGGCATCGGAGGGGGCCGTCGAGGCCCCCTCCGACTTAGTAGCGGATCCGCGGATCGAGGAAGGCATAGGAGAGGTCGATCAACAGGTTGAGACCGACCACGAGGGCGGCGATGATCAGGTTCACGGACTGGACGACCGGATAGTCGAGGCGGGTCAGGGCCTCGAAGAAGAAGAGCCCGACCCCGGGCAGGCGGAAGATGGACTCGATGATCACCGAGCCGCCGATGTAGAGCGGCATCTGCAGCCCGATCAGGCTGATCACCGGGATCATCGCGTTCTTGAGCGCGTGGCGCAGGATGATGGGCCGCTCCGCGAGCCCCTTGGACCACGCGGTGCGGATATAGTCCTGGCGCAGCACGTCGAGCAGCGCCGAGCGCATGATGCGCATCACCGGGCCCGCCCGCGTCACTCCGAACACGAAGGCGGGCACGAGCATGATCTTGAGGTTCTCGAGGGGATCGGTGGTGAAGGGGACGTAGCTCCAGACCGACGTCCACTTGAACCAGATGGAGGGCAGCACCACCACCAGCACCGCCAAGCCGAAGTACGGGACCGACAGGGCCAGGATGGCCAGGATCCGGCCCACGTAGTCGGAGACGGAGTCCTGGCGCAC
>Ga0137391_10004347_pt1 | contig 10843 bp, 10 predicted proteins | sample 15con2h24BmetaG_FD_101399 | JGI IMG/M metagenome (GOLD analysis project Ga0137391, IMG submission 101399) | Vadose zone soil microbial communities from Angelo Coast Range Reserve, California, USA - 15con2h2.4B metaG | ecosystem: Environmental > Terrestrial > Soil > Vadose zone > Saprolite...
AGGAGATCGCGCAGGCGCAGAACCGGGTGAAGCTGGTCAGCCTCACCGTGATCGCCGGCACCATGGGTCCACAGTCGGCGACCGCGACGCTCGACATCGACGGCCGCCACCACACCGTGCAGTCGACCGGCAACGGGCCCGTCGATGCGACCTTCAACGCCATCAAGGCGCTCATCCCGCACGAGGCCGTGCTCGAGCTTTTCCAGGTGCACGCGGTCACCCAGGGCACCGACGCGCAGGCCGAGGTCTCGGTGCGGCTCGCCGAGAACGGCCGGTCGGTGACCGCCAAGGGCGCCGATCCGGACACGCTGGTCGCCTCGGCCAAGGCCTATCTCGGCGCGCTCAACAAGCTCATGTCGCGGCGCCAGAAAGGCCAGCCGGAAGCCGTGGTCGCCGAGCGCCGGCTCCACTCGACCGACGTCGGCTGAGGCCGCCCGCGGTTGCGGTCTTCGGCCCGGCTGCGACCGGATCGGGCCGCGCCGGCACGGCGCGGCCCTTTGCCTCGCTTGGCGAGCGCCTTTGAGTGCAATGCAGCATGGCGGCCGCCGGCCGCCCGCAATCGTGCGCCAAATCCCTTTGCGCGCAGGCGAATTTTCATCGACCGGGACGGCCGATCCGCTTCGCCGTGGTCCGCCCCTGAAATTGTCCGACGGCCATTGGTGTTTGATCAATCGCAAGAGAAGCGGCTACAAGCAGTCATACGATACTCGACTGCCAAACAGCGAGAGGAAACGTCCGATGCGCAAATGGGTTCTGGTCGCGGCTTCGGTCGCGGCGCTGGCTTGGCCGGGCGCCGCCCTGGCCCAGCAGCCGATCGTCCTCAAGTTCAGCCACGTCGTCGCGCCCGACACGCCGAAAGGCAAGGGCTCGGAAAAGTTCAGGGAGCTCGCCGAGAAGTACACCGCCGGCAAGGTGAAGGTCGAGGTCTACCCCAACTCGACCCTCTACAAGGACAAGGAGGAGCTCGAGGCGATGCAGCTCGGCGCGGTGCAGATGCTCGCGCCCTCGAACTCCAAGTTCGGCCCGATCGGCGTCAGGGAATTCGAGGTCTTCGATCTCCCCTACATCCTGCCCAACAAGACGGCGCTGCGCAAAGTGACCGACGGCCCGCTCGGCAAGCGGCTGCTCAAGCTGCTCGAGCCCAAGGGCATGGTCGGGCTCGGCTACTGGGACAACGGCTTCAAGCTCATGAGCGCCAACAAGCCGCTGCGCGTGCCGGAGGATTACAAAGGCCTGAAGTTCCGCATCCAGTCGTCGAAGGTGCTGGAGGCGCAATTCCGCGCGCTCGGGGCGATCCCGCAAGTGATGGCGTTCTCCGAGGTGTACCAGGCGCTGCAAACCGGCGTCGTCGACGGTCAGGAGAACACGCCGTCGAACATGTATACCCAGAAGATGCACGAGGTGCAGAAGTTCACCACGCTGACCAACCACGGCTACATCGGCTACGTCGTGGCCGTGAACAAGAAGTTCTGGGACGGGCTGCCCGCCGACGTCCGCGGCGAGCTCGAGAAGGCGATGGCGGAGGCGACGACCTACGCCAACCAGATCTCCGAGAAAGAGAACGACGAGGCGCTCGAGGACATGAAGAAGGCGGGCAAGACCACGCTGATCGTTCCGACCGAGGCCGAGACCGCCGCCATGCACAAGGCCATGGAGCCGCTCTTCAAGGACATGGCGAGCCGCGTGGGCAAGAGCACGCTCGACGAGTTCATCAAGGAAACGCAGGGCGTCAGCAACTGAGGACCAAGAGCCCCGTTGGCGGCATCGGGGCTTTCGCATCGCTTCCAGAGGGTTGGGGCTTAAGATCGACGATGCGGGCGCCGGCGCCGGGCTTTCGCTCCGGCCGGCTCGCTCGTGACATTGGCTCCCCCTGAGCGCACGAGGCAGGGGTGATACTGCGCATTCTCGATCGGCTCGAGGAGACGCTAATCGCGACCCTCATCGCGGCCGCGACGATCCTGATCTTCGCCGCGGTCGTGCAACGCTACGCGGTCGGCTTCGCGCTGCTCTATCCGTTTTTCTATCACATCGACCTGTCGTGGGCGCAGGAGCTGTGCGTCTACATGTTCGTGTGGATGGCCAAGTTCGGCGCCGCCTACGGCGTGCGCACCGGCATTCACGTCGGCGTCGACGTGGTGGTCAACCTGATCGAGCCGGCAAAGCGGCGATACGTGATCCTGTTCGGTCTCCTGTGCGGCGCCTTCTTCACCGCGGTCGTCGGCACGATGGGGGCCCTCTTCGTCTACGATCTCAGCGGCACCGATCAGGTCTCCCCCGACATGGAGCTGCCGCGCTGGATCGTGTTCCTGTGCGTGCCGCTCGGCTCGTATCTGATGTGCTTCCGCTTCCTGCAGGTGGCCTTCGCCTTCTGGCGCACCGGCGAGCTGCCGCATCATGATCCCGGCCACGTCGAAGGCGTCATCGAGAGCCCGCAGGTCGCCAAGGAGATGGCGCGATGAACAGCGCCTTCATCTTCGGGCTGCTGATCGCGCTGATGCTGACCGGCATGCCGATCTCGATCGCGCTCGGCCTCACCGTGCTCACGTTCCTGTTCGTGATGACGCAGGTGCCGATCGAGGCGGTGGCGCTCAAGCTGTTCACCGGGATCGAGAGCTTCGAGATCATGGCGATCCCGTTCTTCATCCTGGCCGGCAATTTTCTGACCCACGGCGGCGTGGCGCAGCGCATGATCCGCTTCGCCAGCTCCATGATCGGGCATTGGTACGGCGGTCTCGGGCTCGCCGGCGTCATGGCTTGCGCCCTGTTCGCGGCGGTGTCCGGTTCCTCGCCGGCGACCGTGGTCGCCATCGGCTCGATCATCCTGCCCGCCATGGTGCGCCACGGCTTTCCCAAGCGCTTCGGCGCCGGCGTCATCGCGACCTCGGGCGCGCTCGGCATCCTGATCCCGCCCTCGATCGTGATGGTGCTGTTCGCGGTCGCGACCGGCGGCAGCGTGGCGCTCGACCCGGCCGGCCGGCGCGTGCTGTCGGCGTCGGTCGGCCAGCTGTTCATGGCCGGCGTCGTGCCGGGACTGATCCTCGCCACCATGCTGGGGATGACCACGTTCTACCGGGCATGGAGGAACGACTATCCGCGCATGCCGAGGGCGGGGTGGGGCGAGCGCATCCGCGCGTTCCGCGACTCGATCTGGGGGCTGCTGCTCATCGTCATCGTGCTCGGCGGCATCTACGCCGGCATGTTCACGCCCACGGAAGCCGCCGCGGTGAGCGCCGTCTACGCCTTCGTCATCGCGGTCTTCGTCTATCGCGACATGAAGCTCGTGGACGTGCCGAAAGTGTTGCTCGCCTCCGCCAACATGAGCGCGATGATCCTCTACATCATCACCAACGCGGTGCTGTTCTCGTTCCTGATGACGCACGAGCAGATCCCGCAGGCGATGACGAGCTGGATCACCGGCAGCGGCATCACTTGGATCGAGTTCCTGCTGTTCGTGAATCTGCTGCTGCTGCTCGCCGGCAACGTCATGGAGCCGTCGTCGATCGTGCTGATCACCGCGCCGATCCTGTTCCCGGTGGCGGTGGGCCTGGGCATCCATCCGATCCATCTCGGCATCCTGATGACCGTGAACATGGAGGTCGGGCTGTGCCATCCGCCGGTCGGATTGAACCTTTACGTCGCGTCGGGCATCGCCCGGATGGGCATCACCGAGCTGACCATCGCAACTTGGCCGTGGCTCGTCACCATGCTGATCTTCCTGGTGCTGGTGACCTATTGCCCGGACCTGTCGCTCTGGCTTCCGCGCCTGCTCGGGATGCTGTGACTGCAGGTCCTGCGGCCGGATACCGGTTCCATCTTGGCCGGGCCCGATCTCGACCGGGCGGGCGCATTAATCATAAGAACAATTGGCGCCGGGCAGCAGATGAATTGATGTACAGGAACATGACAAGACTGTAATCTTGCGGTCGCGAAGTCGTTATCTAACAGAACTTTAACTTGATACGCGGTTCCACTCGGTTTGTACTACGATCAATCAATCGGAGTGGAGGAAAGCCATGTGGAAAGCCATCGTCGCGGGGACCGCGGCGCTCGCGATCGCCGGCACGTCGCTCGTCTATGCCCAGCAGCAACGCGGGCGCGAGGGCGGGGAGCGCTGGCGCCCGAGCACCGAGGACATGAGGGCATTCGGCGAGGCGCGACTGGCGGCACTCAAGGCCGGCCTGACGCTGACGCCGGAGCAGGAAAAGAGCTGGCCGGCCTTCGAGCAGGCGGCGCGCGAGCTCGGCAAGCTGCGACTCGACCGCATGGCGGCAATGCGCAACTCGCCGCCCGGCAGCGACCCCGCCGAGCGCCTGCGGCAGCGTGCCACAGCCATGTCGGAGACCAGCACGGCCTTGAAGAAACTGGCGGACGCCACCGATCCGTTGTACAAGGGCCTCGACGAGAACCAGAAGCGCCGATTTGCGTTATTGAGTCGGCTGACCGGGCCCGGCCGGGAACATTTCCGCTGGCGTGACGGGGAGCGTCACTGGGGTCCGCGCCATACCGATGGCGGCCCGGCGGACATGGAACGCACTGGCGAACAACGCCTGTGACCACTATTTAAATGGCCTAGCGCCGGCGGTCGCACTCCCAGCCCCCCGACACGATCGCCGACGTACGGGAGCCGCCGGGTCCCCACCCGGCGGCTTTCCTTTTGGGGAATGTTCCGCGCCGCGCGCCCGGTCGCTGCCGGCGGTTCCCTGGACAGCGCGGGAACCCTTTGGTACAGGACCCGCCTTCCCAGCGATCGACCGCAGCGGTGGTCTCGGGCGCATAGCTCAGTTGGTAGAGCAGCTGACTCTTAATCAGCGGGTCCCAGGTTCGAGCCCTGGTGCGCCCACCAAGGGGTTCGCGCGGAAGCAAGCGATCGGGCGCTGGGTAGACTCCTGTGCTGGACGTCTGTGTGCTATGCCGTGCTCATGACCAGAGATGAGCTGAAAACGATTGTCGATCGCGTGCTGACTTGGCCGCCCGAGCGGCAGGAAGATGCTGCGCGCGTATTGAGCGAGATGGAAAGGCAGGATCACAGCGGGCTCCGGCTCACTGAAGAACAGGCCGCCGAAGTGCGGCAGCGACTCGCGGCTCCGAGCGAACAGAGAATCCCTGCGGAAGAAGTATTCCGCCGGTTCCGCTCGACCGACAGATGAAAATTACCTTCGAGCCCGCAGCCCGCGATGAGCTCGACTATATTTTCAGATGGATCGCGAGGGATAATCCGCGTGCTGCGAGCGAGATAGTCGCGCGCATTGAGCAAAGGTCATGCGATTGGCGGCGCCGAACCTTGCACACATGGGGCGCCCCGGCTTTGTCGAAGGCACGCGCGAGCTGATCGAATATCCCTACATTATTGTTTACAGAGTCGACGATGACCGGCGGGAGGTTATTGTCGTGTCGATTGTGCACGGCGCGCAAGATCGGAAGTCCGGCAGGGAGTAGACGGCGATCCGCCGCGCCTCGTCCATGCGGGCACCGGGGCTTGCGCTGCCTCGGTCCGGGTGCTCGCGCGTCCAAGGAGGCGATCAGCCTTTTTCAGAGCCCAGCGCCGGCGGATGTGATATCCCACCGTTGCTCGAAATTCGAGCCGCGGGTTCGAGATGACCACGAACGCCGACAATCATTCGAAGATTCCATCTGCCGGGAGGGCGGGATCGGGGCAGATCGGCATGTTGGCCGCCGTTTCGATCGGCATCGGCGGAATGGTCGGGGCCGGCATTTTTTCGATCCTGGGCGTCGTGGCGCACGCAGCCGGCAATGCGATGTGGCTCGCCTTTGCCATCGGCGGCGTCGTCGCTCTTCTCTCCACCTACTCGTATGCCAAGCTCGGCGCGACATTTCCCTCGGCCGGCGGCGCGGTGCATTTCCTGGTCAAGAGCTTCGGCGACGGCGTCCTGGCCGGCGGGCTCAATCTGTTCATGTGGGCGAGCTACATCATCTCGCTTGCGCTGTATGCCGCCGCCTTCGGCAGCTACGCCGCGACCTTCGTGACCACCGCGCCTTCGCCCGTGCTGGTGAAGTCCTTGGCCGTCGCCTCCGTCCTGTTGCTGACGGCGGTCAATGCCTTCGGCGCCAAGCTCATGGGCCGTTCGGAGACCCTCATCGTGGCGATCAAGGTGGCGATCCTCGTGCTGTTTGCCGCGGTGGGTTTGTGGTTCATCAGGCCCGGCTATCTCTCGCCCGAGCTGTGGCCCGAGGCCAAGTCGGTCCTGTTCGGAGCGGGCGTGCTGTTCATCGGGTATGAAGGCTTCGGGCTGGTGACCAATGCGGCCGCCGACATGCGCGATCCCAAGAAGATGCTGCCGCAGGCGCTGTACACGAGCGTGATCCTGGTGATCGCGATCTACCTCGCCGTCGCGGTGACCGTGACGGGAACCTTGTCGGATTACGAGATCGAGCAAGCCAGGGACTATGCCCTGGCCGCGGCGGCGAAGCCGTTCCTGGGGGAGTTCGGGTTCCGGCTGATCGCGGTCGCCGCCCTGTTCTCGACGGCCTCCGCGATCAATGCCACGCTGTTCGGCTCGGCCAACGTTTGCTACATGATCGCCCGCGACGGCGAGGCTGCCGGCCGGACTGTCGCGGACCGAATGGAAGGAGGCGACCGGCGGGCTGCTGCTCACGGCGGCCCTGGTCGTGGTGTTGACGCTGATCTTCGACCTCTCGGGCATCGCGATGATGGGAAGCGCCGCGTTTCTCCTGGTCTATGCCGCGGTGAACGCGGGTCACCTGAAGGTGCTGAAGCAGACGGGGGCGAAGGCGGCGATCGTGTGGCTGTCGCTGCTCAGTTGCCTGGCAATGTTCGCCGTGCTCTGCGAATACACCTACCGGGAGCAACCACGGGCGATCGTTGCGCTCGTCGTCATCGCCGCAGCGTCATTTGCCGCCGAATGGGCTTACCGGCGATGGACGGGGCGGAAGATCAAGGAAGGATTTTAGGGGTCACAGGCGCGAGCTTCCGCATCCGCCGTGCGCCTGACACCAAAGGCGCTGGGCCTGACTCTCCTTAGTGTCCGGCCTATGAGATGTCCGCGGTCGGCAGACACCACGGCGCCTATTGCAGCCGCACGTTCCGCTGCTTCTTTCAGCTAGACCTAACGTGTCAGGCTTCACCGCTCGGCCCGGCTCACCACCTGCATCAGCTCCTCGATCTTCCTGCGCTGGTCCGCCTTGTTGCCGGACGCGATCGCATGCTCCACGCAATGGGCGACATGATCGCGCAGGATCTCCTCCTCCAGGCGCCGCAGCGCCGCGCGCACCGCCGAAATCTGGGTGACGACGTCGATGCAGTAGCGGTCGTCGTCGACCATGCGGGCGATGCCGCGCACCTGGCCCTCGATCCGGCTCAACCGCTTCGCGCAGGACGCCTTGCCGTCGTTTCGCATGCCGTCTATATACCCCTGGAGGGTATAGGGTTCAACCCCGGCACGCGAGGAGCGGCGATGGCTGCCGACGAGGCGTCGAAGGACCGCAAGGCCGGTACCGCCGCGGGTGCTGGCCTCTCTCGCGCCTCGGAGGCGCATTCCGAGCCGGTCGAGAACGGCCTGCGCGACCCGGTCTGCGGGATGACCGTCGACCCGCACGTGACGCCGCACCGGCAATCCCACGACGGGCGTACCTACTACTTCTGCTCCGCCGGTTGCCGCGAGAAATTCGCCGCCGAGCCGACGCGATATCTCGCGCCGTCGGGCGCGCAGCCCGCGGTCGCCGAGGCCACGATCTATACCTGCCCCATGCATCCGCAGATCCGGCAGCCCGGTCCCGGCGTCTGTCCGATCTGCGGCATGGCGCTGGAGCCGGAGTTGGCCTCGGCCGCGGCGACTCCCAACCCGGAGCTCGTCGACATGACGCGGCGGCTCTGGGTCGGGCTCGCGCTCTCGGTGCCTGTCGTCGCCCTCGAGATGGGCGGCCACCTCTTCGACCTGCACATGCTGATCGGCCGCACGGCCTCGAACTGGCTGCAGCTCCTGTTCGCCACGCCGGTGGTGCTGTGGGCCGGCTGGCCGTTCTTCGTGCGCGGCTGGCAATCGCTCGTCACGCGCAACCTCAACATGTTCACGCTGATCGCGATGGGCACGGGTGTCGCGTGGCTCTACAGCGCGGTCGCGGTCCTGCTGCCCGGCGTCTTTCCGCCGGCGTTCCGCGGCCCGGACGGCGCGGTCGCGGTCTATTTCGAGGCCGCCGCCGTCATCACCGTGCTCGTCCTGCTCGGCCAGGTGCTCGAGCTCAAGGCGCGCGAGCGCACCTCGGGCGCGATCCGGGCTCTCCTCGATCTCGCGCCCAAGACGGCGCGGCGCCTGACGACGGATGGAAGCGACGAAGAGGTCTCCCTCGACGCGATCATGGTCGGCGATCGGCTGCGCGTGCGCCCGGGCGAGAAGGTTCCGGTCGACGGCGTGGTGATCGAGGGGCGGTCCGCGGTCGACGAATCGATGGTCACTGGCGAATCCATGCCGGTGACCAAGGAAGCAGGCGCGAAAGTCATCGCCGGCACGCTCAATGCGACCGGCAGCTTCGTCATGCGGGCCGAGAAGGTCGGCCGCGACACCATGCTCGCCCGCATCGTGCAGATGGTCGCGGCGGCGCAGCGGTCGCGGGCGCCGATCCAGCGCTTGGCAGACCAGGTATCCGGCTGGTTCGTGCCGGTGGTGATCGCCGTCGCTCTCGCGGCGTTCGCGGCCTGGAGCGTCTTTGGGCCGGAGCCTCGCCTCGCGTTCGGATTGGTGGCCGCGGTCTCGGTCCTGATCATCGCCTGCCCCTGCGCGCTCGGCTTGGCGACGCCGATGTCGATCATGGTCGGAATCGGACGCGGCGCGCAGGCCGGCGTGCTGATCAAGAATGCCGAGGCTCTCGAGCGCATGGAGAAGATCGACACGCTCGTGATCGACAAGACCGGAACGCTCACCGAAGGTAAGCCGAAAGTGGTGGCGGTGGTGCCGGCCGTGGGCTTCGACGAGAACGCCGTGCTGCGCTTGGCGTCGAGCGTCGAGCAGGGGAGCGAGCATCCGCTCGCGCTCGCGATCGTCGCTGCCGCGCGGGAACGCAGGTTTGCCCTCTCCGCGACATCCGGATTCGATTCCCCGACCGGCAAGGGCGTCGTCGGCACGGTCGACGGGCATCGGCTGGCGCTCGGCAATGCCGGCTTCCTGCGCGAGCTCGACATCGCGACGGGCGGCCTCGAGCAGGACGCGGAGCGGCTGCGGCAGGACGGCGCGACCGCGGTCTTTCTCGGCGTCGACGGCAAGGCGGCCGCCGTGATCGCGATCGCCGACCCGGTCAAGAGCACCACGCCGGCGGCGCTCGCCGCGCTCGCCAAGGACGGCATCCGGGTGGTGATGCTCACCGGCGACAACCGGACCACGGCGCTCGCCGTCGCCCGCCGGCTCGGCATCACCGAGGTCGAGGCCGAGGTGCTTCCCGACCGCAAGGCCGCGGTGGTCGAGAAGCTCACTCGCGAGGGGCGCGCGGTCGCGATGGCGGGCGACGGCGTCAACGACGCCCCCGCGCTCGCCGCCGCCGATGTCGGCGTCGCCATGGGGACCGGAACCGACGTCGCGATCGAGAGCGCCGGCATCACCCTGCTCAGGGGCGATCTCACCGGGATCGTGCGGGCGCGGCGGCTGTCGCAGGCGGTGATGCGCAACATCCGGCAGAACCTGTTCTTCGCCTTCGTCTACAATGCCGCGGGGGTGCCGATCGCCGCCGGCGTGCTCTATCCGGTGCTGGGAATCCTGCTCTCGCCGGTGATCGCCGCCGCCGCCATGGCGCTGTCGTCGGTGAGCGTGGTCGGCAATGCGCTGCGGCTGCGGCGGGTTGCGTTGTGAGCGCGCCGGCCGGTGTGGTACCATTCGTTGACGAAAGCACAAATAAAGGACGGTTGATGCCGAAGATGACAAAGGAACAGATCGATACGGTGCTCGAGGCTGTTCGCTCCTGGCCGCAAGAAGATCAGGAGGAACTCGTCGAGATGGCGCGAGAGATCGAGGCGCGCCGTACCGGCGTCTACGTCATGAGCGAGGACGAACGCGCTGCAATCGCACGCGCGCGGCGTGGCCCGTTTGCGTCCGATGATGAAGTAGACGCATTCTGGAAGCGTCGCGGCATTGCATGAAAGTTCGATATCGAGCCCAGGCGCTCGGTGACATCGACGAGATCGATCGCTACCTGAAGTCGCGAAGCCCCGCAGGCGCGCTGGGTGTCTTGCGGGCAATTTATGCCGGCATTCACCTCGTTGCCGACCAACCCTACAGCTCTCCACGAACTGACGATCCGGAGATTCGAGTAAAGGTAGTCCATCGGTACCGTTACAAGATTTTCTACACAATCATCGACGACCGCACCGTTGAGATCATTCATGTGCGCCACACGTCGCGCCGACCGTGGACGGGCGTTCAATGAATGAGCTCCGATTTGCGGTACGGCGCCTCCCAGGGGCGAACCTGCAGCCAATGGCTACCACAGCAATGCGTCTGGCCGCCGCAAAATGATGCTTGTGCCGAGCCACCGAATTGGGCCTCATGTGCGCCTTTGGGCAGGCGTCATCGGAGCAAAGAATGAGACTGGGCTACTTCACCATGCCGGTGCACCCCATGCACCGGAGCTGGGCCGAGACGCTGAAGGAGGACCGCGAAGCCATCATTCTTGCCGACAAGCTCGGCTTCCACGACGCCTTCATGGGCGAGCACCTCACCGACGCCTGCGAGAACATCACCAACAGCATGATGTTCCACGCCTCGCTGATCCCGGAAACCAAGAAGATCAAGCTTGCGACCGGCACCGCCAATCTTTCCCACATGCATCCGGTGCTGATCGCGGTGCAGGCGGCGATGTTCGACCATCTGGCCGAGGGCCG
>Ga0137391_10004350_pt1 | contig 10838 bp, 8 predicted proteins | sample 15con2h24BmetaG_FD_101399 | JGI IMG/M metagenome (GOLD analysis project Ga0137391, IMG submission 101399) | Vadose zone soil microbial communities from Angelo Coast Range Reserve, California, USA - 15con2h2.4B metaG | ecosystem: Environmental > Terrestrial > Soil > Vadose zone > Saprolite...
GCGCGGGAAGTCCACCGGAGCAAGTTTCACGGTACGCCGGGTGAGTTTCGGCGTTGGTATTGAGCGCGTCTTCCCGGCGAATTCGCCATCGATCAGCTCGATCGAGGTGTTGCGCCAGGGCCGCGTGCGCCGCGCGAAGCTGTATTATCTGCGCGGACGCAAGGGCAAGGCCGCTCGCCTGCAGCGCGTGGAACGTGTTGAATCTCCAGAGACGGTGCCGGCAGAAGAAAAATCATAAGCCTTAACATCACAAATTCAGAATTCGATAGCTCGGGAGATTTCCTCCCGGGCTTTTTGATTTCGTGAGATTCCTTGGGCGGCCCAAGTTGCGGAAGATGCGTCTTGCACGGCAGTGTAACCTGGGCGCGCGCAGTCTGGACGCTGTTGCGCCGGACCGTGCTAAAATCCGCGGCGATGGCGAGACAATGCTCGTCCCGATTTGAACGAGAAGCGCGCAAATGCGGCTGGCAACGAATCGCCGGACTTGACGAAGCTGGACGCGGATCGCTGTTCGGGCCGGTCGTCGCTGCAGCGGTGATTCTGGACCCCAAACGGCGCATCGTGGGCCTCGATGATTCAAAGAAACTACCCGCCGACCGCCGTGAAGTTCTGGCCCTGCGCATCCGCGAGCATGCCCTCGCGTGGGGAGTGGCGGAGGTGGACGCCCGCCGCATCGATGCGTGGAATATCTACCAGGCCAGCCGCCAGGCCATGTCTAAAGCTCTAACCCTGCTAAAAATTACTCCCGATTATTTGCTGCTGGATGCCATGCGGCTTGACGCGTTGATCGAACAGAAACCGCTGATTCATGGCGATGCGCGTTCGGTCTCCATCGCGGCCGCGTCCATCCTGGCCAAGGTCGAGCGTGACCGCCTGATGGCCGAATGGGACCTGGTCTACCCGCAATATGGTTTGAGGCAGCACAAAGGCTACGCTACTCCGGATCATCTGGCCGCACTGCGTCTGCACGGCCCCTCGCCGCATCACCGTTTTTCGTTCGCGCCGGTGCGGGAGGCTTCCTGCTGGGCCGCAGGCGCGACACAGGCTGCTTTGCCGCTCACCTGAACCTAAAATATGGGGATACCCCGTTCCCGGCGCGCCTAACGGGGCCCAGCCCATACAAACCCGATGATTACTGCCCCGAACGCTTTTAAATGCGTTGCGTTGACTTGGGTTTTTGCCGCGTGCTAGCGTAAATTGTGCTCCTGTCAGGCTGGCCCTTCCGCCGGCCGCCAGGGCAGCAGTCTGCTTATCAAGGTTTGCCGCGCCGGTCCGGGTGGACCGGAGCGGAGCGGAAAACGGCTGCAAATCTGCCACTGTCCGGTTTCGTCCCCTCCACCAGGGGCAGTGGGAAGAGCGCCTAAAGATGGCCTATCACAAGAGCAAGCATATCGACGCGGCGCAGAAGTACCTCCAACAGGGGAAGATGTCGCAGGCCATCGCGGAATACCAGCAGATCCTGAAGCATGAACCGAAGGATCAGGTCACCTTGATGACTCTGGGGGATCTGTTCGTCCGCCAAGGCGAAACCTTCCAGGCACTGGAATATTTTGAACGGCTCGCGAAGATTTTTCTGAACGACGGCTTCACAACCAAAGCCATCGCCATCTACAAGAAAGTTGCCAAGCTTGCACCTGAGGAAACCCGCCCTTTGGAGCGCTTGGCGGAACTCTACGTTCAGCAGGGAGTGCTCAGCGAGGCGCGGCCGCTCTATCTGCAGCTTGCCGAGGTGCATCTGAAGGCCGGGCGGCAAGCGCAAGCCGCGGGACTCTTGCGGAAACTCCTGGAGGCAGAACCGGAAAATCTGCGCGTCCATACCAGGCTTGGCGAACTGCAACTTGCCATGGGCCACCATAAGGAAGCAGTCGAGACATTCTACATCACGGTGCAGCGAGTTCTCGATCAAGGCGATCACGCTGAAGCGATCCGGCTCGCCGACCGTCTTTTGAAGATCGATGCCAAGCACGTGCCGGCGCTCACCTTGAAAGCGCGCGCGTTGATTGGCGCAGGCAAGCGCGCCGAAGCCTCTACACTCTTGGAATCACTTCCGGAACAGGACTCGGGCGGCGAGACCACAGTATTGCTGCTCGGGAAGCACTTAGAGAACGGCCACCCCGATAAAGCTGTGGCGCTGGCGGAGAAGGTGTTTGCGCGGGACCCCAAGAACTATCCGCAGGTACATCAGGTCGCAAACGCACTGATCGAAGCCAGCGACTTCGACCGGGCGCTGGTTTTGCTCGCGCTCATCCGCAACACGATGATCGATGCGGGCGACCACGACACCTTGGCGCAGACAATTTCGCAGCTGGCCGAGCGCCGTCCGGGACAGATCGAGCCCCTCGAATGGCTCGTCGATCTCTATGGAAGAGCCAGCGATTCGTTCCGCCTGCCGGATGCGCTGGCACAACTCGCGCAGGCGCTCGAAGCCGCAGGGAATGACGAGAGAGCGCTCGAAACGTACGAGCAATTGCTTGCTCGAAGCCCGGAAGACGAATCGACGCGTCGCCACTATGTGAAGTTGCGCGCGAAGGCAGGGCTCGAGCCTGTGGCGGCGAAGATTCCGCCGCCGGTGAAATTGGCGGCCCCTGAGGCGGGGGCCAAACCTGCTCCTCCACCGCCCATCGAATCCGAACTCGATGAAGAGACGCAACGCTACGTTACGCAAGCTCTGACCGACGTCGATCTGTTTTCCAGCTACGGACTGACGCAGAAAGCCATCGACCTGCTCGAAACGGTTCTGGAACGCGCCCCGCGACATACCCCCATTCTCGAACGCCTCCTGGATTTCTCCGTGGGCTCCGGCGATGACGGACGCACGGTGGAACTCGCCACGTTGCTCGAGCGAGTTGCGGTCGAGCACAAAGATCGTGCCGGCGCCGAAAGATATGCTGAATTTCGGCGCCGTTTCCAGCGCGCGGCGGATCTTTCCCCAGCGGAAACAGCCGCTCCAGCGCAGCGTTCTGTGACTGCGCCGCCGGAGTTTGCTGTCCCTACGATCGAAGCCCAGCTGGAAGAGCCTGCCCCGGAGGCTTCTGCCAAGCCGGCGCCGGTGGAAAAAGTCAGTCCTCCGGCCACGGTGAAATCCGTCGTGCACGAAGTGGATTTGTCGGACGAGTGGGCGGCGTTGTCCCAACAATTGGACGGCGCGATGGAAGCGCCCTCCTTCGATCTCGAACAGCAGTCCGCGGCGCCCGTAGGCGCTCCGCAAGATGAGGCCCTGTCAGCCGACAGCCTCTTGGCCGACCTCGCAATGGAATTGGAGTCAGCGACATCGTCTCTGGGAATTCCTCAAGAGACAGCTGGACGCGCGGCGCCTCCCGCCGCAAAACCTCCTGCTGCGACGACCGCGCCCCCGAAGCGCCAAACAGGCGCAAACGGGGCTGCCGCGCCGGCTGCGGCCGCCAGTGACGAGCCGAGCGGGCCTCTTGGTGACCTGTTTGAAGAATTTCGCTCCGAAATGGGCGAACTGGGAAAAGACGATCACGAGGATCTCGAGACCCATTACAATCTGGGCATCGCCTACCGCGAAATGGGTTTGCTTGAAGAGGCCATCAGCGAATTCCAGAAAGTCGCCAAATCGGCCGATAAGGGACCGGCGTTTCGCTATGCGATGCAATGCTGCACACTGCTGGGTCTGGCATTCATGGAAAAGGGACAGCCGGCCATCGCTGCGATCTGGTACGAACGCGCGCTCCAGACCCCGGGACTCGATCAGGAATCCATCCTTGCGTTGCGGTATGATCTGGGAGTGGCACAAGAGCTGGCCGGTGATAAGGCCGCTGCGATTAAGAGCTTCTCTCAGGTTTATGCGATGAATATCGATTACCGCGACGTTTCCGAGCGGATTAACTTGCTCGGGAAGACGCGCTAGGCAGCGCCAGGATGAAATCATTACTTCGTGTTCTGCTCAGCCTCGACGTGTTTCTGCTCGGAGTGGTGCTGATTCTCATTCCCTGGCTGGGATATTGGGATCACAACTTCTTTCTCGACAGGTATCCCGGACTGATTCCCTATCTGCTGCATCCTTCCGTGCGCGGCGCCGTGACAGGCCTGGGGGCGCTCGACATCCTGCTCGCCGGAAGCATGTTGCGGGGACGTGCGAACTCCGTTGCAACCCGAACGTAAGCCCATTCTTTGCTATGTGACTGAACGGCACGCGCTTGAAAAAGTGCGTGCCCCTTCCACTGGCGATCTGATTGCTAAAACTGTCAGGACAGATCCCGCGCACACACTGCTTAAAACCATTCGGCAGGCGGCAGCAGCCGGAATTAACTGGATTCAGATCCGCGAAAAGGACCTTGAGGCACGCGCGCTTGCCGAATTGGTGCGCCTCGCGGTCGCCGCTACTCGTGAGACTGGCGCGAAGATTCTAGTCAACGATCGTGTGGATGTTGCCCTCGTTGCGGGCGCGGCGGGGGTGCATCTGGGAGAAAAATCATTGCCTGCGGAAACGGTGGAGGAATGGCGACGCTCCGCCGTACGCGTGGAATTTCAGATCGGCGTATCGTGCCATTCGGCGGAAGCAGCGTGCGCGGCTGAGCGCGCCGGCGCGGACTACATTTTCTTCGGGCCAGTTTTCCCGACGCCGTCAAAAGCAGCATTCGGCGCGCCGCAAGGAATCGAGCGGCTCCGCGATGTTTGCCGCTCGGTTCGCATTCCAGTCCTCGCGATCGGTGGCGTCACGGTTGAAAACGCTCATTCGTGTTTCGATGCGGGAGGAGCCGGTGTGGCGGCCATCCGGCTGTTTCAGGAATCCAAGGATGTATCCGCCGTGGTAAAGCGCCTGCGAGGGTGACTACAGGCTATCTCGTAAATCGATTCGTACCAATATTCCTCCGCTCGAGAACTCAGCCACGATGACGCGCCAACGGCGCGGAGCATCTCAGCCCGGGGCAACGCCCCGGGGACGTGTCCGAGTACGTGTTCCGCCCTGAAAGGGCGGAGGATTCCTGCGCCCTTTCAGGGCGCACCCATCGATTCCGAAACCCAGGGCGTTGCCCTGGGCTGGAGTGCGGCGGCGCTTTCAGCGCCGGAATCCAGGTTGTGCAAATCCGAATTCACGAGTTTTGATGGTTAGCCATTTATGAGATGGCTTTTACGCGCTTTCGGCAGCGGCGGAAGGCGCCGCAGGGGGCGGTGCGGGCTGTGGGATATTTCTGCGGCGGAGGAGCTCGACGATCTCGTAGTAGAGGTTCGATCTCTGCTGGTAGCGTTCGTTCGCGCGCGTCACATACCGCACCAGAATTTCGACGCCCAGTTTGGCCGGGCGAATGCTGATCGCGGGCCCTGCCGAGAGAGACCGCGCCCCGCGGATATTTCCCAGGCGCGCCCACTCCTGTTCGGCAAGATGGGCGTTTGCTTCGGTTTCCTTGGTCACAATTTTCTGAATCTCCTCCACGATCGGGTGGGGGTCCTGATCGGCGGGGAGCGCAATCTGCAACTCATCCCAGAGCCACTGGCCGGAGGTCGAAAAATTGAAGTAGTGGCCTTCGATGGCGTAGCTATTCACGAACGTCACGCGCCGGCCCGTGGGATGACCGGCATCGTTCCAGTTGCCGGTTTCCAGCAGCATGGTATGGAACAGTCCGATTTCGACGACTTCACCGCTGACGCCGTTGATTTCGACCCAGTCCCCGTGGCGGATTCCATTTTTCCCCATCAGCACGAACCAGCCGAAAAAGCCGACGATAAAATCCTTAAGTGCGACGGTGAGGCCCGCGCCCGCCAGCGCAAGAACTGTTGCCATCTGGTTCGGTAAACCAAAAATCACCAGCAGAATCAGAAGGGCGCCCGCGCCGCGCGCGGCAATGCGCACAACGGCTTGCAGCGTGAGCAGCCGCTTCCGGTCCGGCGTGAGACGCTCGAAGAAGCGGTCAATAGACCGGTTGAAAACGAAAACGGCGAGCACCAGCAGGAGGATCCACGCAAGAGAGACGAGCATGCCGTGTAAGAAGCCCCGCTGGCGCGCCGCGACCAGTGCGCCCCACTGACCGTATATTTTCGCCAAATCCTGATCGTCCTGGATTCGATTGTCGAGCCTCGCAATTCTTTTCTGAGATGCGGATAGCGAGCGAAGCGAGGACAGGGTTGCATCCGCTTCATCGGGCGAGGCGGAAGAAGCCGCAGCCGATGCTCCTCCCCCGGCGTCTCCGGAGTGTGCGTTAGCCGGGGTGTTTGATTGCTGAGAGAGCGCCTGTGTAAGCTGTCGTTCGAGGTCGTCGTGGCGGCCGGCGAGCGCGACGCCGGATGCGCTCGCTGCCTGTTGCGCCTGGTGGAGACGCCCTAAATCCTGGCGAAGTTCGTTCCACGCGCGTGCGCGTGCGACGAGCGAGTTGGACGTCGGCACTCTTGAGCCAGCCTGTGAGCCGACCGCGCTCGTGTCCATCTCTCCCCCGCTCTCGTGCTCGGCGGAATTGTGTTCGTCGACCATTTGCTGGATCCGGCTCTGGGGATCGCCGCCGGCCCGGGCCAGATCCTGATCGGCGTCGGTGAGTTCATCTTCGTTCAGCTGCTGCCGCGCCTTGGCAAGTTCCAGTTGCTGGGTGAGAGCCCGCTTTTCGGTGTCGTGCGCGGCAGCCAGGAGCTTGGTGAGGCGGGCCACTTCGGCATCACCCTCGGCAACCTGTTTTTCGGATGCCGCAATACGTTCCAGGATGGCGCGGATTGCGGGGCTGGAGGGCGGCGGCTGCGACGCAGCTTCATAGAGCGCCGCGGTGAACGCAAGATCGACTTCGTGGTCCGTCAAACGCAGCGCGTCGCGCGCCAAGCCTTGCTCCTCTGAACCTGAGGCGAACGGGGCGAGGGACTGAGCAGTTTGGAGCTGCCTCATGTTCACAGGGGATTGCGAGGCGCCTGGCGCGCTGTTGGAAACAGGACCCGCGCGATTGCTTCGGTCGGTGGTTACCACCACACCCAGTCCCACAAGCACAAGGAGCCCGATAAGAACGATAAGAAAGGTGCGCTGGTGAGACTGCATTGGCCTCGTATCCCCACAGCCATTTTAATACGCAATCGACAGGTCGATCTTTGGAAATGACCGGCAAGCCCGCGCCGGGGGCAAGTCTGCCCGCAACCTTACGCCCCAAGCCAGTGGCCTGCGGGCTCCCACCCTTCGACGTGATCGCAGATCACCTTAATCGTGGCTGTAATCGGGATTGCCAGGATGAGTCCGATGGCTCCCCAGAGCCATCCCCAGAACAGCAACGCAATCGTGACGGCCAGGGCGTTCAAATGCACGCGGCGCCCGACGATTGCAGGCATCAGGACGTTGACGGCAATCATGTGGAAGAAACTCAGCATCGCCGCGACGCCAACGTAAGGACTAATCGTCTTCCACCGGGCCATCCCGATCAAGAAAGGAGGCAGCCACGCCAGGACCGCGCCCAGGTAGGGCACGAGATTCAGCAGGCCCGCGACGCAACCCAAAAGGAATGGGTAGTCCAGGTGAATCGTTAAGAAAAAAGCCCAGCTGGCGAGCATCAATATCAGCGCCACCAAAGCATTGCCGGCAACATAGCTGCCCAGCACGACGCTGACTTGATCGAGCGCTTCCTGGACACGCGCCCGGTTCTCAGCGGGAAATAGTTCCATGCTGGCTTGCCAGATCCGCCGCTTGGCAGCGAGCATGAAGAACACCAGGAAGGGCAGAAAGGTCGCCACGAGCAGAATAGAATACAGCGAGCCTACGCCGCGAAATAACAGCTCGCGAACAGGCCGCGATTCGGCAACGCGCACCGGTGGGCGGCCCTTTTCTTCGTCCGGCGCAATCGCTTCCACTTGTTTTTCCACGATGGCCAGCTTGCGGTCAAACACTGTCGCGGCGCTGTGCAACACCGCGCTGTAGCGAGGCCAATCAGCCAGGAACTGGTCCGCGCGGTCGACCATCAGATAGCCGAGCCCACCGACGATCGACGTGACCGCCAGTAGAACGAACAACGCCCCGAGCGCGCGCGGAAGCCGGACCTTTTCGAGGATTCCCACGAACGGATCAAGAAAATAGGCCAGCAGGACCGCCAGAAGCAGCGTCATGACGACGCTCGAAGCCCAGTACAGAAACGCAAACACGATTCCCAGAGCGATAATGCGCTGTGAGGGGTTGGATCGCGAAGTGATCTTGATGTCTTCGGTCTGCATCACGGGCCTGAATTCACCATAGCATAGCGGTGCACGGGCATAAACCACGGCTTGCTCCATGTGGCACGGCTGCGATACCGTAGAACTCACGACGATGCTCGCCGCCGCATTGCCGATCGCTCCCCTGGCGCGCCTGGACGCGCGATCGGCGCTCGACATCCTGATTATTGCGATTTTGGTCTACTACCTGTTGAAATTGCTGCGCGGGACGCGCGCCCTGCAAATGCTGGTGGCCATCGGGCTGCTCATACTTTTTTACCGCGGCGCCCGGTGGGCGCGGTTGGAAATGGTCGAATGGCTGCTCACGACCATGCTGCCGTACATCGCGATTGCATTGATCATTCTCTTCCAACCAGAAATCCGCCGCGCACTTTCGCGCTTCGGGCGGAACGTATCCCTCATGAAATTCGCTTCGCACAATCCGAAGGCCATGCATGATGACATCGTCATGGCCGCCGAGTATTTTTCACAAAACCGCATCGGCGCTCTCATGGTCGTCGAACGCCAGGCAGGCCTGCGAACGTATATCGAGAGCGGGATTCCGCTCGATGCGAAGCTTTCCTACGACCTGCTGGTGGCGATTTTCCGGCCCGGCTCTCCGCTGCACGACGGCGCTGTCATTGTCGAGGGATCGCGAGTGGCTGCCGCCGGCTGTTTCCTGCCTCTGTCATTGAATCCCCTGATTTCGAAGCAGCTCGGAACGCGGCACCGCGCGGCCATCGGAGTTACCGAGGATAGCGACGCAGTTGTAGTGGCGGTTTCGGAGGAAACTGGCTCGATTTCGATCGCGTCTGCCGGAGCGATCGACACGAATCTCGCGCCGGAAGACCTCAGCGACCGCCTGAGCGAGATGTTCTCGCGCCGGAGGACGACCTCGGTGCTGCCCGCCGCGCTTGCGAACGTTCGAACAGCGGTGCGGAGATAGGTGATGCGTTTCCTGCGGAAATACATCCTCGCCAACGCGGCCATGAAGCTTCTGGCGCTCGGCATTTCATTTCTGTTGTGGGCGACGTACACTTCGGAGCCGTTCGCCGAGGTGGGCTTCCCGGTAACGCTTGAGTTCACCAGCATGCCTCCCCAGTTGGAAATTTCAGGCGACGTGCCCACTTCGGTGCAGGTGCGCGTGCGGGGGCGATCCGCGCTGTTACGGCGGATGGTCCCGGCGGACCTGAACCTCCGCGTGGACCTGAACGGTGGGAAGGAAGGGACTTCGCAGTTGCGGATCACACCGGATATGGTGGGAACTCCGTACGGCACGACCGTGGTTCAGGTTTCACCCTCGGGATTCAAGGTTACTCTTGTGCCGCGCCACGTATCTGCTCCTCCTGCAGGATGAAAGAGCGTATGCTAGACTTTTTATGGTCCGGCGTAGCTCTCCGTCCATTCTGACTTCAATTATGACCAAGGAATTGTTCGGCACCGACGGCATTCGCGGAATTCCCGGCAAGTATCCGCTGGACGACGCCACTCTCTACGGCGTCGCGCGGGCTCTCGGAAAATATTTATTGGAACGCGACGCGAAGCCTCGTGTCCTGATCGGCATGGATACGCGCGAGTCGGGTCCGCATATTGCCGCGCAACTCGCCGCGGGGCTCGCCGACGACGGCGTGGCTTTCGTTTCTGCGGGCGTAATCAGCACGCCGGGCGTTGCCTGCCTGGTTCGGCAGAACAAGTTCTCGGCCGGCATGGTGATTTCCGCCTCGCATAATCCGTTTCACGACAATGGCGTGAAATTGTTCGCCGGAACGGGAATGAAATTCCCTGACGAAGTCGAGGAACACCTCGAAATCGAGATTCACAATCACAAAGATTATGACACGGCCCCGCACGGGATTGCCGTTCCGACCGATCGCGCGCTCGATGAGGAATACCTGGAGTACTTGCGCGGACGCGTGATTCCGGGCGCGAAACTCGCGGGCGTGAAACTCGTTCTCGACTGCGCCAACGGCGCCGCGAGCCAGCTCGCGCCAGCGCTGTTCCGCTCGCTCGGCGCCCAGGTGATCGCGATCCACAACAAGCCGAACGGACGCAACATCAACGACGGCTGCGGCTCGCTCCATCCGGAAAACCTGCGGAAGAAGGTGATCGAAACGCATGCCGCGCTGGGCGTGGCCTTCGACGGCGATGCCGACCGCGCGATGTTCGTGACCGCCAGCGGACGCCACGTGGATGGCGACGGCGTGTTGCTCGCAGCGGCGCGATTCCTGAAATCCGCCGGCCATCTGAATGGCGGACGTGTGATCAGCACGACGATGGCGAATCTCGGCCTCGAGCGCGCGCTCGAAGCGGAAGGCTTGAGCCTCGCTCGCGTGCCTGTCGGCGACCGCTACGTCCTCGAGGAGATGCTGCGCAGCGGCGCGAATCTGGGCGGCGAACAATCGGGGCACATCATTTTTCTCGACGACGCCACCACCGGCGACGGCCTGCTCACCGCACTCAAGATGGCCTGCCTCGTGGCTCTCCGCGGCCCACTCGACGACTTGGTTTGCGGACTCAAGATCTTCCCGCAAACGATCGTGAACATACAGGTGAAGTCCAAGCCTCCGCTCGAATCCTTGCCCGTTGTTTCCGCCGCAATCGACAACGCCACGAAAACGCTCGGAGCCGCCGGACGCGTCGTCGTGCGCTATTCGGGCACGGAGCCCAAAGCGCGCGTCATGGTCGAAGCCGAGAGCGCCGAAGATGTGACCCACTGGGCCGAAACC
>Ga0137391_10004355_pt1 | contig 10833 bp, 12 predicted proteins | sample 15con2h24BmetaG_FD_101399 | JGI IMG/M metagenome (GOLD analysis project Ga0137391, IMG submission 101399) | Vadose zone soil microbial communities from Angelo Coast Range Reserve, California, USA - 15con2h2.4B metaG | ecosystem: Environmental > Terrestrial > Soil > Vadose zone > Saprolite...
CGTGGGTCAGGGTCCCGCAGCGCCCCTTCTTCATCGGCAAGCCCGGTTGGCTGCGATCCAAAGCTTGGATCTGGCTCTTTTCATCCACGAATGTTGAGCTCAACATTCGTGGATTAATGTGAAGTTGTCAGTAATGTGGAGTTGGCACGCCAAAGCCCGATAAATTGAAGTTTGTCCGAGTTCCCAACTCCACATTTCTACGTAGCATCGGAAGGGTCGCCATTCGGTGGCCTAATCCACTTTTGCGAGATACCGATGCTACATTCTCTTTTTCCCAAGGCTTACACAAGCTTTCTCTCCCTGCCCGTGTTGGGGCCGATCGCCGATGGATTTGACGACTGGCTTGCCGCCAATGGCTACACGCGAGGCTCGCGCACGAATTCAATCCGCAAGCTGCCGTATTTGGACGCCTATCTTCGGCGTCGTAGGCTTAAACAAGCCGGCAGTCTGACCTGCGTGGTTCTGGACGATTGCTGGAGAACTCTCATCAAGACCTATCCCGCTGGCGCAGGAACGGTTCGCACACTGGGACGATATCTGATGACAAAGGGCCTGATCGCGAGTGGTCGACCAGCATCATTAACTTCTTCTGTCTCGATTTTGATCCAAGACTACGCGAACTACCTCCACCAAGTGCGCGGATTTGCTGCTTCTACTGTTTCGTACCACCGGTATACGGCGGAGTGCTTTCTTCAGCATCTGGACGAAGTGAGGATCGCACTGAAGGATATGCAGGTCTGCCATATCGAATCCTACGTCACTAAAACCGGCAAACGCTTGAGCCGGGCGAGTCTACAACATGATATTGGCGCTCTGCGGGGATTCCTTCGATTTCTCGGCAGTAACGGCAAGGCTCCGCACGCGCTAGCCAGCCAGATTGATACTCCCCGCGTTTACCGGCTCGAGCAGTTGCCACGTGCCCTCCCGTGGGAGACGGTTCGTGCATTTCTACGATCGATTGACACCACCTCGGCCATGGGGTTGCGTGATTACGCGATGTTTCTGTTGATTGCCACCTACGGATTGCGCTCTAACGAGGTGGTTGCCATCACACTCGAGGACATTCGCTGGAGACAGGGCAGTCTAGGAATCCATCAGCGCAAGATTTCATCCCCTTTGGATCTGCCGCTGACCAACGAAGTTTCCGAGGCGATGGTGAAGCATCTGAAGTGGACTCCACCGCCAGCGCCGTATCGAAGGATCTTTCTGAGAATGCGCGCTCCCCTCGGCGTGCTGAAGCCCACGGCGGTCAAAGAAGCTTTTCAATCCTGGGTTCAGAAAAGCGGCCTCCGCATTCCCTTCAACGGCCCACATTGTCTGCGTCACTCGTTCGCGGTTCATCTCCTCAAGAACGGAACTCCTCTCAAAACAATCGGTGACATCCTCGGGCATCGTACGGCGGAAAGCACGTCGATCTATCTGCGATTGGCCACTGGGGATTTGCGTGAAGTTGCTCTTGCGGTTCCCGGCAAAGGGCGCAATGCAAAGGAGGGACAGCAATGACAGGAGTAACTGCGGTATTCTCATCCCTGCCGGCACCCATCTTTGCGCGCTATGTGGATCTGAAGCGGGCCCTGGGTCGCCGTTTCGACGATGTCACTCGTACTTTGCAATCGCTAGACCGATTTCTCCATAATCAGGCCGCAGCGTACCCGGACCTGAATGCAGCTGCGTTTCAGGCGTGGTGTCAGACGCAAGAGAACGTTGCTTCGGGCGTGCGACGGGTCCGCATGCAGCAGATTTACAACTTCTGCCTCTATCGCCGCCGGACTGAGCCGCACTGCTTCCTTCCAGATCCAGCCTTGTTTCCCAGGCCTCACCAGAGGCTCAAACCGTACATCTTCTCCGAGGATGAAGTGGCACGACTACTGCACGCTGCCTCCGGGTTGAGTCGAGTCCCATTCTCGCCGCTTCGCCCCGAGGTGATTCGGCTAGCGATCGTGCTCTTGTTCACTACCGGAATCAGGCGTGGGGAGTTGCTCCGCCTCACTTTGGGCGACTACAACCGCCACGATTCGACCCTGCTGATTCGAGAGTCGAAGTTCTACAAGTCACGGTTGCTTCCCCTGAACCGCGATATTGCCGAGGAAATGCATAGCTATCTGCGCGTCCGCGCCCAACGAAAGTTTCCCCTCTCCCCAGATACGGCCCTCATATGGAACGTCTACCGGGGTGGACGGGCTTACAGCGGCTCGAAGTTACAACTCTGTCTGCGGCCCCTTCTCCAACAATGCTCCATCGTCACCTCGAAAGGGCGGCTGCCACGGATCCATGATTTTCGGCAGCATGCCGGCTCCCGGATTATGCCGACTCTCCCGAGATGGCTCTTCCATCCCCTCCGTTTGGCGCTGTGTTCCGCACTTTTCTGACAAAGTGAATTCGGCATAATCCGGCTATCCTTTCCGAACTGGGTGCGAAGCCAGTAAGGAGGAGATGCATGTTAGAAAGTTCTTTCCTAAACCTTGGAGTAGTCAATCGTCTTCCCGATCTACTCGTTGTGCAGCTTCGAAGATTCACAGCCTCACTGATAGAGCAAGGCTACGCAGGTGAGACAGTGCGATTGAAAGTGAAGCTGGTTACCGATTTTGGGGAGTGGCTGAAACGAGATAGATTCGCAATTGCAGACCTTGATGAGCGGCGGGTGGAGGCATTTCTCAAGCACAGGCGCCGAGTTCACAGGGGCAATTTAAAAACCCTCCAGCAGTTTCTCGCTCATCTGCGAAGGCAGAATGTTGTTCCAGCTCGAAATTTGCCTTGTGACCGATCGCCGTTGGCTCACATTCTGAACCGGTACGAAACACATTTGCGCACAGAGCGCGGGCTCGTCGCGCACACGATCTTGGAATACCAGTCTTTCGTTCGTAAGTTTCTCTTGGAGCGCTTCCACGGCCGGCCGCTCCTTCTGAAAGCACTGAAAGCTTCCGATATTTCAGACTTTATTTTGCGGCACGCCCACGGCATGGATGTCAGAGGAGCGCAACTAATGACGACGGCTTTCCGCTCTTTCTTTCGGTTCCTGTTTCAAAGAGGAGAACTGCAAGCCGACTTGGCCGCCTCGGTGCCCACGGTGGCGAATTGGCGGCTGTCCACTGTGCCTAAGTACTTGGTTCCGAAGGAAGTCAAACGTGTGCTCAAGGCCTGCAACCGCCGCACAGCGGTCGGTCGCCGCGACTACGCCATCCTTCTTCTGCTTGCCCGTCTGGGTCTTCGCGCCGGGGAAGTGGTTGCTCTCCAACTCGAGGACGTCAACTGGAGAGCTGGCGAAATCCTTGTTCGGGGCAAGGGGCTGCTTCACGACCGGATGCCTTTGCCTGCGGATGTGGGTCAGGCTCTGGCTTCCTACCTGCGTCGAGATCGTCCTCGCTGTCAAACGCGTCGAGTATTCGTTTGCACGAAGGCACCACGCCGGGGTTTTGCGAACCCTTCCACACTGTCGACGATCGTCCGCCGAGCACTCACTCGCGCAGACTTACACCCTCCTCTCAAGGGAGCCCACTTGCTTCGTCACAGCCTGGCAACTTCCATGCTGCGCTCCGGGGCCAAAATGGGAGAAATCGCAGAGATCCTTCGGCATCAAGCGCTCAATACAACTGAAATCTACGCCAAGGTCGACTTCGACGGCCTGCGGTCACTGGCTCACCCCTGGCCAATGGGAGGTGCACAGTGAAACCATTGGAACAGGCATTGAAGGACTACCTTCGTATCCGCCGCAGCCTCGGGTTCCAGCTCCGGGAGCCGGAAGGCTTGTTGCGGAATTTTGTGGCGTTTCTCCAAGCCAAGGGTGCACCTTACATCACCAGCGAATTGGCGCTTCGCTGGGCCACCCAGCCCGCGAAGGCGCAACCCGCTACCTGGGCTGGACGTTTAGGCATCGTACGACGATTCGCCATCTGGCATAGCGCCATCGAACCTCGCACCGAGATTCCCCCCGCAGGGCTTCTCCCGCATCGTTATCGACGCAAGCCTCCTCACGTCTATAGCGACGGAGAGATTGAAAAGCTCCTTCGCCTAACTCAACAACTGCCCTCTTCCAAGAGACTTCGCGCCCGCACCTATACGACCCTTTTCGGGTTGCTGATAGCGACAGGAATGCGGGTGAACGAAGCCTTGGGTCTGGACCGACCCGATGTTGACCTCAAACTCGGCATCCTTCACATCCGGCGGGCGAAGTTCGGGAAATCGCGTTATGTGCCCGTTCATCCTTCCACTGTGGAGGCTCTGAAAAAGTACGCCGAAGTCCGAGATCACCTTTACCCCGCACCCCTCCTTCCTGCATTTTTCATCTCCGAGAAACGTAGGCGGATCACAGAATGGATAGCGCGATATACCTTCGCTAAAATTTCCCAACGGATCGGCCTACGCGCATCGGCCAAGGGTCACGGGCGCGGCCCGAGGCTGCAGGACATGCGTCATCACTTTGCCGCTCGCACTTTGATCCGCTGGTATCGTGCCGGGCTCGACGTCGAACGAGAACTCCCCAAGTTGTCCACGTATCTAGGACACGTCCACGTGAACGATACCTACTGGTATCTGGAAGCCGTGCCCGAACTCCTGCAGTTGGCTACCGACCGGCTGATCCACCGGGAGGTGCGACCATGATTTCCGCCAGCTTCCCCTGTCTTCTTCAATCCTTCTTCACTGATCGCCTCCTTCGCCAGCGGCAAGCGAGCCCACATACGATAGCGGGATATCGCGATTCCTTTCGCCTGCTTCTGAAGTTCGCCCAAGAACGGCTCCACAAAAGTCCATCCCAACTTCGCATCGAAGACCTCGATGCTCCCTTCATTGGTCTTTTCCTCGATCACTTGGAAAGCACTCGCCAAAACAGCGCTCGCACGCGAAACGTTCGGCTGGGAGCCATCCACTGTTTCTTCCGGTATGTGGCTTTGGAAGAACCAGCGCATGCCCTGCATTGCCAGCGGATCCTGGCGGTGCCCAATAAACGTCACGTTCGAAGGCCGATCGACTTTCTCAACCGAGAAGAGATCGATGCATTGCTCGCAGTTCCGAACCGTTCCACCTGGATAGGACGTCGCGATCGAACGCTTATCTTGGTCGCAGTCCAGACCGGTCTGCGGGTTTCCGAGTTGAGTGGGCTGAACTGCCAGGACGTTGTGCTGGGGACAGGAGCCCACGTGCGCTGTCTTGGGAAAGGCAGAAAACAGCGTTGCACGCCGCTCCGCCCCGAAGCGGCAAAGATAGTAGGCGCGTGGCTACGGGAACGCCACGGTCAACCCGAGGATCCCGTCTTCTCCAGCATCCGCGGCGGCAGACTCAGTCGCGATGCGATCGAGAGTCGCGTCGCCAAATACACCCATCTGGCCGCGCGGAGTTGCCCGTCGCTCAAACGGAAGAAGGTCACCCCGCATGTCTGTCGACATTCCATCGCCATGGACCTTCTTCACCACGGTGTCGATTGCTCCGTGATTGCGCTGTGGCTCGGGCACGAGTCTCCGGAGACGACGAAGGTGTACCTCCATGCGGACATGCAGTTGAAAGAGAAAGCGCTCTCGCGCACTGAGCCACTCGGCGTCAAGCCAACACGATACCGGCCGGATGACAAACTGTTGGCCTTTCTGGAAGGCCTCTGATTATGCCGAGTCAGAACACAGCCCGAGCCCCTCCAGAGCCGTGATGTGATATAGAGTCGGCATAATCCGGGAGCCGGCATGCTGCCGATTATGCCGACGTCGGCATAATCGCCATAGCTTCGCCGTCCATGCGCTACTACGTTGGTACCGACAGGACGTCGATATAGAGGCCAAGCTCCCCTTCTTGGCCACCTACATGGGCCATGCTTCCGTTGTGTCCACTCACTATTACTTGCACTGGATCGAGCCGCTCCGAACGAGGGCCAGTGAAAGATTCGCCCGCCACTACGGCAAGCTGGTTGTGCCCGTACTGGGCCGGAAAGGGCGGCAGCGATGAAGACGCAACGTCCCACTCTGCTTGGCGCCGTGGTTCGCGATTACTTCACGGACCATCTTCCCGGGGTTCGCGGAACTAGTCCGCACACCATCCACAGTTACCGCGACAGCATTGTGCTGCTGCTCCGGTTTCTCGCCGCACGCAAGCGACAGCCAGTGACGAAACTCGACTTGATGGATCTGGATCCACCAGCAATCCTGGCTTTTCTCTCCTACCTTGAACAAGAGCGCAAGAACGGAGTGGCCACACGAAACGTCCGGCTCTCCGCCATTCATGCCTTCTTCCGTTTCCTGGCTTCGCGGAATCCAGAGCATCTGGACTTGGCCCAACGAATTCTCGGCATCCCCTTCAAGCGTGCGCAGCACCGCGCCATCGACTACTTGGAGTATGAAGAGATCGACTCGATTCTGAAAGCCATCAACCGGACTAGCTCGCAAGGAAGGCGCGACTACGCTCTGCTTGCCACGATGTTCAATTGCGGAGGCCGACCGTGCTTGCCGGGAAAAGCCTAATCTCCGCAAGAAACGGCTCCACCCTCATAGCATGCGTCATAGCACGGCCATTGCCCTTCTGAAGGCTGGTGTCGCTCTCTCGACCATCAGTCACTTCCTGGGGCACGCCAGCCTGACCACAACGAATCGTTACGCGAAAGTGGATCTGGAGATGAAACGTCAGGCTATCGCACGGGTCAAACCGGTTCCACGACAGTCGCGTACACCGTGGAGCAAAGATCACACGATCCTCGATTGGCTGGAGTCTCTCTAAGCCAGAGCAAATGTGGAGTTGGGAACTCGGACAAACCTCGATTTATCGGGCTTTGGCGTGCCAACTCCACATTACTGACAACTTCACATTAATCCACACACAGTACGATCGCCTGCTCGGGAGGATTCAGATATAGACCCACCACGTCGGTCAATTTCTCAAGAAACTGCGGATCGCGCGAGAGCTTGAAGGTTTTCACCCGATGTGGTTTGAGATTATGGCTCCGCCAGATGTTGTTCACCATCGACTTGCTTACCCCGAGCCGCTGGGCCAACGAGCGGCAGCTCCATTGAGTTCGGCCCTTGGGTTTGGATTGCAAGGTGGTGTCGATGATTTCTTGGATCTTTTCCCCGCCATAACTGGGTTTGCGTCCCCGGCCGGGAGCGATCTCCCACAGGCTCTTCAAACCCTGCTGAGGAAAGCGGTTGCGCCATAGCCGCACGGTGTGGCGATTGACTGCCAACTGTTCCGCGATCGTGGGATCGGATTGACCGCTGGCGGCGGCCCATACGATGCGGCAGCGCAGGACGACTTGCTGCGGAGTGCCGAAGGCAGAAATCCATTCCAAAAGTTGTTGTTTATCACTGTCACTGAGGGTTAACGACGACACCGGAGTAGGCATACGCAAACATAGCGTATCCTCTTGTATCTGTATAGTTATTTGTTGGACACTACACTAGTGTGCCGGTGCAGGCTGCGGACTGCCCTGCGGCGCCGTAGCCTTAGGCGCAAAGTTTACTTTCGGGGCTTCGCGTGATCCTTCCGTTGCGGTGAAGTAGGCTTCGTTCGGTTTGAAGCCCGCTGTTTTGGCGAAAAAGCTGTTGGGGAACTGCTGAACATAGGTGTTGTAGTCCTGCAACGTGTCGTTGTAGCGCTTGCGTTCGACCGCGATGCGATTCTCGGTCCCCGCAAGTTCATCTTGCAGGCGCAAGAAATTTTCGTTGGACTTCAGTTGCGGATAGTTTTCAACGATCAAGAGCAGGCGGCCGAGTGCTCCATCCAGTTGCTGATTTGCAGCGATCTTTTCCCGCGGGGTGCCGGCCGAAAGCAATGCGGATCGAGCTTTAGCGATGTCACCGAACACGGTTTGCTCCTGCTGCGCGTAACCCTTCACGGTCTCCACCAGATTGGGGATCAGGTCTGCGCGCCGCTGCAACACGATATCCACTTGCGACCAGGCTGCCTTGACGGCTTCATTCTTGCTGACTAGTGTGTTCTTGACTGTGACGTACTGCCCGAAAACGATCAGCACAATGATCACTAGCACGGCAATAGCAATCAACGCTTTGGTCATACGATTCTCCTGAGACCAGCCTGTAAACAATGGTGCAGGGTGTCTATGATTAGGGCTTTGAGCCCGAATCCAGCATTCTATCAACAGCGGTCGTCACCTGTTCCACCGCCGCCAGGTAGCGGGAAAATACATCCTTCACGTCGAGCTTCTTGCGGTTCGCTTTGCGCTCTCTTACGTCCAGCACATCAAGGACTCCCGACGGATCGAACTTTATTTGTTGGGACAAGGCGTGTACGGCCTCTCGCTTTTGGTGCGGGGCGGCCTGGTCCAACACCATGAGCGCGTGCCGAAAAAGTGTCACAAAAGACGATACCGAGCGGGTCAACAACTCCCACATGCGCGAATCATTGCCGGAGGCCAGAAGGAGATGTTGGCGAAGTAACCCCAGTTTCTCGCGAAGCTCGTACTCCACTTGCATTCGATGCAGATTCGCGGGGATCCGCAAACCCTGAAGCACATCTTCACCGAAAAGAACGCGATGATGCTGCTGCATGTCGATCAGTTCGATGGAAAAGATATCAATGGAGCGTTCAACCTCATGGCGCGTCATGAACAGCGGCGGCGATTGCTTCTGGCGATCCCACCACTTTACTACAGAGGCTACAGCCTGAAGCGCCGCGAATGAGCTGTCGCGAACTACGCAAAATAAATTCACGTTTGAGAACTCTGGATGAAAGTCTCCGGTAGCTGCCGATCCGAAAAGGATCACGCTCTCCAGGTTTGCTCCCGCGGCTTGGCGCAGCCGCGTCACAAATTCATTGATCTTGTCGTCAGGAACTGCATTTTCGGGAGTCATTGCGTCCTCCACTGCTACCAGCTGCCGCTGGCACCACCACCGCCCGAACTGCCGCCACCGAAACCGCCAAAACCACTGCCTCCGAAGCCGCCCCCGCCACCGAATCCACCTCCGCCCCAGCCCCCGCCGCCATCGCCCCCACCTCGGCCTCCGCCAAAGATGCTCGAGAAAAGCATCCAGAACAAAAGGGTCCGAAGCGGAGTAAAGAGGACGACCAGTATGACTATGATAACGAGAACGATTCCGGTTACCGAGATTCCTCCCGCTGGCTGCTCCTGCGGTCCGGTTGGAGATGGCGCAAGTTGCGGAGTGCTGAGCTGAACACCAGCGTCCTTCGCAATAACGTCGGCGACGCGTGATGTAACTAAGAGCAGCGCCTGGCTGTAGTTACCGCTTCGCATGAAGGGAATGGCTTCCCGTTGGAAACTGCCGACCTTTCCATCAGGCAGAATCGGCTCCAGTCCGTATCCGACCTCAATTCGCCACTTCCGGTCGTCGATGGCATAGAGGATCAAAACGCCGCGGTTCGAAACTTTATCTCCGATCCCCCACTTCTTGAACAGATCGACCGCGTAGCTCTCGATGTCGGACCCATCAAGGGAATGTATGGTTACAACCGCGATCTGAGCGTGTGCTTTCTGATCTATCTGACGGCAGATTTCTTCCATCTGTGCGGCAGCATTGGGGTCGAGCACATGGGCGAAGTCGTTAACGTATGCGGTTGGTTTTAGCTGCGCAATCGGCTCGGCGCGCGCACACATTGCGACGCTAGCCAGAACGAACGTCAGCAGTATCGGTTTTGCCCAAGGCTTCATCGCTGTTCCGATCTTACAGGACGGACACGAACACCAAGCGAAACTGGAGAGGCGAACAGAATTCCCAACACCAAGAGGGCCAACCGTGGACAGGGCAATCGCATCAGAGTTGCATGCGTTTCCAGTTCCACGCCCGCCTGGTGACACTTAGTGTCACCCTCGCAGTTTGTGCGGCTTGCGCTCCCAACCAAAGTTCTGACCAATTGAAGGAGAAAACCGCCGAGACCACTGCCACTCTCAAGCGGGATACAAAGGCTATTGCGGAAGGGGTCAAAGAGGGGTTGAGCAGGAAAGAGTCCGTGAACCTGAACAAGGCGTCGAAAGCCGATTTGCTGGGCTTGCCTGGAGTCACGCCGCAAAAGGCGGACCGAATCATCGCCGAGCGGCCTTACGCCAATACCCGCCAACTGGTGACGCGGCACGTGTTGTCCGAAGACGAATATGCTCAGTTGAAAGATCGTGTGATAGTCACCCAGTAGTCACTCCTCTCTAATCAGGCCCTTCCTGTGACATATCGCGCGGCCCTGCGATATCATCAGGGAGATGTCTGCTCAGCATGCCTTTCAAACCGATGATGCTCGGCTGGCGCCGGTTTGCCGCAAAGTGCTCGTCGGGGAACGTCTTAATGCACACGACGCGTTGACCCTCTATCGCACCGGAGACATCCTGGCCGTGGGCTGGATGGCCAACTACGTTCGCGAACGCATGCACGGCAACAAGACTTATTTCAACGTCAACCGCCACATCAACCCGACGAACGTCTGCGTTGCCGCTTGCCGACTCTGCGCATTCGGCCGCAAGAAAGATGCGCCCGGCGCCTACACCATGGCGCTCGAAGACGCTTTTGAGACCGCAGCATCGGGATACACCGAAGCTGTCACTGAGTTTCACATTGTCGGGGGATTGCATCCTGATCTGCCCTTTCAATATTTTCTCGACCTCTGTTCGGGACTGAAGCAACGCTTTCCACAAGTACATCTCAAAGCTTTTACCATGGTTGAAGTGGCGTATCTGTCGAAGCGCGCGAAGCTTTCGATCCGGGAGACCTTAGAACAGCTCAAGGCCTCGGGAGTGGATTCGCTTCCCGGCGGGGGCGCAGAGATTTTTGCTGACCGCGTGCGTCACATCATTTGCGACCACAAGATTGACGGTGAACAATGGCTCGATACGGCCCGCATGGCCCACCAGATTGGTCTGAAGTCGAACGCGACGATGCTTTACGGCCACGTCGAAAA
>Ga0137391_10004357_pt1 | contig 10832 bp, 9 predicted proteins | sample 15con2h24BmetaG_FD_101399 | JGI IMG/M metagenome (GOLD analysis project Ga0137391, IMG submission 101399) | Vadose zone soil microbial communities from Angelo Coast Range Reserve, California, USA - 15con2h2.4B metaG | ecosystem: Environmental > Terrestrial > Soil > Vadose zone > Saprolite...
CTGGCGGCCGTCACGAACGGCCTGGTCAGCGACCACTTCGGCGATGTGAAGGCCAGGCAGCGGGAGACTGGGCCCGGGCTGTTCCAGCGCCAGGTGGGCGGTGTTGTCCGGGCAGACGAAGAAATCGGCGCCCGTGGCGGCAAGCCGCTGTGCGCTGACCGACAGGGTGGCCCAGACGGAGGCATAGTCCCTTGCCTGCCACGCGGGCAGGCTGCGGGCCAGCGCAATGCAGTCCACGGTCACATCCGGGTGGTCGTGCGGGCCGAGTTCAGCGAAGCCGTCCTGGCAGAAGGCCCGGAAGCACAGCGCGGCTCCCTCGGGGGTAGTGGCAAGGATGCCGAGATGCTTCATGAGCGCCCTGGCCGGAATGCGGCTGCGCCTGACCGGTGCGGCCGGGCCTTGGCGAGATGGACTAGCAGGTAGGCGCCGGCATGGGTGGTGTGGGTCTGCCGGTATCCGTGGCGCCGGTACAGCCGCCAGTTGGCATGGCTGTGCTGGCCGGTGAACAAGCCGATGGTCCGCACCTGCGGCGGGAGAAGGTCTTCGGTGGCCAGCAGCAGCCGGGTACCGAATCCCAGCCCCTGCCGGTCGGGGGCAACCACCAGCCGGATCAGCTCGGCGGTATCGCCGCTGACGTGGGCACGGACGCAGGCGACGAGCCTGCCTGCCTCGCGGATGCCCCAGCCACGGCAGCACCGTTCGCCGAGTTCGGCCGGCAGGTCCGCCAGGGCCTGAGTCAGCGGCGGGATGTACAGATCCTGGTGCGCCTGGGCTTCGGTCACGAACGCGGCTCGCTGCAGCGTCAGGACCTCACCGGTGTCACCTGGTGTGAGCGCGGCGAGCTTTCCTGGCCCACCCATGTCCCGCTCCTCCTCTGCAGAGTCTTCTAGAAGTCTAGAATGCTGATAGCATTTTGGCAATGGGAACAGGAACCGACGACAGGCCGAGGCGCCCAGGCGGGCCTGCGATGAGCAACCCGGCCGGGTGGAACGCCGACGACCGGCAGCCCAAGTACCTGCGCATCCACAGCAACCTGCGAGAACGCATCACCAGCGGCCAGTGGCCTCCCGGCAGCCCACTGCCCTCCCAGCGCGAGCTCGCGGGCCAGTTCGGCGTCAGCATCATGACTCTGCGCCAGGCCCTCCAGTTGCTCACCGACGAAGGCCTGATCGATACACGCCACGGCAGCGGCACCTTTGTCGCCGCCCACTACGCTTACGACCTAGGCTACCTGCGCAGCTTCGCCAGCGATCTCAGCGCCCAAGGCGCCGAGATCACAACCGAACTGCTTGCCGCAGAGGCGGTAACGCCGCCTGCCGACGTCGGCGCCCGCCTCGGCGAACCCGGCGAAGTGCTCCGGCTGCGCCGTCTGCGGCTATCGGGCGGCCGACCCCTGATCGTCCAGACTTCCTACCTCCCGGCTGCGCTAGCCCACGTCGTTGAGCCAGAGGAGCTCGGCCGCCTAGGGCTGTACACAATCCTGGCCGAGCACGGGCTGACCATCGCGCGCGCCCACGAGAGCATCAGCCCCACAACACTCGGCCCGCACGATGCCCGCGACCTTGGCCGGCCCCAATGCAGTCCCGCATTGCTCAGCCACCGAATCAGCTTTACCAAGACCAGCATTCCGGTCATCGACGATCACGCGCTGCTGCCCGCCGACAGCGTCGTCATCACGGCGAACCGCTCGGCGGAGCGCCTCGAAGTGCATTACACACTCGTGGGCTAGCAACAGAGCACAGGTCGCGCCAAATGCGCGCCCAGAAACAGACGATCTGAGCGCAGCCATCGGCACATCTGGCGCAACCGCCGACCGCTCGTAATCGGCAGCGGAGTCACGGCGCAGCGATCCGGGATGCGGCCCGCGCTCTGTGATGACAATCCGTGCCATCATCGTGACTTCAGCGGGCAGATCCTGATGGCCGCCGGCAGTGGATCGGCGGCCCGGGCATGTCGCGTCCCCGCTGCAGGTCGCGAGACCGTGCCGCAGCTGCAGGGACGGATGCTTGCGCTCGTCCAGGTCACCGCAGGGCGGCACCCAGCTAAGCAGGGGGGAGCAGGATGGCATCGTGGTGGCGGGCGAGATCGGCCGCGTAGCGCAGCGCGTGCACGCTGCCCGGTGATCCGCTCACCCCGACGAAAATCAGGCGTACGGCAGGCACAGTAACCCTCCTTCGGTGTCCCCTATTGCCTCCGGCCTGCGGCGGCGGAGAGTTCGTGCACTGAGGTGGCGTGGTGGCCCGGTTCTGGGCTGCGGGCAGCGGTTCTGCGCCCAGGCGGCAGTCGCCTTGCGCGCCGCTGGCCGGCGAGGCGTCGAACACCAGGGTGCACGTGCACGTCCACCAGCCCGGGCAGGATCGTCGCGCCGGGCAGGTCGATCACGTGCGCGCCGTCCGGTACGAGAAGGCCGCGGCCGGCCGCGAGGATGACCGCGCCGTCGATGATCACGGTCGGGTCGGGCAGCGCGCCCGTGCCGTCGAACAGGCGGGCGGCACGCAGCACGGTAAGCGTCGGCCGTGGCCGCGGGTCGTGGCGGAAGTGGTCATGCCAGGAGCGTGCACCTGATCGGCGCCGCTGCCATCGGTGGTTCTACTGACCGGGGGTACGGACCCGTTCGCCGCCGGCGGCGTGCCACGTGGCGAGCTGCGCGCGGGTGGCGAAGCCGAGCTTGGAGAAGATGTGGCGGATGTGGGTCTCCACGGTCCGCTCGCTGATGTGCTCGGCCGCGGCGATCTGCCGGTTCGTGAGCCCCTGCCGACATACGCGGCGACCTGCGCCTCCCGCTGGCTCAGCCCGCCGCGGCCGCGCCCGGCGAGCACGGCCAGGAACCGGTCCGCTGCCGCGCGCAGCGGCACCATGCCGAGGTCACCGGCGACCGCGCCGGCCGAGGTAGCCAGCGCGGCCGCCTCGTCACGGTCGCCCGGCCGGCGCCGGCTCAGCGCCCGGGCCAGCTGCAGCCTGGCGAACGCGGCGCAGCCGGGCAGGCCGGCCCCCTCGTTCACCTCGACCGCTACCCGCAAGTGCCGGATCGCGTCGTCGAGCCGGCCGCTGGCGGCCGCGGCGATACCGAGCGCGCACCGGGCCGAGCCCTCGATGAGGATCGCGCCCGCCCGCCGAGGATCGGCTGGGTGGTGGACCTTCTGGTCCATGATCAGCATGCGCGGGTCTGATCCGGATGCCTGTTTCCAGTGGTCGCAGAACGCGATTGCCTCGCGGTGCTGGGTGGCCTTGGTGAGGTCGGCGTTGGCGTAGACCAGGTTGTGGGTGCCGCTGTCCTGGGCGAAGAAGGTCAGCACCGACCGGGAGCGCTGCGACCGGGTGGGTACGTAGTGCTTTTCCAGGGCGGGGTCGGCTCCCCAGTGCATGACCGCGTGAAAATCCAGGTCGAAGATCGCCTCCTCGCTGGTGGCGAGCCCGGCGGCGATCATCTTCTGGTCGAGGGCGGCCAGGAACGCGCGCTGGTGATCGTGGGACAGCCGGTAGGAGTAATCAGTGAGCGCGGTCTTCTTGGGCAGCACCGACAGCCCGGCCAGCAGCGCGGGGGCCGGGTCGCACAGCAGGTCATCGACGTGGGACACCCGCCGGGTGGCGGTGAGCTTGAGCGCGAGCAGGGACAGCAGGTAGCTTGCCGCGGGGATTTTCCTGGTGCCGGGGTAGCCGGCCCGCTTTACCAGGCCGGGCAGGTCGAGGGCGACCAGGCCGGGACGGTCAGCAGCAGCCCGGCCATGGTGGTGTGCGCGCGGCCCGGGCAGGGCGGCGAAGTCGATCACGGCGGCCGGCGGCAGGGCGGTGTCCCGGCCGGAGGTGGCCGGGCTGATGCTGGCCTGCGGCTCGGGGCCGCGCAGCAGCCGGCCGAATCCTTCTTCGCGCAGGACGTCGCTGACGGCGCTGCGGCCCAGGGGGGTTCCTTCCCGGCCGAGCCGGGCGCTGATCTCGTAGGCCGACAGGCCGTCGCGGCGCAGCTCGATGACGCGGCCGCGGGCGGCGTCCTTCTTCGGCGCGCTCTTGCGGCCGGGCACGCCCGGCGGGGCGAACAGGGTGAGCCTGCCTGCCCTCAGGTCACGCACCAGGGAGGCCAGCGCGGCGCGGGTGTAGCCGGTGGCATCCGCCGCCTGCCGCAGCGATGCGCCGTCATGCAGGTAGGCGCGCAGCGCCTCATACCGCCGCTGGTTCACCTGGCCCGGGCCGGCGAGCATCTCCCACCCCCGGCGTGGGGCCGGTTCAGCGGTCATATCGCTGATCTACCACACCGCCCCGGCGTCCCGCAGCGGCGTGCTCGCGCCTGGTCACCCGAACCTCGTGCGGCTTTGAGCCTTTATGGGCTGATTGAAATCGGGTGATTCGCGCCTGACCGGTCCAGCCTGAGCTTGATAACAAGCTTCACGCAGCCGGGCGTGTCCCGTCTTCCTGCCCTACTAGTATTCAGGCAGGGCCAGGCGACTGCGACCTGAGACCGCAGGTCCGCTGGCCCGGATCCGGTCACAGCCCATTGCTACCTTCAGAAGAGTGGGGCCGATTTACCGGAGCGGAAGTCCGCGCTAACGACGACCAGTCCGACTTTGCGGCCTCGCTCCCGCATCTGCTGACCAGTTTGGGGCTGGCTGATGTGGGCGCGGAGGGTCGGGTGGTTTTTGGCCGTGGCGGCTCGCCCGCTGTGCGGGTGATCGAGGCTGGCTTGCGCCAAGTTGGTGATCAGATGATCGCCGGCGAGCTAGTCGATCGCTCAGCCTTGGATGAGGCTATCGTCTACCTCACCACCCCCGCGTCGATGGTGAGCCTGCCCACGATGGTGTCGGCATGGGGCCGACAGAAATAGGCCGGGCAGGATGACTCCGGGCGTGACCTGCACTGTCGTGCGGACGCGACACATCGCCACACGCGACCAAGAACGCGCCGCCGCCGAGCACGCCGAGCACGTCTACCAGGTTCTCGTCGCCCACCTGGCAGCCAGACCCCCACACAACATGGCCCGGTGTGGACAATTTCATCTGTCGTATAGATCACCCGGCGGACCTCGGGCGGGAACGCCAGGAACGGGGTGAACTGCTGGCGCTTGGCGGGTCTGGAAACCGACTAGCGCTGGTATCGGATCTGAGTAGTGCTTTATCTCAAGCATGGGCTTGCCAGTGAGCTGCAGGTCAGCCAGCTGACCAGGTGAAACACGAGCTTCCATTAGCGCTCGCATGCACCAATAGGTCCACGCGAGCAGCCATTTGCCACTCGATCTGCCACTCAAGATGATCTTGATAGGACGACTGCGGCCAACATTCCGACCGGACGATATCTCGCTCATGGGCAACTTGTAGCCGAGACCGGCATCCCGCTGCTTCTGCCGGTCAGGCTTTGGATGCGCTCCACGGGCCGCCGGACGTGCCGCTGGTGGTGTGGACTTTGTAGCTGCCGGACATCGAGCTGCCTGAGACGGTCCCCGAATAGGTGATCGCCATCGAGCCGACGGTGCCGAAGCGAATCGCGTTGCCGTGGACGGTCCCGTTGATGGGCAGGGTGTCGGCGGGGTTGGATATGTGGATGGTGCCGTGCAGGCGCGATCCGGATTGATCCCACCTGACGGTGAACGTCCCGTTGTAGGAGCCGCTGTAGTGTCCGGACCACCTGCCCGACAGCGCGCCGGCAGCCTTCGGGGTGCTGGCGGCGGCCTTGGTCGCCGGCGCGGACGAGGGGGCGGTGGTGGCAGTGCCGCCCGAGTCGCGGCTGCTCGGGTTTGAGCAGGCAGCCAGTGCCAGCGCCACCGTGGCGGTCAGGGCTCCGGCCACTAGGCCCCGCCCCGTCAGATTTTCGTTCATTCGCTTTGTCCTTTCTCTGGTTCGGGCTGGGTCCAGCCGAATCGCAGGCAGCCCAGGATGCGCTCGAAGGGCAGTCCGGCCCGTTCGCTGACCGTGCGGACCTCGGCGAACGGGCCTGCGAACAGGCACAGCAGCACCTCGTCCTCAGGCATCAGCAACGAGCCGATGAAGGACACCGGACTGCGAGAACGGGCGAGTTCCGTACTGATCTGTTCGCCCAGTTCCCCGGCGATCGCCGGGGTGATTCCGGGCAGCAGGCACTCGGCAATCTGCCAGCTCGATTCGCGCGCGCCGGCCCTGGCCTTATCCGGCTGCGGCATTGCCTGCCTGGACGGCGGACCCGATCCGATGCTCATGACCGGACGCTAGGACCGCGGAGCCCGCGCTCGCGTCGGGAGAATCCCTACGCTTCGGCCTTCGAACCCTCGCCGGCCCGGGCCATGGCGGCCGCGAGCCCGGTACGTGACCGGACGCCGAGCTTGCGGTAGGAGCGGGAGAGGTTGGCCTCCACTGTCTTGTCCGACAGGAACAGCTGTGCCGCGATCTCACGGCTGCGCATGCCCGAACCGGCGAGCTCACAGATCGTTCGCTCGGTCGGCGTCAGCCGAGCCGCGTGCCCGCGCCAGCCTCTGGCGCGGGTCAGCTCGTCTCGTGCGACGCCTGCCCAGCCGAGCGCTCCGGCCGCGTCGAGCACCGAAACCGCCCGCTCCAGAAGCTCCTGTGCGCGTCTGCGCTCGTTGCGGCGCCTGTGCAGCCGTCCCAGGGCGAGCAGCGTCCGTCCGAGCTCGGCTGGCATGTCCAGGTCCTGGTGCGCGGCCAGTGCCCGCTCGTACTCGGCTGCGGCGGCGTCCACGCTCCCGCGAGCCGCGTGGATCATCCCGCGGCAGCGGCATGAGACGGCCACGATCCAGGGTCGCGGCAGAGCCGCAGCTCGCGCCTCCAGCCGGGCCACGAGCCGTTCGGCGCGGTCCAGGTCGCCAAGCCCGATCACCGCCTCCGCGTGGTCGGCCTGGAAGCGCTGGTTCGCCGGCTCCCGGTTGTGCACTAGGTCGTTGATCTCGTCGGCTCTCGTGAGCTGGCGGTCCACCTCAGCTAGGTCCCCGGCCTGCAGGGCCGCCAGTCCAAGCGCCTCCCTGGCCATTCCCTCGAGTACGGCATCCGGGCGATCATCAAGGCGGTCCAGCACGTCCGAGGCGCCGGCGCGGGCTTCGTCCAGCTCGCCAGCATGGGCGCGGATGTGCGCCAGAGCGCACAGCGCCACATCGAGGTAGGTCTCCTGTTCGGTCTGCCCGGCCAGGTCCAGTGCCTCGCCGGCCAGCGCTTGGGCGGAGTTCATGTGCCCGGTCATGGCCTCGATCCTCGCCAGGTGCGTGAGCGCCGGCGCCACCTGCGCCTGGTCACCTTGCTCTCGGAGTGCCTCGATGAGATCCTCAAGCCGTTGCCGGGCGGTGCCGAAGTCGTCGAAGTTCCGCGCCCAGAAGCCGGGAACCGGGCTCATCACCCACCCGGCGGCCTCCCGTTGCAGCCGGATGCCCTCCTCGACCGCAGCGTGATCGGCACCGCGCCCGGAATGCAGCTTGAACAACGCCACGACGAGCAGTGCGTAGGAGTACAGCTGCGGGTCCGCGTTCTCGTCCATCAGGGCGAGCGCCGCCTCGCCGTGCTCCACCGCGACGTCGGCGTCGTCGGACCCGGATGCGATCCGAGTGTGGATGCTGGAGCGCAGCGCCGGGGTCTCCGCGTCGGCGAGCGCTTGTTCCATAAGCTCCAGGCCGGCATCGGCCTCGCCCTGTACCCAGCGCATGCTCCCCAGCCCGAGCAGGACTTGCGCCCGTTCACCACCAGGCGGCAGGGAGGCCAGCAAGCGCTCAAGCTCGCGCCGCGCCCCGTTCGGGTCGCCGGCGAAGTAGCGGCGCTCGGATAGGTCGATACCCCGCTGTACCCGCGCCTGCTGATCCGTCCCCGGTGTCAGCCGGCAGGCCAGTTCCTGCAACTCGACCGCCGCGTCCGCAGCGCCGCGCGCAGCCGCCGTCGCCGCGGCGCGCTCGAGTTCGGCTGACGTGATCTCGTCGGGGCCGCTGGCCGCGAGCGCCAGATGCCGGGCCCGCTCAACCGGGTCTGCGGCCTGGTCGGCCAGCCGCCGGTGCAGCTTGCTGCGTTCGGCCTCCGGCAGCGACGCGTACAGCGCTGACCCGAACAGCGGGTGGGCGAACTCCACCCGCCCTCCGGGCCGGACCACGGCGATACCTGCCCGCTCGGCGGCCGCGAGTGCTTCCAGATCGACCTGGCCGACGGCAGCACTGGGCATGGCGGCTAGTTCTGCTAGCACGTCGCGGGTTGCTCGCGGGAGCCTGCGCAAGCGGAGCAGCACCAGGTCCCTGTGGTCCGCAGGAACCGGCAGCGGCTGGCCCGGTGGCGGGATGCCGACCCGCTGGATTTCCCTGGCGATCTCGAGCGCGTAGAACGGGTTGCCTGCGGCCGCGCGGTGTATGCCTACCAGCAGGGGGCGCGGGAACGAGCCACCGAGCGCCCGCCGGAATAGCTGATGAATCGCGGCCACGCTCAGCGGGCCGACATCCATCCGGGTGCCGTTTAGCGATGATTCGATTGCCGCGAACTCGCCGCCGCGCCGGCCCGTCTCGGAGATTCTGACCGCCGCGATCACGGCGACCGGCCGGTGCTCAAGCCGCCTGAGCGCGAACGCAACGGATCCGGCCGAGGCAGGGTCCAGCCACTGTGCGTCGTCCACCGCCAGGACTAGCGGCCCGTCGGCGACCATCTGGTCGAGCAGCGCGGTCAGTCCGCTGCCGACGGCGCGCGGGTCGAGGTCGCCCTCGCCAGGATCCGCCCGCAGCAGCGCCACGTCCAGTGCCCTGCGCTGCGGGACCGGCAGCGACCGGAGCGCGTCATCGGCCACGGGGCGCAACAGGTCGGCCAGCACGACGTGCGGCAGCCCCGCATCCGATGGCACCGGGCGAGACGACAGGACCCGGCACCCGATCGCGCTCGCGCGCCGGGTCGCCTCGGCCCACAGCGTGGTCTTGCCAATGCCAGGCTCACCGGCAATGACCAGCAGCCTGGCTGCCACGGCGCCGGGAACCTGAGCCAGCCAAACGTCGATGCTCGTCAGCTCGGCTTCCCTGCCGAGTACCGGACGCCCGGGCCGCTCCATGTTGGATACCGTACGTGCTCCGATAGATCCGTGACCGGAAACTGGCCCGTGCCTGCCTTTGCGAGTTCGGCTGCAGCCAGTTCCGTGACCTTGATCCGCCAGGATTCGGTGCGGCCCCGGTCAGTTTGTTAAGGGATGCTCAGACGGTTATCAGCCGCGTCAAGGCGGCGAATCCACTCGGCTGCATCCGCTGACCGGTCAGGTGTCGGACAGGCTCAGCAGGCCTGCACAACGACCCCAGGCAGCATCCGCATCAGGCCAGCGGCAGCCCGACCGTAGGCGGAGATCACCTCACGCCACTGCACGGGCTTGCAGGCAGGAATGGGCGACGCGCGGATCAACCAGATATGCGCGACCGCAGCTTGTCGCGCTCAGTGCTTCCTTCAATACCGAACGAGCCCTCGGAGTGCGTGCTGCATTGGCAAATGGATCACGGTAAGTGACCTGCCGCAGGAGTGGCTGCCGCCACGGTGTCGTCATTTCGGTCAGATGACAGGCCAAAACGATTTCTCCGGCTCGGTCCGAGGGGACGATGAGAACGACCGGCTTACCGGCCAGGCCCGGGCCGACACGGTGCGGGCGACGGACAGGTAATCGCGAAGGACGTGTCCCGGCTCGGCCTCGAGCGGGACCGGGAGTGACCGGCCCAGCAGATCCACGCGGCGGCCCTGGTAGCGGCGCGGGTCGCTGGGACGGCGGCCGTACTTCGAGCGCCCGAAGTCGGCGGTGCCGCGCTACCTGGCTGGGAAGGGCCCGTCATCGCGCGCGGCACAGAACGACCACACGTCGAAGTCGTTGACGCCGTTCTTGTGGTCCACGTAGTGCAATGCGGCGCCCTGGCACAGGGCTCGGCACAGCGGGCGGCCGGCATAGCGACCCGAGCCATCGAGGTGGCGGGCGAACAGATCCGCCTCAACTCCGGCGGCGATCGGCGCCAGGTGGTGCAGGTCGGCTAGCTCGATCCGTGCCATCGACCGATTGGCGGACGCAGTCACTGGGCCAGATTCCCACAAGCGAATCGACCGTGGCGCTCGATGGGAACGGATCTCAAGAACGCTCATGTGGTCGGCCTGAAATGGGCTGAGGCCTCGAACGGCAGGCAAGTTGGTCACGTATTCGGCAGAAGAAGCGCTCGGTCTATCGCGCGCCGGACCATGCGACTTGCGCGGCCGCGCATATGGCTCCGGAGGCTGTTGCCCTGTATCGCGCTGACCTGCGAAAACATGCCCTCGCAGGTTCATCCCGGGCAAGTATGGGGCACAGCTGGGCGCGCTGGTAGCACCGACTCTGTCTGGCGCCACGCCAAGGTACAGCAGGAAACAAAACGCAAGTTTATCTTATGCCCCGAAATCGGGTGGCCGCGCTGCATCCGGCTCTGCCGGGCAACCGCCGGTAATCCCGGAGTCCTGTGTCACGCGCCGCCCGAAGGCCCCGTGCTCTGTGCCGGCAGCTCGCCGAGGCCTCGGGGACACACCTCGTGTACCCACCGGCCGCCTGCTCGCAGTCGCGCATCCTGACCCGCAGTGATGACCGCTCCGCACCGCGCACAGACCTGCCCGGGAGCACGCGCCTCGTTATCCTCCGGATCCAGATACGCAAGCTCCCGATCCTCGCGGTCGTGCTCCTCTATCTCGCGCTCGGGCGCATCCTCGCGATCTTGCGGCAGCACGCCCTCGGACCGCTGCCTGAGACCCTCGGACTGCTGCCTCATGCGCTCTTCCTCGCCGTACTCGGGCGTCAACGTCATCGTGGTCCCCGGTATCTCCGCGATCGCAGGGCGTTTCCCTGGCCTCCAGTCTGACACTGCCGCTGACCACGTAGCGAGCGATACCTTACGGCCATGGCCATGCATCGCC
>Ga0137391_10004364_pt1 | contig 10822 bp, 9 predicted proteins | sample 15con2h24BmetaG_FD_101399 | JGI IMG/M metagenome (GOLD analysis project Ga0137391, IMG submission 101399) | Vadose zone soil microbial communities from Angelo Coast Range Reserve, California, USA - 15con2h2.4B metaG | ecosystem: Environmental > Terrestrial > Soil > Vadose zone > Saprolite...
CAAGCTGGGGAAATGAAGATGGGCTCGCGCCCGGGAGGTACTTCGTGAAAGGTTGGACGCGGAACGCGGTGACCTACGGCATTGCCGCTGCGGTGGTCACGCTGCTCTTGAACCTGGTCGGCAACGCGACCGCGGGCGGAGACCCGTGCCATCGAGGCTCTCCACTGGGCTTCCTGGCGTTTCTTGTCTTCCTGGGACTCATGGGTGCGGCCGGCTTCATGACGGCCCGGGCTGGCGGAACCATCGGTGCGGCGACCATGGCCGGCCTCGTCGGCGCGCTGATCTCGGCGGTCGGCACCATCATCGCGTTCGCCATCATCGTCAGCTCGATCAGTGCCAGTTGCGTGGTGAACAACAACACCGGGGTCAGCTCGCAGACGCTGCTCACCACGGGCGGCATCGTCGCGGGCATCCTCCTGAGCCTGTTCGGGCTCGGGATCGGAGCCGGTGCGGGCGCGATCGGTGGATTGATGGGTCGCCGGCCGGCAGCAACCACCACCGTCTAAACGGCGACGCAATCCCTCCCCCACGTGCGGGGGAGGGTAAGTTGCGGCCCGCGCGGCTTCGCGTATATACGGGTCGGTGCGGGTAGCAATTTGGCATGCGCTGTTAGACTGCCACTGGCTATGAGTCCGTCGTCACGCTCATCGGCATGCTAAGGACTCGGCAGGCGCCCGCACTGCGTCACCCCGATCTTCGGGCGAGGCGGCTCGATCCCAGAGCGATTGAAGACGAGTCGTTTCCCTTCGAGCATCTAAGCCAGATTGCGGAAGTCGAAAGCTGGCGAAAAGAAATCAACCGGCCCATCTACCACTTACACAAGTGGTGGGCCCAGCGGCTAGGTTCTGTTTTTCGCGGCATTCTTATCGGTGCTTTCTCACCCCCTGGAGTAGACCTCATGGAGAGGTTTTACACCGGGTACCAGCTGAGGGGGGCGGTGATCTTCGACCCCTTCATGGGTAGTGGCACAACGGTGGGAGAGGCTCTAAAGCTCGGCGCTCGTGCCATCGGCCGAGACATCAATCCTGTGGCTTATTGGTCCGTGAAGCACGCCCTGGCTGCGCACTCTGAGTCTGACGTAATCCGGACCTTCCACGAAATCGAAGGGGACGTGCGACAAGCGATCCAGAAACACTACAGACGGCCAATTGAAGGATCGACGTGCGATGTCCTCTACTACTTCTGGGTGATGGTTGTGGCGTGCTCCAGCTGCAAGTTCTCTGTTGACCTCTTCTCCTCATACGTATTTGCCTCCAATGCCTACCCAGCGCGCAAACCGGTGTCAAAGGTGGTCTGCCCTAGCTGCGGCTCTGTGGATGACGTTGAGCATCATGCAAGGCAGGCAACCTGCCGCCGCTGCTGTGAGGTCTTCGATCCTCACGGTGGTCCAGCTCAGGGAAAGAATGCTGTCTGTCCGAATTGCGGAACACAGTTCTCCATCATTGCGGCGATCCGGGCTAGCGGCGCCCCTCCCTCGTACAGGATGTACGCAAAGCTTGTGCTCCTCGAAAACAACAAGAAAATCTACTTAGCTGCCGACGACCAGGACGTTGAACAATATGAACTAGCCAGCGCAGAGTTGCGGCAGCATCCGAATGCATTTCCTGTTGCTGAGATTCGCTCGGGCTACAACACCGATCAAGTACTGAATTACGGCTATTCGTACTGGCACCAGATGTTCAACGATCGTCAACTGCTCTCTCTAGGTGTCCTTGCAGACCGTATCCGCCAGGTGGACAACGTTGATCTGCGAGGCTTGTTTGCCCTCCTATTTTCGGGGACGCTCGAATTCAACAACATGTTTGCGTCGTATAAAGGCGAGGGGACCGGGGCGGTGCGGCATATGTTTTCTCATCACATACTCAAGCCGGAGCGCACTCCCCTTGAGGCCAATGTATGGGGAACCCCGAAGAGTTCAGGGGCGTTTTCGACGCTGTTCATCAGCCGCCTTCTGCGAGCGCTGAAATACCGGGACAATCCTTTCGAGATTCGGCCTGTGGCTGGTGGCGGGACTCAAAAGACCTTCGGGATCTCAAAACCGATGGGAAGGGAAGCGGCCGAGTCTTTCGCTGACTTTGTCGCTTCAGATTCCGACCTGTATCTCTCGTGCGGAGATTCTGGAACAACGGATATTTCCGACGAGACGGTGCAGGCTGTCGTGACCGATCCACCGTTTTTCGACAATGTCAACTACTCAGAACTTGCCGATTTCTTTTACGTATGGCAACGCCATATCCTTGGGGACGCAGGGTCCAGAAGCTCCACAAGCACACGATCCGAGCTTGAAGTGCAGCATCAGGATGCTGATGTTTTTTCTGGCCGCCTTGAGGCAATCTGGCGAGAATGTCACCGGATCCTTGACTCGGACGGGCTCCTCTTATTCAGCTACCACCATTCCAGGCCGGAGGGTTGGCACGCCATCTTTCGAGCATTATCCAGCTCAAAATTCGTTATTACTGCCACCCAACCCGTTAAGTCGGAAATGTCCGTGGCCACGCCCAAGTCTCAGGCGCGGGAGCCCATCGACCTCGACGTGATTTTTGTGTGCCGGAAGCTTGGCTCGGGTCTGCGTTCGGAGTCGTTACCAGCAGCTTTGCTCGATAGCGCGGTTGGAGATGCCGCGAAGCAGATGCGCCGCTTTAATGAGGTAGGACGGCGATTGAGCCGTGGTGACGTGAGAGTCATCGTGATGGCGCACATCCTTCGCCATCTCTCGCGTTGCGCCGAGACTCCTGCGCTCGTATGGCTTCGTGACTCAGGTCTCTTGATTGAGCAACGGATTGCCAAGCTCAATAATGAACAAAATGTTGCAACAATAGGGGTTCCCCAGCTCACGCTTTCGTTCGGATGAGCGCCGCAACGGTCTTTCGGGCGGCTTGCCTAGCGATCCAACGCGGCGTGCTAATCCGTCGCTCCTCGGCGCAAGACAAGGAGTTCCACTTTCAGAATTGGGTGGGTGATCGGCTGACGGACGCGCGACTTGAACATGAGACGGGCGGAAGGAACCAATACCCAGACTTCCGGCTGGTTCGGTTTTCAGAAGGCTACGAGGTTAAGGGTCTAGCGTATCCGGGTCGCGAAGCCAGTTACGACTCGAACAGCCAGGTCCCCACCGGTCTCCATAACGGTCGCGCCATTTACTACGTCTTCGGCCGCTACCCAAAAGGGGTACTCGTCGACGAATATCCAGTCCTCGACCTCGTGATATGCCATGGAGACTTCCTCAACGCCACTCATGACTACGTCCATCGAAATCGTAGCCTGCGAGGCTTTGGCTCCTACGGCGATATCATGATCCGAGATCGGAAGATGTATGTCTGTCCCACTCCATTTGCGCTGACGACCGGCACTTTGAATCAACAGACGCTGATCCTTCCTGGCGACGCGCCTACTCCAGAGGGACTCCGCGAGATTGGGCGGCTAACGCGAAGAGAGGCCGACAACCTCATCATCGGATACGAGTTCGACCTCACGACCAACTCCATCACTCCGCACGACATGCCCAACCCTAGTGCGGGTCGGGAGCACCACTTTCGTGCCTTTCGCCTAGCTGGATCAGGAGGTCCCGAGGTTGCCTTGACTCGATCTCCGGAAATCGAGCGCGAGGCGGCGCTGATTGAAGCGGAGGAGGAATCTGAGGGTTAGGCCACGAGCCTGTCCCGTCGTGGATTAGGCGAACTGCACGTCTACCAGCAAGGTAATGGCGCCTCGCTTGGCGACATAAGCAACAGGTCCCACAGGTTTGGCTTTGAGGACCATGGCGTAAAGCATCCGGCCCGTTGCGTAAGCGCTCAGCACGTCTTGAGGAATGCGATGAAGTCGCTCCCGGCCTTTCAATTCCTCGACACGGAAGGGACCCTCGATCCCCAAACTCTCTGCAATTCCAACGGCGACGCCCAGGCGTGTCGAGTCATAGTCCCGAGCGATCCGATGAGGTGTCCGCGTCGCCAGAATGAAGAACGGCTTACGCGGAAGGTAGATTCGAGCCGTACGCAGCTCCCAAGTCTTATGTCCCGACGCTATCCAGTCAGCAAAAGGCTGTTGAACAAGCAACCCGTCCATGCCACTTACCTTCGTGAAATTGGTTCGGTCGGGTAACGATCTTTGATCTCGTCGTTGAAATAGTTTCCGGCAGACTCGGAAGCCACTAGCGCCTTGTAGATCGATGGGGGCACTGCGTAGTAGTGGTAGATCCTTCCGTTCCGAAACTCAATTTCAAGGATGGCCTCCTCCTGTTCGTATCCAACGGAAGCCAGTACCTCAGATGCAATCGGGATTCGTTTCAACTAGGCTCTCGCTGGACTAACCGCAGCTAGTTTAGGAACCGGGCCCTTCGGACCGTCAACTCTCGGCTGCTCTCGTGATGCCGCCATTGCACCGAATCGTACCTGCGGCGTGACCGGAGCCACATCCGGTTAGCATTTCGTCCGTGAAGGTCGAGGTTCGCGCCATCGGCCTCAAGGCGGCGAGAAGCGTGGTCTCACCCAGCGTAAGCTCGCCCATGACCTCGGCATCAGCCAGAATTACATTCCCGCCAGTCGAGGCGAATAGCCGACAAGCAGGACCGAAGCTCCAGGACCAGCTCGTCAAGTACTTCGGGTGCCGGTTTGAGGACTTGTTCGAGGTCGTCCTGGTCAATCTAGAAGCCGGGTCGGAGCAGCGACTCGAGGCCGCGCGAGCCAAACAGCAATAGGCCATGGAAGTCGTCTTTCTTTTGGGCGCCGGGGCATCGGCCGAAGCCGGGGTTCCCCTCATGGATCGCTTCGTCCCGGACCTCCACAAGGAGCTTGAGCCCCACTTGAGGGCCGTCCTCGATCCACTCGTCAGGGACATCAAGACCGCAGCGCCCGAGGGGATAGTAGATGTCGAAGTGGTCCTGCAAGCCCTCAGTCAATTGCGAAACCTAAACGCCAACCTAACAGCAGCCGCGCTGCAACAACCGATTCCTGCACACTTAGACCCGGCCCTGCTTGCGGAACTCGACAGGCGGGTGCGTGCTCAGGTGCGGAGGCGTTGCTCCGAGGGCATTACGCCGGACCGACTCGGCTATCTGCGCCCGCTCCTAGATTTCCGCATCCCCTCGAATACCTTGGACATTTTCAGCTTGAACTACGACATGTGCATCGAGATGCTTTGCGAACAGGCGGGAATTCGCTACACGGACGGTTTCGACCTGGTCTGGCGCGATGGAGCCTTGGATGAGGAGGGCGAGGAGGAGAGGCCGCTGATTCGTCTTCATAAGATTCACGGCTCGCTTGTCTGGTATGAGCGCAGCGGCTATCGGTTCGTCAAGATGCCCCTACTTCCTACGGAGGGCGAGCTTAATTACTTCGATCACGAGGGCGTTGCGCAAATGATGTTGTATCCGGCCTTTGTGAAAGAGGGTAGCGATCGAGGTCCCTACCCGTATCTGGTCCACCGGTTTCGTCGGCGTCTCGAATCAGCGCGCGTCCTGGTCGTCATCGGTTATGGCTTTCGAGATCAGTACGTCCGCGCCCTGGTTACCGAAGCTGCTATGCAGAACCGCAGGCTGAGCATCGTGCTCGTCGATCCTGCGGCACAGGAATTGAAATGGCGACACTTTAAGGACCTTGCTCTAGCACACCGTGTGGTGGCGCATCCAGCAAAGACAGGCGAGGCATTGCGAGAAGGCGCGCTCTACCGATTCATCGCTGACCTAGAGGAGGCGGATTCGAATCGACATGCCGTTGAAAGGATGCGTGCGACAAATCCAATCGGCGCAAAGCAAACGCTGCAAGCGGCTGCACGAAAATACATGGCTCTCGGCCACTACGACGCCGTACGAGTAATGGTTGAGGAGGACGACCTACTTAACCCCGCAAAGGCCACTATGTGGCAGATTCATCCGCTACCACGTCTTGACGAATGTCTCGCCTTCGCGCTGGCGGCCGGTACTGCGCCGGCCGTCTGGTGGCGTCTTGTGGCTCCGCTGCTCTACTGGTGGGAGCGCAACCTGTTGATGACCACGCCAGAGGGCGATCTGACTGCAAGCATCAGACCGCCTCACATGCCCAGCATCAACCCCGAAAATCACGATGTTGACCTGCTGCCGTCCGCCCGATCCGTCTCAATGCTGGCGGCCTATGAAGCTGCTTGGCCTCGTGAAATGGGTAGGCCGATGACGCACATCCATCAACCGCGTTTCCAGACCTTCCGGCGGCAGGTTGAGCTGCTTAACCGGCTTAACCGCTTGAGTCGAGGCCAGGGTGGCACTGCTGACCCGAGAGCGGAACGGATCGAAGTCAGCCATGCGTACCTAGGCGAAGAGTCGGCCGGAAATCTTGCCTGGTTGCTCGCCCAGGAGGGAGCGCCACCCGCCTTCGCCTTAATGGTTGACTGGACGGACCTCACGCTCAAGCAAGTCGGCTAGGTGCAGGGCCCTCTTGGCGGTTCGTATTACACACCATTACTGATGCGGTTTCACTCGGGTGCCGATATTCAACTGTATGGCGCCCATGTCGTGATTTGTGAAAAATCATGGTGTCGCCGGTTCGACTCCGGCCCTCGGCATACCAGGGGATCGTGCCGGTGGCGCTGGCCATTATGCGTGTGATCGAATACGACCTCGAGCGCGGATCCTTCACCGGTGAGCCACCTTCCTGATACCCGCCCAAGCCTATGCGGTGTATTCCTGGCCGTTGTCTCGTACAGGTTCCTGCGGGAGAGGGTAGCGTAGGGGCGCTGTAACCTTCTTGACACGCTGATCGATCTCGCCCATCATGAGGCGGACTTCTTGAGGCGAACGTCTTACCCTACGTCTGGCTACAGCCTCGGGACGCGCGGCCGGCGAACGTCGCGGCGTCTCGTTGTTCCTCCGCGACGGCGCACGCCCATCATCCGGTTCGCGATCGTTGCCGGCATCCTTTTGCTCGGCATTCGCGCGTTCGGGCTGCTGCAGGCCCACCGCGACCTCCACCCGGTCGCCGCCACCACCAGGACCGCCACCCCGCACATCGCTGCGCGTCCGGCGGCGAGCGCTCGTCCGGCGCCGACGGCGACGACATTACCGTCGCGGCCGGCTGTGCCCACCCAGTTGCCGCAGGTCAAGGTGCCGGTGTTGAGCACCAGCTGGCTGCGCAGCCACCCGATCGCCGACACCCCGTCGATCAAGGGCCGGGCGGCGATTGTCGTCGACCTCACCGCCGGACAAATCCTCTACCAGCAGGACCAGGGCACCCGCTACGCGGACGCCTCGCTGACCAAGATGATGACCGCCATGGTCGCCGCCGACCTGGTGCCGCTGGACACCGTGATCACCGTCCCGGATGCGGCCACCCAGGTCGAACCCAACCACATGGGCATCAGCACCGGCGAGAGGCTGACCGTACGCGAGCTGATCGACGGGATGATGCTCGACTCCGGGAACGACGCGGCGGAAGCGATCGCGATGGGAATCACCGACCGCGCGACGTTCCTCAGCTTGATGAACCAGAAAGCCGCGGCGCTGCACCTGCGGACGACCCACTTCACGAATCCCAGCGGGCTCGACGATGCCGATCACTACAGCTCGGCCTATGATCTCGCCGTCATGGGGGCGACCCTGCTCGCCGACTACCCGGACCTCCGCACCATCGTCGGATCGAAACAGATCTCGATCTCCTCGACCCCGCAGCACAAGGCGTTCAACCCGATCAACATCGATCGGCTGCTCTCGACCTATCCGGGCGCGATCGGCATCAAGCCCGGCTACACCGGGGCCGGCGGCTACTGCCTGGCCGCCGCCGCGACGCGGAACGGCCGCACGATCCTGGTGGTCGTGCTCGGGAGCACACAGCATTTCACGGACGCCACGACGCTCCTGGATTTCGGCTTCAGGCATCCAGTCACCCACTAAGATTCGCCTGACATGGGCGGCATCAGCGAGATCTTCAGCCTGGGCATTCCGTGGACCCATCTCGTCATTCGGGCGGTCATCATCTACATCGCCTTCTTCATCGGCCTCCGCCTGTTCGGCAAACGCGAGCTCGGTCAGTTCACGACCTTCGACCTCGTCCTGGTCCTGCTCGTGGCGAACGCGCTCCAACCGGCGATTACCGGCCCCGACAACTCGGTCACGGGCGGCGTGATCATCATCGCCGTGCTGCTCATGTTCAACCGCGCCGTTGCACTCGTGCGCAACCGCTGGCCATGGTTCGATGCCCTGATCGAGCCGCCGCCGACCGTGGTCGTCCAGGATGGCGAAGTCAGCAAGGTGGCGCTGGAAAAGGAAGGGCTCAGCGAGACCGACGTCGAAATGGCCATCCGCGAACACGGCGTCGACAAGCTGAGTGATGTCAAGCAGGCAGTGCTCGAAAACGACGGAAGCATCAGCGTCGTGACCAAAGGCAGCGGCGAACGGTATCGGCGCCGCCGTCGCGTCCGCTTCCTCAAGCGGTAACGGTCCGTGGCTGAAGAGCGTCGCATCGTCACGATCCTCTTCGCCGACGTCGCGGGGTCGACCGCCCTTGGCGATGCGCTCGATCCAGAGGACGTCCGGGTCCTGCTCCGGCGGTACTACGACGTCGCCCGCGAAATCGTTACCGAGCACGGTGGGATTCTCGAGAAGTTCATCGGCGACGCCGTGGTCGCCGTCTTCGGCTTTCCGCACACACACGACGATGATCCACGGCGGGCGCTGGCGGCTGCGCTGACGCTGCGGGACCGGGTCCGCGCCGACCCGAGACTGGGCGACCGGCTTCCGATTCGCCTTGGGATCAATACCGGTGAGGTGGTCGCCGCGCGCGAGAGCGCCACTGGAGACTTTCCCTTGAGCGGCGACCCGGTCAATGTCGCTGCCCGGCTGCAGCAAGCCGCCGAGCCCTGGGGCATCCTCTGCGGCGAGCGTACCGTGGCCAGCATCAGGAGTGGCTTTTCCTTCGGGCCGGTGATCGCGGTCGAGGCCCGGGGGAAGGCGCAACCGATCCGCGCCCTGGCACTCCTGGGGCGGGCGGCCCTCCTGCCGGTGGCGGCGCGTACGCCGTTGATCGGGCGAGCTCCGGACCTCCAGCAACTGGAGCTGGTCGCGGGTCGGGCGTTCCATGAGCTGCGCCCATTCCTGGTCAGCGTCATTGCGCCGGCCGGAGTGGGGAAGACGCGGCTGCTCGAAGAATTCCTCGAACGGCTGCCTTCGGTCGAGCCGCGAGCCACGGTGGCGATCGCGCAGTGCCTGCCGTATGGCCAGCGGCTCACCTACTGGCCGCTGCGCGGCGTTCTCTATCGCCTGATCGGCGTGGCCGATGACGCGAAGGCATCAACCGTCCGCAGCTCGATCCGCACGTGGCTCGAAGGCTCCGGGCTGGAGGCGTTGGACCGCGAGGTCGAGTTGCTGGCGGCCACGGTTGGGGCGGGAGAGTCCGAGGTCATGGACCGCTCCGCCTTGCTGGCGGCCTGGCGAACGTTCTTCGAGATCGCGGCGGGTCGCGCGCCATTGGTCCTCGTCTTCGAAGACCTGCACTGGTCCAGCGACAGCCTGCTCGATCTGTTCGAGTTCGTGATGCAGCCGCGCGGCGCTCTGCCGCTTTTGATGATCGCCCTCACCCGTCCCGAGCTGCTCGACCGGCGTCCGGGCTGGGGCGGCGGTCGCCGCAATTATGTGTCCATCGCGCTCGAGCCGCTCAACGATCGGGACACCGCCGAGCTGATCGATCGCCTGCTCGAGGGATGCTCCGCCGACCTCGTCGACCGAATCGTCCGGCGGGCGGAGGGAAACCCGTTCTTTGCGGGTGAACTGATCCGCTCGGTCGCCGAGCGCGGCGGAACCGACCAGCTGCCGGATACGGTTCAGGCCACTGTGCTGGCGCGCCTCGACCAGCTCGCGCCGGACGAGCGCCGCATCATCCAACTGGGGTCGGTGTTTGGACGCGCGTTCCGGCCGCCGGGACTGCTCGCGCTGGAACCGAGCCTGGAGAGCGTGGACGAGGCCATTGACAGGCTAGTCGATAAGGACCTTCTTCGCTCCACAGGGGCCGATATTTTCGCCTTTCGCCACATCTTGATCCGCGAGGTCGCGTACCAGACCTTGACCCGCGCGGAGCGCGGCCGCCTCCACGCCGCAGGGGCCCAGTGGCTGGCGGGACTTGCCAGTGAACGCGAGGAATCAATGGCCGAACTGATCGCCTACCACTACCGTGAGGCCGCGGGCATCGCGACCGCGCAGCGCCCGGATGACCCGCAGACGTCGGAGGTGCGGAAAAAGGCGGTGGAATGGCTGGCCCGCGCGAGCGAGGTCGCGGCGGCGGCGGCGGCGACGATCGAGGGCGCACGCCACCTGCGCGGGGCGATCGAGTTTGCCGAGCCGAGCCGGCTGCCCGATCTCTATCAGCGCCTCGGCGAGATCGGGGAGTCGAGTGATTTCGCCGTGCCGGCCTATCAGACCGCTCTGCGCCTCTGTCGCGAGCAGGGGCGACCGCCCGAACAGGAACTGCAGGTGATGACCGGCCTGCTGAGCATCTACACCCGTTCGCAGGGCTCCGTTGCGGACCGCCTCTCGTTAGACGCCATGCGTGACTTTCGGCGGGAGGCTGCGAGGCTGGCGGCGCGGGTCACGGACGAGCGTGTGCTGGCACGGTACATGGCCGCCGATGCGTTCTATCCATTCTGGATGCTGGGGAGTAACAGCCCACCATCCGCGGCAGACCTGGCGGAGGCTGATGCCAACGCGAACAAGGCGGCAGCCTTCGCCCGGCGTCTGGATGATCCTAACCTGGAAAGCATGGCCCTCGACGCCCTGTCTGGCACCGCCCAGATTCGCGGCGACTGGCGGCAAAGCCGCGAGTACGCGCGCCGCCGGCTCACCTTCCAGGACCGATTGAACATGGTGGAG
>Ga0137391_10004367_pt1 | contig 10819 bp, 5 predicted proteins | sample 15con2h24BmetaG_FD_101399 | JGI IMG/M metagenome (GOLD analysis project Ga0137391, IMG submission 101399) | Vadose zone soil microbial communities from Angelo Coast Range Reserve, California, USA - 15con2h2.4B metaG | ecosystem: Environmental > Terrestrial > Soil > Vadose zone > Saprolite...
ACAGCTTGGCCAACACCTTAAGTTCCCTACATGCTGGGGGGATAGATACCTACTTGACATTGCACAAAACCATTGACGAGCCGAGGGACGGCTCATTCGTTTCCTTGCGCGAGATCGCAGACGCACTGGGAGCGAGCACACGCCTTATCGTCCACGCGCTCAGTGATATCGAGCGACTGAAGACGTTTGGGTTGACGGACAATGTAGTACTCCTCCCTCCTGGCGTCGCAGACGGTCCATCGTTACACGTTGGTACCGCGCGCAGTCTTCTTGGAATACAAAGTTTTAACCCCATTATCGGCACATTTGGGTTTGTAACACCTCTCAAAGGGCTGCGAGAGCTCATTCACGGTTTTGCGCTGACGCTTCGAAGGTACCCGCGTGCGTTGCTGCTGATGCTCAATGCAGAATTCCCTGTCGCTGAATCGAGAGAGGAGCACGAGCATTGCTTGACGCTCATTCGTGAACTTGGCATTGAAGACAGTGTACATTTCATAAACGATTTTCTGGATCTGAATGAAATGCAATTTTTGCTGAGTGCTTGTGACGCCATTATCTTCGCCTACCAACATTCGAACGAGTCAGCGAGTGGCGCCATTAGAGTCGGGCTGGCGGCCGGCCGCCCGGTGGGGACCACTCCTTTGCCGATTTTTGCGGAACTGTCAGAACTCGTCTACCAGTTTTCGGGCTTCGGCGCCCCTGACATCGCTGACGGCATCAAGGCGATGCTGGACCAGCAATATCCAAAAGAGGAGATGGCCCGGGAGCAACGTGCGTGGGTGCAAGACAACAGCTGGGCCCAGCAGGCGGCGCGCATCGGCAACATGATGCGCGGGTGCTTTGAAGAGCGGCACGGCGTCGAACTCCGGCCGCCGCGAGCGCCGGCAGCCGGCTTGGCAAACGGGGAGTGCGTACGGCGCGCTCCGCCAGAAGCTGGTAGTTCCTTGCGCGATATGATCGAAGCCGAATTTATGGCGTCATCGAAACGCGATTTCATAGGTCTCGCTTTCCGCCGCACGCTCGGACGCGATCCGACATCGGAGGAGATCAGGGACTGCGAAAATCTCGATGCCGATGCGGCCACCGCCGCCGGCCGGTGGCGGATCATCAAGGAAATATCGAAGCTGGTAGATCAGCCCGACAATCCCGGGACCTTCCGGTCGGAGGTGAGCGACGTCGGATGGCTCCTGCATCTCGACAACCAGGCCTTCATTGAAGCGGCATACCGTGCGCTCTTGCGGCGCGAGGCCGATACCGCGGGAAAGGAGCGCTACCTCACCGCGCTCGAGAATAGGGAATTGTCCAAGCGGCAGGTCATCGATGCTTTGCTTGCTTCGCAAGAGTTCCGCCAACTGGACCGGCCCTTGCCGGAAATATCGAAGCCTGCCGATACGCCCGGCAATCTCGGGAACTTCCGGTCGGAGGTTTACGACGCTACGGCGCTCCTTGATCTCGACAACCGGGCCTTCATCGATGCTGCGTATCGTGCGCTCTTACTCCGCGAGGCCGACGCCGTGGGAAAGGAGCGCTACCTCACCGCGCTCGAGAACGGGGAATTGTCCAAGCGGCAGGTCATCGATGCTTTGCTCGCTTCGCAAGAGTTCCGCCAGTTGGGCCGGCCCTTGCGGGTTCTGCACGGCGACGGCCCGCCGGCGCCCGCGGCCTCCCCCGATGTCATGACATCGATCCCGGCTGCGGCCGGCGATCGGCGCGATGGGTTGCAATCATAAGAGGCGGCATGGCAGGTCGACATGAACCGTCAGCCCTTGTCGATCCCCCGAGTGCCGGCCCCGCCTGAACCGGTGACGGGTGAAACGCTCGTATCGGCGCAGGCTCTGCTTAGCGCGTTGCATTCGGACCTTGGTTCCGCCGGACTGGACCGACTGATCGAAGTCTATGAGTGGGTGGAGCGAGCCTACGAAGAGTTTCCGGAGCTGGAACAGGAGTTCCCGCGCGAGGACTTGGCAGAGAAGCTGCGATCGGCTACCCACTCCCTCGCCGACGGCGCAGCCGTACCGCTATTGATGTTGTGCGTTGCGCTCGACCCATCTTCCGCGTCCGTTAGCGGTTTGCTCGAGAAGATGTCTCGCTCGCCGCACGACCAGGCAATCGTGGGTGTCGTGCGCGTATTGGCGCGAACCCGAGACTTTACCTGGGACGAGGTCGCCCCTGCCATAGAACAACTGCGCCTTCAGCGGCGGATGGACGCGGTGCTTGCAATCATCTCGGAGGTGCTCGACCGGCTGCATCTGGCACCGGACAGGGGCGCTCTGGAATTCGGCAATATCTTGAAGCGTCTGCTGATCGACGGCGATGACAGCGGCAACATCGACCCGACATTCTTCGCCGGGATTGCATGGTCGGCGCGGAAGCGGCTGCGCCGGCCGACCCGACGGCGAGCCAGGGGCAATCGTGACGAAGCCGCGTTGTCGCTGGCAGAGCGTGTATCGGCAAAGTTATTCGCTTCACGGCTCTCGCCACCCCCACCCGTGTTGCCGCCGCGTTTGGCGTGGCCCAGCCGGCGGCTCGCCTTTGCCGAGTTCGCGGTGCAATGGCCGAAGCGTTCTGTTGAAGTCGACTGGCTGCCGATGATGCGCGTGGGTGATGCCGGGGACCGTATCGATGGCGTGCTGCGAGCCAGGCCCGGGCAGAAGGGTCACATCGTATACGGCCCCTATTTTCGACTGCCTCCGAGCGAGTATCATGTTCGCGTTCGCATGGATGCCGGACGAGCATGGGGTTGGTCGCACCATCCCGTGGCAAGGGTTGAAGCCGTAACCGACCAAGGGCAGAGCTATCTAGCTCGGCACACTATCGGGCCGCAGGACTGCTCTCGTCGGCAACACGAATTTTCTTTCGTCGTCACCGAAGCCGCAGCTTCCAGGGGTCACAATATCCTGGAGCTACGAGTTTGGACGAGCGGGACAGTACCACTCTCACTATCGTCGATCACCGTAGAGCAGCTGTCACTCTAACGTGATCTCCGCCGTGAGGGATGGTATTAGTAGATTTTTCCGCCGGTTCCTTTTCTCGCTGGGTTCGGTTGCAACGTCAAGCGACGTGTACGGTTCCCATATAATCGCAGGCATCGCTGGCTCGCCGAGGTCGAGCAATAGGCTGCAATAAGCCGGGTCATACACGACCCGGCGCTGATGGACCCGCAAAAGCTCGTCCATGCTGCTGGCTCCGAGCGTTTTCTACTTCAAATACCACGTCGCTGGGCTCGTACCGATACAGATGGCCTCGACCGGCACGTTGTCGGTTGTCCTAAGCGCAGCCGCTAAATTACCCCCCGTCGTGAACCTCATCCCACCTGTCGGACGGATCGTCAGCTTGCGGCCATTCCAGCACCCGTTGATCCTCGAGATTGCTGCCGCCCCATTGATATTCACCGTCGGATATACGCCAGGATCGATCGTCGCAGCCGCCGTTAGCGCCGGAATTTGGTCGTCAATCCCCAAATTGTTCATAATGACGCTGCTCATTGCGTCACCAGTCGGCTGTGTAGGCGCGCCGGAGATTGCCGCTGTGACCCAACCGTAAAAGTTGTTCCCGGTGAGGATTATCCTCGTATTGTTGCCGTCAAGCCGGATCTGGTAATTGTGATGTCCTGCGCTCGACCCATGGCACCGAGACGAAATCGTGCTGTTCCGAACCGCAAGACTGCTAAGTCCGTTCGCCAACTCGATCCCGACATATGGTCTGCCGCCCTGGTCGCCGGCCCCGCATATGGCGCTGTCATCGAACGTAAAATCGCTACCCGCCAGGAGTGAGACGCCGTTACCGGGTACGCTATACACTCTTTGGCCAACAAAGTGAAATCCGGTGAAGGTGGATGCGCCCCCAGTGTTCTGTATGAGGATTCCCGGCTGTCCCGACTTCGAATCGAAGGCCGCCGCCCATGACTGAGAAGAGTGAATGTCGGCGACTTCAGCGCTCGCAGCCGCCGTATCAATGACAAGTGGTGAGTTGACCGTCGTGTCGCCGAATGTCGTGTTGTCGAAAAACGTATTCTTGACCTGTTGATTCGCGCCAGGAATTATCCACGTGCCAATCGTCGAGTAAAGAATATCATCATGGGAGATAAACGCGCCACCAGCGTCCTCTATCCTCATTCCGTAATCGGCGGGATTGGACCGGGAAGATTGAATCGTAGAATTGGTTATCCGAGGATCGACGGTAGTCTGCGAGGTCGTAGCGTGCCCGATCCTGATGCCGCCGCAGCCCGCGCCCGCGACCTGGGTGATCTGCATCCGATCGACTGTTATCGTGTTGCCGTTCAAGTCGAGGCCGATACACGGTGCGTTCATCGAGATATCGGAGAACGTCACGTTGCTGTTCCCAAGCATATTGATAGACGCGCCCGCTATATTTACTCCTGCAGCTCCCATATCCAGATAAAAGTGGCCGAAATAGCTTCCAAAACAGTGAGCCGTTAATGTCAAGATGTTCATGTTATTGACAAGTGGCCGGAAACCGGAATATCCGCCGTAGAGAAAGCTTTCGCTACTTTCCGTCCCGATCATTTCCACCGGATGCGAGCAGGTCAGCCCCTGTCCAGAGACTGCGTAAAGATGAGGCCCGAGCAACACCGTTCCGCCGTTCGGTATGGCTTCCATCGCGGCCTGAATGGCCGCTGTGCTGTCCGTCTTTCCATCGATGTTGGCGCCGAACTGCCGGACATCGACGCCACTAGCCGGAAACACTGCGCGCCAGCTGCCGCCGCCAGAGGCTGGAACGCACGAGCCTACGTCGCCGGCGCCGCCATTCTGCGGGCAGGGAGCATTGCTCGGCACGAACGTCAAATCCGGTGCATCGCCGAGTGCACTGACCCCCTGGCGCACGATGCCGCCTGAGAAATTCGCGATCCCCAGGGTTTTGAGCAGGGCATTCGTCGGGGCGGCGACCCTCTGAACGATGCCCTGAGGCATCGGCGTGGGCTGCGCGTCGGCGACCTGCGGGAGTGCCGTCGCCACCCCGATGGCCAGAACCAGCGCAATGAGGAAACGAATCAGCTGAGCGCTCGTCCCAGCTGCCCCGCCAATTACCAGATGCGAGCGCCTCAGCCGGCAATCATCCCGCATGGAGTAGCTTCTCTCTCTGGTCACTTGCAATGTATTCTTCGTCCAGCCGCAGTATATCAGCATACCCGGAACGCTCCACCCGTTGGGGTGTTGGCCTTGCATTTAGATCGCATATTTCGACGACTGCCTGATCGAAAAGCTCGGGGTGGTCCTGCTCATCGCGCGATAGAAGCCTTGGTCGCTATGCAGGCTACTCAACCGGGTCGAAGCACCGATGGTCGACAGCTTCCATCAGCGGTCTGAAACCGAACCCGAGACAAATCCATCGACGTGGACGAAAGTCCTGGGGCCTGGTGAAAACTGCAACCGAAGCTTCATTCTCCGACCACTGGTCGTTCGCGGCGCTTCGCTGGCACTTTCCTCGGCCTTGACCTTGACTTTAACGGGTTGCGATGGTTTTCTCGTCGCGTCTGACAGTAGGCGAGAGGCAAGGCAATATTAGTCGATAAAGCCGATCGGATTGTGGCATTCCGAGCCCTTTAGGTTGAGCAAGGTGACGCTCCGAAAGCAACGAGTTACTATTAAGTTGGACATACGCTCGGGTTGTTCCAATCGAAGTAGGCATAGGGGCGCTCACCGAGAATATTTACTGTATTGGGGGAAGAAGAATTTGCTGATGCCGATATTGCCCCTTCGGGGCGTCAAGAACACGCCGCTGCGGCGGGCGACTGAGGCGGCACGGCGGCGCGAATGGGACCTAGCCGCCCGCTACTACCGGGAAGCGCTCGATCGAAAGCCGGATAACCCGCCGATATGGGTTCAATACGGCCACGCTTTGAAGGAATCGGGTCATGTTCAAGAGGCCGAGAGCGCCTACCGGAAGTCGCTGGAAATGGACCCCGATATAGCGGACACCCATCTGCAACTCGGCCATGCCCTCAAGATACAGGGCTACACAAATGAGGCGGCCGCCTCCTATCTGCGCGCCCTCGCCCTTGATCCGACGCTGCACTATGCGTCATTGGAATTACTAGGACTTGGCTGGACGATGGCTGGCATCAACGACTGGGGTGCCGGCAACGCGCAGCGGGTCATGAGAACCGGCTATGCTCCCGCCCGCCGAGAAACGATCGAGGAGAGTGTCAGCGTTCATTCGGTCGTTTTTGATGTCAGCGACCTGCTGCACTTCTTTCTGGGAGCTAGGCTCCCGACCGGGATTCAACGTGTTCAGATCAATGTCATCGTCAGCCTCCTCTGCAAGCAGAAGCGTGATTTCGATTTGCAAATCGCATGTTTCACCGCCGATACAGACTTTTGGATAAGAGTTCCGACGGATTTGTTCCTGGAGCTGTGCGATCTCGCCGTTTGTGGCGGACAGCTCGACGACCCGGCATGGCGCTCGGTATTGAGCGAGGTCAACCTTGCTCTTGTCACCGGCAACCACTTGCAGTTCAGAAGCGGCGCCACACTCGTTAGTATCGGAGCCCCATGGGGTCTGCCCAACTACTTCCTAATGATACGACTTGCTAAGTCGAAATATGGGATACGTTTCATACCATTTATTCATGACTGTATTCCAATTCTTGCACCCGAGCACCACGTCAAAGAGCTTTCCCAAGATTTCGTACGCTGGATAATCGGTATTTTATTTCACGCCGACAAATATCTTGTCAACTCGAAAGCAACGGCCGCAGATTTTGTCGCTGCGGCAAAGCTCCTCGGCCACACGATCGATAAACCCGCGGTTATCCAGCTCGATGGAGAATTCGCGACGAAAGTGGGACCAAGCGCCGATGACGGACGGCAAATCGAGCAAAACCTCCTGAAACGTCACCGCCTTGATCATGAACGGTTTGTGCTGTTCGTAGCGACGATCGAATCACGCAAGAACCATCTTATGGCATTCAATGTATGGTTATCGTTGATCAGAAAGCGTGGATTGAAGCAAACGCCGATGCTCGTTTGTGTCGGCAACCGTGGGTGGCTAGTGGACGCCGCGATAGCGCGGCTGAACTCGAGCGAATCATTGAAGCGGAAAGTCCTGCTCTTGTCGATGATCTCCGATCACGACCTGTCGGAGCTGTATCGGCAGTGCCTCTTCACGCTCTTTCCGAGCTCTTACGAGGGGTGGGGCTTACCGGTCACGGAATCGCTCAGTTTCGGCAAGGTTCCATTGATCACTGCAGTCTCCTCGCTGCCCGAGGCCGGAGGTGATTATGCTGAATATTTCGACCTTCACTCGGAGCAGGACCTGCTCTCAAAGGTCGAGCGCCTGATTGATGATGCAGGCTACCGAACGCGGCGAGAAGCAAAGATCAAGGAGAGTTTCAGACCGCGCAGCTGGGCTGATATTGCCGACGAGATCGTCGACCGGGTGCTGGATCAAGAGAGTGAACCCGATAAGCGCGACGGGGAAGAGATCTGGGCGCCCCCGGCACAGATCGGGCGTTATTACACGATGTCCCGGAACTTCGAGACCCAGATATGCGCAGGGATGATCGGCGGCGAAATGTACCGAATGGGAGAGGGGTGGTCAGCTCCGGACGACTTTGGCACGTGGCTGAAGCGGGATGTGGCCGACATTGCCTTTTTGCTTACCGACGGAGTCGAGCGGCCTTGTCTGATCTATCTCGGGCTTCTCGGCAATCCGCAGGGCGTTGTCGACTACAATGTATGCATCGTCGGCAGTAACGTCGAAGAAAGCGGCAGCCTCGGCCCAAATGAGCAACGATGGGTAGTGCTCAGAATTGAAGCCGAATATCCGTCAAAACTCGTCCACCTCAGATTGGTGGCAAGCGCACATTGCGACTCGAGGGATGTCATCGATCAGACCGATCGGCATGTCGTGGCTCTTGGCGTGATCGGGTTTTATATATGTCGAGAGGAGGATCTGTTCTCGCGGTATCGGTTTATCGAGGCGCTCCAATTGAAGCGACTCCAATACCTCAACGGTCGGTTAGACATGATCGGAGCCCACCCCCAGAGTGCCGATCAGGCGGCAGCGGATAATTTGGCAGTCGGGGCTCGACGGCTGTAGCCGCTCGGGGCAAGCCCAATCGTGCCCGCGGCGAAATTTGCTTGCTGGCGGCGTTGCCGAGTTTGACTGAGAGAGTAGTATTGACTTCTGCGAAGAGCATTCAGAAACACGCGAGCGGGCTGCCGCGCCGCATCATTTTTGACGGCCTTAATCTGGCGCTGACTCAGGGCACCGGCATTGCTACCTATACCCGAACCTTGACCAGAGTTGCTCGCGCATTGGGTTACGATGTAGCCGTCGTTTACAGCGCGTCCTTCACCCCCGCCAACGACGCGTTGCTGCGGGAGATCGACTTTTTCGACGACAAGCGCACGGCGAACACGCGGGGCGCGAAGGCACCCAGACGGATGCTCAATTACGCCATCGACCAGGTCCGCTGTCACTTTCCTGTCAAACCCACCCCGATTGAGTTCAGCGGCGCTGTCATAGCTCGCCAATTCGCCGACACGCTTGCCGACCTCGACCGGGCATTCGTAGCCCGCAACTTGTTTGCGAGCGCTGACGTTTTCTATTCGCGGAGGGGGGCTTTTGTAACCCTCGCGTTCGATCCACACCCAGACATCTTCCACTGCACCTACCCGCTGCCGTTGCGTGCAAAATTTGCCAGAAATGTGTACACGGTCCATGATCTGGTCCCGTTGAGACTGCCGTTCACGACGCTCGACAACAAGCGAAAGGCGTTTGGTCTGCTCAAGAAGGTCACAGCTGAAGCCGACCATATCATCACCGTCTCCGAGGCCTGCAAACGCGATATCATCCAGCTACTCGGGGTCGATCCGCAGCGGATAACCAATACCTATCAAACCGTCGCCTTTCCGCAGGAGTATCTCGACCGTCCTCAGGCGGCCATCGCCAATTACCTTGACGGATCGTTCGGGCTGGAGATGAACGGCTACCTTCTTTTTTTTGGCGCTCTCGAGCCCAAGAAGAACGTCGGTCGCCTGATCGAAGCCTATCTTACATCGGGAGTGGAGATCCCGTTGATACTCGTGCTCTCGCCGGGTTGGAACAACGAGAGCCAACTTCGGCGTCTCGAGGAGCATGAAGCGCGGTCCGCCGCACGCACCAATCGTGCGACTATCCGTCGCCTCGAGTTCGTCAGTCTTTCGACCCTCATCGCCTTGATCCGCGGGGCCCGCGCCGTTGTCTTTCCATCCCTCTATGAGGGTTTCGGCCTACCGGTTCTCGAGGCCATGCTTCTCGGCACGCCGGTCGTGACCTCGGCAAATGGGGGGTTGCCGGAAATCACCGGCGACGCCGCCTTACTCGTCGATCCCTACGACGTGGAGGATATCACACGGGCAATCAAGACCATTACCAATGATGGTGATCTGTGCTGCGAACTCTCTCGGCGGGGTGTCGTGCAGGCCGCCAAATTTTCGCTCGACCGGTACCAAGAGCGCGTGCGGGCGGTGTACGCTTCGCTCGTCTGATCAGCTTGCTGCGTTCCCGATAGTCTCGTCGGCCAGCGAGGAGTGGTGCAGCGGTACCCGATCCCATCGGCCGCGACGACGCAACTGGGCCTGAAACCATGCCTCGATTGTTTCTCGATCGAGGCGGTAAAAGGTTTCGAACGGACGTGCCGAGCGGGAGAGATGCGGGTTGAGGCCGAGATCGATCAGATCGACCTCGGGAAAGGCAGAGTGGAACTCGGCATGTTCGAGATCGGCTCGCCTCTGCTTCTCGAGGTCATGCGCGTCATTACCTCGAGAAACCGACTCATAATGTATCCAGGTGAGAAACGGGTCATAGAGGACGCTGTAGCCGTTGGCCCGCGCCCGTACGCAAAGATCCGTATCGCTGTAGGTCACCGCGTAGCGCTGTGCGTCAAAACCGCCGAGGCTGTCGAAGGTTGCCCGACGGCAGGCCAGAAAGGCTCCAGTAACGGTGGCCGCCTCGTGCACAAGCAGGGTGCGGTCGAGGTAGAGGCCATCACTCGGTGCATCGCCCACGGCTTCATGGACTGGCCACGCGTCCTGACCGAAGATTACGCCGGCATGCTGGAGCGCGCCGTTGGGATAAAGCAGCCGCCCGCCGACAACCCCGATCTCCGGTCGCGCCAGCTGGCTGCTCAGCCGAACATCCCAATGCGGGGTCACGCATATCATGTCGTCGTTGAGGAACACCAAGACGCCACTATCGGTACAGTAATTGACGCCCGAATTGTTTATTGCAGCCCAATTAAAAGGCGTTCGACAAAAAACGATTCTCACCCGATCGAAGAGGTTCTCGATTTCCGAGAACGCGAAGCTCGACGGCGCGGCCGGGGCGCCATTGACGACGACGACGATCTCGAGGAGGTCCCAGGCCGCCGTATGGCGGCGCAAGCTGGATATCAGCGCGAACACCATATCAGCGCGGTCTCGGGTCGGAATGACTACCGAAATGCGGCTGGTCCGATCCTCTTCCCAAAGGATCTTTACCGCATCGGGTACGGCGCGGCCGATGGCATCCTCGTGCGCGATGGCCCGCGCCGCCGCGCCGCTCCGGTCGAGGTGGGCTTGGACAGTACGAAGCGCGCGTGCCTGTGCCTCTCGCAGCGTGCGTGCCCGTGCCTCTCCACCGTCCCGAGCGGCGGCGCCGGCGCGATTGTGCACGAGTACCAATGGTAAATGAATCAACGCACCGCGTCCGAACCGCGCGAGCGCGCGCAGCAGGAGATCGTGGCGGGCATCGAGCGACGGATCACTGGTGAGGCCGTCGAGATCGACATAGGCTCTTTGCATGACGCAGAAAGTTTCGCCGACATAATTACGCT
>Ga0137391_10004368_pt1 | contig 10818 bp, 10 predicted proteins | sample 15con2h24BmetaG_FD_101399 | JGI IMG/M metagenome (GOLD analysis project Ga0137391, IMG submission 101399) | Vadose zone soil microbial communities from Angelo Coast Range Reserve, California, USA - 15con2h2.4B metaG | ecosystem: Environmental > Terrestrial > Soil > Vadose zone > Saprolite...
GACAGCGCTTCCCGATCTCGACCTGCGCGCCGATCACGGCATACGCCTCGATGGCGGCGCCGTCACCGAGCCGCGCTGTCGGATCGATCGCCGCGCTCGCGGCGATGCCCGGCGCGGGCGGCGGCTCCGGATAGAAGGCCTGGGCGGCGAGCGCATAGGCCCGGTAGGGCTGCTCCGTCACCAGCAGGGTCATCCCAGGCGGCGCCTCCGCCGCAAGCGCCGATTGCACGAAGGCGGCGCCGGCGCGCGTCTCGCGAAAGGCCGTCACGTATTTGCGGTTGTCGAGGAACGTCAGATCGTCGGGACCAGCGGCGTCGAGCGGCGCCACGTCGCGCAGAATCCGCTGGGCCTCGCCGGCACCGGCGACGGCGGCGCCGCTGCGGCGCGCGATCTCCGCGACCGTGAAGGGACCGGCGACACGAAAGAATCGCGGGTCCGCCATCGTCTATTTCTTCTTTTCGCCGCCGGGTTTGGCTGCACCCTCGCCATCCGGCTTCGGTAGGTTGACCGGCACGGAGGCGAGCTTCTGATCAAGGCGAGCGATGGCATCGGCGGTGATGTCCATGCCTTCCGCCTCGAACACCACGGCCTGCTTCTCGATGACGAGGTTGGCTCGCCGCTCCTTCACCATGTCGGCGATGACCTCGAGCGCAGCATTCTTGACCTTGACCATGGCCTCGTTGAGGCTCTGCTGCAAAGATTGACGCCGGCCCTGGACGACCTGGCCGAGTTCGTCATAGCGCTGCTGCAGATCGCGTGCCCGCGTGTTGAACGCGTCCGGTGCCAGGATGGTGCGCTGGCGCTCCAGCTCGGTGCGCGACTTCTGCAGCTCATCCTCCTGCTGCGCCACCTCCTTCGTGTAGGAACTGTATTCTTGGTTGATGACCCCCTGCACCGCTTTGGCGGCCTTGGCGTCCTGGAGGATCTGCTGCAGATCGACGATGAGGATGACCGGAGCAGGCAACGGCTGCGCCTGCGCCCGGAGCGGCCCGGCAGTGGCCAAGGCGATGAGGAGCGCAATCGTTGTGGCGACGATACGGCGGATGAAACAGGACATCTAGAACCTCGTGCCGAAGCCGATACGAAAGAATTGCTTCTTGTCGAACGACTCCCTCTTAACCGGTACGGCAAGGTCGAGCTTGATAGGACCGAGCGGCGAGGCCCAGGAGACGCCGAAACCCGCCGATACGCGCAACGAGTGCGGATCGGCGATTGTATCGCCTTTCTCATCCAGGTTGAACAGGCTGCCGAAATCGCTGAAGACGCGACCGGTTATCCCGAGTTCCTGCGGCAGACCGACCGGGAAGCCGAGCGAGACCGTGCCCACATAGTAGATGTTGCCGCCGAGCGCGTCATTGGTCGCAAGATCGCGCGGGCCGATGCCGCCGGTGGCGAAGCCGCGCAGGTTGTCGCCGCCGACAAAGAAGCGGTCCTCGATGCGCACGGTATCCTCGATGCCGTGGATGTAGCCGCCCTCGCCCGTCAGGCTCAACACCCATTGCGGCGCAACCGAATAGTAATAGCCCCCGGTCAGCAGCGTGCGGACATAGCGCACATCGCCGCCCAGGCCGGCGACGTCGACGCCGAGTTGCCCGAAATAGCCGGCGCTCGGGTCGAGGCGGTTGTCGCGCTTGTCATAGAGCAGCACCTGGCCGACCGCCGAGGTGTTGCGCGTGCCCGTCTCCTCCTGGATGAAGCGCGACGCCGTCGGCTGCACGTTGTTGATGGTGTCCTGGCGCAGCGTGTATTTGAGAGTCTGGCGCAAGGGCTCGGTGATCTGATAGCCCATGCGCAGACTGCCGCCGACGGTGAACTGGTTGAACTGGCCGATCAGCTGATTGTCCTGGTTGATCTCGAACAGATCGAAGCCCGCCGCGAGGTTGCGCTCGAGGAAATAGGGCTCGGTGAAACTCAGGTCGACTTGCTGTTGGCGCTGCGCGATGACGGTGCCGATGCGCAAATCCTGGCCGCGGCCGAGCAGGTTGCGCTCGCGGATCGAGATGTCGCCGAGCACGCCTTCGCTTGTCGAGAAGCCCGCACCGACCGAGAACTCGCCGGTCGATTGCTCCTCGACATTGACGCCGATGACCGTCTTGTCGGGGCTGCTGCCAGGATTGGTGGTGACGTCTGTCTTCTTGAAGAAGCCGAGATTCTTGATGCGCTGCTCCGAGCGCTGCAGCCGCGAGGTGTTGAAGGCGTCGCCTTCGACCAGGCGGAACTCGCGGCGGATCACCTTGTCGAGCGTGCGCACATTGCCCGTGATGTCGATGCGCTCGACATAGACGCGCGGGCCTTCCTTGATCTCGAAAGTCACGTCGATGGTGCGGTTGTCGGCATTGCGCTTGACCCGCGGCTGGATGTCGACGAAGGCATAGCCGCGGTTGCCGAGCGCCTCGGTCAGCGCCGCGATGGTCTTGTCGACCTGATCGGCGTTATACCAGTCGCCTTGTGCCACGGTCACAAGCGGCTTCAGATCGTCGATCTTCACATCCTTGATCTGATTGGTGACGTCGATCTTGCCGAAGCGGTAGCGCTCGCCTTCCTCGATCGTGAAGGTGATAAAGAAGCCGTCGCGCGCCGGGGCCAGCTCGGCCACCGCCGAGACGACGCGAAAGTCGGCGTAGCCCTCGGCGAGGTAGAACTTGCGCAGCAGCTCGCGGTCATAGGTTAGGCGGTCGGGATCGTAATTGTCGTCGCTGCTGAAGAAGCGGTACCAGCGCGACTCCTTGGTCTGCAGTATCTCGCGCAGACGGCTGGCGCTGAATTCGTGGTTGCCGACGAAGGTGATGCTGCGCACGCCGGTTACCGGCCCCTCGTCGATCTCGAACACGAGGTCGACGCGGTTCTGCTCGAGCGGGATGACCTTGGGGTCGACGGAGGCGGCAAAGCGGCCGTTGCGGCGGTAGACGTCGAGGATGCGCTTGACGTCGCTCTGCACCTTGGTGCGCGTATAGACGACGCGCGGCTTGAGCTGAACCTCGGCGTCGAGCGTCTGGTCGCTGAGCTTGTGGTTGCCCTCGAAGGCTATGCGATTGATGATCGGGTTCTCCACCACCCGGACGATGAGCGTGTCGCCTTCGCGGCGCAACGCCACGTCGGCAAAAAGCCCCGTGGCGAACAGGCTCTTCAACGAGCGGTCGATGCGATCGGAGTCGAAGGGATCGCCCGGCTGAACCAGCATGTAGGAGCGTACCGTCTCGGGCTCGACGCGCTGCGTGCCCTCGACCCGGATCTCGGAGATGGTGCCACCGGACGGGATCTGCGCGATTGCCGGCCGCGTCACGAGCGCCGACGTCCCCACCACACCCGCCACTGCGACGCAGACTGCGACAACAGCCAAATTCCGTCGCAAAACCCCCCCCGCCTAGAAAGTGCTCCCCTCGACTAGGGGGTCAGGTGACCAGACGCTTGATGAGGTCGACCAGTCCCACCTGTACCAGATCGTTCCAGGTGGCGAAGACCATCAGCGTCAGCACCAGCGCCAGCCCGAGGCGGAAGCCGTATTCCTGCGCGCGCTGGCCCAGGGGTTTTCCTCGAATGGCTTCAGCGGCATAAAACAGGAGATGACCGCCGTCAAGGACGGGGATGGGGAAAAGGTTGATGAGACCGAGATTGACCGAGAGCACCGCAGCGAACCACAGCATCGGGAACAAGCCGCCCTGCGCAACTTCACCTGATTTGCGGATGATGCCGACCGGCCCGCTCAGCTCGTCGCTCGAGCGGCGTCCGGTGATCATTTGCCCGACCGCCTTGAGCGTCACGCGCGTGAGGTTCCAGGTTTCCTCGGCGCCGTACCACAGCGCGCCTGCCGGATTGCGCTGCACATAATCGATCTTGTCGCCGATAATGCCGAGGCGCGGCACGCGGTGGCTGAAGCCGAATCGGTCCGTCTCGCTGATGATCTGCGGCGTCACCCGCAGCGGCACCTGCGCGCCGCCGCGATTGACGACGATGTCCATCGGCGTCCCGGTATTGAGCTGCACGCTCTCGATCACCGTCTCGAACCGCGCAATGGCGCGCCCGTCGATGGCGACGATGACGTCGCCGGGTTGGATGCCGCCAGCGGCGGCGGCGCTGTTGGGCTGCACTTGCGCCACTTCAGGCGGCGTGAAGGGCTGGCCCTTGAAGACGAAGATGACAGCGAGCACCAGCACCGCGAACAGGAAATTGGCGAGCGGCCCCGCCGCAACCACCGCCGCGCGCTGCGACAGGCGCTTGTGATGGAAGGAGACCGACCGCTCCTCGGGCGTCATGACGCGGAGCTGATCGCCCGGCATCGACGCAGGATCGGCATCACCGAACATCTTGACGTAACCGCCGAACGGGATGGCGCTGAACTTCCAGCGCGTCCCGGCGCGATCGTTCCAGCCGAAGAGCTCGGGGCCGAAGCCGATCGAGAAGACCTCGACGCGGACGCCGTTGCGCCGCGCCACCAAGTAATGGCCGAGCTCGTGTACGAACACCAGGACGGTGAGGACGATGAGGAAGGGGATGATGTAGCCGGTCAACCAAGCCATGAGTCAGGAATCCATCCGTTCACGAGCGCTCCGCCAGAGTAGCAGCAAATTGTGCGCACTATTTGTCAAAAATATGAATAGCCGGTTTGCCGCGGATTGTTGCTAATGGACCGGGCCATAGGGATTGCCGAGCAGCAGGGCGACCAGACCAGTCGCGACGCTTGCCGCCAGCAAGCCATCGAGCCGGTCGAGCAACCCGCCATGGCCGGGAATGAGTTTGCTCGAGTCCTTCACCCCGAAATGGCGCTTGGCAAGCGATTCGGCAAGGTCGCCGAGTTGCGCGACCACCGCGAGGCCGGCGCTGAGGAGCGCGATGACGCCGCCCGGACCGCCGCCGAGCCTGGCCGTGATAAGGCCCGCCAGCACGGCGCTGGCGACGCCACCAGCCAAACCCGCCCAGGTCTTGTTGGGGCTGAGGCGCGGCGCCAGCCTGGGCCCGCCGATGCTCCGCCCGGCGGCATAGGCGCCGATATCGGTCGCCCAGACGACCGCAAGCAGCCACAGCACCATGCCGCGGCCGCCCGCCAGGGCAAGATAGAGAAAGGCCGCGGCGCCCAGCGCGATCCACAGCGTGCCCGCCGCCGCCCAGAGCGGCGCCGCAGCCCGGGTCAACGCCGCTACCGCCAGCACCGTGGCCGAGCCGGCAAGGGCCAGGGCGAAGGCGATACCGAGGTCAACCCCCAATAATAGAGCGCCGACAGAAATCACACCGGTGGCCATCGTCACGGCGCCGGTCGCGCCGAAGCCGCCGCCGCTGGTGAGCCGCGCCCATTCCCAGCCCATCCCGGCCACGGCGAGCAGCACCAGGGCGGACAGCCAGGGGCCGCCCAGCCACACTGCCGCGAGCGCCACCGGCGCCATCACCAGAGCGGAGACGATCCGCAGTCGCAGCGAACTCGGCTTGGCGTCAGCGCGATCCAACGGACGCGCCGTAGCGACGTTCGCGGCCGTGATAGTCGCGCAGCGCCTTCTCGAGATCGGCCTTGCCGAAATCGGGCCACAATGTCTCGGTGAAGACGAGTTCGGAATACGCCGTCTGCCACAGCAGGAAATTGCTGATGCGCTGCTCGCCGCTGGTGCGAATGACGAGATCGGGATCCGGCATCTCCACGGTGAACAGGTAACGCGCGAACAGGCTCTCATCGACCGCTTCGGGCGCGAGCCGCCCGGCCTTGACCGCCTCGGCGACGGCGCGCGCGGCGCGGGCGATCTCGGCACGGCCGCCATAGGAGAGCGCGATGGTCAGCCGCAGCCCCGGATTGTCGTTGGTCAGCGACTCGGCATTGTCGATGAGCGTGACGATATCGGCCGGCAGGCGCGAGCGCTCGCCGATGACGCGCAGGCGCACGCGGTTGCTGTGCAACTCGGCAATCTCGCCGCGCAGGTAATGGCGCAGCAGCCCCATGAGGTCGTCGATCTCATCGACCGGCCGCCGCCAGTTTTCCGACGAGAAGCCGAACAGCGTCAGATAGGCGATGCCGAACTCGGCGGCGGCGGCGACGGAGCGCCGCACCGCATCGGCGCCGCGGCGGTGCCCGGCGATGCGCGGCAGGCCGCGTGACTTCGCCCAGCGGCCATTGCCATCCATGATGATGGCCACATGCGCCGGCGGTGCCGGCAAGGGAGAGGAAGCGCCGTTGTCCATGGACTCAGACCTGAAGGATTTCCTTGTCCTTCTGGGCCAGCATCCCATCGATCTTCTTGATCGTCTCGTCGGTCAAGGTCTGGATGTCCTTGTCCAGCTTGCGGTGCTGGTCTTGCGTGATCTTGTGGTCTTTTTCCTGCTTTTTGAGGGCGTCGAGTCCGTCGCGCCGCACATTACGCACGGAGATGCGCGCCTGCTCGGCGTATTTGGCGGCGACTCGCGTCAGCTCCTTGCGCCGCTCCTCGTTGAGGTCGGGGATGGGGACGCGGATGGTCTGGCCCTCGGTCTGGGGATTGAGGCCGAGCCCGGCCTCGCGGATGGCCTTCTCGGTCGCCTTGACATTGCCGCGGTCCCAGATCTGGACGATGATGAGCCGCGGCTCCGGCACGCTGACCGTGCCGACCTGGCTCAAAGGCATGTTATTGCCGTAGGCCTCGACCTGCACGGGATCGAGCAGGCTCGCCGAGGCGCGCCCGGTGCGCAGCCCGGCGAACTCCTTGCGCAACACATCGGTAGCGCCGTCCATGCGGCGGCGGAGATCTTGGACGATCGGATCTTCGGTCACGGCTCGACCCTCATTCGGTGATGATGGTGAAGCGGCCCTCGCCCTTCACGACATCGGCAAAGCCGCCGTCATTCTGGATCGAAAAGACCAGAATCGGAATGCCGTTCTCTCGCGCCAGCGAAATCGCCGTCGCGTCCATCACCTGCAGGTCGCGGGACAGGACGTCGAGATAGCTCAGCCGCTCGTAGCGCGTCGCCGTGCGGTCCTTGAGCGGATCGGCGGAATAGACGCCGTCGACCTTGGTCGCCTTCAAGAGCGCGTCGCACTCCATCTCCGAGGCGCGCAGCGCCGCCGCCGTGTCGGTGGTGAAAAAGGGATTGCCGGTCCCGGCCGCGAAGATCACCACCCGTCCCTTCTCCATGTGCCGGATGGCGCGGCGCCGGATATAGGGCTCGCACACGGCCTGCATGCTGATGGCCGAGAGGACGCGCGTCACCACGCCGTGGCGCTCGAGCGCGCTCTGCACGGCGAGCGAGTTGATGACGGTGGCGAGCATGCCCATGTAATCGGCCGTCGCCCGCTCCATGCCCTGGGCCGCACCCTTGATGCCGCGGAAGATGTTGCCGCCGCCAATGACCAGCGCGATCTGCACGCCGAGCTGGTTGACCGATTTCACTTCCCGGGCGATGCGGCCAATGATCTTGGGATCGAGCCCGTAGCTCTGATCCCCCATCAGGGCTTCGCCCGACAGTTTCAGCAGGACGCGGCGGTATTTGGGGGAGACGGAGGGTGTGTCGGTCAAATCCGCTGGCATAGCGCTCCCGGCTTCATTGAAGCGGCGGCGGCATGATACACGAGGCGCCGGGCTTCGTCTTCCCTCCCAGGCCGCCGCTCTAGGACGGCTCCTTGGCGATGCCCTCGCCCAGGGCGAAGCGGACGAAGCCCGTCACCCGCACGGAAGCACCGACCTCCTTGGCCGCGGCGTCGACCACCTGCTTGACGCGGCTCTCCTGGTCGCGGACGTAAGTCTGCTCGAGCAGCACCACATCCTCATAGAACTTGCGCAGCCGGCCTTCGACCATCTTCTCGAGGATGGCGTCGGCCTTGCCGCTGGCACGCGCCTGCTCGCGCAGCACGTCGCGCTCACGCTCGAGCACCGCCTTGTCGACCGAAGCGACGTCGAGGAATTGCGGGTTGGCCGCGGCCACGTGCATGGCGAGCGCCCGGCCCACCGCGGCAAGCTTGCCGTGGTCGCCGGTCGATTCGAGCGCCACCAGCACGCCGATCTTGCCCAGCCCCGGCGCCAGCGAGCCGTGCACATAGGAAACGACGACGCCGTTCTTCACCTCGAGGCGGCGGGCGCGGCGCAGCGCCATGTTCTCGCCGATGGTGGCGATCATGTGCGTGAGTTCGTCGCCGATATTGCGGCCGCTGCCCGGGAACGACGTCGCCTTCAACCGCTCGAGCTCGTCGCCCGCGCCGAGCGCCGCTTCGGTGACGGTGCGGACGAAATGCTGGAAGATGTCGTTGCGCGCGACGAAGTCGGTCTCGCTGTTGATCTCCACGAGCGCGCCGACCTTGCCGCGGGTCGCAGCGCCGACCAAGCCCTCCGAAGCGACGCGCCCGGCCTTCTTGGCGGCGGCGGCGAGACCCTTCTTGCGCAGCCAGTCGACCGCGCCTTCGAGGTCGCCCGCGGTCTCGCCCAGCGCGCGCTTGCAATCCATCATGCCGGCGCCGGTCTTCTCACGCAGCTCCTTGACCAGCGTAGCGGTGATCTCGGCCATGGATTCTCTCTCTTTCCCTCGGTGCTGACCTAAAAGAACGGCGGCTCGCGCCGCCGCCGCTCCTCGTTCTATCGCGGCGCGACTCAAGCCGGCGCTTGCGCCTCTTCCGAGCTGGCTTCGACAACGGCTTGCTCGGGCGCCGGGGTTTCGGCGGGCGGCCGTTCCTGCGCGCCGATATCGGCGCCGCTGCCGGCGAGCTCGGCCTGGAGGCCGTCAAGCACCGCTCCCGACACCAGCTCGCAATAAAGATGGATGGCGCGCATCGCATCGTCATTGCCGGGGATCGGATAGGCGATGCCATCCGGTGTCGAATTGCTGTCGAGCACGGCCACCACCGGCACCTTGAGCTTGTTGGCCTCCTGGACGGCGATCGCTTCCTTGTTGGTGTCGATGATGAACAGGATGTCCGGCAGCCCGCCCATCTCCTTGATGCCGCCCAGCGCGCGCTCGAGCTTGTCGCGGTCGCGCGTCAGCTCCAGGAGCTCGCGCTTGGTGAGGCCGGAGCCCGGCTCGTTGATGCGCTCGTCGAGCTCGCGCAGGCGCTTGATCGAATTGGAGATGGTCTTGAAATTGGTGAGCATGCCGCCGAGCCAGCGGTGGTTCACGTAATACTGGCCGCAGCGCTTGGCCGCCTCGGCGATCGCCTCCTGCCCCTGGCGCTTGGTGCCGACGAACAGCACGCGGCCGCCGCCGGCGGCGACGTCGCGGATCGCCTGCAGGCCGCGATGCAGCATCGGCACGGTCTGCTCGAGGTCGATGATATGCACGCCGTTGCGCACCCCGAAGAGGTAGGGCGCCATCTTCGGGTTCCAGCGGCGGGTGTGGTGGCCGAAATGCACGCCGGCTTCCAAAAGCTGGCGCATCGAGAACTCGGGAATAGCCATCGCGTCGTCCTTTTCCGGTTAGGCCGCCGCGGGGGAACATCGACCGGGGGTCGACACCGGAGCAGCCGCCTTCGCCTTTGGCGAAAGGCACCGCATCCCCGCGTGAGGTTTGCTTAGAGGCGCCTTAAATAGGCCTGTCGCGGCGTTTTGGCAAGGCCCCAGGGGTGGGCTTGGGCTAGGTCGTGACCGGCTCCGCGTCGCCCTTCACCTGGGCCGCCACCTCGGCGGGCGCGGCGACGAAATGGATGCCGGCCTCGCCATCATACTGCCAGATGACCTTGGCGCCGAAGGTGTCGAACTGATCGAGCACGACGAGGAGCTCGTCGCCGGTCTCGGCCTCGGCCTCGAAGCGGATGCGCGCGCCGCCGGGCGAGAAATCGACGATCAGCCCCGCGCAGCGCTTGCCGCGGATCTCGACGCTGGCCGCCCACAGGACCGGCTTGCGCGCGAAGCGGCGCCGCTCCTCGAGTTCGTTGCGGAACGTGCCGATCTGCGCCACGAGGTATGCGAGGTTGGTGATCCGGTCTTCCGACATGGCGGCGACCTTAGACGCCAATCCTTAACCGTGTGCTATCGCGCAACGCGCGCAATCGCGCAAAATTGCTGCCATCCAAGGTTATCAAATGTCGTGCACGTCGCGGATGCCCGGCAGCGACTTGACGGCGGCGCGCACGCGCGGGCTCACCTTGAAGCCGCCGGGGAGCGCGATCTCGACCTCGCGCGTCGGCGCCACCGGGACCACCACGGTGACGCGCCCGCGCCCGCCGGCCTCCCGCTGCATCAGCCCGCGCAAGGGCGCCAAGGCGTCGCCCTCGCCGAGGAAGACCTTGAGCCCGGCCACGGCATGGGCGACGACGCCGTCGAGCGCCTCGATGCGCTGGCATGTCAGGCGCAGGGTCTCCTCCTCCGCGCGGACGTCGACCGTGACCAGCAGCGGCTGGCCGGCCTCGAGGAGCTGCCGGCTCTGGCCCAGCACTTCCGAGAACAGCGTCGCTTCGAAGACGCCGCTCGCATCCGACATCTGCACGAAGGCGAAGCGGTTGCCGCGCGCGGAAGTGCGCTCCTTGCGGCCGACGACGATGCCGGCGAGCTTGAAGCGGGTCGCGCCGCCGCCGGCCATCCGCGCCGGCAGATCGGCGTAGCGCACCACGCCGACGCGCTCCAGGCTCTTGCCGTAGGCGTCGAGCGGATGGCTCGAGAGATAAAAGCCGATGGCGTCGAACTCGTGCTGCAGGCGCTCGATGGGCGGCCAGTCCTGCACCGCCGGCAGCGCCGGGCCGCGCGCGGCATCGCCGTCGCTGTCGCCGAACAAATTGACCTGCTGGCTCTCGCGCTCATTGGCGGCGGCGGCGGCATGGCGCAGCAGCAGGTCGCAGGCGGCGAAGGTCTGCGCGCGGTTGCGGTTGAGCCCGTCGAGCGCGCCCGCCTTGGCCAGGCATTCGAACTGGCGCCGGTTGAAGCTCTTGACGTCGAGCCGGCGCGC
>Ga0137391_10004377_pt1 | contig 10809 bp, 9 predicted proteins | sample 15con2h24BmetaG_FD_101399 | JGI IMG/M metagenome (GOLD analysis project Ga0137391, IMG submission 101399) | Vadose zone soil microbial communities from Angelo Coast Range Reserve, California, USA - 15con2h2.4B metaG | ecosystem: Environmental > Terrestrial > Soil > Vadose zone > Saprolite...
CCTTCGCCAAGCCGCCAGGCGCCGCCGCCAAATCGCACAAGAAATAAATCCTCGCCTCAGGCGAGGTAGTCATAGAGGACGCGGCCGAAAGGCAGGGTCATGTCGGCGATCATATGGCGACCGCCGATCACCCGCCGCACCGGCAGATCGGCGAGCGGCGCGTTGACGTGCGGCACCAGGTGCAGCCGGGCAGGCCCCGTCCATGAGCCCTTCACGGTGATGTCCTCCATGTTGTAGCCGACGAGCTGCGCGATCTTCGCCCGCCCGTCGACATCGGGGATGAGCTTCAGATTGACGCCAAGCTTGCCGAGAGCGGCCAGCGTCTCGCCGTGGTCGCTGGCATGGCTCTCATGCTTGTAGCCCATGGTGGCGAGGGCGACGAGGTGGCCGGCATAGTGGAGCGTCCCGGTCAGCGTGTCGTGAATGACCTCGAGCTTCGGCGCGGCGTGCTTCTTCGGAAAGCCCCAGATTTCGCGGCCGGCGGAGATCGGCGGCTCGTCATCGAGGAACATCTGCACGGTGAAGTTGCAGGGCTTGCCTTGGAAGGTGCAGGGAATGACCTGCCCGCTCTCGGTATAGTCGCCGAAGCCGGAGCTGTCCGGCATGCTCATGACCTCGAAATTGATGATGTTGCCCGCCGGCTCGAGCGGCTCAGGCAGGGCGCGGCGAATGAGCTCGGGATCGCTCTCGTAGCTGATTACGAGGTATTCGCGATGGATGAACCGGTAGGGACCGCGTGGGTAGCTCGGTCCAAAGACCGGCATCGAAGGGGCGGAAAGGATGTCGTCTCTCGTCAAGGCGCTCTCCATCCGGTGAAAAGGAAAGGGGTGTGCCGGTGACCGGCACACCCCAGCGAGCCAATGGTCTGGCCCCGTCGCCGCTTAGCTCTTCGGCGGGTAGGGATGACGGGTACCGCAGCCGAAGAGGTCCTTCTTCGGCGCCGCTGCCGGCGGCCGTGCCGGCGGGGCGTTGCGGTCGGTCTGATAGGCGACCATGACGACACGGTTGGCCGGATCGCGCACGCCATCAGCGGTCGGAACGATCAGATCGGTCTTGCCCAGCGGGATGGTGCGAATATCGATCCCGGCAGGCACGCCACGGGCCTTGAGCGCGTCGGCAACCGAGCGAGCACGGCACTCCGAGAGGCCATAGTTGTAGTCCTCGGGACCGGAGGCGTCGGCGCGACCGACGACATCGATGCGGGCCGGCTTGATCGTGTTGACCTGGCGCACGATGAGGTCGAGCGCGGCAGCCTGGGCGTCGACCGTCTGATTGCGGTCAGTTTCGCGCGGGTTGAGCAGGTCGTAGCGATCCCAGGCGAAGTAGACGACGCCTTCCTGGCACAGCTTGCCATTTGCGTCCAAACCATTTGGATTCGCCGTGCAGCCCACGACCGGCGGCGCCTGGGCGACGGGAACGCCGGGCTTGCAGGCTGCGGCATCGGCATATTCGCCTTCATGCAGCTCTTCGATCCAACAATCGAACTTGAGCTGCTGGTTCGCCGTCCCTTGCGGATCGCGCTGGCTATTCGCATCGATCCACGACTGCAGGCCGGGCCGAACGGCGAGAACATCTTGTAGATCCGCGGGCTGGAGTGTCCAGTTCGCCGGCTCCTCGAGCGGGATGGGTCCGCCAGCGGCGGCGGCCTGCGCCTTGCGGTAATAGATATCGGCGGAGACATAGTCGCCTTCGGCATACTGATTGGCGCCGAGCGACTTGTAGCCGTTGACGAGAGCGGTGTGGAAAGGATCTGGTCCCGGTCCTAGCGCGTTGGCGGCGTTCTGGTCGGGTCCGACCCTAAAGCTCGAGCAGCCGGCGACGAGAAGGGCCGCGGCCAGGAATGGAATAAGCCTAAAGGGTTTCATGCTGATTTCCTCCAACCGTAATTGCGGCCTCGACAATCGGCGCCGCCTATTTGGTATGTTCGCTTTGTGGTAGAAAATTGGCCGATTTGTAAAGTTTTCAAGAGGAATCCGAGCGCGACCAATGGGTTATACCCTTTCGGGTGACCCAAAGACCGTTTCCGAACGCCTTCGAGCATGAGAGTTCTCGAGCCGGAGCGCTACCCCGGCTCTATACAAGCGGGACGTTCGCCGCGGTGGTGTCAACGGCTGGGCCGAACCCCGGCTGCCGTTTCAGTAAACGTCGCGCTGATAGCGTTGATTGCGGGCCATCTCGGCGAGGTAGGCCTTGGCGGCGGCGGTGGATATGCCACCTTTCTTGGCGACGATGGCGACGAGCGCAGCGTCGACGTCCTTCGCCATGCGCTGCGCATCGCCGCAGACATAAACGTAGGCGCCTTCCTGCAACCACGACCATAGCGTCGCTGCTTGCTCGCGCATGCGATGCTGGACGTAAATCTTTTCCTCTTGATCGCGCGAGAAGGCAGTGTCGAGGCGGTTGAGCAGCCCGTCCGAGAAATAGGTCTCGAGCTCCTCCTGGTAGAGGAAGTCGAACGCCCGCCGTTGGTCGCCGAAGAACAGCCAGTTGCGCCCGCGCGCGCCGATCGCGCGCCGCTCCTGGAGAAAGGCGCGGAATGGCGCGACCCCGGTACCGGGGCCGATCATGATGATCGACGCGTCATTTTCATGCGGTAGGCGGAAGCCGTGTGATGGTCTCACGAAGACGGGAATTTCTTCGCCCGGACTGACCCGCTCGGTCAGATAGCTGGAGGCGAGACCTTTGCGCAGACGACCGCGCCGTTGATAGCGAACTTGAGCGACCGTGAGATGGATCTCATTGGCCTTGGCCTTGGGCGAGGAGGCGATCGAGTAAAGGCGCGGCTGCAGCGCGTCGAGGGCAAGTACGAGTTCCTGGACAGGCGGTCTTGCCGAAGGAAAGCTGTCGAGCAATTCGAGCAGATCTGCGCCCTCGGGACCGGCGCCGGGATAGCCCTCGGCCAACGCTTGCAAGCGCTCGGACTCATTGCTATCGGGCGCGCGCGAGGCCAGCACCTCGATCGCCGCATCAGAGGGGCGCCCAATATCGCAGGCGAAGCTCAGCGCCGCGCGCAGGCTGCGCCGGCTGCCGTCGGGACAATCGATTTGATCGTCGGGCGACGCGCCGAGCCGGGCAATGATGGCGCCGACGTCCTCGGGTGCATTGCTGGCGTGGACGCCGAAGCTGTCGCCGACTTCGTAGTCGATACCAGTATCGGCGGCATGAAAGACGATATGCCGGATGTCCTTCTCCGAACCGTCGTGGTTGAGCCGCGTTGCGCCTCCGAGCCGTGCCATGAACGGCGTCATAGCCTCCGCGGCTGGTGCCGGTGGTGCGACCGGCGCGGCGGCAACCGCGGCGCGGGCAGGCGGCTCCGCGAGCAGCTCCTTCAACACGCGCGCGGTGGCGCGGCCGCCGGGAACGCAGCGCGTTAGACTTGTCTCGGCGCCGCGCGCGATCGCCTCGGCGTAGGTCTGACAGAGATAACCGCACTGGCCGCAATCAAGCTGCGCCATTGCCGCCATGAGCTGCCGCTCGAATGGCTTTCCGGCGGCGAGGGCAAGCCGGGCGTCGAGCTCGAGCGTCGGATCGTGCCAGGGAAATTCCTCCGGCTCGTCTGCCGCGCCCGCGGATGCGGGGGCATCGCCGATTTGCGCCATCGCATTCGGTGCCCCGCCGCTGCCGTCGCCGGGGCTCAGCAGGCCGGCGAGGAAACCGTTGAGCCAGGCGCGTTGCGCCGCATCGAAGGGCGCGTTGTCGGGGATGCTCGGGGCGATGTAGCTCATGGCGTTACGCCGCGACCGCCTCGCGGGCGTCGAAGAGCCGCCGCAGCTCATCGACGGAATGGCGATTTGCGAAGTCTTGGAAGGTCTCGCCGGGGCGCCGCTCGGCGAGATAGACGCGCAACATCGTCTCGATCCGATTCGGTAGCTGCGACGCGGGAACGGCGGGCCAGACCTCGCGGCCGATACGGCGCCGCTCGCCGGCGCCGCCGCCGACGTTGACGGCGTAGCCCTCGACCATGTCCTCACCCTCAGGTATGCGCACGCCGAGCAGGCCGATATCGCCGATATAATGTTGCGCGCAGGAATGCGGGCAGCCGGTAAGATGGATGTTGAGCGGCTGGTCGAGCGTCAGCCGGGCGTCGAGATGCTCGATGAGCGCGGCGGCGTGCCCCTTGGTGTTGCTTGCCGAGAACTTGCATCCGGTATTGCCGGTGCAGGCGATGATACCGCCGCGCAGGTGGCTCGCCGTCCAATCGAGCCCAAGGGACTTTATCTCGGCCTGCGCGGCGCCGAGCGCCGCCGCCGGAATATCCGAGATGATGAGGTTTTGCCAAACGGTCAGGCGAAGCGTGGCACTGCCATGGCGGGCGGCGATCGCCGCGAGGCCGCGCATCTGGCTGCTGGTCATCCGGCCGACCGGCAGTGCGACACCGATATAATGCAGCCCCCCCTGGCGCTGGGCGTGGACGCCGAGATGACCGTGCTTCGTCTTATCGGCGGGCATCCGACAATCGGTGAGCGGAAAGTGCTGAAGCGTGAACGGCAAGAGCGCCTCGGTCTCGGTGAGATACTTGTCCAGGCCCCATTGGTCGATCACGTATTTGAGACGCGCTTTCGTACGATCGGTACGATCGCCATTCGCGATGAATACGCGAACGATTGCGGCGGCGACCGGCAGACACTCCTCCGGCGTGAGCAGGACACCGGTGTCGCGCGCGAAATCGCCGTGCCCGGTAATGCCGCCGAGCAGGAGGCGGAAATAGACGCCGGGCGCGACGGACCGGCCCTCGTCGACGGCAACCGCGGCAAAGCCGATATCGTTGGTGTCTTCGAGCACGGCAACCTCGCCGCCGCCGTCGAAGGCGATGTTGAACTTGCGCGGCAGGCCATAGAGCTCGCGGTGATTGAGAATGTAGTGGTGCAAGGCACGGGTCAAAGGCCGCGTATCGAAGAGCTCCCGGCCGTCGATCCCGGCGGTCGGGCTGCCGGTGATGTTGCGAATGTTGTCAGCACCGGCGCCGCGCGAGGTCAGGCCGAGCTCCTGGACAGTCATCAGCAGGTCGGCGGCGTTGGCGGCGGTGATCTCGCGGATCTGCAGATTGGCCCGCGTCGTTACATCGGCATAGCCGCCGCCGAAGCGTTCGGCGGCGTCGGCGACACCGGCGAATTGCGTCGCCGACAGGATTCCGCCGGGCATGCGCAGACGGCACATGAAGGCGTTCTGTGCCGGCGCGACATAGAAGAGCCCGTGATATTTGTGAAGAAAGACGTCGGTCCCCTTGGGAAAGCGCTGCGCCGCACCGTTCGCCCTGATTTCGTCCCACATCGCGAACGGGTCCTTGCGGCGTTTCGCTTCTTCTTCGGGGACGAGCTTGCGCCCGGCGGCCAGGAAGCGATCCTGCGCGACGCGATGGATATCTTCCGGCCCCTCGGGAAGGCCCGCTGCGGCGCCGGCGGCAGGCCCGACGGTCAACCCCCCAGCGGCAGCGAGCTTTTGCTTCAGACCACTCAGGAACCCTTCGAGATATTGCTTCTGCTCGGCCGTGAAACCCGGTCCGTCAATCATTCATCTGCCCTGTTCGCTTGTACGGGCAACCACGCAAATCGGGTGCCAACCGCGACAGGGCGGGGAGGGGGCACCAAAGCGTGGCCTATCAAGAATTTCAGCCGCGTGGCACCGGGGTTGCGGGAGCGCGCGCTGCCCGGCACATGCTTAATGATGGCGCATTTGCTTAAAAACCGTGCACGACAGCGTATGAATGCCGCGTCAATAGGAGCGCGGCAGGCCCAGCACCTTCTCGGCGATGTGGCAGAGAATGAGGTGCGGCGTGATCGGCGCGATGCGGGCGATCTGCATTTCGCGCAGATAACGCTCGACGTGGTATTCGCGCGCGTAGCCGAAGCCGCCATGCGTCATGATCGCCGTCTCGCAGGCACGGAAGCCGGCCTCGGCGGCAAGATATTTGGCGGCATTCGCCTCCGCCCCGCACGGCTCGCCGCGATCGTATTTGCCGGCGGCATCGAGCATCATCAACTCGGCGGCGCGCAATTCCATCCAGTTTTGCGCAAGCGGGTGCTGGATTGCCTGGTTCTGCCCGATCTTGCGGCCGAAGACGACGCGTTCCCCGGCATAGGCGCAGGCCCGTTGAAGCGCCGCCTGGCCAAGCCCGATCGCCTCGGCGGCGATCAGGATCCGCTCCGGGTTCATGCCGTGCAGAATGTATTTGAACCCCTCGCCCTCGCCGCCGATGCGGTCGGCTTCGGGAACACGCAGCCCGTCGATGAACAGCATGTTCGAATCGACCGCCGTGCGTCCCATCTTGGCGATCTCGCGGATCTCGACCTTGTCGCGATCGACATTCGTGTAGAAGAGGGTGAGACCGTCGGTCGGTTTGGCGGTCGCTTCGAGCGGTGTCGTGCGCGTCAGAATGAGCATCTTGTCGGCGACCTGCGCGGTCGAGATCCACACTTTGCGTCCCGAAACGATGTAATCGGCCCCCGCGCGCACGGCACGTGTCGTAAGATGCGTGGTGTCGAGCCCGGCATCGGGTTCGGTGACGGCAAAGCAGGCCTTCTCCTTGCCGGCGATGAGCGGCGGCAGGAAACGGTCCTTCTGCTCGGCGCTGCCGAAGACCACCACCGGGTTCAGTCCAAAGATGTTCATGTGGATCGACGAGGCGCCGGAAAATCCCGCTCCCGACGCCGCGACTTCCTGCATCATCAATGCCGCTTCGGTGATGCCGAGTCCGGCGCCGCCATACGCCGCCGGCATGGCAATGCCGAGCCAGCCGGCGCTCGCCATGGCGGCATGGAACTCGTGCGGGAAGTTGCCCGTTTCGTCCTTCGCGAGCCAGTATTCGGGTGTAAAGTCGGCGCACAGCCGCGCCACCGCCGCGCGGATGCTCTGCTGCTCGACGGAGAGGGAGAAATCCATTGCTGCGGTCCTCGGGCAAACCCACGCCCTCGGCAAGGCGCTCGGGGTGAAGATCGGCCGCTGTTTCCATGCGCTTCGACGCGAGGTCGCGTCAACCCTCGGCGATCCACCCTCGAGAACGGGAAGACCGAGAACGAGAGAGACTCACGGCGCCTCGGTATAGCCCTTTGCCGCCATGCAGCGCGCAATGATCAGCCGGGCGCGTCCGCGATTGGAGTCCGCCATGTCGTCGCGCCGCATGGCGAGCGTGCCGGTGCGCTGCCAATCCTGGCCACGGCTCGCCAGAATATCGGCGTCGATCGCCGCATCGCGCGCGGTGGCATCGCGCGCCTGGCGCTGGCAGGTGGATAAATCTGTCTCCGCCGTATCCGGCGAAACGCCCGGCTTGCTCCAGTTGACGCCGCTCTCGCATCCGGCGAGGAGCAGCATCGCCGTTATAAAACCAGCGCGCATCATCTCGCGCCTCCACGGCCCGCCACGCGATAAACGGAAGATTAACCGGCTCACCACTACAAGGTAAGTCATGATCGGGAAAAGATTTGCAAGGCTCGCCCTCGCTTGCCTTGCCCTGGCGCTCGCCGGGTGCAATGTGTGGCAGAACCGCGCCGAATTCGCACCGCCGGAAGACCGTCGGCCGGGAACGCAGTGGCCGCAGGCCATCTTGCCGAAAGACCTGCCGCTCGGCTCGCAAAGCTCGCCTGTAGCGGCCGACGCACCACCGCCGCCGATCGATGTCGCTCACTGCTATCGCACGCTGGCCGTCGTCGATTGCTTCCTGACAAAGCAACCGGAACGCTCTACCGGCTATACCGGAAGCTATCCAGACTAGCCAATCCCGATCGGCCAGACTACATGACGCTACGGATTCCCGCAGGCGCAAGGGTAGGTCATGACAACGGGATCGATGGCAGTCCGCCGCCGCTGGAAAATCGCTCTGGCGCTGCTCGTCCTCGCCGCCTGCCAGGATCTCACCGAAGTCGCAGCCGAGCGATCTGCTGATCCGCCCATTGCGTTCGATCCCGCGTCGCTCGCGACAAGCCGCTTCAAGGTCGTGCTGGTGGCCGGCGACAATGCACAGCCCGTCTTCGACAATGCGACGAGCTACCTTCACGACCGGCTGATCGCGGCGGGGATCGCGGAAGAGGACATCCACCGGCTGAGCGCGGCCGATCATCCGCGCAGCGCTGCCGACCCCGCATCGCTCGCCGCGGTCGGTAAGCGGATTGCCGAGCTCAAGCCCGCCGCTAGCGAGGGTTGCCTCGTCTTCCTTTCGTCGCACGGCCATGCCAAATCCGGCTTCGTTCTCGCCCGCTCGCGCGAGTTTCTTACCCCGACACAACTCGACCGGATGCTCTCTGCCGGTTGTGGCGGCGCGCCGACAATCGTCATCGTTTCGGGCTGCTTCTCCGGTAGCTTCGCCAAGTCGCCGATGGCGCGCGCCAACCGCATCATTCTCACCGCCGCGCGGCCCGATCGCCCGTCATTCGGCTGCGGCACCGGCTATACCTATACTGTTTTCGATCAATGCCTGCTCGGCTCGCTCGACGGCGCCGCGACGTGGCGGGTCGTTTTCGAGCGCACGCGCGGCTGCGTTGCCACCCGCGAGAGCGCGATGCGCGAGACGCCATCCGAGCCGCAAGCCTATTTCGGTCCAGCGCTCGCCGACCTGCCCGCGCTGTGGCGGGAGGTCGCGGGCGGAACCGGGAGGATCACGTTCGTCGCCGGGACCGAACGGTTCGCCCCTGACAACGTTCCATTGCTGCCGCGCGGGCGTTCTCGCGAGCGCAAGAGTTTCGAGGAATATCTCCGGGCCCCTGCGCCGAAGGCTTTTGCCATGTCGCCCGATGGCGCCTTCGGCTGGTACAATCGCAGCGACGCGGGGGCGCACACCGCCGCCGACGCGGCGCGCATGGCGCTGCAGACCTGCGAGTGGCTCGGTGGGGCCTGCATCCTTTATGCCGTCGATGATGCCGTAGTGGCGCCACTGCCCTCGGGTTTGGCGCCATTCCACCCGCTGGTTCTGGTGCGCTCCGGCGCGCTCGATCCAGCGAGCGTACCCTTCATCCGCGACGATCAGCGGTCGTTGATCGTCGATTATGTCGCGCGACCGGCGCCGAAGGTCCTGGTTCTCGGCGTCGACACTCCGATCATCGCCTATGAAGCGGCGGCGAGCCGTGAGGCTGCCCGCCGCGAGGCACTGCGGCGGTGCCGGGCGGTCACCGAAATCTGCGTCGTCTACGCCGAGGACGAGACCGTCGTCCTCGGCTACGCCAAGCGTTGAGCGGCACCTCCCTCTACTCATCCGTTCGACGCTGCCGCTCGGCGAGGACGGCGAGGACACGGTGCTTCTCCTCGGCGGAAAAATCGAGCCAGCCGGCGATTTCGGGAATTGTCCGTGCGCAGCCGAGACAAAATCCGCTCGCCGGGTCGATGACGCAGACTCCGATGCAGGGCGAGATCGGATCGCTCAAGAACCCTTCGGCGCCTCGACCAGATCGGCGAGCTTGGTCTTCATCGCATTGACCTTGTAGGGGTAGACCGCATAGGCCCAGTTTGCCGCCCTGGCGTTGATCGCCGCCGCCTCTTCCGTTGCCTTGTCGCTGTCGCTGCCGCTGGCCTTCAGCCGAAGCCAGTTGGTGCCGTCCTTCTCGAAAGTCTCGGCGGTGATCGTCACCCCGTCGAAGGTGAGCCACGCGGCGCGCGACACGCCCACGCTCGGGAAGGCCAGTTCGGCGACCGCGCGAACGTCGGTGAGCTCCAACCCGTCGAGGGCGCCGGCCGGCTCGGCGATTGCCGCATCGGCCTTGAACTTGCTCTCCGCCGGCGCGTCCTGGACGGTGAACTTGGCATCCTCCTTGTCGCGCTTGAGGACGAGCGTGCTGCCGTCGGCATGGGTCAGGGTGACGGTGGCGATGCGCGTCGGGGCGATGCTGACGATCTTCTTGTCGAGCCAATCCTTGGTCTCGGCCGGCAGGTCGACCGAGCCTTGCGCCAGCCATGACTGCGCATCGCCGGGGCGGCGGATATAGAGTCCATCGGCGCCGCTGCCGAGGCGGTCAGGCCGCCGCTTGCCGACGATCAGCTCGCCGAGCTTGCCGCCGCTGGCATCGGTGATTTCGATCAGCCGGGCGTGACCGCCCGGTTTCCCGGGGTCCTCGACGTCGAGCCGGCCGTACGAGTCGGCGCTGCGCGTCTTCGGCTCGACCAGCTTGAGCTCGGCGAAACCGAGGAGCGCCTGGCGGATCCTGGTCGGATCCGCGGGATAGCCGCCTTTCTCGCCGACGCTCCAACCGGGTGCCTGACGCTGCAAGGTCACGGTGCCGCCGGCACCGCTGATCTTGAGCGAGGCGACGTCGCCGATCTTGCCGGCGAGGCCAGCGAGGACGGGCTGGCCGCTGCCTGCCTCAGCAACGCTGCGCGTGCCGCCGAGCGAGAGAAAGATTGCCGCCGCCGCGACGATGACGGCGGCGACCAGGAGGACGATCAGTCCCTTCTTCTGCATCGGATAACTTCCTGCCTCAGCCGAGCACGACACGGCGCTTGCGCCGGCGCAGGCGCATGATGCCGACAATGATTGCGAGGACACCGACGAGGATCGGGACCAGCGCGATGTTGAAGAACTGCAGGCGCGCCTTCAGCCGGTCGATTTCCTGGTTGAGCGCGAGCTGAACGTCGCGCAGCTGCTGCCGCGTCTGCAGCATCTCGCTGCGGAAACTATCGAGCGAGGCGGTCTGCTCCGCGGTCAGCTGGACGTTGCCCGATTTGTCGCTCTTAAGATCTTTGATCTTCGTCTCGGTCTCCTTGAGCTTGTCCTGCAGCTCGTGCTCCTTGGCGCTGTAGCGGCTGTCGGCGTCGCGCTGGATGCTCTGCACGACCTCGAAGGGCCGCGCCGAGGTACCGCGGCTGCGCAGGGCGATGAGATCGTTACCG
>Ga0137391_10004381_pt1 | contig 10802 bp, 10 predicted proteins | sample 15con2h24BmetaG_FD_101399 | JGI IMG/M metagenome (GOLD analysis project Ga0137391, IMG submission 101399) | Vadose zone soil microbial communities from Angelo Coast Range Reserve, California, USA - 15con2h2.4B metaG | ecosystem: Environmental > Terrestrial > Soil > Vadose zone > Saprolite...
CTGCTCGTCGCCCGCGCGGATCGCCTGGGCGGCGAGCATCACGGCCTTGAGTCCCGAGCCGCAGACCTTGTTGACCGTCAGCGCCGGCACGGTCCCCGGGAGACCGGCGTGGATCGCCGCCTGGCGGCCCGGCGCCTGGCCGACACCGCCCTGAAGCACGTTGCCCATGATCACTTCTTCGACCGTGCCGTCCTCGATGCCGGCACGGCGCACGGCCTCGCGGATCACGAGGGCACCGAGCCGGGGCGCCGGCAGCGGGGCGAGGCCGCCGAGATACTTGCCGATCGGGGTGCGGCAGGCGGAGAGAATGACGGGGGTGGCTTGGTCGCTCGTACTCATCCGGCCTTCGGTTTGACCCCGGGCTCGCGCCCGGGGTTAGTTAGTCGCGTCCGGGTTTACTGACCCCGGCCGCGAGCCCGGGGATCACAGATCTCAAACTAACGGGACCAGGCTCCTGGTGCGAACCTCCTCCGTGAGCTTCGCCACGAAGTCGGCAATGGGCAGCACCACCTGCTTCTTCCCTTCTCCCCGTCCCCGCACCGCGACCGAGCCCGTCTCCGCCTCGCGCTGCCCGACCACCGCCATGTATGGGATCTTCTGCAGCTCGCCGTCGCGGATGCGGTAGTTGAGGGTCTCGTTGCGCTCGTCGAGATGTGAACGGATGCCCGCCGCGCGCAGCCGCTCGTGTAGCAAGCGCGCAGCAGGCGCCTGCGCGTCCGAGATCGGCAACACGCGGACCTGCTCGGGGGCGAGCCAGAGGGGGAACGCCCCGGCGAAGTGCTCGATCAGGAATCCCACGAACCGCTCCAGCGTGCCGAAGATCGCGCGGTGGATCATCACTGGTCGGTGCGGCCGGTTGTCCTGGCCCGTGTACTCGAGCCCGAAGCGCTCGGGCTGCTCGAAATCGAGCTGGATCGTGGCGCCCTGCCACTCGCGGCCGATAGCGTCGTTGAACTTGACGTCGATCTTCGGTCCGTAGAACGCCCCGCCCCCCTGATCGATGCGGTAGGTGGCACCGCGGTGTTTGAGCGCCTGCTCGAGTGCGCGCTCCGCCACATCCCAAGTCGCGTCGGTGCCCAGCTTCTTCTCGGGGCGCGTCGCTAGGTCGAGCCGGTAAGAGAGCCCGAAGGTCTTCCCGAGCACCAGCTCCACGATGTCGAGCAGCTGGAAAATCTCCTGCTCGATCTGGTCCTCGCGGAGAAAAATGTGGGCGTCGTCCATGGTGAGCCCGCGCACCCGCAGCATCCCATGCAGCGTGCCCGATCGCTCGTTGCGGTACACGTTGGCGATCTCGGCGAGCCGCACCGGCAGGTCGCGGTAGCTGCGTTGCTGTGAGGCGTAAATGAGGATGTGCATTGGGCAGTTCATCGGCTTCACCCGATAGCGCACGGATTCGGCCTCGCCCTCTCCCGCGGCCATGGGCGGGAACTGGTTCGCCGCGTACAGCGGGAGGTGCCCCGAGCGCAGGAACAACTCCTCGCGGGTCACGTTGGGGGTGTAGACCAGCGAATAGCCGCGCTCCAGGATCGTGTCCTCGATGAAGCGCCGCAGCTGGTGCTGGATCATCGCGCCCTTCGGGTGCCAGAACACCAGCCCGGGGCCGACGTCTTCCTGAATCGAGAACAGATCGAGCTGCTTCCCCAGTGCGCGGTGGTCGCGCTTTTTGGCCTCCTCGAGGCGCCGCAGGTAGCCCTCGAGGTCGTCCTTGGTGAACCAAGCCGTTCCGTAGATGCGCTGCAGCATCTGGCGGCGCTCGTCGCCGCGCCAATAGGCGCCGGCGGCGTTGAGCAGCTTGAAGTGCTTGATCCGCCCGGTGCTCGGCACGTGCGGCCCGCGGCACAGGTCCACGAACGGACCGTCGGTGTAGACCGAGATCACCTCGTTCGGCCCGAGGTCTTCGATGCGCTCGAGCTTGAGCGGGTCATCCTTGAAGCGCCGCTTCGCTTCCGCCCGATCCACTTCCTCGCGCACGAACGGGTAGTCGGCCTTCACGACCTCCCCCATCTTCTTTTCGATCGCTGCGAGATCCTCCGGCCCGAAGGGCCGCCCCACTTCGAAGTCGTAGTAGAAGCCGTCCTCGATCGGGGGGCCGAATCCGATCTGCGCGCGGGGGAAGAGCTGCCGCACCGCCGTCGCCAGGACGTGGGCCGAGGAGTGGCGCAGCACCTCCAGTGCCTGCGGGTCTTTGTCCGTGAGGATCGACAACTTCGCCCCGTCGGGCAGCGAACGCGCCAGGTCCCAGACCTTGCCGTTCACCCGTGCGGCGAGCGCCGCCTTCGCGAGCCCCGGCCCGATGGCCTTGGCGAGGTCGGCGCCCGTGGAGCCGGCAGGGACACGCTCCTCGCTCCCGTCGGGGAGCGTGACGCGGATTTCTGAAGGCATGAGACTAGTTGGCCGGCTGGCCGGTGGCCGCGGGTGTGGCCGTCAAGGGCGGCACGCGGCGTCCGTCGCGGAAGTACAGCACGACGGTGAACACGATCACCGCGGCGATGGCGAACCAGCGCGCGATGCGGCTGGTCGGAAGGACGCTAGATTCGTCGGCCATTTGTAGAGAATTCTAGCACAAACAGAAGGTTGGAGGACCTCCCAAACCTCCACCAACCTCCCCCATCCTGTCTATTATAAGGAATGACCGCCACGCGCTTCGACCTTTCCCCCCAGTACGACCCGCACGCCGTCGAGCGCCCGCTGTACCGGCGCTGGGTCGAGCGCGGTGTGTTCACGGCCCGGGTAGACTCACCGAAGCCGCCGTACGTGATCGTGATCCCCCCGCCCAACGTCACCGCCGTGCTGCACATGGGCCAGGGACTGAACAACGTGACGCAGGACGTGCTCATCCGGTTCGAGCGGATGCGCGGCCGTGAAGCCCTGTGGCTTCCCGGCACCGACCACGCCGGCATCGCGACCCAGAACGTGGTGGAGCGTATCATCGCGAACGAGGGCAAGACCCGCTTCGACCTCGGCCGCGAGGCGTTCGTCGCGCGGGTGTGGGCCTTTGTGAAGGAGACCGGCGCCACGATTCTCGAGCAGCTCAAGATGATCGGCGCGTCCTGTGACTGGACCCGGACGCGGTTCACGCTCGACCCGGCCTACTCGCGGGCGGTGCGGGAAGTGTTCGTGACACTGTGGGAAGAGGGGCTCATTTACCGCGGCCACCGGGTCATCCATTGGTGCCCGCGCTGCCTCACGGCGTTGTCGGACGAGGAAGCCGAATCGAAGGACATCGACGGCAAGCTGTACTTCATCCGCTATCACGTGGAAGGCGGCCCCAAACCCTACTTGACCGTGGCCACCACGCGCCCCGAAACGATGTTGGGCGACACGGCGGTGGCGGTGAATCCCAAGGACCCGCGCCATCGGGGCTTCGTGGGCAAGGTGGCCCGGGTGCCGATCATCGACCTGCCGGTGCCGATCATCACCGATGAGGCAGTCGAGCCCGGGTTGGGGACCGGATTCGTGAAGGTGACCCCGGCGCATGACGCCACCGACTTCGAGATCGGGCTGCGCCACAAGCTCGAGATGCCCCTGGTGATGACCGAAGACGCGCGGATGGAGCATCCCACCCGCGTGCCGAAGACGCTCGCCGACCTCGATCGCTTCGACGCGCGCGACAAGATCGTGGACATGCTCAAGGAGCGCGGCCTGCTCGAAAAGGTCGAGCCGCACCGGCATGCGGTGCGCCATTGCTAGCGGTGCGACACGGTGGTGGAGCCGCGGCTGTCCGATCAGTGGTTCGTGAAGATGAAGCCGCTGGCGCAACCGGCGCTCGAGGCGTACCGGAGCGGGGCCATTCGCCTGGTGCCCGAGCGGTGGGGCGCGACGTATGAGCACTGGATGGAGAACATCCGGGACTGGAACATCTCGCGGCAGTTGTGGTGGGGCCATCGCATCCCGGTGTTCACGTGCACCAAGTGCGTCCCTCCCCGGCAGTGGGCCGACCGCGCGGACCCGAAGGCGTGCCCGGAGTGCGGCGGCCCGGTCGAGCAGGATCCCGATGTACTCGACACCTGGTTCTCGTCCTGGCTGTGGCCGTTCGCGACGCTCGGCTGGCCGGACGAGACGCCCGACCTGAAGCGCTTCTATCCGGGCCACACGCTGGTGACGGCGCCCGAGATCCTGTTCTTCTGGGTGGCGCGGATGATCATGGCCGGCTACCACTTCCGTCGGGACCGTCCGTTCGCGACGGTGTATCTGCACGGCACGGTGCGGGACACGCAGCACCGCAAGATGTCCAAGTCGCTCGGCAACGGCATCGACCCGCTCGACGTGGTCGGCAAGTTCGGCGCGGACGCGCTGCGCTGGACGACCATCGCCGGCGTGTCGCTCGGGTCGGACCTGATGCTCGATCCCAATGACCTGGAGACGACGTTCGCGCCCGGCCGGAACTTTGCGAACAAGCTCTGGAACATCGGGCGGTTCATCCTGGCGCAGCTGCCGGACCAGGTGCCGTCTATCGGCAACTTGGATCCGTCGCGACTCGCGCTGGCAGATCGATGGATTCTCGGCCAGGCCCACAAGACGATCGTGGCTGCCACGGAACAGCTCGAGACGTTCCGCCTCGACGAAGCCGCCAAGTCCTGCTTCGAGTTCGCGTGGAGCGATCTCGCCGACTGGTACGTGGAGGCAGTCAAGCCGCGCCTCGCAGCGGCGCCCGCTGCTTCGGGCGACGCCGCCGCTGCTCAGGCCGTGCTGGCGTTCTGCTTCGACACCGTGCTCCGGCTGCTACATCCAGTCGTGCCATTCATCACCGAAGAGTTGTGGCAGAAGCTTCCCGGCCGACAGCCCGAAGACCTTCTTGCGGGAGCGGCCTGGCCTACCGTGCCAGCGGCCTTGCCGAAGCTCCGGGCGGACTTTGAATTCGCGCGCGTTCAGGAGGCGATCTCCAAGATCCGGGCGATTCGCGCGGAGTACCGCGTCGCCCCTAAGACGCGCGTTGCAGCCACTATCAAACCGAGAACGGAGCTGATCAGAGCCGCTTTCGACGGAGAACGCGACACGATCATGCGTCTGGCCCAGCTTTCCGAGCTGCAGTTCGACGGCAGCTTGAAGGGCGCAGGTGGGCACGCCGTGCTCGCGGACGGGAGCGAGGTGTTCGTCGCTCTGGCGGATGCGATCGACCTGCAGCAGGAGTGTCGGCGCCTGTCGGGCGAGCTCACCCGGCTCGAGCAGCAGCTGGCGGGGCTCGCCGCCAAGCTCACCAACCAGCAGTTCGTCGCGCGGGCGCCCGCCGAGGTGGTCGCCAAGGAGCGCGAGAAGGAGCGGGCGTGGCGCGACCAGCGGCACGTGCTGGCCGACAAACTCAAATCGCTGGGCTGCTCCTAAGCGCCCTGGCGTTCGGCTGCGCGAACCAGGCGGCGCCGCCCGGCGGTCCGCCTCGCACCACGCCGGCCGCGATCCTGAGCACCGTGCCGGAGTCGGGAGCGGTCGTCCCCGACTTCCGGGGCAAGGCCGTCATCCAGTTCGACGAGGTGATCGACGAGGCGCCGGGGAGCTCCGGCGGGGGGGTCGGGGGCGGGGGCGGGGGCGGAACGGGCGCCATCACGGGCCTGGCGCAGAAGATCTTGTTGTCCCCGGTCGCGGGCGACGTCAAAGTGTCTTGGCACCGCAGCGCGATTCACGTGCAGCCCGAAGAGGGGTTCAAGCCGAACCGCGTGTACCACCTCGAGGTGCTGCCCGGCATCGCGGACCTGCGCCGCAACGTCACGAAGACCGGCACCACGATCGTCTTCTCGACCGGCGGCCCCCTGCCCCAGGCCGAGCTGAGCGGCACGGCGCTGCTGTGGGTCGAGCAGCGGATCCTCACGCAGGGCGTGATCCGGGCCGCCCCGCTCCCCGACACTGTCCCCTACGTCACGCTCACCGACTCCGCCGGATACTTCCGGCTCCGGGAGATCCCGCCGGGGCGGTATCGCGTGTGGGTCGTGCAGGATCAGAACAACAACCGCCGCCAGGACCGGCGCGAGCCCTTCGACACGGTCACCCTCGCCGTCGACTCGACGGCGAGCGCCGTGTTGTGGGCGTTCGTGCACGACAGCGTGGGCCCGCGGATTCGCACCATCGAGGCGGTCGACTCGATCACGCTGCGCGTCAGTTTCTCGCAGCCGCTCGATCCGGCGCGACCGCCCGACACGGCTGCGGTGCGCGTGTTCTCGCTGCCCGACTCGGCGCCCGTCGGCGTGCGGACGCTGTACCGGCCGGCGCAGTTCGATTCGCTGCAGGCGCGGGCGCGAGCGGTGGCTGACTCGCTCAAGCGGCTGCAGGACACTACGGCACGGAAGGACACGACGGCGCGACGGGGGACCCCGGCTCCGGCAGCCCCGCGGGCACCCGCCGTCGCCGGGGCCCCCGGCGCGCCATCGCGTCGAGACACATCCACCGCGCGCGTCGATACCGCCCGCGTGCGCAAGCTCCTGGCGCAACGCCGTGTGCCTTACGACCGGCTCGTCGTCCAGACCGCGCGGCTGCTCACTCCGGGCGCCAAGTACCTGGTGCGCGTGCGCGGGGCGATCAGCTTGAGCGGGGTCGCCGGAGACGGCGTCGGAGTGATCGAGATTCCCGTGCCGAAACCCCAACCGGGCGACTCGACCCAGACCAAAAGGCGATGAGCGACCCGCGCCGACGACTCCCCGCGGTGGACGCCGTGCTCGCCGAGCCCGACGTCACGGCGCTCCTGGCCGCCCATCCGCGGAGTCTGGTGGTGCGAGCCGTGCGCGACACGATCGACCACGCGCGCGCTGACGGCGGCACCACGCCACCCGAAGGCTGGGGCGCCGCCGTCGGCGCGCGTGTGCAGCAGCTCGCCGCCCCGTCGCTCCTGCCGGTGATCAACGCTACCGGCGTGGTGCTGCACACCAACCTCGGCCGGGCGCCGCTGGCGCGCGCCGCCCGCGAGGCGATGACGCGCATCGCCGCGGGATATTCCAATCTCGAATACGACCTGGCCCGGGGAGCCCGGGGGTCACGCCACGCGCTGTGTCGCGATCTCCTGGTGGAATTGACCGGCGCCGAAGACGCCATCGTCCTGAACAACGCCGCCGGCGCGCTGCTCGTCGCCCTCTCGGCGCTGGCGCGCGACGGCGAAGCCATTGTGTCGCGAGGCGAGCTGGTGGAGATCGGGGGCGCGTTTCGGATCCCGGACATCATGGCCCGCTCAGGTGCCACACTGGTAGAGGTGGGAACCACGAACCGGACGCACCTCACGGACTACGAGAATGCGGTCTCCGAGCGCACCAGACTGCTGCTCAAAGTCCACCGGTCAAATTTCCAGGTCACCGGGTTCACCGCCGAAGTGTCCGCGCGGGAGATCGCCGGGGTGGCGCGCGCCCGCGGCGCCGCGAGCCTGTACGACCTCGGTAGCGGACTCTTGACCGACCTCTCGCCCTGGGGTCTCACGGGCGAGCCCACCGTGGCGGAGGCGCTCGCGAGCGGCGTGGACGCCGTCGCCTTCTCGGGCGACAAGCTGCTCGGCGGTCCACAGGCGGGGATCCTGCTCGGCACGCGCGACGCGATCGCCGCGTGCCGCAAGGATCCGCTGGCGCGGGCGGCGCGCGCGGACAAGTTCACGCTCGCTGCCTTGGAGGCCACGCTGGCATTGTACCGGGAACCGGAGACAAGCCGCCGCGAAATTCCTGTCCTCCGGATGCTAACGGAAGATGTCAAGCACCTTCGTCAACGCGCAGAAACGTTGCACAAAGACGTGGGCAGGGACTGCGACATTGTCGAGGGCGAATCAGAGGTTGGCGGCGGCTCATTCCCAGGCGCCAAGCTAAAAACCTGGCTGGTGGCGCTTCACCCCCAACACCTAGCACCTAACGCCCTGGCGGAACGCTTGCGGGGAGGCGCCCCTCCCATCATCGCCCGCATCGCCGACGATCATGTGGTGCTCGATCCTCGCACCATTTTCCCCGAACAGGTCGAAAGCGTGGCGCGCGCGGTGCGGAGCGCGCTCGATGCCTGACGCCCGCGCGGAAACCGGCCGCCGGGCCGTGTTTCTCGACCGCGACGGGACCATCGTGGAAGACCCGGGATTCCTGCACGAGCCCGGCAAGGTTCGCCTGCTTCCCGGCGCCGGGGAGGCGATTCGCCAGTTGAGCCAAGCCGGCTGGCTGGTGATCACCGTCTCCAACCAGTCGGGCATCGCGCGCGGCCTGTACGACGCGGCCGCGTACGGCGCCGTACAGCGCCGCCTCGTCGAGCTGCTGGCGGCGCATGGCGCCGGCCTCGATGGCGCCTACTTCTGTCCCCACCATCCCGAATTCACCGGACCATGCGAGTGCCGCAAGCCGGGGTTGCTGTTGTTCCGCGAGGCCGCCGCCGCGTTGGGCCTCGAGCTCGCGCGCTGCGTGTGGGTGGGTGATCGCAGGAGCGACATCGAGCCGGCGCGCAGGCTCGGTGGACGCGCGCTGTTAGTGGAGACCGGCAGCGGTGGCGCGCACGCCGGGAAGGCCCGCGCTCTCGGCGTCCGCGTCGTGGCCGACCTCGCGGCCGCCGCCCCTGAGATTGTGCGCGGCGGTTAGCGCCCGCAGATTGCGAGGCGTCATGAAGCCGGGGAGACTGGTGGCCGTGCTCGCACTCAGCGCGAGCGCCCTCGCCGCGCAGGGGAAGCGCACGATCGCCGTGGGCGACACGGTACGCGACTCGCTCACGCGGCGCGACGCATTGCTTCCCGCGGAAAGCACCTACACCCAGCAATGGCGGCTCGCGGGCCGAGCGGGCCAGACGGTCACCATCGACCTCGCGGCGGAGGCCTTCGATGCGTACGTCTTCCTGCTCGGCCCCGGCCTCGAGGTCGCCAAGCCGCAGGACGACGACTCGGGCGGCCACTGCAACGCCCGACTCACCGTACGGCTGCCCCAAACGGGAGACTACTTCATCGTGGTGACGAGCAGCGAGCGGTTCGCGACCGGTGCGTTCACGCTCAGCGTCGTCCCCGGAAGGAAGCCTCGCTCGCTCAGCCCTTGCGATCGGTGACGCCGGTTCCTGTGGCCGTGCTGGTCTCAGGCGACGGCACGAACCTGCAGGCGCTGCTCGACGCCCTGCGCGACTCGGCCGTGGCGCGGGTTGTACGCGTCGTGGCGAGCGGCGCCGGCGCCGGGGCGCTCGAGCGGGCGCGCCGGGCGGCGGTGCCCACGATAGCCCTCAAGGACCCCGCCGATCCTGCCGAGATCGTGACGGCTGTCGGCGACGCCCGGCTCGTCGTGCTCGCGGGATACGTGAAGCATATTCCGCCGGCGGCGGTCGCGCGGCTTCGCTGGCGCGCGATTAATATCCATCCGGCCTTGCTCCCCGCGTTCGGCGGGCCCGGGATGTACGGCCACCGCGTCCACGCAGCCGTGCTCGCGAGCGGCGCCGCGCTCTCCGGAGCGACCGTGCACTACGTGGACGAGGAATACGATCGGGGTCCGATCATCGCGCAGTGGCCCGTGCCGGTCCGTCCGGATGACACGCCGGACACGCTCGCCGCACGGGTGCTCGAAGTGGAGCACCGGTTGCTGCCGCAGGTGGTCGTGGAGCTGGCCCGGTTAGGCGTACCGGAGAAACCCGTGCGGCTCGCCGCGATGGGTTCCGCGTTCGTGGTCGCTGATCAACCTTCCGTGAGGTTCGGTGATGAGGCATAGACGAACCGCAGCGCTCCTGACGCTCATCCTGTCCCTCTTTCTCACCGTTCGTCTGTCCGCCCAGGGCGACGTCGACCGCCTCGCGCTCCGCTTCTCCTCCATGACCGCCGTGACCGGTCTCGAGCAGGCGATGACGGACTCGCTGCGCGCGCTTTTCCCCGGTAGCGTGCGGGACCGGCCGGGCAACGTGACGCTCACGCTCGGTCAGGGCTCCCCTAAGCGACTCTGCACCTGTCCGCTCGACGAGGTCGGTTACGTGGTGGGCAACATCCTGCCCGACGGCTTCCTGCTGCTGCGGCGGGTGGGAGGAGCCCGTACAGCGTATCCGCTGCTCGACCAGCAGCTCGAGGGTCACCGAGTGACCGTCTTCGGAACGCGAGGCGCGGTGCCGGGCGTCGTCGGCGTGAAGTCGACGCACCTGACGCGCGGCCGCGTGGGTCCTGGTGCGCCTGATCCCGTCTTCTCGCTAGACAACGCCTATGTCGACGTCGGGGCGAGCTCCGCGACCGAGGTGGAGGGTCTCGGAATTGCGGTGCTCGCGCCCGTGTCGCTCACCAAGCGGCCGCAACTGTACGGTGAGCGCCTGCTCGCCGCACCGTCGGCCGGACGGCGCACCGCGTGTGCCGCGCTCGCCGCGGCGGTGCAATCGAAGCCCAATGTCAAAGGCACCGTCGTCGTCGCGTTCACGGTGCAGAGTCTGTATGCGACCGACGCCGGCCTCGCAAGTGTGAAGGCCTTGCTCGGACCGTTCGACGAGGTCAAGACCCTGGCGCTGCCTTCGCGCCATGCCGACACGGCGGTGGAGACGGTGGCCTTCGCCGACGGGGACCGGCTCGTCCGCGAAATCGTGCAATGGATGGAGGGAAAATGAGGGCGGTCAGAAGCTGCGTCCTGGCGCTGCTCTGTCTGTCCGCCAGTCCCTCGGTCCGCCTGTCCGCCCAGGACTCCGCTCGCGTCGCCGAGGCGCAGGCCGTGCTGGCCACATTGGTGGAGACCTACGGCGTCTCCGGCGCAGAGGGTCCGGTGCGGGAGGCGGTGAAGCGACTGTTACCGACGTGGGCCGTCTCGTCCACCGACACAGCCGGCAACCTCTGGGTGCGCGTAGGTCAGGGCAACCCGGTGGTGGTGATCGTCGCGCACATGGACGAGATCGGCTTCCGGGTGACCGGGATCCGCGACGACGGC
>Ga0137391_10004382_pt1 | contig 10801 bp, 10 predicted proteins | sample 15con2h24BmetaG_FD_101399 | JGI IMG/M metagenome (GOLD analysis project Ga0137391, IMG submission 101399) | Vadose zone soil microbial communities from Angelo Coast Range Reserve, California, USA - 15con2h2.4B metaG | ecosystem: Environmental > Terrestrial > Soil > Vadose zone > Saprolite...
ACATAGAAGTCAATCTGGAGACCAGGAATCCAGGAAGGGAATTACGAACAGGAAAAGAAAAAAGCGAAGGCCCTTTTCCTGATCTCTTGGCTTCCAGATAATTCTTTCCTTTTTTCCTGCTTTCCTAATTCATCTGAAATCTGCGAAATCTGCGGACTGAAATGAACGTTTCGCCGCCAGCCCAAGCTCGCCGGCCGTGGTACCGTCCATCGCTGACGACGCAAATCATGATTGGCCTGGTCGTCGGCGCATTGATCGGATGGCTGCAGCCCGATTGGGGCAACAAAGGTTATTTCCTGCGCGACATTTTCATCAACCTGATCAAGTCGATCATCGCGCCGCTGGTTTTCTCCACCATCGTGGTCGGCATCGCCGGTGCCGGCGCATTGAAAAAGGTCGGACGGATGGGAATCAAAGCGCTGGTTTATTTCGAGATCGTCACCACCGCGGCGCTTTTCATCGGACTTGCGGTTGTGAATTTCACTAAGCCCGGAGCTGGCGTAACTCTCGCGGCCGGCAACATCGACATCGTCAAGACGATCGAGCAAAGCCATCCCAAAACGCTAGTCGAAACGATTGTGCACGCGTTTCCGTCGAGCGTGATCGACGCGATGGTACGTGGCGACGTTCTCCAAATCGTCGCTTTCAGTGTGCTGTTCGCGCTCGCCGTGTCCGCAGTTGGCGAAAAAGGAAAACCGATCGTGCGTGCGATGGACAGTCTTTCGCAGATCATGTTCAAGTTCACAAACTACGTGATGATGTTTGCGCCAGTCGGTGTGGGCGCGGCGATGGCGCACACGATTGGCACGCAAGGACCAGGCGTGCTGGTCAATCTGGGAAAACTGATTCTTTCACTTTATCTAGCGCTGATCATTTTTGTTGTGCTGGTTTTTGGAATCGTGGCATTCATCGTGCGCCTACCGATCCGGCAATTTTTCCGCGCAGTCCGCGAACCAGCGGCGTTGGCCTTTGCGACTACAAGCAGCGAATCGGCGTTGCCGAAGGCGATGCAGGCGATGGAACGATTTGGTGTGCCGCGTCATATCGTCGGCTTTGTCATGCCGACGGGCTATTCGTTTAATCTCGACGGTTCGACGCTGTATCTGGCGATGGCGTCCGTGTTCGTCGCGCAGGCCGCCGAGACGACGATGGGCTGGCACATGGGACTCGGCCAGCAAATCACGATGATGCTGACGTTAATGCTCACTTCCAAAGGTGTTGCCGCAGTCCCACGCGCATCACTCGTCATTTTGCTGGCAACGCTAAATACGTTTGTGCCGGCCGGCCTTGGTCCCATCGGCGTGGCGATTATTTTCGGCGTCGACGAGCTGATGGACATGGGTCGCACCTGCGTGAACGTGATCGGGAATTGTCTGGCCACCGTCGTAGTGGCGCGCTGGGAAAAAGAATTCGACGAAAATCGTGCGCGCGTTTTCGGAACGCTGCAGGAAGCAGAACTGGATTTGAAATCCGGCGACGTCGCTTTCGCCGACGCCGCTCGACATGGCGATTAGGTCCGAACCGGACTGGCCGTTACATCTTCAACGCGGCGCGCAGATGCGGAACGAGGCGTTTGGTGAATTCGACCGAATCGCCGGCGGACAAGTGCGACCATTCCGGACAATTGAATCCGGCCAGTTCCGAAAAATCGGAATAGTAAATACCGGGCGCTCCGGTCATTTTTAAAAGCGGGTCCCAGGTTTTTGCGCGCGGGGTATCGCGGTCTTCAAGTTCTTTCAAGCCGCCGCTGTGCGGAAATCGAACGAATACGATCTTACCACCGCGAGCACGGATTTTCTCGATCGCCGCAGCCGTATCGCGAAAGCGACCTCCGATCGCCTCCCCAATTTTCGCTATGAACTGTTCTTTTGGAACGTAAGTCGGCGGGGGTGGAGGCGTGAAAAGCGGAATCCAGATTTGCTGAATACGCTGCGCCAATTCGCTCCCGGGACGAGCGCATGCTTCAATCATTCGCGCGCGCCGTTCGCGATCGAGCGTTCCGAAATACGGTGGGAGACGCGGCGGGACGAGAGCTCCCGGGCGATTTGGAATCGGGATACGTTTCAACAGATCGTCGAGCGCCAGTTCTTCCTGTTTTAGGAAGGCAACGTGTTCTTCCAAAGGAAAAGCGAGATACTGGCTCGCCCGTTGGGCGGGCGTTTGGGAGTGAAAGCGTTTCACCGCTTTTTCGCCGCGCTCCATCGGCGGCGTGCCGGGCGGCGCGAAAAATATGTGCGGAACAACACTGCAAATAATGGCGCCGTGGAAGCTTTCGTCCTTCGCCAGATCCGCGAGCACCGGATAACCGCAGCCGCCACCCATCGCGAGTTGGATCGGACGCTTACCCAATCCTTTTTGCAATTCATCAAGATCGACATCGTACCAGCCGCGCGAATCGCCGATGATCACGATCGACTCAGGTGTAACAGCGCGCCGTCTCAGTGTCCAAAGATCTGCGTTATCATCCAGAGTCGGTCCGTAACCGATCGCACGGCAGTACAATTCCCACCCCATAGTCGCGGCGACGACAACCAGAACAACGAGGACTGTAATGCCGCGCCATTGAATCGGCGGAATTGGTCGTTCGAATTCGAGTGGTGGACCGCCGTGAATTTGTTCGGCGCGGGTCGGCTTTCGGAAAAACAACCGCGGAAGCCGCAGTCGCTGCTTAAAATTGGAAATAAATGAACGCATTACTGGTTCCTTGAGTGAGAATAATTGCGCAGGCCATCAGCGCCCAGGCCGCGGTCACGGCCCAGCGGGGCAAACGTGTCACCGCTGTTTCGATGTTACTGTCACGGAGCGAGCAATGGACGCTAATCATGCCAATCGTGACGAGCGCGACCTGAAGCATTTCGCGGGTGGAGAGAATGGCATCCCCATGGGTGTGCTGGCCGAACATTCCGCCGAGCATTCGACTCGCGATCGTGAAATCGGACGCGCGAAAATAAACCCAGGCGATGCAGACCGCCGCATAAGTGGCGGCCCCGGCAAGAATGCGCGTGCTGAGATTGTTCGCCCAGGCTTTGTCTTCGAACAAGATGCGACAGATGCGCTCGATCACCAGATACGAGCCGTGCAACAAGCCCCAGACGACAAACGTCCAGGCCGCGCCGTGCCAGAGCCCACCGAGAAACATGACAATGACCAAGTTCAGCGCGGCTCGAAATGGCCGGACCTGATTACCGCCGAGCGGAATGTAAAGATAATCGCGCAGGAAAGTGGAAAGCGAAATGTGCCAGCGCCGCCAGAAATCGGAGAAACCGATCGCGGCGTAAGGAAAACGGAAGTTGTCCTTCAAGTGAAAACCAAGAGTCAAAGCAGCGCCGATGGCGCAAGTCGAATAACCGGCGAAATCGAAAAAGATTTGTCCGGCAAACGCGATTACGCCCGCCCACGAATCGAGCGCGACCAACGGACCGGCGTAACCGAAGACGCGATCCGCCGAGCCGGAGAGCAAAGTATCGGCGAGGACAATTTTCTCGAACAGCCCAAGAGTCATTAGCGCCACTCCCCAAAGAAATTGCCCGGTGCGCAAAGGCTGCGGCCTGACCAATTGCGGGAGAAAATCTCCGGCGCGCACAATTGGACCGGCAACCAGCTGCGGGAAAAATGAAACGGCGAGAATAAAATCGCGCAACGATCTCGTTGGCTGCAAAACGCCGCGATAAATGTCGAGCGTGTAAGAAAGTGAATGGAAGGTGTAGAACGAAATGCCGACCGGCAAAAGAATATCGAGATGCGGCGGCTGATAGATGATTCCAATGTGCGCGAGCAGCCATTGGAAATTTTGGAGCAAGAAATTTCCATATTTGAAGAACCCGAGCATGCTCAGGTTCATGCAGACGCTCGCGACCAGCCAAACGCGCCTTTTATGTCGATCTTTCGCTTTGCCAATTTGCCGGCCGAGCCAGAAATCCATTGCCGTGGTGGAAAACAAAAGGGCAGCGAACGGCGGATTCCAGGCGCCGTAAAAAATGTAGCTGGCAACAACCAGCAGATTTTTCCGCGCCGTCCAAGAACCGATGCTCCAGTAAAGCGTGACGACGATCACGAAGAAGACGACGAAAGTGAGCGAGTTAAAAAGCATGGCGAAAGTCCGCTCGAATTACACTGCCGAGACGAGCAGCCGATTTACGTCAGCCATATTGAGCGAAATTTGTAGCGGCTATCGCGACATCCTGCAAGATCGACAAATCGCAGTCGACCCTTGAATGTGGCGGCGACCCTCACCTCAATCCTCTCCCTGATTGAGGGAGAGGAAGTCGCGAAGCGGCAGGTGAGGGTTTTTATCTGATGAAACTCGTTTTCCTTTTTGCGCCGGGGGCGGGCGCGCCGTCAACACATCCGTGGATGCAGCGTTGGAAGCAAAGACTAACGCAAATCGGCGATGTTGAGACGTTCGACTATGACTACATGCGCGAAGGACGAAAACGTCCCGATCGCTTGCCGCAACTAATCGCCGCGCATCGCCAAGCTCTCGCTGTCGCTCGCGGGAAAACATCCGGGCCGATTTTCTTAATCGGAAAAAGCATGGGCGGACGCATCGGTTGTCATGTCGCTTTGGGAGAGAAAGTGAATGGCGTTGTGTGCCTCAGTTATCCACTTTGCGGCGGTGGCGACCGTTCGAAATTGCGCGATCAGGTCTTGCGAGATTTGCGCACGCCGATTCTGTTCGTCCAAGGGACGCGCGATCCGCTTTGTCCTTTGGATTTGCTCGAATCCGTTCGATCAAAGATGACCGCGCCGAATTTTATTCACGTCGTCGAAGGCGGCGATCATTCGCTCCTTGTCCGCAAAAAAGATCTTGCCGGCGAGAGGCAGAACGATGTCGATCAACGAATTCTAGGTGCGATTGCAACCTTCGCGAACGAAGTCAGCAAGCAAAGACAACAGTAAGAGATTTCTCGACTTCGCTTGAAATGAGAATCCCTAGCTAACTTAGCGGGAGCCAGTTGCCCGGTTGCGGCACAAGCTTCGTGCCGTTGAGGGAGAGATACGTGTATTCCTGCAACAGCCGCTCGTAATCGGCGAGCAGTTTCATCGCGTCGCTCGGTTTGAGAAAATCGGTTTTGATCGCGTCGTCGACTTGCGTTTTCAGCAGCCGCAACAGTTCAACTTTGTCCCACTGGGTCATGGAGAGCACTTCGCCGATGGTGCTGCCTTCAATGACTTCTTCGATGTACCAGCCGGATTCTTCATCGGGATCGAGAAAGACGTGCGCTTCGGTAACGCGGCCGAACAAATTGTGCAGATCGCCCATGATGTCCTGGTAAGCGCCGACCATGAAGACGCCGAGATAATAGATTTCGCCGGGAATGACGCGATGAAGCGGGAGCGTCTCGCGCACATCCTGCAAATCGGTGAACTTGGAAACCTTGCCGTCGGAATCGCAGGTAATGTCGACGATGGTGCCCTGTCGATCCGGCGGAGTCGTCAGGCGATGGATTGGCATGATTGGAAAAAGCTGACCGAGCGCCCAGTGATCGAGGAGCGATTGGAAGACGGAGAAATTGCAGATGTATTGATCGCCCAGCGTTGTCTCCAATTCCTTCACTTCCTCGGGTACAAACTTCAGGCCGCGGTGCATGTTCGCGATCTGTTGGGCGAGCTGCCAGTAAACGGTGTCGATTTTCGCCTTCGACTCGAGATCGAGCAAACCGAGATTGAACGTCTCCTGCGATTCTTCCTTAATTTGTTGAATGTCGTGCAAACTCTCGATGCGATTGCCGCGCTTGAGCCGCTGTTTCACATCGAGAATGTCGTGAACGAGTTTGTGATCTTTCTCGGTCGCTTCGACTCTGATCTTCGGCGCGGTCTTCTCGATAGAGCTGAATGCCTCGACCACGAGCACCGAATGATGCGCGACGACGGCGCGTCCGCCTTCATTGACGATGGCCGGATGCGGGACGCCTTCGGAATCGCACACGTCCATGATGTTCCAGACGACGTCGTTGGCGTATTCCTGAAGCGAATAATTGGCTGAGCTGTCGAAATCGCTGCCGGAACCGTCGTAATCAACGCCGAGACCGCCGCCAACATCGAGATATCCGAGCTCGTGGCCGAGCTTCGAAAGTTTTGCGTAATACCGGGCGGCTTCGCGCACCGCGCGTTTGATTGTGGAAATGTCGGGAACTTGTGAGCCGACGTGAAAATGAATCAGCTTGAGGCAATGCGCGAAGCCCGCCTCATTCAACATTTGGCTGGCGGCGACGAGATCGGTCGTGTCGAGACCGAACTTGGCGTTCTCGCCGCCGCTCGGTGACCATTTGCCGGAACCTTTGCTGTGCAGCCGCACCCGAATCCCGATGACCGGCTCGACGCCGACTTCTTTTGCGGCGCGAATGGTTTGCTCAAGTTCTTCGAGTTTCTCGACGACGATAACGACTAACTTTCCAAGTTTGCGACCGAGAAGCGCGATGCGAATGAAGGCCTGGTCCTTGTAACCATTGCAAATGATCAGACTCTCCGCGTCCTTGTGCATCGCGAGCGCGGCGACCAATTCCGGCTTGCTACCCGCCTCGAGTCCAAAATGAAATTGCTGGCCGGCATCGACAATCTCTTCGATGACTTCGCGCAGTTGGTTGACCTTGATCGGGAAGACGCCCCGATACTGACCGCGATAGTCGAATTCCGTGATCGCGTTTTGGAACGCGAGGTTGACCGATTCGACGCGGTGACGGAGCAGATCCTGAAAGCGAATGACGAGCGGAAAACTGAGACCGCGGGTGCGGGCTTCATTTACAACTTCGAGAATATTTATGCTGCCGCCGTTTTCCTGAAGCGGTTTGGCAACAACGTTGCCTTCGGCGTTGACGGTGAAATAACCGCTACCCCAGCCATCAACATTGTAAGTCGCGATTGCGGACTCGACGTCCCAGTCTTTCATCTCTTCTTTAGCGCGCGGCGCCAAACCGCAGACGCATAATGATTCAGCGCGCCCAACATGCAAGAAAAGCGTGCAAAAATCTTGCCAACTTATTCACAATTTTGACGGCAGCTTGTTTTTCCGGGCCGCGCGGATAACGTTCGCCGGGGATGAATAAAACGGTGATCGAAGTGCAGGTCCGGGCGGTGTTGCCGACAAGTGGCGGGTGCGCGGTTTTCATTGGGAACAACGACAAGGTTTTCATTATCTATGTCGATCAAACGGTCGGGAGCGCCATCACCATGTTCATGCGCGACATCACCAAGGAGCGCCCCCTCACGCACGACCTGATGGCGCACCTGATGACGGCGCTCGGCGCGAAAGTCGAGCGCGTGATCATTAACGACCTGAAAAACGCGACCTACTATGCGCGAGCGATCATTCGGGCGGAAAACGAATTGCAGCAGAAAAAGATCATCGAGCTGGACGCGCGGCCAAGCGATTGCATCGCTATCGCCACCCAACAAAAAGCGCCGATTTACGTCAGCCAGGAAGTTTGGGATGAAGTCGACGACATGAGCGACGTCCTCCGCAAAATGGAGGAAGAAGGGCTCAAGCCGGATCCCGAAACCGAGTCCGAAGACTAGCCTTTGGCGGGTTTGCCGATCAGAAGCGCAGTTTTACTTCGCTCTCGTGCTGCTCAGTCGGACAGGGCGCATTCAACGGCACATCGGTTTGCGCTGCGCTCGCCTGAACCAGCTGATTGTCGATCAAGTATTTCTCGACTTCTTCACCACTGGCATCGGCCAGCATTTTGCCGTTGATTTCAACGCAGGGTGAAAGCGGCTGGCCGCTCTTCGTTTCCATCTCCCAACGAAAGGCTGGGTTTTGGATGATGTCCTTTTCCGTGTAAGGCAAATTATACTTGGCGAGCACGGCACGAACTCCAGCGCTCCAGCCACAATAGGTTTTCAGGTAAGCGATGATTTGGGGCGTATCCATTTGTCACGAACATAACACAGCGACCGGAAATTTCAGCCCCAACACATCCAGGCCGCTTTTTTTACGAATAAAAGATCGACAAGACGCTGGCGACTTGACTAAAAGCCCTGCCGGGAGCTCCGATTTTCCCTGAGGCGGTGTTTGACGGAGCCCCCGGCGCCCTAAATTCTAAATTTTGTGCCGGATCGGCCTGAGCGATTGCGTCAACTTTTGTAAACCAAGTTCAAGGCGCGTCTTAACCGTGCCGAGCGGCGCGCGAGTGACGGCCGCAATTTCGCGGTGACTCATTCCGGCAAAGAACGCCAGCTCGAGCGCTTCGCGCTGATAACGCGGCAACACATTGAGCCGACGATGCAGAAAATGCCGCAAGTCGGAGCGCGAGATGTCGTCGCCGAACGAATGATTGTCCGGGGCCGAGGCCGGCTGTTCGTTGAGATGCTCCTGGTAACGTTCTTTCGCGCGACAATAAGCCTGCTTCCGGCGAAGCCGATCGATCGCACGCCGGCGCGCGAGTGTGACAACCCAGCCAAGTAACTTGCCGGCCTCGGGCGAATAATGGTCGGCCTCGTGCCAGATCTGCAGCAGAATGTCCTGCAATACATCGTCAGCGTCCCCTTCTTCATGCACGACATTGCCGATGACCGATTTCAGTCTGCCGCCGTGGCGCGAATAAAATTCGTTCAACGCTTCGGGTCGATGGTCAGTGATGGCTTCCATGAGCGCTTCATCGGAAACCATTGCGCCGTTTGCGGTGCTGTACTGCAAAGTTGGATTCAACATAAGTCCTTCCCTAACGAGTTTTTGTCGTTCCTTTCATCGCGCTTGTTTGCGTAACTCCAACGATGAGAAACCAAGAACGATGCGCAATCGGGCTGCACACCGGTTCGGCAGTAGGTCAAATCCTTAGACGCGTTGGATTTGGAAAGCGTCGATCAAGCGGCCGGACGAAATTGCATCGCGAACTTGCGAAATCGCGTGGAAAACTTTTCCCGCGATCGAGCGGTCGTTTTTCGCGGCAAAGTCTCTTCCTCTGGCAACATCGACATCCGTGTCAGCACTTCGTCGGTCGCAATCACCCAATCCATTGGACTCGAATGGCAGTTCCGAGTTGGGCAGATCAAGCGTAACGGTCCGGTGCCGCGCGTGCCGCCGACAACGAGAACATCGCGTCCTTCAATGATCTGACCACAGGCAAGGCAGTAACGCTTGTCGTCGAGCGAGTGCCATTTCCGGAAGCGATCGAGTCGCTGCAGGATTTCCAATTTCTCCGTGCCGGAGAGTTCGATGGGAGCGAGCAGTTGCATCGCGATGGAGAATCGCCGATGAGCGAACCGCTACGCAATCAGACGAACGGCACATTCAATTATAGGTGAAAACCTGATAATCGAAGTCGCACGCTCGCTGACTACCGGGCAAATCATGTCGGCGGGAGATCCAGTCCGAGCCGGCGCGCACTTTTCTTCATAAGACCCACATCCAATCGAGGCGAGGTGCGCGTTTCGAGGGTGGGATGAAAAAGGCTAAAGGGTTCAGTTCAAATGGAAGGCATGCCGTTGATTCAACGATGGGGGCGATAAAACGGATGGATCTTTACTGTGCTGCGCATCCGGGCAGTCCGTCAGCGGCGCGCCGACCGCAGCTGTTCCTTCGCAGTCACCTTTGGATCGCGCTCCTGGGTCCGAGCGTGGAGGAAGGAATTGTTGGCATCGGCGCAACGGTCGAAGCGGCGCTTCGGGCCTTTGACGCCCAATATCTCGCCGGTCTACGTCCACCGCCCGAAGCGCTCCACCGCGGACTCTATAATTCAAGCCTGACCAGGGCCTGATTCTCGGCCACTTCCAGTGATGTTGCGCCTAGGCATCTGACAGAGTTGAGGCTAGAGTGAAAGGGCGGCTTGGGGCCGCCGAAGCCGCGGATCATTATTAATGAGGGCCATGCCCGCGAACAGAAAGACGAAAAGCTCGGGTGCGCAGCGCCCATCCGTTAAGCTCAAAGCCAAAGCGCAGTTCGGCGCCGATGGCGCTGCGGAAAAAGAGAAATCATCGGCACTTTGCCCGATTGTGGGAATTGGCGGTTCGGCCGGCGGATTTGAAGCAGCGATGGAATTCTTGCGCCAGTTACCATCGAAAACGGGGATGGCTTTTGTGATCGTGCAACATCTCGATCCGCATCACGCCAGCCGGCTTTCCAATTTGCTCGGCAAAGTCACCGCGATGCCAGTCAGCGAGGTTACAGAAACAACGACACCAAGACCAAACACCGTTTACGTGCAACCGCCGAACAAATGCGTCATCGCCAAAAATGGCGCGCTCACATTGGTTCGACGTGAAGAACGGCTCAACGTTGCGATCGACCACTTTTTTGAATCGCTCGCCGAAGAATGTGGATCGCGCGCCATCGGCGTCGTGCTCTCCGGAACCGGCAGTGACGGCACAGCCGGTTTGCGCGCGATCAAAGCGGCCGGGGGTTTGACGTTCGCCCAAAATCAGGAGAGCGCCAAGTTCGACGCGATGCCGCGGAGCGCGATTCGCGCGGGGTTCGTCGATCTTGTTCTGACGCCGCGCGAAATCGCGCGCGAAATCGAGCGCATTTCCAATCATCCCTATATCCGCCGGCCGCTGAGCGATCCGGAAGAAATCGAAAAGGCCGCCTACAAACAGGCGGACGATCTGGGTCGCATTTTTCTGTCTCTGAAAAAGCAAATGGGTGTCGATTTCAGTGCCTACAAGGAAAGCACGCTGATTCGACGGATCCAGCGGCGGATGGCGCTGCACCGGATCGACAAGATGAGTCAATACGCGCGGTTCATGCGCGACAACAAAAGAGAAATCGAAGCGCTCTTTGACGATCTGCTTATCAACGTGACTCGGTTTTTCCGGGACGAAGCCCTCTTCCGCGCCTTGAAGAAACGTTTCTTGCCGGCGCTGCTCA
>Ga0137391_10004386_pt1 | contig 10797 bp, 10 predicted proteins | sample 15con2h24BmetaG_FD_101399 | JGI IMG/M metagenome (GOLD analysis project Ga0137391, IMG submission 101399) | Vadose zone soil microbial communities from Angelo Coast Range Reserve, California, USA - 15con2h2.4B metaG | ecosystem: Environmental > Terrestrial > Soil > Vadose zone > Saprolite...
GAACAAACTGTCAGCGGCGCGGGGGGGAGGGTGCCGGCAACGACGGTGTTCCGCCTCGTGCTGCGGACGTGGCGGAAGCTGTTCTGATTACAGGCGCTCGCGGTCGCTCAAGTCGCCCCACTGGAGCTTCTTGCGCATGCGGGTGAAGAAGCCGTCGGGGCCAAGCCGGATGAGCAGTACGGGTCGCGCAGCGCGCTTGACGAGGACCCGCTCGCCCGGCTGGATCGTGGTGCTGACCTGGCCGTCGAAGGAGACGAGCACCTCTTCGGTCCAGGGCGGGATCGGCTCGATCGACACCGCGACGTCCGCGGGCAGGACGAGCGGACGTACGGCGAGGGTGTGCGGGCAGATCGCCGTCACGACGATCGCGTCCACACCTGGCACCACGATCGGGCCGCCCGCCGAGAGGGAGTAGGCCGTCGAGCCCGTGGGCGTGGCCACGACGATGCCGTCGGCGCTGTACTGGCCTACGTCGTCGCCGTCCACGGAGACCCGGAGGCGCACGACGCGAGCGACGCCGCCCTTGTGCACCACCACGTCGTTCAGCACCGTGGGCTCGCTGCGGCTCTTGCCCTCCTTGTCCACGAGTGTGGGCAGCAAGGCGAGCCGCGGTTCGGTGGCGTAAGCGCGGCGCACGAGCGCGTCCAATGCCCAATCCAGGCTCTGGGACGAGGCGGTCGTGAGGAAGCCGACGCGGCCGAGGTTGATCCCGAGAACCGGCGTATTGGCGCCGTCCAGGCTGCGGGCGCCGCGCAGCAAGGTGCCGTCCCCACCCAGCGTGAGCAGCACGTCGAGCGGCTGCCCAGGCTCGAAGGAGCGGGGTTTGGGCTCGGGCCAGAGCGCGAGCAGCTGCGCTTCACTGTATAGGGTGATCCCGAGCCGCGGTGCCGCTTGTGCTACGGTGGCAAGGAGGGTCCCGAGGTCGCGGTAGCTGGGATTGCCAACGACCCCGACGTTCATCGCGGCGAGAGCGATTCCTCGGCGGCGAGGGCACGGACGCGGGCGGCGATCCCCGACCCGGTCAACCCCACCTCGTCCAGCTGCTGGGCGCGCGGTGCGTGCTCGTAGGTCCGGTCGGGGACACCGAGGGTGACGACGCGCACCTCGGGCGCGGTGGCTTGCACCACGGCGGCGAGCGTGGCGCCGAAGCCGTTCACGACGGTGCCGTCTTCCACGCTCACGAGCAGCCGGTGCTCGCGCACCAGCGCGTCCAGCACCTCACGGTCCATCGGCTTCAAGAACCGGCAGTTCACTACCGTGACATCGAGTCCTTCGGCGGCGAGGGCCTCGGCGGCGGCGAGCGCCGGCTGGCACATCACGCCCACGGCCAGCAGCGCGCAATCCTTCCCCTTGCGCAGCACCTCCCACGTCCCGTACGGCACCGGGGCGACCTCGGCCGCAGGCGGCGGCTCCGTGGGAGCCTTGTCCCGCGGGTAGCGCGTGCAGAACGGCCCATCGTGCGCCAACGCGCAGCGCAGCAAGCCGATCAGCTCGGCGCCGTCCCGGGGCGCGGTGACGGTCATGTTCGGCACCGCCAGCATGTAGGCGATGTCGAACAAGCCCATGTGCGTCTGGCCGTCATCACCGACCATCCCGGCGCGGTCCATGCAGAAAATCACCGGTAGCCGCTGGATGGCGACGTCGTGGATGATGCTGTCGTAGGCCCGCTGCAGGAACGTCGAATAGATCGCAACGACGGGGCGAACGCCCTGGGTCGCCAGACCGGCGGCAAAGGTCGTCGCGTGCGCCTCCGCAATCCCGACGTCGAAGAACCGCGCCGGCCACTTCTTCTGGAAGATGTTCGTGCCGGTCCCGGACGGCATGGCCGCGGTGATCGCCACCAGGTTCGGATACTCGGCCGCGAGCTGCGTGATCGCTTCGCCAAACACCTTGGTCCACGGTGGCGGCCCGGGATTCACCGGCTTGAGCTTGCCGGTGACGGGATCGTACGGCGCGCGGGCGTGATACTTCTCGAGGTCGGGCTCGGGGAGCGGGAACCCCTTGCCCTTCTCCGTGATCACGTGGATCACGCGCGGGCCCTTGAGTGTCTTGACGAGCTGGAACGTCTGGAGCAGAGCCTCGATGTTGTGCCCGTCGATCGGCCCGAAGTAACGGAACCCGAGCTCCTCGAACAGCATCCCCGGCGACCAGAGGTTCTTGATACTCTCCTCGACCGTCTTGGCGAAGTCGACGAGCCGGGGGCCGCCGATCAGGTGCGAGGTCTTTTCGATCATCCCCTTCAGCCACTCGCGCATCCGCACGGTGATCGGGTTGGCGATGATCGAGCCCAGGTAGGTGTTGATCGCGCCGACGTTGGGCGCGATCGACATGCCGTTGTCGTTTAGCACCATGATCACGTCGCGCCCTGAATGGCCGGCGTTGTTCATCGCCTCGTAGGGCAGGCCACAGGTGAGCGCCCCGTCCCCGACGATCGCCACGACCTTATAGTCCTCGGCGCGCAGATCGCGCGCCGTCGCCATCCCGAATGCGGCCGACAACCCCGTCCCGGCGTGCCCCGCCCCAAACTGGTCGTGCGCGCTCTCGTCGCGCCGCAGGAAGCCGCTCAGCCCGCCCGGCTGGCGCAGCGTCGGCAGGCGGTCGTTGCGACCCGTGAGGATTTTCCAGGGGTAGCCCTGATGGCCGACGTCCCAGACGATCTTGTCGCGCGGCGAGTCAAAGCTGTAGCACAGCGCGACGGTGAGCTCGACTACGCCCAGCCCGGCCCCGATGTGCCCGCCCGTCTGCGACACCACGTCGATCAGCCGCTGCCGCACCTCATCGGCAAGCGGCTGCAGCTGCTCGCGCGGGAGGCGCTTCACGTCCTCAGGACTATGGATCTGCTCAAGTAAGGGCATAGGGCTTAAGAGTGCTAATTGGGCCTCGTCACCATGTAATGCGCCAGCGCCACCAGTACTGGGGAAACTAACCCCGCTTCCCGCAGCCGGTCCACCGCCTGCGCCGCCAGGCGCTCCGCCTCGGCCCGGGCGGCCCCCACGCCCAGGACCGTCACGAAGGTCGATTTGGCGTGGGCCGCGTCCTTGCCGGGGGTCTTCCCCAGCTGCGCCGATGTCCCCGTAGCGTCCAGCACATCGTCGGCGATCTGGAAGGCCAGCCCGATCGCCTCCCCGTAAGCGCGAACCGCGTCCAGGTGCGCCGCCGGCGAGGCCGCACCGGCTGCCAGAGCACCGATCACGCAGGAGGCGGCGATCAGAGCGCCGGTCTTGCGCCGGTGCACGTCGACCAGCTCGGCCACCGGAATGCGACGGCCCTCGGCCGCGAGGTCGAGCACCTGGCCGCCGATCATGCCGCCCGCCCCGGCGGCCCGGAACAGCTCGAGCGCAATTGCGCGGCGCCGCTCGGGCGTGAGCGCCAGAGCCGCCATTCCGCTCGCCAGGACGCGCGCCGCGAGCGCCACCATGTGGAAGCCCGCGCGCGTCGCTGTGGCGACATCGAAGGCACGATGCGTTGTGGGCCGACCGCGGCGCAACGCGTCGTCATCCATGCAGGGGAGGTCGTCATGCACAAGCGAATAGGCGTGAACCACCTCGACCGCCGCGGCGAGCTCTGCCACCGCCGCCTCCCTGTCCCCTTCCCCTCCCAGCACCCCTCCATCCCGAGCCAAGGCGTCGTACGCCGCGAAGACCAGCGTCGGCCGCAGTCGCTTTCCCGAGCCGAGTAGGCTGTAGCGAGCTGCCGCCGGCACGCGACCGCCCCCTACTCCCCAGAACGCCTCCGCCCGCTCCCCCCAGCGCGCCAAGACCGTGTCCACCCGAGCGCGGGCGCCGGCCAGGTAGGCGTCGAGCCCGGGGTCAGCGGTCGAGGTTTTCAACCCCGAGGACTTTCTTCACCGTGGCCTCCGCCTGCGCGAGACGCTGGCGCGCGTCTCGCAACCGCACGACGCCCTCCTCGAACAGCTTCAGCGCCTCGTCCAGGTCCAGCTCCTCGCCCTCAAGCCGGCGTACGATCTCCTCGAGCCGCTCGACCAGCCGTCCGAACTCAGGGAGGGAGCCGGGAGGGCTCTCGGATGCTCGCACTTCAGGACTCCGTCACGCGTGCCGGCACGTCGCCGTCGGATACCCGCAGCCGGAACGCCGTACCAGTGGGAAGCTGGGCGACGCGTTTCAGCACCACGCCGCGGGCGCCGCGTGCGACAGCGTAGCCGCGGCCGAGAACTCTCAGGGGAGAGAGGGCATCGAGGTGTGCGCTGTACGCGGTGAGTTGCGCGCCGGCGCGCTCGAGTCGCAGCTCCACGGCGGCCGTCAGCCGGTCGCCGGTGCGCTCGAGGCGTTCCACCGCGCGCTGCGCTCGCAGTGCGAGACTGCGCGCGAGCCGCGGCGCCAGACGATCGAGCGCTTCCGCAACCTCCACGCGGTCCGGCGTGACCGCCTCGGCCGCGCCGGAGGGCGTAGGCGCCCGGAGGTCAGCGACGAGGTCGCACAGCGTGACGTCGGTCTCATGCCCCACCGCTGAGACGACGGGCACCGCCGCGGCCGCCACCGCGCGCGCGACGCGCTCGCTGTTGAAGGTCCACAGGTCTTCCTTAGAGCCACCACCCCGCCCCACGATCGCGACGTCCACGGCGCCACCCGGCAGGCGACCGAGCCGCGCGAGGGCGGCGCACAGGGAGGCCTCCGCGCCGTCCCCCTGCACCTGCGCCGGCACGAGGATCAGGTCAGCGAGGGGGTGGGGCCAGCGCCGGCCCACGACAGCGACGACGTCGCGCCACGCAGCGCCATCGGGGCTCGTGATCACCGCGATACGCTGCGGATACGGCGGGAGCCGCCGCTTGCGCCGGGGGTCGAGGAGCCCATCGCGGGTGAGCGCCGCTTTCGCCTTCTCGAACGCCAGCTGCCACAGACCGCCCTGCTCGGTGGAGAGCAGCTCGAGCACGGTGAGGCGGAGCTCGCCCTTGTCTTCCCACACGGTGGGCCGGCCAAACACGAAAATCTGCATGCCCTCGGCGGGCGCCGCGGGCAGCCGCCGGTTCTCCTTGCCGAACATCACGCAGCGCAGCTGCGCCGTGGCGTCGCGCAGGGTGAAATACCAGTGGCCGCTGCGCCACGCTTTGAAGCCGCTGACCTCGCCGCGCACCCAGAGCGGCGGCAGCCCCGCTTCGATCACCGCCCGCGCGCGCCGGGTGACCTCGCCGACGGTCCAGGCGCCCTCGGCGGAAGCCGCCGCGAACAGATCTACGGGGCCGACCACTGCCGGGCCGCCTGCACGGTGTTGTACAACAGCATGGTGATGGTCATCGGGCCCACGCCCCCCGGCACCGGCGTGATGGCGCCGGCGACGCGTTTCGCCTCGGAGAAATGAACGTCGCCCACTAGCCGGTAGCCCTGTTTCAGCGTCGGGTCCTCGACGCGATTCACCCCCACATCGATCACCACGCTGCCAGGCTTGATCATTTCGCCCCCCACGAACTCGGGCTTGCCGATCGCCACGACGAGGATGTCCGCCTGCCGAGTGACGCTGCCGATGTCGCGCGTGCGCGAGTGGCAGACCGTCACCGTCGCGTTGCCGCCGGGGCCGTCCTGGAGCAGGAGCGTCGCCATGGGGCGGCCCACGATGATCGAGCGGCCCAACACGACGGCGTGTTGTCCCGTCGTCTCGACACCGCTGCGGATCAGCAGCTGCTGCACGCCGTAGGGCGTGGCGGGCCGGAACCCGCTCGGGTCCCCGATCGCCACCTTGCCGACGTTCTCGGGGTGAAACCCGTCCACGTCTTTGGCGGGATCGATGCGGTGCAGCACCCGCTGCGCGCTGATCTGGGGCGGCAGGGGCAGCTGCACCAGGATGCCGTGGATCTTATGGTCGGCGTTCAGGCGCTCGAGCAGGGCGAGCAGATCCGCCTCCTTCGTCTCCTTGGGCAGCTTGAGGGTCTCGTGATACAACTCCGCTTCCTGGCAGGCCTTGCTCTTCATGCGCACGTAGACCTGGGAGGCGGGATTGTCCCCCACGAGCACGACGGCGAGGCCGGGCGTCACCCCACGGCCTTTCAGGGCCCTGATCTCGGCCGCGAGTTCGGCGCGCATCGCCTTCCCGACAGCCGTGCCGTCGATCAGCTTCGCCTCACCGGGCAACGTCCACCGCCCGCGTCTCCCGCACGACCACCACTTTGATCTGCCCCGGATACTGCAGCTCATGCTCGATCTTGCGCGCGATCTGCTCCGCCATCTCGGACGCCTTCCCGTCGTCCACCACTGTGGGGGTCACGACCACGCGGACTTCGCGGCCGGCCTGGATCGCGAACACCTTCTCCACGCCCGCGAACTCGCCGCCGATGCGCTCCAGCTCGGTGAGACGCTTCACGTAGATCTCGAAGGCTTCGCGTCGGGCGCCGGGGCGCGACCCCGAGACAGCATCCGCTGCTTGGACGATTACGCTGATCGGCCCTTCGTGCGGCACATCGTCGTGATGCGCGGCGATGCAGTTGATCACGATCGGATGCTCGCCGTATTTCGTGGCGACTTCAACGCCGAGCTGCACGTGCGTGCCCTCGTGCTCGTGCGTGAGCACCTTGCCGATGTCGTGCAACAGCCCGCCCCGCTTGGCGAGGTGCACGTCGAGCTTCAGCTCGGCGGCCATCATCCCCGCCAGCCACGCCACTTCCTTCGAATGATCGAGGATGTTCTGGCCGTAGGACGTGCGGTATTTCATCCGCCCCACCAGCCGGACCATCTCCTGGTGCATGCCCTTGATGCCCATGTCGTAGACGGCCCGCTCTCCCGCCTCGACGATCGACGCGGCCACCTCGTCCCGGGCTTTCTGCACCAGCTCCTCGATCCGCCCCGGATGAATGCGCCCGTCGGCGATCAAGCGCTCGAGCGCCAGTCGCCCGACCTCCCGGCGCACGGGGTCGAAGCAGGAGACCACGACGGTGTCGGGGGTGTCGTCGATGATGACGTCGACGCCGGTCGCCGCCTCGAACGCCCGGATGTTGCGGCCCTCGCGCCCGATGATACGGCCCTTCATGTCGTCGGCGGGAAGGGCGACGGCTGCCACGGTCGATTCCGCAGTGTGCTCGGTCGCGATGCGCTGGATCGCCAGCGCCACGATCTGCTTGGCCTCGCGATCGGCGGTCTTGCGCGCCTGCTCCTTGATGTCACGCAAGAGGGCCGCCGCATCGCTCCTGGCCTCCTCCTCCATCCGGCGCATCAGCTCTTCCTTGGCCTCCTGCGCCGACAATCCGGCGAGCTGCTCGAGCTTGGCCCGCGCCTCCCGCTCCCGGGTGGCCAGCGCCTGGTCGCGGTGCGCCAGCGCCTGGTCCCGAGCCCCGAGCTCGCGCTCTCGCTCGGCGTCCGCCGCAGCGCGCCGCTCCAGCGCGGTTTCCCGCTTGTCGAGGTCGCCGCGGCGCAGCGACAGCTCACGCTCCAGCGTTTCGCGCGCCCGCAGCAGCTCTTCCTTAGCCACCAAGGTGAGCCGCTGCTTGGTGTCCTCCAGCAGCCGCTCGCTCTCCCGCGCCGCGACGCGGGCAGCGACGTCGGCCGCCCGGCGCTCGCCGCGCCGGCCCAACACGTAAAAGGCCGCTCCCGCGGCAACACCCCCGCCGAGAACGGCCGCAAATAGCCCAGTCAAGTCCGTCATAGAGATCTATCTCCGGCAACGCCTGCCCGAAGGCAGAGCGTGTGATGTCGAGCCGTCAGCCTTCAGCTGTCAACGAAGGCGCTTAACTGATGGCTGTCGGCAGATTGCTAATGGCCCTGCGCTTTTCCGGCGGCAGTAGCTTCGCGAGATCGTCCGCCAGCGCCGTCAGCCGCGCGGCGACTTCCCGCTCACCTTTGCGCGACTGAAACAGCTCGTTGGTGATGTCCAGGGCGGCCAGGATCGCAGCCTTGTGGATCTCGACGATCGGCCCCTGGCTGAGCACCTTCTTCAGCGCCTGATCCACGTGCCCCGCCACCTCGCGCGTGTACTCCGGCGGCAGGTCGGAGCGCACCGTGTACTCCTCCCCGCCGATCATCACCTTGACCGCGTGCTTCTTGGTGCTCACTTGGCCTCGGCACGACGGCCGCCGTTTCCGCCAGCCGCCGCGTTGGCCTGCTCCTCGAGAAACGTCAGCCGCTGGAGCAGCTCGCCCACTCGGGCCCGTGCCGCGTCGACCCGCAGGCGCAACGTCTTATTCTCGGACTCCATGTCCCCCCCGCCGCGCGTCCGCACATCGGCATCGGCCCGTGACGTTGCCCCCCCCCCCCCGCGAGGGCGCGCCTCCTTCAGGTCGGATTCGGCCTTCAGCGCGCGCGCGCGCCAGCCGGCCACCTCCTCCGTCACAACCCGGAGGATCGCCTCCAGCTGGTCCAGCGCCCGACTGTCAGCTCGCTCTCTCTCTCCGACGTACGTCAAGCTCGCCCTCCAGCGCCCCAAGCGCCTTCGCCACGATCTGCTCCACGTCCTTATCGCGCAGCGTGCGGACGGGATCGCGGAACTCGCAGTGCCACGCGACGCTCCGACTCCCCGCCGGCACACCGGCGCCGCGGTAATCGCTCAACACCTCCAACCGCACGAGCAGCGGTCCCGCCTCCCGTCGCAGCACAGCTTCGACCGCGGCGACGCTGACGCCCGCAGGAAGCACCAGCGCCAGATCGACCATGACGGGGGGCGTCGCCGGCAACGGCCGATAGGCTACATGCGGCGCGGCCCCAACTGCGAGCCGAACTTCAAACCCATACACCGGCGCCGCCCACTTGGGGACGTCGACGTCGATCGCTCCACCCCACCCGACAACGTCTCCAGCGGTCGTCGCTGCCTCCCAGCCTGCCCCATCTGGGGCAGGCCGCAGCAGCGCCCCAGGGGAAGCCATGCCAACCGCTAACTCAAAGTGATACTTGAGGTCCCATATGTCCATATCAGGTACTTTCGCACCTTCTGACCAATGAGGGGGCCGCCGAGCTCCGGTGACCACGCCCGCCACCGAGAGGTACTCCTGCGGGGCGGATCCTGCGCCGTCGGCCGTGTGAAACACCGCGCCCACCTCGAACAGACGCACGTCGCGCACACTCCCCGCCCAATTGTGCTGCACGCGCCGTACCAAGCCAGGCAGCATCCGGCGGCGCAGGTGCGCCTCCTCCGCCGACAACGGATTCAGGACCGTCACGGCATCCGGACCATCGGCCGGCCCCAGACTCATCGTCCACGCCTCGAGCAGGCCGGCGCCCACCAGCGTGGCGCGAACACGGGCCTTGGCCCGCTCCTCCGGAGCGTCTGGAACGGTGCCGGGTCGGTAGGGGCGGAGCTCGTCGGGGAAGGAGTCGTACCCGCGCAGCCGAGCGACCTCTTCGATCAGGTCCACGTCCCGCGTCACGTCCGGACGCCACCCCGGGACCTGCACCGCAAGCCGGTCGTCCTTGGGGGCGGCCACGAACCCCACGCTGGAGAGCAGCCGCTCGATTTCCGCGCGCGCGATCTCGACGCCGAGCAGGTGTGACACTCGCGCGGGTCGCAGGAACACCACGCGGGGCTGCTCCGGGCGCGGCCAGAGGTCGAGCGGCGGCTCCCGCACCTCGCCGCCCGCCACCGCGAGGATCAGCTCGGTCGCCCGGCGCAACGCGTCAGGCATGCCGAGCAGGTCAATGCCGCGCTCGAAGCGGTAGCTCGACTCGCTCGAGAGGGCCAGCGCGCGGCGCGTGCGGCGGATACGGGTGGGCTGGAAGTAGGCGCACTCGAGCACGAGATCGGTCGTCGCCTCGCTCACTTCCGAGTCAGCGCTGCCCATCACGCCGGCGACGATGGTGGGCCGCTCGGCGTCGCAGATCGCCGTCATGTCGGCCGTCAGGGTCCGCGGTACGCCGTCCAGCGTGACGATCCGCTCGCCCGAGCGCGCGCGCCGGATCACCACCGCCGGTCCGCGCAGCTTCCCCAAGTCGAACGCGTGCAGCGGCTGGTTCAGCTCGAACAGGATGTAGTTCGTGGCGTCGACGACGTTGTTGATCGGCCGCTGCCCCACGGCGCGCAGCCGCTCGGCGAGCCAGCCAGGACTCGGCCCCACCCGCACCCCGCGGATCACGGCGGCCATGTAGCGGGGACAGCCTTCGGCGTCCTCGAGGCGCAGGCCCACCCCGTCCACCACTCCCCGGTCGGACTGTCGGACACTTGGACGGATCGACGGTGATGGCGCACCAGGGATGGGTGGCAACTTCACCGTGGCTCCGAGCACCGCGGCGAGCTCGCGGGCCACGCCCTTGTGGCACAACAGATCGGGGCGGTTGGCAGTGACTTCGAGGACGAGCTGATCGTCGGCGAGCGGCAGCGCGTCGAGCAGGCGGACGCCCGGTGCGGCGGGCGTGTCGAGCTCGAGGATGCCGGCCTGGTCCTCACCGAGGCCGAGCTCTTTGGCCGAGCACAGCATGCCGTTCGATTCGACGCCGCGGATTTTCTTGCGCTCGAGCTTGAACCCACCCGGCAGCACCGCCCCAACAGGCGCGTAGGGATACTTCTTCCCCGTCTGAACGTTGGGCGCGCCGCACACGACCGCGACGGGCCCGCCGCTGCCGCCCGGGTCAACCGAGCAGAGCGTCAGTCGATCAGCGTTGGGATGCGGCTGGACCTCGAGCACCCGCGCGACGAGGATATCGCCCAGATCCTGGTGCAACGGCACGATCGCCTCGACGGGGACGCCGAGCTGCACGAGCCGCGCCTCCAGCTCGCGCGCCTCGAGTGGGCGGCCCAGCAACGCCTCCAGCCAGCGGCGCGAGACGATCACGGCGTCCCCCCCCCCCCCCCCCCCCCCCCCCCCGACATTGCCACAAAAAACCACTCACCCCCACAGAAACAACCGGCGTTGGGGGGGGCCGCGAGCAC
>Ga0137391_10004397_pt1 | contig 10780 bp, 10 predicted proteins | sample 15con2h24BmetaG_FD_101399 | JGI IMG/M metagenome (GOLD analysis project Ga0137391, IMG submission 101399) | Vadose zone soil microbial communities from Angelo Coast Range Reserve, California, USA - 15con2h2.4B metaG | ecosystem: Environmental > Terrestrial > Soil > Vadose zone > Saprolite...
CCTCAAAGACCTGGCCCAACCGGAGCGCCTGTTCCAACTCGTCGTCGACGGTCTTCCCGACGACTTTCCACCGCTGAAGACCTTGGAGGCGACGCCGAACAACCTGCCCACCCAGCTGACGAGTTTCATCGGCCGCGACGACCAGGTTCGTGAGGCCACGCAGTTGCTGGCCCGGTCCCGGCTGTTGACGCTGACCGGGCCCGGCGGCACCGGCAAGACGCGCTTGAGTCTGCAAATCGCGGCCACCGTCCTTGACCAGTTCCCCGATGGCGTCTACTTCGTCCCGCTCAGTGCGATCTATGATCCCGAGCTCGTGCCGTCGGCGATCGCACAGGCGCTCGCCATCTCGACCACCGGCCGTCACCGGCCAATTGACGTGTTGGTCGAGCACCTGCGGGAGAAACGGACCCTGCTGATACTCGACAACTTCGAGCAAGTCCTCGAAGCCGCACCGGTCGCCCGCCAGCTGCTCGAGGGAAGCGCGGGGCTGCGCGTCTTGGTCAGCAGCCGTACCGTGCTGCGCGTCTCGGGCGAGCAGGAATTTCCTGTTCCACCGCTGGCGTTACCCGACCTCAAGGCCTTGCCCGGACTGGCCGCCCTCTCGCAGTTCGAGGCAGTGCGGCTCTTCATCGAGCGTGCGGTCGCGGTGAAGCCCGACTTCCACGCCACGAATGAAAACGCACCGGCCATCGCCGGCATCTGCGAGCGCGTCGATGGCCTCCCGCTGGCGATCGAGTTGGCGGCGGCCCGCGTCAAACTTTTTTCGCCGCAAGCCCTACTGAGCCGGCTGGAGAAATCCCTGACCGCCCTCGGCAGCGGCGCCCGCGACGCACCAGCCCGGCAGCAGACGCTCCGCGGCGCGATCCAATGGAGCTACGACATGCTCGACGCAGGCGGCCGGCGCCTGCTAGACCGCTGCTCCGTCTTTGCCCGCGGCGGCAGCCTCGAGCAACTCGAACCAGTCTGCGGCCCACCCGAGGATGTCGGTGGCGAGGTCGTCGAGGCACTGGATCAGCTCGCGGACCAGAGCCTGCTTCGGCGCCTTCCTGATTTCGACGAGCCACGCTTCCTGATGCTGCAGACCATTCGCGATTTCGCCATCGAGCGCCTCGATGCAAGCGGCGAAGGGCGCCCAATTCGAGACCGCCACGTCGAGGCATTCATTGCGCTGGCACAGAAAGCAGAGCCTCACCTCTTTGGTCGGAACCGCAGGGAATGGCTCGACCGTCTCGAGATCGACCATGACAACTTCCGCGCGGCGCTCGACTGGTGTCTCGAGAGCGGCGACGCCCGCGAGGCGATGCGGCTGACCGGGGTCTTCTGGCGGTTCTGGCAAATGCGGGGCCACATCCATGAGGGCCGGGCACGAATGGCGAAGGTCCTCGGCATGCCCACCGGCCATAAGTTTCCCCAGGAACGGGCGCACGCGCTGGAGGCGGCTGGTGGACTGGCGTACTGGCAAGCCGACATGGAGGTCGCCCAGCACTTCTACGATGAGTCCCTCGAGCTAACCCGACAGGTGGGCGACAAGCAAGCTCTCGCCAACGCCATCTACAACGACGCGTTCCCAATGACCGTTGCCCGCAGGACGATTCCCAGGGCAAAGGAGCTGCTCACTGAGGCGCTCGCATTATTCCGTGAGCTCGGCGACAACGGGCGCGTCGCGCGTGCGCTATGGGGACTGGGCAACGCCTCTTATTTCCAACAGGACTACGCTGCTGCCAAGCCGGCGCTCGAGGAGGCGCAGGCCCTATCCCGGAAGTTGGACGACCGCTTTAACCTCGCCTGGTCGACCCATACCCTTGGGCTGGTGGCCGTTAACACCGACGAAATTGCCGCCGCCAAGAAACATTTTTTGGAGGCCCTGCAGCTGTTCCTCGAAGCGCAAGACGTATCGGGCATGACGCTGCAACTCGACAACCTTTCAGTCATCGCCCGAAGAGAAGGGGATCCCGTCCGGGCCACACGGCTGGCCGCCGCGGCAGTCGCCCAGCAGGCGGCGACCGGTACCGGGCTTGGTGGGCTCCTCAGTTTTCAGGAAGGCCGAACCGGTCGCGAAGGCTTGAGCGAAGCCGATGCCGCTCGCGCCTGGGCGGAAGGGCAGACGCTGAGCCTCGACCAGGCGGTCGCCTATGCGATCGATCCGGCAGCTCTTCCGGCAGGCTTGACGCATGATTGAGCCGGTCGACGTCATCGTCCTCGGGATGGGCGTCGGCGGCGAGGAAGTTGGCAATTCTCTTGCCGACAAGGGCCTCAATGTCGTCGGCATCGAGAGCAGCCTGGTCGGGGGCGAGTGCCCCTACTTCGGTTGTATCCCAACGAAGATGATGATCCGCGCCGACGACATGCTCGCCGAAGGCCGCCGGATTCCTGGCTTCGCGGGGGACTCGATGGTGAATCCTGACTGGACACCGGTGGCGCAGCGAATCCGGACCGTGGCCACCGACAACTGGGACGACCGGTTGGCGGTGGAGCGGTTCGAGGGCAACGGCGGGCATTTCGTCCGCGGCGCGGGGAAGCTCGCCGGCCCCGCTAAGGTGTCGGTCAACGGCGTCACCTACGAGGCCACGCGCGCGGTCGTGATCGCCACCGGGACGTCACCAGCGATCCCGCCGATCCCCGGCCTCGACCGCGTCCGGTACTGGACCAACCGCGAGGCGGTCAAGGTCGAGCAGCTACCGGAGTCGCTGATCATCCTCGGGGGTGGCGCCATCGGCGTCGAGCTGTCGCAGGTCTTCGCTCGATTCGGGGTCAAGGTCTCGATTATCGAGGGCATGAAGCGGGTGTTGGCGATGGAGGAGCCCGAAGCGGGCGCGGTTCTCGACGAGGTCCTACGGCGCGACGGCATCGAGCTCTACCTGAATTCGCGGGCGCAGTCGATCGAGCCGCAGGGCGACGCCGTGACCGTCCACCTCGAAGACGGCCGCAAGGTGAACGGTCAGCAACTGCTGGTCGCAACCGGCCGCCGTGCCAACCTCGGGAACATCGGCCTCGAAACCGTCGGCCTCGATCCAGCGTCGCGTCTCCTCGAGCCCGATGACCATCTCCGGGTGGGTGAGCGACTCTGGGCGATCGGCGACGTGACCGTGAGCGGCGGTTTCACCCACATGGCGATCTATCACGCCGATATCGTGATCAACGACATCCTGGGCACGCCGGGCCCGGGCGCCGATTATCGGGCGAAACCGCGTGCCACGTTCACCGATCCCGAAGTGGGGGCGGCCGGGCTGACCGAGGAGCAAGCGCGCAAGAAGGGGATCAACGTGCGGACCGGGCTCCAGAAGGCATCGGTCACGTCCCGCGGCTGGATCCATGGACCCGGCAACGACGGCTTCATCAAGGTGGTCGAGGATGCGGACACGGGCGTTCTCGTCGGAGCCACCACCGTGGGGCCGCGCGGCGGCGACCTCCTCGGTCTCTTCGAGCTCGCGATCAAGCTGCAGATCCCGAGTGACGAGCTGCGCCACCTGATCTACGCCTATCCGACGTTCTATCGCGGCTCGGGCGAGGCGGTGCGCAAGCTAGGTCCTCACGTGCACATGCCGCTGCGCTGACCGCATATCAGCCCGCCGGTAAGGGTACTAGTCTCGACCTCCGGCCGCGGCGAGTTGGCTCATATACTGCACCCACCCCTCCGCGTGCGTGCGGCGTTCGCCCTCGCCGGGTAGTCCGATGTGGCGAAGCTTAAGGACGGTCGCACCACGATCTGACGTGAGCGTGATCTCGACCGTCGTCGACCCAGGGGGAACGGTCGGATGGCCCTCCCAGCCCCAGCTCATCACCAGCCGTCGGGGTGGATCGATGATTTCATACGCGCCGCTCGCGATGTGCACGCCGTCGACGTCGATTCGGTAGCGGCCGCCGGGGCGAGCGTCGAGCTCGGCGCCAACGCCCATCCAGCGCACGAAGCGTTGGCTGTCCGTCAGGTAGGCGAAGACAATTTCTGGCGACGCCTCGATCCGCTGGGTGATCTCGATGACGCCCGTCAGGTCTTCAATCATGTCGCTTCTTCCTGGAACGCGCTTCCTGTTCGGCTAGGTCGCGCAGCAGGCCAAGGTCGCGCGTCCACATCTGTCGCAACACGGCTTCCAGGGGGCCGAGGGCGCGGCGGTCCGCTCTGTAGTACCGATGGGTTCCGTGGCGTCGCTCCGTGATCAGGCCGGAATCCTTGAGCAGGCGGAGGTTCTGAGAAACCGCCGGCCAGCTGACGTCATCGATGGTTGCGGCGATCTCTCCGGCGGATCGCTCGGCATCCCAGACTAGTCTGAGGATCTGGCGCCGCCGTGGATTGGCGATCGCGTTCATCGCGGCTTCGATTGAGGCATCGCGAGTTGGGGCTTGCATTCTCGGCATATCTTATTTAAGCTGTCTCTAAATTAAGTCGTTCCTTTAGGAGGATGCTAACATGGCCGCTCCGCTCGTGCACCAGGTGAACGTGAAGGCGACGCCCGACACGATCTACAAGGCGGTCTCCACCGCCCAGGGCTTGCAGAGCTTCTGGACCTCGGAGAGCAAGGCCGAGCCCAAAGTCGGCTCGATTGCGACCTTTGGGTTTGGCGGACCGACACAGCGGATGCGGGTGGACGAGCTGGTACCCGGCAGGCGGGTGAAGTGGACCGGGCTTGCCGATTTCCCCAACTGGGATGGGACCACCGTTACCTGGGACATCTCCCCTACCGACAAGGGCGAGACGTCCGTGGTCTTCCGCCACGCCGATTGGCCGGCCTCCGTTTCCCAGGACGATCTCGGCTCGATCAACTACACCTGGGGCCTGGTCGTCGAGCGGCTGAAGCAATACAGCGAGACCGGCAAGCCGAGCCCGCTCTTCGCCCTCGCGACCCGCTAAGGACCTTTCCCTCCCGGCGGGGTCGATTTTCGGCCTCGCCGGGGGCGATCCGGGGGCGCTCGATGACATCGGCAATGTCATAACGGACACCCGCGTCACTTGCGCTAATGTTTCCGGCGTGACTGTGCCGTTTTGGCTCCCGCGCCAGCCGTGACCCGCGGCCTCGCCGAGCAGGTGGGCGGATCCCTGCAACTGCAATCGGGCCAGCCCGGCGAGGGATCGACCTTCGTCCTGCGTCTGCCGGCCGCGGACTCGTAGCCCCGACCGCCGCGACCCCGCCCGCCAGCCTCCTCAAAAACTCACCGTTCGTCATTCTGTGGAGCGCGCAGACCGTATCGACCTTTGGCTCGCTGATCACGCGCGCCGCGCTTCCATTCATGGCGATCCTGGTGTTGAACGCTACCCCGGGACAGATTGCCATCCTGCGCGCGGCCGACCTGGTGCCGGGCTTCCTGATTGGGCTCGTGGCTGGCGTCTTCATCGACCGGCTCCGGCGCCGGCCCATCATGATTGCCGCCGACATCGGACGCGCGCTCGCGCTGGGGTCGATCCCCCTGGTGGCGTTCACCGGCCACGTCCAGATTGGGCAGCTTTACCTGGTGGCGGTGCTGGTCAGCTTGCTCACCGTCTTCTTCGACGTGGCCGAGCAGTCGTATATCCCTGCCGTCGTCGGTCGTGACCGACTGCTCGATGCCAACAGCAAGCTGACGGCCACGCAGTCGATCGCCGAGGTCGGCGGGTTCGGGATCGCGGGTTGGCTGGTGCAGTTGTTCACGGCCCCCGTCGCCATCGCGGTCGATGCGGTGACGTTCGTCGTCTCGGCGGTATTCGTGTCCGCCATCCGGGCGCCCGAGCCGCCCCCGGTGCCCCGCACCCAACCGCGCAGCGTTGGGCACGAGATGCTCGAGGGCCTGTCGGCATTGCGTGCGGAAGCCTCACTGCGCACCATCGCACTCAGCGTCGCCGCCTTCGAATGCACCTTCGGCATCGTGGGCACGATCTATTCGCTGTACGCGCTGCGCGAGCTCGGCTTCTTGCCCGGTCTGCTCGGTCTCGTCTATGCGGTCGGCGGGGTCAGCTCACTGTCGGCGGCGATGCTCGCCGGTCACGTGACCCGACGCTTCGGCATCGGGCCCACCATGATCGTCGGGCTGGTGCTCGCGAGCATCGGCATTCTCTTCATGCCGCTGGCCCGTGGCGCCGGCATCGTTGCCCTCCTGTTGCTGCTCGCGCAGCAGGTGGTGGGTGATGGCGGAGCCACGATCTACGAGATCAACCAGACTAGTCTTCGCCAGGCGATCGCCCCGGCGGCGCTGCTGGGGCGAATCAATGCGGGCATCCGCTTCGCGGCGCTGGGGGCGACCCTGTTGGGGACGGTAGTCGGCGCGGTGCTGGCGCAGACCGCCGGATACCGGCCGGCGCTGGTGGTCGGCGCGCTCGTCATGCTCGCAGGCGCCCTGGTGATCCTGCGCTCACCAGTCGGGCGTCGGCCGGCGTAAGCTAGCGCCTGCACCGGCGCCAGGGCCGCGGAAGGTGATCAGGCGACGGCGTCGAGCAATCGCCGGGAGCTGGCGCTGACCTCTTTGACCGCGGATTCGAAAGCCGCTGTGTTCGCGCGAGACGGCACCCGGTAGCCGCTGATCTTACGAACGAACTGCAGGGCGGCGTCGTGAATCTCCTGGTCGGTCGGCTTGCTCTCTTTACGACGGAGCGTCTTGATGCTTCGGCACATTGGTCAAGTTTGACAAAAACAGAGGCCAGTCGGACCCACGTTTCGGATACCCTAGTACCAGCCTACCGGTCGTTGCTGCAGGAGATTGCAAGGGGACACGCCATGAAGTCACAAGACACCAAGGATTTGCGGGCAAAGACGGGTGTGAGCCGCGTGTGGCTCGGGGTTGCGGCGGTGGTCGGAGCTGCCGTCGCTTACCTGGGCGACCGGGAACGGGGCAATGCTCGACGGCAGGCGGCGATTCGCCAACTTTCGGGTGCCGCACAGGCCGCGGCCCAGCGCACAACCCGCTGGCGCACATTGGTCAGCTCACGTCTGCCCGGCCGAGCGCAGGGTCAGCCTCCGGCGCAGGTGACGGTTCCGAGCGAGCAAGCCGGCACCACGCCGTCCCGTTCGAAGCGGGCGGAGCGCGACACCGGAGCCGCTACCGAAATGAAGACCGACGCCTAGCGCGTAATCGCAGCGACTCGGACGGCGCTGCGCGGATGGTCATATCCAACAACTAAGTGATGGCAGCCACTGACGCCGATGTCGCGGTGGTTGGGGCGGGACCGGCCGGAGCCGCGGTGGCGCTCTTTGCCGCGCAACGCGGACTTCGCGTGATCGTCGTCGACAAGCAGGCGTTTCCGCGCGACAAGCCATGCGGCGAGGGGCTGATGCCGAGCGGCCGGCCAGCGTTGCGCGCGCTTGGCCTCGAGGCTGCCGTCCTATCGGGCGGTGCGCCGCCGCTCCAGGGAATCCAATTCGGCCGAGTCGAGGAGCCACCCGTGGCCGTGCCTTTTCCCTCGCATGCCGGCGAGCAGGCGGGGCTGGGGATCAGGCGGATCACCTTCGATGCGCAACTGGCCGGGGCGCTCAGCCACCACTCGCATATCCGGTTCAGCCCGCCAAGCGAAGCGCGCGATATCAGAAGGGACAGCGACGGGATGTCGACCGTGATCACGACGACCGGCGAGCTTCGAGCGCGCTTCGTGGCGCTGGCCGATGGCTTACGTTCAGGGCTTCGTCATCGCCTCGGCTGGACCGTTGGGCCGCGACCGCCCCACCGCTACGGCATTGTCGGCCACTGGGTCATGCACGCGCCGGTCGACCCATGGGTGCGGATCACGTTCGACCGAGGCCTCGAAGTCTATGAAGGTCCGGTGGCGGGCAACCAGCGAATGGTCGCGTTGCTCGCTTATCAGGACCGTATGGCGGAGTTCAGCGGTCAACTCGAGTCGCATTACCGCACGATCGCTCAGGCGATCCGGCCGGGGCTACACCAGGCTGACCTCGTTGGTTCGGTATCGGCGGTGGGTCCCTTTTGGTACGGCGCGACGACGGTCGCCGACCGTGGCATCTTTCTGATCGGCGATGCGGCGGGCTTCACCGATCCGATCACGGCCGAGGGGATCGCCACGGGGTTGCGCCAGGCACGCGCATTTGCGGACGCGCTGGCATCACCGAATCCCGAGCGTGTCTATCGGCGGGCGCACGGCAAAATCACGAAGGACCCACATCGGGTCGCGGCGTTGTTCCTGCGGCTCAGCCGCACCCCTGCATTGGTTGACCGCGCCATCCGTAATCACGGGCGCTCGCCCCAGACGCTGACCAAGCTGCTCGGGATCGGCTTCGGCTACTGGGGCTTCAACCGCATCACGCCGCGCGAGTGGTTGCGGATGTTCAGCGGCCGCTAAGCAGGCGCGGCAGGAAGCGCGGTTTGCCGCCCATGCGCTCGCGGTAGGCCGGGATCGCCATCAGGAGCGCGTCCTCTTCGGCGATGCGCTGCCGCAGAAGCGCCGCGTTGGCAAGACCGAGGCCGACCGCGCTCACGTAGGCGCCACCGATCAGCGGCAGGCCGAGAAACTCCAACCCCAGCGCCACGTAATTGGGATGACGGATGAACCGGTACGGTCCGCCGTCGACGACGCGCAGGTCGCTGGGCACAACGGCACGCACGTTCCACGATTCGCGCAGCGAGGCAATTACGCTAAGCCTGAGCGCGACCGCGGCAATGGCGGCAGCCCAGCCTAGCGCCGCGACCGGCCGCGGTGGCGGGCGACGCCGCCAGGCGCGTTCGAGGGCCGGCAGGGTGAACAGACCGACGTTAACCAGGGCGATCCATTTGAAAATTGATCCGCCAGCCTGAGGCGCATCCGGCTGCTGGCTATGGATGATGCGCTCGTTCCTGGCGGAATAGACCAGCTCGAAACCTCGCTGGGCACCGAAGACGAGCAAGACCAACGCGTATGAAATCTCCCTCCCTCGCTCGCGGGGGAGGGTCGCGGTGGGGGCCTTCACGCCAGCTTCATCAGCGCAAGCTCGATCGAGAGCCCCGGACCAAGGGCGATCGCGAGCACCCGACCTAGCGCTCCAACGCGCTGCATTTCCTCGAGCACGAAGAAGATGCCGGCGCTCGACGCGTTGCCGTTGCCCGCGAAGACGGCGCGCGAGGTGGCCAGCGCATCGGGACGAAGCTCCAGCGCGCGTTCGATCGCATCGACGATGCGCGGCCCTCCCGGGTGCGCGGCGACCGCGTTGACGTCGGCGAGACGAAGACCCGCCTCATCGAGGAACGTATCGACCGCGTCACGCAGGTGTGCCTCGACCACATCCGGCAGCTCGCGGCTCAGAATCACGCGAAGCCCGCCGTCTCGAAGCTCGTAGCCAAGGTGGTGTGCGCCTTGCGGCACGAGGACTGTGCCGCAGTGTTCCAGGGTCCAGCCCGGCCCGCCCTCACCCCCTCGTAAGACGACCGCACCGGCACCGTCCGAAAAGACCATCGCGGCAACCAGGTTGTCGACCGAATGATCGTCCGGCTGGAACGTGAGCGATGGGATCTCGACCGCGAACAGCAGCACGTTTCGCTGCGGGTACGCACGTACGTAGTCAAGTCCCCGCGCCAGCCCTGCCACCCCACCGCCGCATCCGAGCTCGGTGATCGGCAGGCGGGCAGTGTCGGGCCGCAGCCCAATCAACGGGATCAGCTCTGCGTCCAGCGACGGGAGGACGACACCCGTGCAGGACACCCCGATCACGAGGCCGATCTCGTCGGGGGCGAGGCCGCTTCGTTCCAGGGCCTTGCAGCACACCCGCCGGGCGAGCAGTCGCGCGTGTTCGAGATACGCGTCCGTTTGCTGACTCTGGGTCCGCCGCTCCATTAGTGAACTCAGCGGCTGCGCGAAGTAGCGGGTTCGCGCCCCCTCGTCACCCCGCAGCTTTGGCATCCGGCGCCCGCGTACCCGGCCAAGCGCGTCCCAGACCTGGTCCACCGTAGCCGTAATCGGCGGCAATGCGGTCGCCATACCGACGATATGCGCTCGCCTTTCCACACCGGGGCTCGCTGTCTGCGCCTGGCCTGTCATCAATCTGATGCTAGGCTGGCCCGGTGCTGGTTCGTCCGGCGGAACGCAAGGATCGCCCCCAGCTTCTCGACTTGATCGAGGGGTACTTCGCCTTCTACCGCACTCCCTTTGCGAGGCCGAAGGTCGAGGCCCTGCTCGACCTCCTCGGCCGGGATCCGGGCCTCGGGGTGCAGCTGGTCGCCGAGGCGGACGGGCAACTTCAGGGCTTCGCCAGCTTGTACGCGTGTCTCGACACCCTGGTTGCCGATCGCATCCTGGTGATGAACGACCTCTTCGTCGACCCTTCGCTCCGAAGTCATGGGGTAGGCGCCGCGCTCTTTGACGCGAGTCTGGCCTACGCTACGGCGCACGGTTACGCCCGCCTCGACTGGGTCACGGCCCAGGACAATAAGGATGCCCAGCGGTTCTACGACCGCCACGGCGGCCGCCGCGGGCCATGGATCTCTTACAGCGCGGACCCTGGCGCACCGCGTACCCGCTAACGGTTCGGGCTCGGCGTCAGGCGGTCTTTCGTTTGCGCCGTGTTGCGGGTGGCTTGGCGCGGCCTTTCGACGCGCGACGCGCCTGCTCGACACTGGCCCGCAGCGCCGCCATCAGGTCGTTGACGCCGCTGCCGGTGGTGACCTCAGCCGTTGCCGGTCGTGCGGAGGCCGCCCGACCCTCGATCAACGTTTTCAGGCGCTGCCGGTGGTCGTCAGGATATCGCTCGGGTTCGAACGGTCCGGACAGCGTGTTGATCAAACAGAGCCGCCATCTCGCGCTCCTTCTTCCTCAGGTCGGTCGGCTTGGCGGGTTCCAGCCCGGCGGTCGGCAGGATCTCATTCGCGTGGAACATCGTGGTGAGGACCATGAGACGAC
>Ga0137391_10004399_pt1 | contig 10777 bp, 8 predicted proteins | sample 15con2h24BmetaG_FD_101399 | JGI IMG/M metagenome (GOLD analysis project Ga0137391, IMG submission 101399) | Vadose zone soil microbial communities from Angelo Coast Range Reserve, California, USA - 15con2h2.4B metaG | ecosystem: Environmental > Terrestrial > Soil > Vadose zone > Saprolite...
CCGCGCTTTCGATACGCATGGGAGAGTCCGGGCACCAGGGTGAAATCGTCGCAGTACGTGGTGGATTTCACTCCGGCGGGCGTGAAGATGTTCTGCTGCACATAATCGGCGAAGCTCTGGCCGGTGACGCGTTCGATGATGGTCACCAGAAGCTGGAAGCCGGAGATCGACCAGTCCCACTTTTTGCCGGGCTCGTTGACCCAGTTTTTGCCCGCATAGAGAGCCATGACTTCATCCAGCGCTTTGGGCTGGCGGCTGGTCGCTTCGATGGGATCGCCCAGGTAGTGGTAATCCACAATGCCCGACGTGTGATTGAGCAACTGCCGGATGCTCACGCGGTGACCCTGCATGGGAAATTCGGGGATGAATTTCGAGATGTCGTCATCGAGCGACAGTTTGCCGCGCTCCACCTGCTGCAAGACGGCAATGCCGGTAAAGGGCAGCATCGGGCCGACCACGTGATAGACGGTTTCGTTTTTGGCGGGAGATTCCAGTTCCAGGTCGGCAAAGCCGTATCCCTTGTGGAGAAGGATTTGGTCTCCACGGGCGACGAGCACGGATGCGCCCGCAACTTTTTCGCGGGCGATCACCTGCTTCGCCACGGCGTCGAGATCGGGGGCGGGCGTCTGCGCGGAGAGCGTGACGGCAAAGATTACGGCAAGCAGCGATTTAGAGTACATGGGCAAAAATTATAGTCGTACCTGCCCCGGCAAAAAACCTTACCACTGATTAACACTGATAAAAGCACTGATTAAAAGCAAACCCTTCACACACACAAAAGCCGTGGCGCTGGTTCACGCCACGGCTTTTTGCTTACAGATTTGAACTTTCTCTACTGGGCCGGTTTGGCCGCCACTTCCGGGGCGGCTTTCTGCTGGATGGGGGATTGTCCCAGCACGACCAGGTTGGGGAAGACCGGCGTTACTTCCAGCGACATCTTGTCGCGGGCGGAGCGCAGGGCCACGGGTTTGCTCTTCAGCATCTCGACGTGATCGTCCCAAGGATCGAGCTTCACGCGGCTGCCGAGCGGCAGGGCGGGAATCTGGGCCACGTTTTTGACGTCGATCTTCGGGGCCTGGGCGATCGCGGCCGCCCGGATGGTGTTGCCTTTAGCCAGGCGGGTTCCGAAGTGCGGGCTTACCAGCCAGGTCAGCTCGGGCGAACGGTTGCCGAGCATGAAGAGGAAGAGTCCGGCGCTTGCGAGCTTCTCTTTATAAGGAGAGTTTTGCAGCAGGTCCAGGCCCTTCAGGTCGGCATCCTGGTCGTCTCTCTCGTTGTGGACCATGTCGATCTGGTTGAAGACTTTTTCATCGGGGAACAACATGCGATCGCTGAAGGCGTACTTGGTCTTCATGCGGTGGCCGAGAGCGATGTGCCCGAGTTCGCCGGCGAGCACCATGGCGAGCGACGCTTCGTCGGGCAGCACATCGAGCAGGCCGCGGCTTACCACAATGGTGTTGCCCACGGTGAAGATTTCCAGCGGCGTGGTCAGCAGCACACGGCAGCGCACTTCAGGGTCGATGTTCAGATTGTTGGTGATCTCAAGATTGTTGACCACGGTCTGCAGGACCTTGGAGACCTCGCCGGCCGGCGCAAGAATTCCGGCGCGCTCCATGCGGTCGAGCACGTTATCTTCGGCCTCGCGCTCCCACATGTGCTCGCTCTGGACGGGCAGGGCTTCGTTGGCCCCGCGGGTGCTGATGTCGTTCACCTCGGCCGAATCAACCTGGATGTTGGTGAATTCCGATTCCACACCGGAATGCTTCAGGTCATAGCCCCACAGGCGGGTCTGGCCCTTCATGGCCAGCTTGCGCGGGTCGACGGGCGCGGCATCGGATTCCTCGGTATAAACATACGCGGGTAGCCAGACATCGGGCTGCAGGTTCATGCGCCAGCTGTCGAAGTGCAGGTTGTATTTGTAAGTTGTGTTGGGCGCATAGGTCCCGTTGAAGCGGACGATGTTGTAGCCGCGGTCTTCAACCCAGATGCGTCCCATAAAGCGCTGGTCGTGGCCTTTGACGTGAGGCACGACATCGAAAACCAGGGTGCGCACTTCGCCCAGAAACTGCTGGCGCAGGTAGCGCAGCTCGTAGTGGTCCTTATCGAACTGCTGATTGAGAAAGATCATCTGCATGAAGCTGACATGACCGTAGTTGATGCGGTAGAAACTATCGAGACGGTCGAGGACGCGGGTGAACAGGCGGGCCCTGTTCTGGTCCTTAAAAGCGGTGTTGGTCAGTTTTTTGTTCTTTTCGCCGAAGGCAAAGCGACCCAGGAAATATCTGTCCTTGTCGGGCACGGCGTCGAGGTCCGGATCGGGCTTCATCCTCTGAAGATAGGTTTCCACCAGCGGCGTGTAATTGTGCATGCTGTCCACCAGCCGGGCTTCCTGCTGGAAAATACGCTCGGCGGCGGCTTCGTTGCGCGAGGGCGACGATTTCGTCGATTTGTCCGCGGCGTTGTCGGACCAGGCCGAGGCCGCGATGCCGAGGGCCATGACCGCGATAAGAATGTTGACGCTGCAGAAAGAACGCAAACGCATAAAAAGTACCTCCAGGCCGGAGCCACTCAGGGCTGTTGAGCCTTCAAATGTCGACTGCTTACTGTGCCAGTTCAAAAACAATATGTACGAGCGCGACTGAATCATAGGGTTCGCCATTCCGCCGCGCGGGGCGAAACCGAATCTGCCGGGCCGCCTGCAGGGCGGATTCATCCAGACCATGTCCGAGGCCGCGCACAACCTGCTGAATCCGCAGATCGCCGGAAGCGGCGAACATGACCTGCACCAGCACCTCACCTTCGAGGCGCATCTGCCGGGCTTCGGGGGTATACACCGGCTGCGGCTTGTAAGTGATTTCCACCGGCGTTACCGCGGGCTTGTCTTCCACGCGCGTCCGGGGAGCTGAGGCCGCCGCGGGCGCGCCGCCAAAACCCGCCTGCGCCAGTGTGCCTCCACCGCCGCGATGATGATCGCCCTGTCCCGCGCCGGCCGTTCCATCGCCAAAGCCCGTGCTCGCCACGGTTCCGCGCGCGCCGCGACTGCCGCCTGTGCCATTGCCCTCACCCGGTCCCGCGGGCGCGCCGAAGGAGCCGAGGCTCGCGACTGTCACCAGGCCTTTTCTTTCGGAATTGCCCTTCACGCCGTTGGGATCGCCAAAGCCGCCGGTCTGAACGTCGCGCGGGGCCTTCTGCAGCGTGGCCTTCGCGGAGCTGCCCGAGGCGAACGAATCGGTTACAACATCCTTGTCTTTCGGGCGGACCGGAGCCGCCGGAGTGTTAGTGGCGAAAGCGCCGGTGACGATTTCCTTTTTCGGTTCCAGCTTCGGCAACGCCGGCGTGGGGCGCGCTATGTCAAAAGGTTTGGGAGCTTCCGCGATCTTCGGCGGCTCGATTTTCGGCGGTTCCGGAGGATGAGCTATTTTAGGAGGACTCAACTTTGCCAATACCTGAGGCGGCGGGGGAATAACTTTGGGTACAGGAGCGGTCTGTGGCTCGGGAGCATATAGGGTGACCGCCACCAGCTGACGCTGTTCGATGTGTCCCTGGGGAAGCCAGTGCGCGGCGGTCAGCATCAAAGTGATGAAGATGCCATGAATAATGAGGCTCCAGCTAAAAGAGCCCTTTCGCCGCAATGCGGGCAGCTCGTGATTGAACCGTGGTACCGCCACTTTGAAACCCCCTCCTCGAGAAAAAACGCGAGGCCCAAAACTTTTCCTGGCAAGCATTGACTGCTTCCTAAAATCGCACAGCTGCCGGCCATTTGTCGTGTTCCGTAAGCGGGGCCGATTACCTGTCCGCCCGAACAGTTACTTTTGTTCCAGGGTACATGGGGGACCACTCCCTATCGGTTGAAGGAGCTCGGGCAACTTTCACGGCCGGCAAAAAAAAGCAGTCGGCTGTGAAATGAAGGCGAGGTAAAGCGAATGAGTTATTTTTTCGATTGAAGGAAAGTACAGAGATTCGATTGCAAAAGAATATAAGGCATGGAGTCAGGATCGCTGCCGGGTGGATTTGGGCATCCGGCAGCGATGACGAAATACTTTTCGCGCGCCGATCAGAACAGCGGGAAGGAACCGGCGCAGATCAAATCCGAATCTGCGTTTCAGCAGCCGGGTGGTGGTTCGCAATCGCCATCCATGCGGCAGGTCTTCGGATCAAAGGTGCACAACCCGGTGCGGATAATACCGCCGCCGACCTGAGCGGATTCCTTTGCGGTCAGTTCGCGGGCCCCGAGGCGGCCGAGTACTCTGTCGTTTTTATCGGGCATAACAACTCTCCTTAGATTTTTAAAATTGAAAGATTCTTAAAATCGAACTTCGTTTTAGGGAGTGCATCGTGGCAGCGGAGTGCATACTCCGTCCATGGCGCAGGTCGTCGGGTTGAAGGTGCAGCGGCCGATGATGAAAGCGCCGGACACTTTTTGAATCTCTTCTGTCGTCAACTCACGGGCGCCGGCGCGGACCAGAACACGATCGTTTTCGCCGTTATTTGACATGAAATCCTCCATTTCGGTTGAAGATTGTGTTTTTGGTTCAGCAGGCCGGAGGACTACAGAGCCCGTCCGTAGCGCAGGTGACCGGATCGAAGCTGCAGCGCGGACGGATGATAGCGCCGTTCACGAGCTGAAGTTCCCGCTCGGTCAGTTCACGCGCGCCGACGCGGCCCAGTACCCGGTTGTTCTCATTGTTGTTCGACATGAAATTCTCTCCTTCAGGTGTAAATTTTTCAGATGAATGAATGCGTTCCGTATTGGGAATCGAAGAGCAGACATTCATTGAATTAGAGGCTGGTTGTGTGCGGCGGGTGGCCGGAAGGAAATCAATGGTCGCAATGTCCGCACGTCGGGCACATCGGGAAATGCATCGAATCCGCATTTCCTCAACCTCCATTTCCTCATTGCTAATCGGCGGCGGATATCTTAGACTTTTGGCGCGCAGCATCCCGCCTTCTCCGGATCGATCGCCGCGCGTGTTACGGAGTGCAACATGCAAGTGAAAGCGCCTCTCGCCGTCAGCCGCTTTTGGCTGACCGTTTGTGTTCTGATCGCCGTGTGTCTGCCTGCACAACTCTCTGTCGCCTGCGAAACTCCGGAGACCTTCAAATTCACCAAAATCGATCTTGAAGTGCTGGAGAGGTCGAACCAGACGGACCTTCAGTTTGAGCGCAAAGGCCTGGTTTATACCGATGAGGAAGCGGCCGCTTACATCGAGAATATCGGCCTGAAGATGGTCCCTGAGACCACTCCGGAAAACGTGAAATGGCGTTTCCGTATTCTTCGGGACTCGGAGTTGAATGCCTTCGCGCTTCCCAACGGCTCGATCTACGTTGATTCCGGGCTGCTGGCCACGATTCGCAACGAGGCCCAGCTTGCGGCGGTACTCGGTCATGAAATTACCCACGTGGTGAACCGGCACGGCTATCTTGAAAATCGTTCCTTCCGCAAAAAAACGGCGGCCATCAACATCCTCGCGACCATTGGCGGCACGGCGGGAGCGGCCGGCGGAATCGGCGGGGCGGCGGCCTCGACGGTCATGCGCGCGGGGCTGCCGGGTCTGTTGTACGCCACCATGTTCGGCTACAGCCGCGAACTGGAACACGAAGCCGACATGTACGGCCTGCGCGCCATGGCCCGCAACAACTATCCTCCGATTCAGATGGCCGGCGTGTTTGAACAGCTTAGATCCGGCTATGAAGTGCAGCTCACTGAGGAAGCGCGCGGATTGTATGTCAACCATCCGCTGCTCGGTGATCGCATCGCCTATGTCAGAGGTGAAGTGGATAAGCTTCCGCTTTCGGGCGAACCGATTGTCAAGTCGGACGAATACAGCCGGGAGATGATCGGCGTGCTTCGCCACGATGTGACCCTTGAGATACTCACAGGGCGGGCGCGCACCGCGGTCGGAGTGGCGCAGCGGCTGATCGAAATCAATCCGGAAAGCTCGGAGGACGCGTTTCTGCAGGGCGAGGCTTACCGCGCACTGGGCGGGCGCACCCCGCGTCCCCGCCCTGAGGAAGTTACTGGCAACGCCAAAAACAAAACACGCAGGCAACTGGTCGAACTGACTCCGCTGGAGTATGAAGCGGCGTTGCGGGCCACTCCGGAAGGCAAAGAAGCGTGGCAGGCCAACGTGAAGCTCGCGGAGAGGGCCTACCTGCGCGCTCTGACTCTCGATCCTCAGAATGCGCGCGCCGTTCGCGGCATGGCCCGGCTTTATGACGAAGACGGCCGCGCAACGGAAGCGATGGAAGGCTACCGAAAATATCTGCGGATGGCGCCGAACGCCATGGATGCCTATCAGATCAGGAAACGCGCCGAAGACATGGAAAAAGCGGCGGCTTCCGCCATACCCGTTCCCGCGAGCCATTGATCGCAGCTTCAGTGACTTCGACTTCGAATCTCAGGAGATATTCGCATGAAACACAAACCGATCGCCCTGGCTCTTACTTTGTTTCTGTGTACAACGATGTGGGCGCAGTTCGAGCACCCCGACCTGAAAAGCGGGAAGACCGTGGTGAAGAGCGCCATCATTCTGCAGCCCAACGTCAGAATCGTGAAGAGCGGCGTCAAATCCACCGACGAACTGCTGGATGATTCGCACCTGATGGAGAATGCGCTGCCTCCCCTGATCGCCTCCGTACTGCAGGAAAGGCGGTGTGCGGTGAATGACAAGGCGCTGGCGTCCGACGTAGTGGAAAAGGACGACGACCTGAAATATGCGGTCGCGGACATCCAGAAGCAGTTTGATGAGCTTTTCCCGAAGCTGCAGAAGAAACCAAAGGACATTCGCGAGGGAAGGTTCAGCATGGGCGATGCGGTAGCCAAACTGAATCCCGGCGGGACAGTGGACGCTCTGGTCTTTGTCCGGGGATTCGGCCACGTCAGCACCGGCGGCAAGGTGCTTCTCTCGATGGGTGGATATGCAGCGTACAGCGCAACCTCATACCACATCGTGGTGGTGGACGCGCGCAACGGCACGGTGCTCTATTACGGTGTCGCATTGCAGGGCGGCAATCCCGCAACCCATCCGGATGGCTCAAGACACTCGATTGAGAAATCGTTTAAGAATTTTCCCGGCAAGAGCTGAAGGAAAAATCTCGCGACACGGCGGGCTTACGCCCGCCGTTTTTTTGTCATGCCTCTTTTCACGCTGCGCCGGTCATATGCCTGAACCAGCCGGCGCAGTTACAGCCCAGGACAGCTTGGTTGAGGGAACACACAACAGGTCCGGCTGCCTGACCGCCAGGGCGGCGACCGAAAATTGATTGCGGGTATTTACGGTGACCCCCGTAAAGTGCGATGCGGAAGTCGCATAGCACGTGAGATGGGCCGAGGGATGAAGGATCGGAGTGGTGACGTTACCGTGGATTTTCAGCACCGGGTTGCAGAAGAGCACCGGCTGCAGGACCGTGATGGTCTCCGCAATAAATTGATCGCTCAGGGCGACGTTGCCGCGATTCAGATTCGCTCCGCTCGCGGCGTAGCATTTGTAATGGTCCAGATCGGTGGAAGGTGAGGGTGCCGGATTGGGCGGAACGCCCTTGCCGGTGGGCACCAGCAGGAACCGGGCATCCGCGAGGACCAGGTTCTGGGTGCCAAACTGATTGCTGATGACCGCCGTCCGCGAAACGACGGGCTGCTGATTGATCACGTACATGGTCAGATGGTGGGCGGGGTTCACGATGGGCGTAACCACGCCGTTCACAACCTTCCTGTCGGGGTTGCAGAAACGCACGGCAACCAGGCTGGTGATGTTTTCAAACAACCCGGTCGGAGAATCGAACTGGTCCTGAAGACGAACGGAAACCGCCAGGGTTGGCGCCGTCGGAACCAGGTAGCACCGGAAGTGATCGAGAACCGGCGTCTGCGCGCTCATGATGCCGGTAAAAGCAATGAGCAGAAGAAACAACAGAGCATATTTTTTCATAGAGTCAGGCTCCTTGCACGATATGCGCCCGAGGAGTCATGGGTTGCGGATGAACGTGCACGGCAGCGGGGGATGTTCGGGGAATGTCCGGCTCACAACTCTCGTGGGCGACAGACTCTATATAACTCATTCAAGGCTGCACGCGGCGATTACGGCAAAGATAAAAGATAAATGTGGTGCGGGATTTCAAATCGGAGTGGATGTCAAAACGGGAATGAGATCGCCGCAGGCGATGGAGATTCTGCGAGGGAAATGCGAGCATACCGCAGCGGATGGGTGAATCTCTGTGCGCGGCGGAGCAGATTCCTCACCCTCGGCGTGCAGGCTCGAAGCCCGCGCGCCGAGAGTTCGGAATGACAATCGGTGTGCTGTTGGGGGAACGTTATTCCGCCTTCCACTCCGGCAGTCTTCCCGGGGTCCACGGCGCGCCGGCCTGTTCGGCTTTCTTTTCGAGGGCGTCGAAGCGCTCGTGCAGCGACTTCATCTTCGCCAGGGCGTCGGCGAACTCTTCGGCGCAGACTTCATACTGCTTTCGATCGGTGCCGGTGGGCGGTTCGATGGAGAACCGTCCGTTGTTGCTGACCTGACCGGCGCGCTCCATGATCGAAACAGGCGACGGCTCGTTGTGCGCTCGAAGGACGGGATCGCCGCGCAGCGCAATCATCAGCCGGCCCAGATCGAGTTCCAGGGTTTCCGTTTCTTTCATCAGCGGGCGAGTATCGGTATCGGTCTGCGCGATGGCGCGCTTCAGGGCTTCGAGCTGTACCTTCATGCTCTCCCCAAACGCGGCGGTTCCTGTCACTGCGCGTTCGAGGCGGGCCGTGGTGCGCTGGAATTTGTAGAGATCGGCCAGAGCTTCGGGCTTCATGCTCGTTTCCGATTCGGTATAGACATGCACTTTCCGCGGTTCGGAAAGATCGCGCCACTCGCCCCGCACCTTGACGGAAAGCTGCGCGGTGTAATCGCCGGGCATGACGAGAGGTCCTCTGGGCGGCTGGTCCCAGCCGAAGACCGCTTCGCGCTCCAGAGGACGCGCCATCACCACCGCCGGATAACGCAGGTCCCACGCGGTGCGATTGATGCCCTTCTCGTTGCTTCCCTGAATCTGTCGCACAACGTTACCTTCAGAATCCCGCACGGTCAGGAATACTGCCGGGGCCTGCTCTTCCGCTTCCTGCCGCAACTGATCGTGCGTCGGGTAGGGCAGCGTGGGGTAGGCGCTGCCTTTCTTTTTGGCAGTTTCTTTTTCGGCTTCCTGGCGTTTTTCTTTGAGCGATTTGTATTTTTCCTTCAGCATGTAGGTAATGATGGCGCCGTAGGGCGGATTGTCCGCGACATAAAAGGCGTCGCCGAGGTGGGCCTTCTTATGGCCGCCGAAGGGCTCGGCTTCGATATAGAGCAGGGTGTCGCGCACCGGGAACAGCGTGGCCTCCTGTTCCACCACTTTGGCGCTGATGGAGCGCAGCGGCGCGATGTTGTCGAGAACATAGAAGCCGCGCCCGAAGGTGGCCATCACCAGATCGGATTCACGCGCCTGAATCACGGTGTCACGCACGGCAATGGTGGGCATGCCTCCTTTAAGCTGCACCCATTTTTTCCCGCCATCCACGGTGAACCACAGCCCGTACTCCGTTCCGACGAAAAGCAGATCGCGGTCGACCGTATCTTCCACGAACGCCAGCACCGGGCCGTTCTCCGCCAGGTTCGCGGAGATGCTGGTCCAGGTATGGCCGAGGTCGGAAGAACGCAGCACATAGGGTTTGAAATCGGAGTTCTTGTGGCCTTCGAAGGTCGCGAAGATGACATGCTCATCGAAGCGCGAGGCGGCCACGCGGCTGACGTAGGTGCGTTCCGGAACGCCGGGGAAGCTTTCGATCTTTCTCCAGTGCGCGCCGCCGTCTTCGGTAATCTGAATCAGGCCGTCATCGGTGCCGACCACCAGAAGGCCATCCTTCACCGGAGATTCGGCGAGGGCCACGATATTTCCATAGAAAGAAGTTGAAACGCCTTTGTTGACCGCGTCCGGCCCCCAGACTTTGCCCATGACCGGCAGGGAGTCGCGGTCGATCTGACGGGTCAGATCGGGACTGATGGATTTCCACGAGTCGCCGCGATCGTCGGAGCGAAACACCTGATTGCCCGCGAAATAAAGCCGGGTGTGGGAGTGCGGGCTGATAATGATGGGCGAATCCCAGTTCCAGCGCTGCGGCATCTCGCCCTTTTGCGGCGCGGGCTGGATGGCGATCTGCTCACCGCTGCGGCGGTTGAAGCGCACCAGGCCGCCATGCTGCGATTCGGCGTAGACTGTATTGGGGTTTTCCGGATCGACCTGCGAACGGAACCCGTCGCCGGTGGCGGTAATGAACCAATCCTGGCTGGTGATGCCGGTCGCGGTGCGCGTGCGCGAAGGCCCGCCCAGGGAGTGATTGTCCTGGGTGCCGCCGTACATGTAATAGAACGGTTTGGAGTTGTCGACCGCCACGTCGTAAAACTGAATGGTCGGCAGGTTCGAAGACCAGCGGAAGGTCGCGCCTCCGTCACGGGTGGTATACAGGCCGCCATCGTTGCCGATCATCATGTGATTCAGATCGTCGGGATCAACCCAGATGATGTGGTTATCCACGTGTACATAGCTTGGCTGCATCGGACGAATGGTCTTACCGCCATCGTCGGAAATCTGAAAAACGAAACCCGAAATGTAAAGGCGGTCCTCGCGCTTCGGATCGGGGACCAGAATGCTGTAATACATGGGGCCGAAGTTGTAGGCGTTGCGCTTCTCCCAGTTGGCGCCCGAATCAACGGAGCGGTAGATGCCGCCCTTGTCTTCGACGGCTTCGATGATCGCGTAGACG